>VFQQ010003509.1_pt1 | contig 15059 bp, 23 predicted proteins | sample 3512341 | NCBI WGS metagenome assembly VFQQ01 (sample SAMN10412373, study PRJNA504923) | tailings metagenome | isolation source: Relicate 2 Philex TSF1 revegetated site | place: Philippines: Tuba, Benguet | collected 2017-08-29 | reverse complement strand
ATTCCGAGCGTAGCTTTGTTTATTGCATTTGCATGTTGGCAGTTATAGTCTAGTTTGCTGTAGTCAGTCCCTGCTGTTTATGCTGCTGCTTCTTGCATTGCTTCTTCCCATTCGCTTTGCTTCTCTTGCTGGTTTTCGCAATGCTTACCCTTCGCTTTGCCTTTCCCAGAAGACTCTTCTAATCAATGCTTCTGACTTAGCATGCATAGTCTGTGATCCCTGCTGACATTGTATGAGTCTGCTGCTGCATGCTGACCTTGTATGCTGACATCATGACACTGCATGCTGACGTTGTATGCCGCTTAGGACAGTGACTGTAAAACATACCACACAAGCATGACACAAGACTCCATGGCACACACACAGAGTACTGTTACATGCGACCCCCGTAGTCCTTCGTAAGCACTACCTTGCCGCATGAAGCAAGTACACAAACAAAATGAACTCCTACTGTGACGCAAGAGCTGACGTGCAGCTAGGCTGTGCTGCTATCCCTAGACATGGCGCCATGAAAGACACTCCGTGCCAAGAATTGACTCGCAAAGGCTGAACACAGGCACATGACCATGGGATACATACGACGGGTAGGATAACAAAATAGCTAAATGAAATGAACAACTCTGTGGGGTCAACGGTCTGTGTCAATTGTCAGACAAAGCATCATGGAAGGGCAAACAGAAGGTGTAAGGGATGGGGTACATGGAAACGATGACGGAGACGTTGCAGTTGTAGGGCTACGGAGGCCACGAGGACGGGGATGGGGTATTTTTCAATCGAACTCAATCTGCGCCGTGGGGTCTTCACACTGCGCCACCTAGTGATGCCGATGCCAGCGCCCTGGGATTGTGGATGCAGGGCACTGGGTGGCGTACAGACGGGTAGAAGGGGGTTAGACGTAGGGGCCGTAGCGCTCGGGGACGCGCTGCTGGGGGGCGAAGCCTGCGTTCATGGAGAAGGCGAAGAACGTCCCCGGGGCGGTCTCGTTGCGCTTGCTGTTGTCGAGCTTGCTGATGGCCTCGGCAAACCAAAGGGGCCAATGTGGGGTGGGGGAGGGAGGATGTGCCTTGGCTTGGGCGGAGGAGGCCTTGGCCGAGGCGGGTTGTTCGGGGGATGCTGGTGCGGGAGAGGGATGGGCTTTGGCAGGGGTCGATGGCGCCGTGGGGGATGCCTGAGACGAGCCAGTGGATGCCGTGACGTCTAGACCGCTTGGTGCCTTGGCCTGGTCCATCGGGAGAGCGTTCAGCTTGGCGAACAACATGGCGGTGAGCTGGGCAGCGGCCGCGGGTGGGATGAATGGGCCAGCAGGTACTGAGTTGTTTGCCGAGGGAGCACGTGATGACGCCGCCGATGCCGGAGCCGAGTTGATGGGGGTGAGATTGGGGATTACACGGGCGGGCTCCGTGGGGATGGCGGGCGCTGTGGACTCGGCGGGCACGTCAGGCACGGTGGTTGTGGCGGACTCCGATGGCTCCTTGGTGTGTCTGGTACGGTAAGATCCCAGGGGCACAGGCGTACCACGTCGCTTGGGGACAGCGGTGTCAGCTTTTGGCTCCGCCGACACGAGTTGATCAAGTGCGGGCTGCACTGAGGGCTGTCCATGAGGGGGAGGACGGGGTTCCGGCGATGGTGTCGTGTTGTAGACGCCGAACACGGTGGCAGCCTGGGGGTACGCCGCGGAGTTGGTCTCACGGTGGGGCGCCTGTCCGCGCATAGCCTGGGAGGATGGCATCTGCTGCTGGACTGGGCGGAGGTGCTGGGCGGGCGCATTGGGGTGCATCATCATGTTGCGGGCCATCATTCCTGCCACAGGGTTACTCGTAGGCGCGTGTGGGTGCTGGGACTGCGCCGACTGGCGAAGAGCGCCGCGCTGCGCAGACTGGGGATTGGTGTTGACACGCGCAACTTGGGGAGGGGACTCTGACTCGCGTGCCGCACTGTGAGGTGCATCAGGCCTGGGTTGGAGGGGAGCAGAGGGCTGGCCTCGGGCTTGACGTACGGCCTTGGGAGCACCTGGGTTGGATGGGAAGCCGCCGCCGAAGGGAACACCACCGAGGTTCGATGCGAGGAGGTCCACGGCCTGGCTTGGGAGCAGAGCGCCTGTTGACCTGTGCTGCCTGGAGTTGGTGTTCCGGGCACGCCGGGATCTTGACTCCTGGCGTTGGCCTTGGACCGCCGCGTGGGGTGGGTGATTGTCTGGCGCGGTTGGGGGAGGAGGGGAGTCCCCAGCAGGCGCCACGCTGTTGCCACCACGTTCCATGGGCTCCTGTAGGCACAGGCAAAGCACAAGGCACAAGGTGACTCACAGGGCACTGGGGGATGGGCAGAAGAGCGCTGGAAGGTGGGTGCACCATGCAAGTTGCAAGTGCAAGTCGAAGCCACGCACGTTGTGTGCTTGCTCTGGACTGGCAAGGCCTGGGTTTTGGACCTGCATAAGAGGGAAGGCAGCCACAAGGAAGGTTGCAAACGCCGCTGGATCGAGGAAGGGCTAGATTGACGTCCTTTGCGGAGGAAAGCTGCATGCTACACACCTGTACTTGTGCCACAACGCTAAGTGGTGTCGTGGAGGTGTCCAGAGGGCTCTCTCTCGGGGCGTCGGCGACGGGCGGGGTCTCGGCAGATGCCGGCCTGAGTGGTGGCCAGTCTTCATGCCTTGCAGCTTGTCCTTGTGCCGCTGGCTGGGGATGGGCTTCCACGGTGGAGTTGGGCTCAGCGGAGGGACGGGGCGCCTGGCGACCGAGTTGTCCTCGTTGGCCTGTGCAGGATGACGCGAAGAGGAACTTTTTGGGCTGCTTCTTTGAGTGCTTGGCCATGATGCGTTGTCAGGTCAGAGTAAGGGAAGGACAAGAACCTGGGGGTTGTCAAGGGTCGTCAAAGTCAAGTGCTGCGGCTGTTGGCCCGGTAAAGGGCTCGGGCAGGCTGTTCCTGCGAATGTTCTGGGTTCTGGCTGGAAGGGCGCTCCCTTAAGAAGGCCTGAGACGCCGTTTTGAGCGACAGTGTACGGCGGCGCGGCGTTGGGCTTTTACATGTTGACTAGGCCCCTGGCGCCCTTGTTTGCCCTTGTTGGGCCTTGTGAGCACTGTTCAGTCGTTTGAGACAGGGCCTGAGCGCGCCAAGGGCCATTCGCGTGGATCCCAAGGTCCCAGCCATTCCGAGTTACACATGAAGCGCTGCCCACACAGCACTGCAGGCACGCTACAGGCGACAGGTGATATCCTATACTAAAGCGAAAGCACCTGCAGCTTCCCTGTTGCAGCATCAAGCAGACAGCAGTAGCTACGCGTCCGCGGCCCGCGCACACCTACCCCGCCTACCCCTACCTCACATCCCGCACACTGCACAATCCTGCTCTGCGGCCCACCCGCCACGCTCGCTACACACTGTCCGTGCGGCACAGGCCATAGCTCTACCACCTGCCGCTTCGGTGCGTGAATAGCCAGCACCAAACACCTATCCCCTGTGTCGTCATCCCCATCCCATACCCCCCCTGGATCGAAAGGCGCTGTGGACAACTGTTGAAGCCTGTGGGCCGTTTCTGACCCTTGTTGCTGCTGGCTCTGGCTAGCTGGCCGGCTGCTGGCACTGGCTGGGTCCCGCGGCACAGCCGTGCTGTCTGTGGCTGTCTGCTCAAAGCTGACGTAGGGCTGGCTGCTGGCGTCAGAGGCTGCAGCGTGGAGGGTGGTGGATGTTGCGGCGCGCAGCGTCTCTGTGATGGCTGTGCGCTGTGTGGAGAGTGTGCGGGTCAGCTGCACTTGTGTGAGTGTGTCGACAGGCACGTCTAGCCAACCGCACTGCGCGTCCCTGTAACCCTGCAGACACACGAGCAATACAGCGCCCAGACAGAAGATGCTTACATAAACACCTGGCATGCTGCATGCACATGCAGCGATGGATACCGCAGACACGCATGACCCCTTATGCAGCAAGCGCAAACATAAAGCGCCCACGAGAGCCGAATATGTGCAGGCGTAGTAAGTCTATGCGCCGCAGGAGACTTGACAATGTGCTCACAACTGTGCGGTGCATACAGCGTGTCGTCACTTACCTTCCACATGCGTATGACTGTCAGTCTGTTGCCATCCAAGAGCAGCACACGCCCTAGCGAGTCACACACTGCCACATAGCTGCCCCTAGGTGCAGGTACTATGGACACGGGAGTGCGCGGTGGGTCCGCCAGCGCGGCAACCGTCGCCGGCGCAGCCTGCGGCGCGACCGCGGACGCCGACAGGTCCGGGTACACGGCGAGGGGTGCGGCTGCCGCGGCGCCTGCGGGGATGGGCGTGCTGAAGAGCGGCGCCATGACGAACGCTTTGATACCTGACACACACACACGCACACACGCACACACACGTACGCAGACACGTATACTATCCCCTGTTACAACGGGCCCACACAAGTGCATGCAAGGTCTGCATCTGCATAAGTGCTTGTCGTGCATGGCAGCATGGCGTGTGTCTCTCGCTTACCCCGTGTAATGGCGGCTGGTCCGCCCACCACCGTGCCCCCCGCGGCCCGCGCCAGGCTGAAGACTTCTGATGCCACTGAGGTCGCTGCGCCGATAGCCGCGCCTAGTGCAGAGCGGGTACCAGCTGGACGCAGTTCTACTGATGCGAGACAGGGGCTGGAGCCACCTGTAGAGTGAAGACACACACACACACACACACACATGCACGACCTGAGTCTCTCGCTGGGTTCTTGCGATGGAAGCATGCTCCCATGCTCTTCTGGCCTGACTGCAAATGCAAAGCACGTGCATGCAAACAGTGAGCACAGATCCCCAGCCACACACACGCCACACATTCTTAGTATGATCACACACAAGTGTTATCACACACTCACCCATGATCACGACCTTATTGTCTGCGTGTGGCACTGCGTCTCTGAGTACTGCGTACAGGCTAGGTGTGCGAGGGTCTGTGAATGTGGCTAGGGACATGTGCTGCAGACCACGGGGCAGGTCCCACCGCTGACAGTGAAGGGGACCGATCTGTGTGTCCACACACACACACACACACATCTGGGGCGCAAGCGCGCAAAAGGTGCCCGCGTGTGCATACACGCAAGCCCACTCGTTAGGCGCAGAGAAGAGAGCGTAAAAGAGGCTGTGTGTGTTTGTATATGTGAGTGTCGTGTGCGACGTGTCATTGACTCACAGGGTCTGTGTGTACGCCTCCAGACCACGACAGCCTCGCCATGAGTCCACCCGTAGGCTTGTCGTGTCTGTGCAGCAGTGCGGCCTGGCCCGCTAACAGCGCTGAGCGCAGCTGTGACGCGCTGACTAAGAACACACACCCTGTGCCTGTGACCACTAAACTACCCTCGCCTGCAACACGCACAGACACACACATACAACTAAACACTCAGTCACATATGTGAGTGTGTGTGTGTGTGTGTGTGCGTGTGTGTGCGTGTGTGTTGGGGTCTGTTTGGTGAACAGTGTAACTCACCATCTCTGTCTACAGACCATGACACGTGTTTCAGCGCGCCCGTGTGTAGCCGCTGGCGCAGGATGGCCCGGCCTGTGCTGGTGTGCAGCTGCAGGAAGCCACCTGAGTCCGACAGTAGCAGCGCGAAAACGCTCGTATCTTTATCTAGTGCGTGATCACTCGCTGTCCTGGCCTGCTCGTTCGCTGATGTTGCAGTGTCCCAGAACCTTGCTGCGCCTGCGTCATGGTCTGCCTGCCTAGCTGTCTGGCTGCTTGCTGGTGCTAAACCGCTTCTGTCTGACAGCTGCGCCCAGGTTATTGAGGTGATGTCGTGCTCTCCAACTGTTGCTGAACCCAGAAGGGTCTCTGGCGCTGGCAGAGGCTCGTGTGCCTGCTGGCCACCGCGCTGGCGCCCTGAGGAGCTCAGGCGCTGGTGCGTGGGCGGTGGCTGGTAAGCCAAAGCTGGTGGGATGTGATTTGTCGAAGGAGGTGGGCTGCTGTTGAGGACTGCGCTGTGGCGCGTGCTGAAAACTGAGACTTCATTGCGCCAGCCGATGGCTATGCTGTCCCTGCAAGCGCAACGGCGAACGCAGAAAGTGAATGCAGGGTGCGAGTGCAGAGCCTGTCAGCGCGGAGTTGCGCGCGTTTGGTTCTGCAATCACGCGCGCGCACCTGTTTGGACTGAGAGCTACGTGCAATCCTGGCGTAGCAAGCCAGCGGCCTTGAGGGTGAAGAGGGAGGCTGAAGTGGCGACAGATATCCTCAACTGCGATGTGTTCCGCGCCAGACTGCGCGCACGCACTCATCAAGCTTAATAGCTGTCGTGCCTCAAACCCTGCCCCATCCTCTGGGGCAGGGGTGCTCCTCTGACATAGCTGCACACATGTAAGTGTGCGTGCTGCTGTGCGAGCTGCACGAGCGCTACAGTCTGATGCAAAATGGGGGTTGGGGACGGTTGGATTTCCTTCTTGCACCATTGCCTTTTGCAGCTTCATCCCTGGGCATACTATAGGCATTTCTTTGAGTTCCGCGAGTGAAAAGTCAAACTGTGTGTGCCAGACCTGACCCGTACCTGAGGTCCGCGTGTGCACATTGAGCCCCCGCCCAGTGGCAGCAGACGACAGGCACAACAGAGAAGACTACAGCTACCATGGTGCGTCCTGCTGACAGCCAGAGAGCAAGCGGCAGCAGGACATGTCTGGCACGGTGCAGGCAGGTCAGCGGCCCCGTGTCCGTGTGCCTGTCGCGCAGGCTCAGTCGGCAGCTCAGTCGGACGTCGAGGCAACGCTCTCAAGAATACAGTCTCACAAGGTGGGGGCGCAAGGAGGGCCAGAGGCAACGCCAGACACCTACGTGCAGTGCTGCGTGCTGTCCCCTAAGCTGCGTTGAACGAGGCCGCCGTTCTTCTGTTGCGCTTCTCCCTGCAGGGTGTGCTCGGAACGGTCATTGTGAGCAGCTCAGGGCAGCCCATCCGCAGCACATTGGATGTAAGTCGTGGGGAAGGCACTGGCAGCTTTGTCATCCTCTCGCCTCCATACAGCAACTCCTCAGCTACCCATTGCTTCCTGTCTGTTCTGCAGGACAACTTGACAAAGCAGTACGCTGAGATGATCCCTAGCCTCGCAGACCTTGCGCGCAACCTCGTGCGTGACCTGGACCCACAGGTACGCACAAGCCTCTGACAGTATGCTTTTTGTGCCGCAGGGTGCAGCCTCAGCCATCTTCTTTGCTACATGGCTACAGAATAGGCAGCAGTTGAGGCCCGCGTGCAGTGTGTTGCTAGGAGCAAGGCAGTCACATCGTACGCTGGTTATGACACTGTCCTTGATCACACGTGCATTCGCAGAACGACCTCGAGTTCCTCAGAATCCGGTCCTTCAAGCATGAGATCATGGTCGCAGCCAGTAAGTGATCTTGGCGCATCAGGACAGCCTGAGTCGTGCAAGGTTGACGCAACAAAAGAGCAGAGGATACGAGCAGCGTTTGTCTCGCTGCTGCACCCGTGCGTGCGTGTCTCTGTGTGTTGTGCAGAGGAGGACTTTGTCTTGATTGTCATCCAAGACCCAGCGCAAGCTCAGCTTGACACTATCCGCCAGCACTAGCAGAGCAGGTGTAGCAGTCTCTGAGAGGGAGCTCTTCATTCAGCTGTGCGGCTGTCCCTGCATGCGGCGTAGATGACAGACAGCTGGCACTGCCTTGTTTCTGTGCTGTTTGTGTGTTGCGAGCACAATGTTATAGGCATGTTCCTTTTGCAATTGCCGTTCCCTCGTGGCTATGTGTGTTCAACTCCATGTAAGCCCGCGCGCAACCTTTGGAAGGGACAAAGCATTACATGGATGTGACAACATAGCATTACGGACAGGCTTACATGCCTGCTTGTGGGCATAGAAAGGCACCAAGACATCAGATCTCTATCGTGCAAACCAGCGCGCTCATGGCTCAGTGAGACACACAAGCTTAGAAGACTCGTACGTTATGAGAGCACACGCAGTAATGACCAACTGATTGAGACTACGTGCCAACGAAACGCTATGATAGCAGAGAGGCCCTTGAAAACTATGAGATGCAACGTGACTGACCAACGTTAGGATTTGAGTCTCTGTTCTCTAGCACACGTATATGCCCGCAGCATGCGGCTTTGTAACACCAAAGCATGTATACTCTCGTGCATCCCGTGGCCTGCTATCCCTGCTATGCTCAAACGCGTTAAGGCTGCAACCTTGCACTGCTGAATTGTCTTAGATCATCTACGTCACAAATCGCACCCTGTGCCACACATCGCACTAGGAACACACAAGGGCACGACCCGCAGAAACCCTGCATCCTGCTCTCTCTGACACCCGTAACTTATGCGCCCAAGACTACCATATCTGTCAGATACTTATGAGCAAGCGCACTTCCCTTGTATTCGCTGAGTGAGCATCCTGACCTTGTCTACACACGTACTGCTTGCTGCTTCATACAGAGGGGGCGGCCTCAGGAAAGCAATACAGACAAGCTGTTATGTATAACCTGCCACGATCTTTTACGTATGTATCACGCAAAACAAGGCAGGCCAATGTGTTGTGTCTGTCAATGGGGCCCTTGCTTTCAGCCGTCGCTTTAGTGGGGGCGGTAGCGGTGCGCCTGGCCAGAAGCGGGCGCCACGCCACGGCCCCGCACACCCACACCCATCATGTCGCCAACGCCAGGCGCGCCGCGCGCAACATGCGGCGGCCAGTACCCATTCATCGCGCCGCCGGCCGCCGCCGCCGCAGCGGCAGCCGTGCTGTCTGCCCAGCCGTGACCGTGTGCGTTGGGGCCCATCCCGCTGAACATGTGGTACATTGCGGGGTGTCCGTGAGGGTTACCAGCGTGTGCGCCAGGGACCATAGGTGGCGGTGGAGGTGCGCCGCCAGGCATTGCCGCGCCATAGCCCGCCGCGCCCTGGGCCGCGCCCTGCCAGCCTGCCTGCTGGGCGTACCAGTCGTGCGGCGCGCCGGCTGCGCCATACAGGCCCGGCATCTGCGGCTGCGCTGTGCCCTGCTGCGGGACACCGCCGTACTGCATCATGCGCGCATTGCCAGCTGGCGGCGTGTAGCGGCCACCTGCACAAAAGCAACACAAAACAACATCACACACCAGCGTTATCAGCACAGGATACTACAGACACCGAAGCTGCAGTACACAATTGCACAGGCTGGGTATGCATATGTGGAGTGTTCAGCGTTGGATTCATAGCTTACTTGTGTTACCAGCGCTGCCGTCCTGGCTGTGCCCAGCAGACCCAGACCGAGGATGGACAGAGGGCGATGGTCTACCACGAGACGCAGGCCTGTTGCCACCACCACCACCACCACCAGCGTTGCCACGGCCGTGGCCCTGCGGCAGACCGTGGCCCGGCGGGGGCGTGTTGCTATGCACAGGCGGGAGACCGCTGTTGGCACCGCCGCTGCCGCCGGTCCAGCCGCTCGACGCTGGCTGCTGGCTGCCGCTGCTGCGGTTGCCGCTGCCCGTGCTGGCGCCCGTGCTGGCCGCGGCTGGCTGCGCTGGCTGCGGCTGCTCTGCAGCCGCACCAGGCGAGGTGACGTCGCCCTCGTCCTCAAACAGCGAAGCCGGCAGGTGCGGCAGCGGATCAAGCTCGCGCGCTGGCGTCGCGGCCGTTGAACCCTCCGACCCAGCTGCAGCGGCCGCAGCCGCCGCGCGCGACTGCCACTGCGTCTCACCTGGCACGAACGGTGCAGCGCCCACAAGCAGCGCTGTGTTGGTGGCTGCGAGGCCAGACAGGCTGGTGCCCCCTGTGCCCGTGCTGAGGAAGGCCTGGCTTGAGTCAGCGCTGCTTGACGCGGCAGGCTTGGTCTGGCCTGTGGAGCCAAGGATCTCAGCTGTCGACCCCCCGCTGACGGCGTGTGGCTGCACAGTTGACTGGCCGGGCCACTGCGCCCAGCCAGCAGTCACGCCAGCCGGCACCTGCGGCTGCGACCAGCTGCTGCTGGCTGCGGCTGCCGCAGCAGCCGAACCGCCGGGGAGCATGCCTGGCTGCGCGCCGCCACGCGCCCAGCTGCCGAAGGCTTCCTCTGCTGCACGGTTGCCACCAGCGGAGATGCCATTGAAGCCAGGCGGGATGCCACGGCCAGCGCCCAGCAGGGCGTCGGTCAATTGGCCCTGAGACTGCGACGCCGGAGCACCCGCTGCGACAACGTCCGCGGACGCCGCGCGGTCCAGTGCCAGCGCTGCCGCAGCACGGTGCGCTGGGCCCGTCCCCACACTCTGCACACTGCGTGGTGTATTAGATCCACCACCGCCCCCGGCGCCGTTCTGTTGCCCGCGAGATGCATCCCATGCGCTCGCAGCAGCATGATACTGCTGTGCGTTGAATGGCGACTGCGCCGCGTGCATGTCCTGCGGCTTGCTAGCCACGCCTGCTGCGCTGACACCGCGCGGGCCAGCGTGCTGCTGCTGTGCCACTTTGGCAGACCCGTCGTCAGTAACGACAGACATAACAAGCGACTCAAGGTGCCCTGCGTCATCCCATAGGGCAATGTCGTCATGGGCTGTAGGTGTGCCACCCACACGTGGCCCGCCCAGGCCCTGACGCAGCGGTGACAGGTGATGCTGCGGCGCCATGTGCAGCGCACCGCTCGCAGCCAAGTCGCCAATGCCTGCTCCCACCGGCGCCGTAGTCATGCGCAGCAGCGCGCCAGCGCCGTCGTGGCCTGCGCCGGGCTGCGCCGGCGCGTGCGGGCCCTGCGGCGGCCCCTGGTGCTGCAGCGGCGGCCACGGGCCCTGCAGGCCGGCGAGGTTGCTGCTGGAAAAGCTGCTGCTGCGGGAGTGGGACTTTTGAGACCGCACCGGCGTGTGGGCTGCACTGTGGTTGCTCGCTGGGTACCGTGGGGACAAGCCTGGCGTCCCACCATGACCGTACCCGTGTCCATGCGTTCCATTCTGATCCTCGTACACCGTGTCATGTGCACCAGACGAAGACGGGCCGTTGGACAGCGGCTGGCCGTGGTGGCCATGGTGGCCGCGGCCGGGCGGCGCGTGCGACAGCGCCGCGCTGGCTGCCAGCGCCGCCTGAGTGGCGGGCGCCTTGCCCGGCGTCGCGCGCTTGTTAGCGCCGCCTGTCGAGCCCTGCTTTGGCCCGTTTGCGTGCGGCTCATGGCGGCTAGGGGTGGTTTGAGCAGACGTGCTGATGTCGTTGTCTGCTGACGCAGCGCCTGTGCTGCTGGCCGCCTTGATCTTGCCCTTGCCCTTCTTCGACACCGGCGTGGTAGACGGTGCTGCAGCCGCCGCAGCAGCCGGCTTGTGCTCAGCAGCGGCCGCGCCGCCGCGCCCACCCTTCCCGTGGTTCGCAGCGTGCGCAGCTGGTGCAGCAGGCGCAGCGGCCACTGGCTGCTGCTGCTGCTTGCTACCAATCAGCGGCACGGGGTTGGTGGATCTGAAGAGGATCTGAATGCCAGAGGACTTGGCTGAGTCTGTCGTGTCCGTGCTCTCAGCTTGGCTGCTAGTATCCCCATGCGCAGCAGCAGAACCCCCGTTTGCCAACGCGCCTGCTGCAGCTTTGCCGCCAGCCTGCGCGCCCTGTTTTCTGGCAGCTGCAGCCGCAGCCGCCTCCTGCTCCCGCTGCTTGGCTGCGGCTGCGGCTGCAGCCGCCTGCTCTGCAGCCTTCTTTTTCTCTTCTGCCTCGGTCTGTTTGCGCTGCTCCTCCTCCTGCCGCTTTCTGGCCTCGTCTTCGCGCTTGCGTTCGGCCTCTTCGCGCTTCTGCTGCTCGGCCTGGCGTTTGCGCTCTTCGTCCTCTGCTGCTTTGCGTGCTGCGGCCTCCTCGGCCTGCTTCTTGGCAGCTTCTTCAGCACGCACGCGCTCGGCCTCGGCCTTTTCGGCTTCGATGCGCTGCCGCTCAGCCTCCTTAGCCTGCTCTGCGGCTGCCTTGGCTGCCGCAGCCTACACACACGCACACACACACACACACACATCATACAAGCACACCCTTTCACATAGCAGCCTTAGGTGTTGCGCAGCGTGTAGCATGCTTTTGAGTAGCGTTGCGGCAGCTGATGGTGTGATAGGATACTGCTATTTGTATGCGTACCTTCTCTGCAGCCTTCAGAGCTTCCAGCTGCTGCATCAGCGACGGAGCAGCCTTGGCAGCCCCGCCGCCGCCGCCGGCCGTAGACGTCGCATCCGCCGCCGTCGCGCGCCCCAGCCCCTTTTCTTGCCGCAGCCTCTCGCGCTCTGCCTGCACAATCTCACGCAACCCTGCGCCCGCATCGACCGCAAGCGGCGGCTCAGGCGACGACACGTCGCCGGCACCCCCGCCGGCTGCGCCGCCGCCGCTCGTGTCGCTGTCGGAGTTGGCCGTGTTGGCTGCCGCAGCAGCCGCTGCGGCGCCGCCGGTCGACCCGCCCCGGCCGGTGGACTCTGCGCTGGCTGACTGCGTCTTGCGTGTGTTCTTGTCCTTCGCCGCTGTCGTGTCCTTGATCTTTGCCTGCACCACACAAACCGCGCACACCAAATCTCACTTTAGATCCCCACGACTATTCAAGAAACCAGCTGGCCTCGCGTATCTGTGTACGAGCACAAATTGTCTTTTTGTGTGCATGTGTGTGTGTCTGTCTAGTATGCTCTCACCCTTGCCACAGGTGCGGCGGCCGCGACGACTGCCGCGCCCGCGCCCGCCGCGCCCTTGCCCGGCTTGGGCTTGTTCAGATGCTGCAGCAGCTTGGACGCCACGCTTGCCGCGCCCCTGTCCAGCGCCGCGTGGAACGCTGAGCTGTCAGCAGGGTTTTTCAAATCGAAGCTGGCCTGCTGTGACAGAAGGTACTCGACCACTGCTGCGTGACCGTGGCGGACTGCCAGGGCTAGCGCGCTGTTGCCACCGATGGTGGTGAGGCCGGTGACATCAAGTGCGTTGCGCTTCTTGGCCGCTTTGCGCCCACCGTTGCCCGTCTCCTGCTTCTTGGTCTGCACAGCGGCGAGAGGTGGATATGAAAACACATCCTAACAACATCGCACAGCGAAAACAAACGCCATCATGCAAACAGCCTTACTAGCGCAGTATGGACACGATACACAGTTGCACCTCTGAACCCAAGAGCTTTACGTTGCCTCTCAGGTTAAGAAGCGCAGCGCAACATCGTGTACAGGTTGGTGACATTTGCGCTGCTATGCACATATTCATACAGTTGGCCCTGCATGTCTCCTGTCCGCTGCCACGCACACACCTGTGCCTCCAGGGACTCCTGTGTGATGTACTTGACTGTGTGTAGGTTGATGGGCGCCCCTGCCTCCACCAACAGGCGAGCAAACTCCACGTTACCAGTACACGCGGCCTGGTGTAACGGCAACAGACCCTCGAAGTCAGGCACGTCCAGATGTGCACCCGCTTGCACCTGTGTAGACACGCAGACACGCACACACACACACACACACACATACATCAACACCCTGCGCCTGCCCTCTGTGCTGTGCATCATTGACTAAACCTGTGTCAATGTGATACACCCTGTCATCACTCATGCTAATGTCCCAGGGCTGTGAGCTGTTTCTGTAGGTGTGTAGGTGTGGCTGTATGCTGCACAGCTAGGCCACCTACCAGCCACTTAGCCTCTGCCAGTCTATTATACCGAATAGCCTGGTGCAGCGCTGTGCGACCGTCCTGGTCCTGCCCGTCCAGCAGCGCCCCGTGTTGGTACAACAGCTGCATGGCTTCCAGACAGTGAGGCCCGCCCGCCTGCACTGCCCGAACCTACATAGACACAGGCACACACACGCACATGGGGTCCGTCTGCCATCTTTCCACTTCGATCTGTGAGACTGTTGCTATGACTGTTGCATGACTGTTGCATGTATGGCACAGGAGCGCATGATCCATGACTCCTGTCTTGAAGGTAGGTAACCCCCACGTGCGGCATGCAGGCATGTGCACACACACAAACTCGCCGCTCAGCACCCACCAATGCCACGCAGCCAATCTGCGCTTTGAGCGTCTGCGTAGCCTCCGCCTCCGCTGCCCGCACCTCCACCACACTGTTACACGTGCGGCAGTTGCAGCCCAGCGCGGGGTAGCGCTGCGCGCGCTTGACTGCTGCACACAGCCGCTGGTACGCCTGCTGGTACGACTTCTGCGTGGCTGAAAAGGCTGAGTCAGCGTTTAGTAACGCTCGCAACAGCTCTAACGGTTTCGCCTGATCGACTAGGTAGTCGTAGGCGCAGTAGCCTGCTACCGCACGCACACCATCACACACACACAGGCACGCACGCAAGTACACGCATGAGAATGGTAAACGCCGCTCCCTATACAACTGCTACCAGACAACACAGCTTGCTGGTCTTTGGTTCACTGTCTGTACTGGCTGAAGACTGTGTGCAAGGCGTGTGTGACTGGTGTGGGAGTTCGTATGTGTGTATGTACCTGTGTCGTCATATGTGTATGGGTTTGCCCCCTTGTCGAGCAGTAACTGAACCATTGCCAGTGACCCTTTCTCCGCCGCGTGACACAAGGCCGCGTAGTCAGCCTTGGTCTGCACACACACACACACGCACACACCGCTATCAGCACCCAGCTCCGCGCGCACACAACCCGCCCGCGCGCACAGGAAGGAAGCCTGAGCTTCGCAGCTGCACTGCTGTGCTGACAGCTGTGTATGCGCCTGTGTGTGTGTGCGTGTATTGACACCCAAGACGCACCTTGCCAGGCGGGCAGGGCAAGTCGCTTGCTGTGGCCCCCAGCTCCAGCAGCAATGCTACCATGTCCCCGTGTCCCTGCTCCACTGCGTGCCACAGCGCTGGCTCTGAGACTGCGTCGAGACGGTCCACGTCAGCACCCCGCTCAACCAACACACGCGCTACGGACAGGCGGTTGTTGGCTGCAGCAGCGTGGAGCGGCCACCTGCGTGTACACACACAACGCGCAGGCATCGCACACAGCCTTAGCGCACTGCATGCTCGCTGCGCCTGGGGGCTTGCTGTACTGAACCCAACTTGCTGTTACACGGGCGCATTCTTGTGTCCGCCGATCTCCGCCTAGGTACCTGAGCCTGCGCTGGCTTCGCTGCCGCTGTGATCCTTGCACACGTACCTTGACGTGATTGCTTCAAAAGACCCCTCAGGCCCGTCCAATGAGGCCCCTGAGTCCAGCGCTCGCTTCACTGCCTCCAC
>VFQQ010003508.1_pt1 | contig 15059 bp, 16 predicted proteins | sample 3512341 | NCBI WGS metagenome assembly VFQQ01 (sample SAMN10412373, study PRJNA504923) | tailings metagenome | isolation source: Relicate 2 Philex TSF1 revegetated site | place: Philippines: Tuba, Benguet | collected 2017-08-29 | reverse complement strand
TTCTTCAGCTCGGCAAGGTCGAGTTTCTTGAACTCCGCGGCATAGTTGAAGCCGCCGCCCATCGGGTCGGTCAGGGGCGAGTTCTGGCTCAGGAGCTTGAGGTTGATCTGGTTGGGCCACCAGTCGCGGTTCGACTTGGCCGCGACCATCGGGTGGGCGTGGGCGAAGGGGCATTTGCCGCCGCTTTTCTCGGTATTCGTATCCATGGGTTTCTCCGTTTCGGTGCGATCTAGGGTTCGGGTTGAGGGATGTTCCGGGTGGAACTTCAAAGACTCTGGGGGAAATGGCCGCCGGGGGCGGGCTGGGGTTGGGGATGTCCGGTCATGGGTGGTGACAGAAAGAAAAGGATTAAACCATTTCGCGAGCTATTGTTGAAATACTTTGTTCCTCTGGTCACTATAGATCCCGCCTATGGAAATGCACCAACTGCGTTACGTCGTCGCGCTGGCCCGCACCGGCAACTTTTCGCGCGCCGCCGAGCAATGCAACGTCGCCCAGCCCTCGCTCAGCCAGCAGATCCAGAAGCTCGAGGCCGAGCTCGGCGAGCGGCTCTTCGACCGCCGGAAGCGCCAGGTGCGCCTCACCACGCACGGCACGGCCTTCCTGCGCCGCGCCCTGCGCATCCTGGAGGAGGTGGAGGCGGCGCGGCGCGAGGCCAACGACGCGCTGGACCTGAAGCAGGGCTCCGTCGCCATCGGCGTCCTGCCGACCATCGCCCCCTACCTGCTGCCGCCGGTGATGGCGAAGTTCAGCGCGCAGTTTGCCGGGGTGGACATCACCGTGCACGAGGACACGACGGCCGAACTGCTGAAGCTGCTGCATGCCTACGAGATTGATTTCGCCGTGGCCAGCGAACCCATCATCGACGACCGCCTGGTCGTGACGGAACTCTTCACCGAGGAGCTGCTGCTCGCCCTGCCGCCCGGACACCCGCTGGGCGCCAAGCGCACGCTGCGGGCCGCCGACCTGCGCGCGGAAAAGCTCATCGTGATGAAGGCCGGCCACTGCCTCGGCGACCAGGTGCTGGGTTTCTGCGAACGGCAGGAGGTGAAGCCGCGCCTCAGCTTCCGCAGCGCGCAGCTCGAAACCGTGCAGGAACTCGTCTGCGCCGGCCTCGGGCTCTCGCTGGTGCCCGCCATGGCGAGGCGCACCCAGCGGCGCCGCGCCCCCGACTACCGCCCGTTCGCCGCGCCGCGCCCGGAGCGCAGGATCGTGCTCGTGTGGCCCCGGCAGCGTCCGCCGGGCCGCGCCGCCGCCGAGCTGGTGAAGCTGTTTACCGCGAAACTGCCGCCAGCCTGACGGGGACTTTACTTCAAACCGGCCAGCACGGCCTTGAGCTGCGCGCCGTGATCGGCGGTGTCCACCTTCGGCACGACCGCGAGCACGGTGCCGTCGCGGTCCACCACATACGCGGCGCGCGCCGGGCCGGTGAATTTTTTCCCATACATGGATTTCTCCACGAGCGAATCGGTCGCCCGCGCAAACCCGTCGTCCGGATCGCTCGCCAGCACGTAGGCGATGCCCTTCTTGGCGGCGTATTTCCGGTGCGAGGAGATCGTGTCGCGGCTGACCGCCACGAGGTTGTAGCCGGCCTTGGCCAACGCCGCGGCGTGCTTCACCAGGCTGTCGTTCTGCTTGTCGCAGCCACCGGTGTTGTTGCGCATGTAAACCGAGAAAATGGTCGGACGCGTCAGCAACTCGCTCAACGCAACCTGCTTTTCCACATCGTCTTGTAGGACATTCAACCGAAGATTAAGGGGGATTTTCCGGCCGGTTTGGATCATGGTGCCAACAGGGGAACCGGCTTCGGTCGCAGGTCAATCCCGGCCGCAGGAATCATCGCAACCGACTCTCTTTGACGGGCGGGGATTTTTTCTCCAACTTCCGCGCGAATGAAGTCCGTCAAGATCCCCGCGTTCGAACTGTTTCTTCACGAGATGATCCCGCTCGCGAAGATGATGGGGGTCGGCGTGGAGGTCAGCGACGACCGCGCGCTCACGCTGAAGGCGCCCAAGGAGCAGAACAAAAATTCGCTCAACACCGCCTTCGGTGGCAGCCTCGTCTCGCTCGCCACGCTCGCCGGCTACGGCGTTGTGTGGGAGCTGATGAAAAACGAGAAGGGCGCGGAGAAATCCGAGTGGCGCATCGTGGTGAAGGAAAGCCGCGCCGCCTACCGCCGGCCCGTCATCGGCGACCTGCGCGCCATCTGCGAGCGGCCCGCCCAGGCGGCCATCGCCGAGTTCAAGGACGCCCTCGCCCGCTACGGCAAGGCGAAGCTCAAGCTGCGCGCCCGTGTCGTCGAGGAAGGCGAGACCGCCGTGGACGTCACCGCGGCCTTCGTGGTCACGCGCTGAGTTGCCGGGCTCTCCTCCGCCGGGTATGTCATGAAGGGTCGCGGTGGGCGCACGCGCCTAGCGCGCGGCCAACGGCTCACGGCCGCGCCGCCTTCAGCTTGGCCGCCACGCGTTCACTCACCTCCCGGCGTGGCGCGATCCATGGCTCCATCTGGGTTCGCAGGCGCGCGACCAGCGCGGGTTCCGCGCTTTTGGGCGAGCCGCCGACAAATGGCGGCATCGGGTCATACTCCAGGGTGAGCTGGATGACCTTGGCGAGTTCCTCGCCGTGCATTTTCGCCACGAGACTTAGGGCAAAATCAATCCCCGCCGTCACGCCGCCGCCGGTGACGCGGTTGCGGTCGAAGACCACGCGCTCGGCCACGGGGATCGCACCAAAAAGCGCCAGCTGGTCCAGCGAACCCCAATGACAGGCCGCGCGGTAGCCCGTGAGCAGGCCCGCCGCCGCGAGGATCAACGAACCGGTGCAGACCGAGGTCACCCACTTCGCCCCCGCCGCCTGCATGCGGAGAAAGCCCAGGGTCTCCCCGTCCTCCATCAAATCCACCTGCCCGGGGCCGCCCGGCACGCAGAGCACATCCAATTGCGGACAATCGGCAAAAGTCGTGGTGGGCCGCATCTCGTGTACGCTCACGGTGGCCACCAAGTCTCGCCTCTTCCAAATCAGATGCACCTTCGCGTCGGGCACCCGGGCAAACACCTCTCCCGGCCCCACCAGATCCAAAAGCGTCAGCTTGGGAAACAGGAGGAGCCCGATGTGCATCGCCTCAGATGTGCTTCGAGTCGGCCTCGTCCTTCTTCGCGTAGCCGCTGTCCTGCCGCTGATGGTTCACCTGGTTCTTCTTGAGATAGGCCTGGTAAACATCGTCGGCCGTCATGCCCAGCGTCTGTGCCAGCGACACCAGGAAGTGAAACAGGTCCACAACCTCGACCTTGGCGTTTTGCTCGTCGAAATTTTGGTATTTTGCCCACCACTTCCACGGCACGCTGTCGATCAGCTCGGCCGTTTCCTGCTGCATCGCGCGCGTGTAATTGAGGATCCACTTGGCCTTCTCCTCGTCGGTCGGCGGAGGCAGATTGACCCCGATGCGCCGGTTGAGCGCGTCCTGCATGCGGAAGATCTCCTCGAGTTTGTCCATGGCGCGACGTTGGAAGCCTCGCCGCCGGCAGGCAAGCCCGTCTTTGTCACCGTCAGTTTTTCAAATTAATTTCCATCAATATTTTGTGCATGTAACGGCCATTTCTCCCGGCCGCGGGGGGAATTTGAGATTGCCCCGGGACGGGCAACGGGCGAAATTGCATCTTCTTGGCATGCGTCGAGTGCGACGTCCGCGCTCCGCCCGCCATCCAACCCGGCAGCTCTCCCGCCCTGCGGCTTGAGCGCCTTAGCCACAACAAAAACAACAACATGTCAGATCCAGTCACGCCCGGCGCCCCGGCTCCCGCAGCCCCCGCCGAGGCGCCCAGTGCCGCCTCACCCGGCGCCACCCAGCCGTTCGGTTCGTTCGGCGCCACCCGCGGTTCAGGTCTCCTGCGCGGCAAGGCAAAACGTCCCTCGGCCGCCCCGGCCGCATCCGCCGCCCCGAGCGGCTATCAGCCCAGCTCCATCGAGGTGATCACCCCGAAGAGCGAGTATAAGAATCCGTTCACGGGCGAAACGTCCGTGGCGTCTCCCGTCAGCAACGAGCCCGCGCCTGCCGCCCCTGCTCCGGTGGCCGCCGCGCCGGCCGCTCCCGCACCCGTGGCCGCAGCCCCGGCCCCCGCCCCTCAGGCCGACCTCTTCCCGCTGGAATCGGCCGGAAACGAGGAAAAGGCGGAACTCAACATCCTGCCGCCCGCCGAGACCAAGCGCCCCGCCCAGAGCTGGGAAGCCAATGGTCAGGGCCGCGCCGAAGAGCGCCCGACCTTCCGTCCGGAGCGCCGCGAGCGCCGTGAGTTCCAACCGCGCGAGCCGCGCGAAAACCGTCCGGCCCGCGAAGCCTCCCCCGAGGCCCCGTCCCGCGCCGAGCGCGAACCCCGGACCGAACGCATGGAAACCCCGAAAAAACCGGGCGGCTTCTTCGCCTGGCTGAAGGGTCTTTTCGGCGGCAGCGATGCCACCACCGCAAGCACCAACGGCCAGGGCGGCGAATCCCGCCGCGACGGGGAATACCGTCACGGCCGGCGCCGTCATCGCGGCGGCCGCGGTCGGCACCAAGGCGGCGCGCAGGGCTTCTCCGGCCCCCGCGACGGCCAGAGCGCCGAAGGCGGACATCCTCAGGGCAGTGACTCGCACCACGGCGAAGGTGGCGGCCATCGCCGCCGCCGGCGCGGCGGTCGCAACCGTCACCGCGGCGATCGCGGCGGGGAACCCCGCTCCGACGGTCACCAGGGCGGCGGGGCCATCTGATAAACCTTGCCCCGCGCGTCCCGCGCGAATCGCATCCAAGGCGTCCGCTCACCGCGGACGCCTTTTTGTTTCCCGCACCGCCCGGTGCTACTCCTTCTTCGCTCCCCTCATGGCCGATCTCATCGTCAACGGCGGCAAACCGCTCTCCGGCACCATCACGCCCTCGGGCAACAAGAACTCCGCGCTGCCCGTCATCTGCGCCACCCTGCTCACCGACGAGAAGGTCACCCTGCGCAACGTGCCCAACATCACCGACGTCGAGAAGCTCGTGACCTTCTTCGGCGAACAGGGCTCGCGCGTCGTCTGGAACCGCGCCGCCGGCCGGCTCGACCTCGACCATTCCACCTTTGATGCCCGCCGGCTCAGCGGCGAACTTCCCGCCGGCATGCGCTCGTCCGTGCTGCTCTTCGCCCCGTTGCTGCAGCGCATGAAGAAGATCGCGATCCCCACCAACGCCAAGGGCTGCTCGCTCGGCATCCGCGAGCTCGATCCCCATCTGGAGATCCTGGAAAAACTCGGCGCACGCATCTCGCGCAACGGCGCGCTCACCCTCTCGCTCAAGGGCCGGTTCCAAGGCGCCCGCCACTGGCCCGACTACATGTCGGTCACCGCCACGGAGAACTTCGCCATGGCCGCGGCGCTCGCCGAAGGCCAGTCCGTCCTGATCAACGCCGCCAGCGAGCCGCACGTGCAGGACCTCTGCGCCGTGCTCGCCGGCATGGGCGCGAAGATCGCCGGCCTCGGCACCAGCCAGCTGACCGTCACCGGCGTCGCCCGGCTCAAGGGCGGCACCTTCACCATCAATTCCGACCACCACGAGATCGTCACCTTCCTCGCGCTCGGCGCCATCACCGGCGGCGAGGTGAAGGTCAAAAACTCCCTGCCGCAGCATTTCGACCTGATGGGCCGCGCCTTCGCCAAACTCGGCGTCAACGTCGTCCATCAGGGCGACACCGCCGTCGTGCGCAAAAACCAGCCGCTCACCGTCGCGGCGCCCTTCACCCCCAACCTCCTGCCGCGCATCGAGGCCGCGCCGTGGCCGTATTTTCCCGTGGATCTGCTGCCCTGCATGCTCGCCCTGTCCGTGCGCGCCAAGGGCACCATGATGTTCTGGAACAAGGTCTACGAGGGCGGCTTCACCTGGATGCCGGAGCTCGTGAAGTTCGGCGCCCATGTCGTCGTGAGCGATCCGCACCGCGTCCTGGTCTTCGGCGACCGCCCGCTGCGCCCCGCCGTCGTCGAGGCGCCCTACATCATCCGCGCCGCCGTCGCCCTCTACATGGTCGCCGCCAGCATCCCGGGACGATCCGTCGTCAAGAATGCCGACACCATCAGGCGCGCCCACCCCAGCTTCGTCGAAAACCTCCGCTCCCTCGGCGCCGAGGTGGAGTGGAAGTGAATTGCGGATTTCCGATCGCGGATTGCGGACTGACCAAAACTGCGCGACAAAACCACCCTCGCCGTGAGCCAATCTAAAATCCGCAATCCGCAATCCGCAATGCCGGCGCCGCCGGCAAAGGGCACCGACTTCCTTGCCGCCACCCTCGGCGCGCCCGTCTCGCCCGCCGAAGCCGCGTTGCGCCCGCTGTCATTCAGCGATTTCACCGGCCAGCCCAAGACCGTGGAGCGCCTGCAGGTCATGGTCGGTGCGGCCAGGAAACGCGGCGAGGCCCTCAACCACATTCTCCTCTCCGGCCCCCCGGGCCTCGGCAAGACCACCCTCGCCTTCATCCTCGGCCACGAGCTCGGCCGCAATGTCCGCGTCACTTCCGGTCCCGTCATCGAGAAAGCCGGCGACCTCGCCGGGCTTCTGACCAACATGGAGGAAGGCGACATCCTCTTCATCGACGAGATCCACCGCATCCCCAAGACCGTCGAGGAATATCTCTACAGCGCGATGGAGGACTTCCGGCTCGACATCATGATCGACCAGGGCCCGAACGCCCGCAGCGTGCGGCTCTCCATCCCGCGCTTCACCCTCATCGGCGCCACCACGCGCAGCGGCCTCCTCACCGCCCCGCTCCGCTCCCGCTTCACCTTGCAGACGCGCCTCGACTACTACGACCACCCCACGCTGGAGAGCATCGTCCGCCGCAGTTGCGGCCTGTTGCAGGTGGGCATCGACGAAGGCGGCGCCCGCGAGATCGCCACCCGCGCCCGCGGCACGCCGCGCGTCGCCAACAACCTCATCAACTTCGTGCGCGACTACGCGCAGGAACGCGCCCGGGGCAATATCACCCAGCCCGTCGCCGCCGCCGCGCTCGAACTGCTCGAGATCGACGCCGCCGGCCTCGACGAGATGGACAAGCGCATGCTCCGCGTCATGGCGGAAAACTACGCCGGCGGTCCCGTGGGCCTCGGCACCGTCGCCATCGCCGTCGGCGAGGAGGCCGAGACCCTCGAGGAAGTCCACGAACCCTTCCTCATCCAGGAAGGCTACCTCCAGCGCACCGCCCAGGGCCGCATCCTCACCCCCAAGGGCTACACCGCCATCGGCCTGAAGGCCGCCGGGGGCAATCAGGGCAGCCTGCTGTAATCCGGGCCGGGCCAAGCAACACCCGCGCTTGACGGGACCGATCATGCGTTGGGTGCAGCCCGGCCTGCCTCCTGCGCAAACCAGTCCACCTTCCGGGTGAAAAACATGATGCCGGCGAGGACCGCGAAGAGCGACGCCGTGCCCGCCAGCAGCGCGAAATCCTCCATCCGCAGGACCACGTAGAGCACGCCATACTCCGCCCCCAGCAACGCCGCGATCGACCCGGCCCGGGCATAACTGTGCAAAATGGTGATGCTGTAGCAGACAATCAGCAGCGACGAAGCCGCGGCCGCGCCGACATAGGCCTGGCCCGGCGGCAGCACCTCGCCGAGCGCGAGCAGGGCGAGGTAGAAAAGACACAGCGCCGCCCCGACCAAGCCGTAGTGCACGGCATGCAGCCGCAGCCCGGCGAGCGTCTCGAACAGGAAGAACGCCGCGAACACGAGGGTAAGCACCAGCACGCTGTGCTTCAACGCCCGCTCGACCATCCGGTAACCCTCGGCCGCCGCCCGGGCCGGATCGTAATCCGCCGTCACCCTGGCCTCCCCGCTCCGGTTCGCCGCCACCGCCTCGGCCTGGCGGGCGTGCGCCGCCTCGCGGTTGTCGCTGCGCTCCTGCCGCAGGCTGTTGACGAGGTTCAGCGGCAGTTGCAGCAGCAACACCAGCGCCGCGATGAACAGCAGTTTCAGGGTCACGGTATGACTGCGCGGACGTGCCACCGTGGGAATAATCCGGGGAGGTTGGGCGGTTTCCATGCGCCCATCCTGACCCACGCGCATGAAACCCGTGTGAAGTGCCGGTGAAATCGCACAAAATAGCGATAAGTGGTGAGCCGATCCGAGTCCTCCCGGTTTCAGAGCTTAAAGCTTAACGCTTATCGCTTACAGCTCGGCCGCCGGAACCCAGAACACCGCCCGCGTTCCGCCTTCGGACCGGTTCGACAACGCCGCATCGCCGCCGTGCAGGTGCGCGATCTCCCGCACCAGTGCGAGCCCCAGCCCCGTGCTCTTCCGCTTCGTGCCGGGCCGCGGCAACGAATAAAACCGCTCGAACACCCGCGGCAGCGCATAGTCGGGCACGCCGGGTCCGGCATCCTCGACGCTGAACTCCACGCGTCCGCCCGCCACGGTCCAACCGAGCACCACCGCCCCTCCGTCCGGCGAAAACTCCATCGCATTCTGCAGGAGGTTCACCAGCGCCTCGCGCAGCAGCACCGTCTCCCCGCGCACCGACGCATCCGGACCCGGCCGCAGTTTCAGCTCCAGCGCCCGGGTGGCGCAGGCCGGGCGCACGACGTCGGCGGCCTCCTGTGCAAGTTTCGCCGCCGCCACCGTCTCCGCCTGTCGCAGCTGCTTGCGGGCCTCGAGCGACGACAGCTCCAGCAGCCGGTCGATGATGCGCTGGATGCGCGCCGATTCGCTCCGGATGTTCGCCAGAAACACGCGCCGCTCTTCCGGCGGCATGTTCTCATCCAGCAGTTCCGCCGCGCCCCGAATGGCGGCCAGCGGCGCTTTCACCTCGTGCGCCAAACTCTGGGTGTAGTGTTCGGCATGTTGCTTTCCTTCCAGCGCCTCGCGCATCTCCTCGAAGGCCGTGCCCAGTTCGGCAATCTCGCGGGCCCGGGATTTTGGCGGGGCCGGCACATGGCTGCCCCCGTCCCGCACGCGCCGGGCATGCGCCGCCAGCCGGTCGAGGGAGCGCGTCAGCCGCGCGGCAATCCACCAGCCCAGCACGATCATCCCGCCCGCGATGATCCCGATGTAAATCACCAGCCGCCAGCGCGCCGCGCGCACGCCTTCCTCGACCGAGGCCAGCCGCCGGCCGACCCCGACCCAGCCGACATGTCTTTCCCCCGCGAACACCCGGGAGGCCACGCGCAGCTCGCCGGCCACCACCGCGACATTGGGCTGCGTGTAGTTTTCCGACGCCGCCCGGCCGCCGCCGAACATGTTCCACTGATAGGTCACGCCGGCATCGCGGCCGGCCGAATCGAACAGCACCAAGCCGTCCGGATCACAGGCAAACACGCGGAGCAGATCCGCATCCTTGGGCAGCAACTCGAGGCGTCGGGCCCAGTCCTCATCCGGCGACACGGGCGCGGCAAAAGCCGCCATGTAGGCGGCCGTGTCCCCCAGCGTGCGCCGCATGGACTCGACGTAGCGCAGCCGCACATCGCGCAACACCAGCGCCATCATCAGCGCCAAGCCCAGCGCCGAGGCGCCGGCATACACCGCGAAGATGGCCGTGCGGATCCTCACGATTCTTCGCGCAACGCGTAGCCGAGCCCGCGGTGCGTCACGATGGGATCGGCCTCCGGCGCCGTCTCGCGCAGCTTCGCCCGCAGGAGCTTGATGTGCGCGTCCACCGTGCGGTCGAGCGCCGCGCCGGGATCCTCCCATGCCGCCTGCATCAGCTGGTCGCGGCTGAAAACCCGCCCGGGCGCCGCGAGCAGGACCGCCAGCAGCCGGTATTCGTTGCGGGTCAGCTCCAGCGCGTTGCCGCGATAGCTGATCCGGCACCGTGCCGCGTCGTGCTGCCAGACCGCGGCCGCCCCCGCCGGCTTGGCCGCGCCGTTGCCATTCGTCCGCCGCAACACGGCCCGGACCCGCGCCGTGAGCTCACGCGGACTGAAGGGCTTCGCCAGATAATCGTCGGCACCCAGCTCCAGGCCGACGATCCTGTCCACCTCGGCACTGCGCGCCGTGAGAAAAATCACCGGCACGGATCCGCGCCGCTGGATTTCCCGGCAGACGTCAAAACCGCTCGCATCGGGCAACCCAACATCGAGCACCACCAGCGCCACCGGCTGCTCCGCCAACACCGCCAGCGCCTCCCGCCCGGTCGTGCGCCACACCGGCTCGAACCCTTCGGTTTTCAGCGCATAGCGGATCGCGTCCGCGATGGGCGCCTCATCCTCAACCACGAGGATCGTCTGGCGGAGGGGTGGCATGCGGAAATTTGTGAGCACCCCGCCGCACGATTTCAAGGTTCCGCCGGCACCAGCCGCACGATCCGTCCCGGGCCTTCGAGCCCAAGGTAGAGACTGCCGTCCGGACCCGCGGTGATGGCGCGCACGCGGCCGATGCCCTTGAAAATGACCTCTTCATGCGTGACGCGCCCATCCTCGATCACCAGGCGGCGCAGTTCTTCGGGCGCCAGCGTCGTGACGAAGAGATGGTGCTTCCAGCGCGGGAACGCCTCGCCCGGGTAAAACACCATGTCGCCCACAGCAATCGACGGGGTCCAGTGCAGCACCGGCTGCTCCATGCCTTCCTTTGCAGTCAAGGCGGTGATGGGCGTGCCGTTGTAGTTCATGCCGTGGGTGATGACCGGCCAGCCGTAGTTGCGGCCGGGCCGGATCAGGTTGAGTTCGTCGCCGCCGCGCGGGCCGTGCTCGGTTTCCCAGAGTTCGCCGGTGGCCGGATGCAAGGCCAGTCCCTGCGGGTTGCGGTTGCCGTAGGTCCAGATGGTCGGCAGGGCTCCCGGCGTGCGCACGAAGGGGTTGTCCGCCGGCACGCGGCCGTCGTCGTGCACCCGGTGCACCTTGCCGTTGGGCTGCGTGAGATCCTGCGCTTCATTCTGCGCCCCGCGGTCACCGATCGTGAAAAACAGATAACCGTCCTGAAACACCAGCCGGCAGCCGAAGTGAACGCCGCCGCGTTTGTAGAGCGAAGGCGGTGCCCGAAAAACTTCCTGCTGGTCCGTCCACCGGCCGTCGCGGATCCGGCCGCGCACGATGGCTGTCATCGCCGTGCCGGCGGGTCCGGGGTCGCTGTAGGCGAGGTAAATCCAGCCGTTCGCCGCATGCTCCGGGTGCGGCGCCACAGCCAGCAGCCCGCCCTGCCCCTGCGCCCACACCGCCGGCGTGTCCGCCACGGGCGCCCGGTGCAGCCGGCCGTGCTCGATCACGCGCAGCCGGCCGGCGCGTTCCGTCACGAGCAGCCGGCCGTCGGGCAGGAACGCCAGCGACCAGGGAATTTCCAACCCCTCGGCCACCGTCTCCAACCGGTAGGCGTGCAATTCGCTCCGCACCACCGCGGCCGGCGTCGGGCGGTTGTAACTCGTCTGCCGCTCGGCGGCCTGCGCCGCCATCTCCCGGATGTAAACCACCAGCGCCCGGGTTTGGGCCTCGCTCAGCATGTCGCCGAAGCCCGGCATGCCGTTTTCCACCACGCCGTCGCGGATCACCCGCGCCACATTGTCGTCATCCGCCCCGTGCCGCCAACTGCCGTCCACGAGGCTGCCGCCCAGCCCGCCCTGAAGATTCTGCCCGTGGCAACTGGCGCAATATTCCTGGTAAATCCTGCGCACGTCCTGCGCCGCGGCTTCCGGAAGCGACCACAGGCCGGCCAGCAGGATGAGACCGGGCCGCATGCCGTTTGATATACGCATGCGGCCAACGAAACGAAGCGGGCGGCCTTGGCAAGGCCGCCCGGCAATCAGCCCTTGACGGGGACTTCGCGGCCCTGCTCCGAGGCGTTGTAAACCGCCTCCAGGATCCCAATGACCTTGAGCGTCTCGGTCCACGGCACGGGCGAAGGGCGGCCGCCGGTCGCGGCGGCAGTGAAGGCGGCGATCTCGTTCCAGTGCGGGTGCGGCACGTGCACGGGATGCGTCAGCGTGCCCTGGGCGAAGGTGCCGTTGGTCACGGTCGCGAATTCGGCGCTCGGCCATTTGATGCCGCCCTTGGTTCCGAAAAGCTGGCACAGCAGCTCCTCGTTCTCCTGCTGGTGGCACATCCAGGCCGACTCGAGCATGAGCGTCGCGCCGTTGTCGAAATGCACGAAGCCCGCGGCGAAATCCTCCACCGAATAACGCTCGCGGTCCCACTCACCCCAATGATTGGGCATGGTCCTGCCCTTGGCGAACACGGTCTTGGCGGTGCCGGAGACCCGCACGGGCTTGGGGAAGCCCATCAGCCACAGGCACAGGTCGAGGGCATGCACGCCGATGTCCATGCACGGGCCGCCGCCGGAGAGCTTCGCGTCGATGAATCCCGGCGCCACCGGGAGCCAGGCCCGCCGCATGGCCCGCACGCGGGCATGGTAGGCGTCGCCGAGGTGGCCGGCATCCACCCACGCCTTCGCGGCCACGGCCGTCTGCGTGAAGCGCTGGTGCTGCGCCGTCATGAGCACGAGTTTCTTTTTGTCCGCCAGCTCGCCCATCTCGCGCACCTCGGCGGTCGTCACCGCCAGCGGTTTTTCGCAGAGCACGTGCTTGCCGGCGTTCAGCGCGGCCAGCGCCGCGGGCGTGTGCACCTTGTTCGGCGTGCAGATGTCCACCGCGTCGAGGTCCAGCTTCAGCAGGTCGCGGTAGTCGGTGAAGACCTGCGGCGCCCCCGCCGCCGCCGCGGCCTTCCTGGCCGTCGCTTCGGAGACATCGGCCACGCCGACGATCTCGGTTTCCGGAAGGTTTTTCCAGCCGGGGATATGGACTGCCTGGGCGATGCCGCCACCACCGATCAGGCCGACGCGGAATTTACGGGTGCTCATGGGGAACGGCCGACAGCGATGGCGGCCCGGGCGGCCGGCGACAACCAGAAAACCGCCTGGGCTTGTGGCGGCCCGCTCAGCGGCGGAAACGCCGGCGCAGCACCGGCAGCAACACCACGCCCAGGCCCAGCGCCAGCAACGCGTAGGTCGAGGGTTCGGGCACGGCGGTGAAGGTCAAATTGGTCTGCAGGGCATAGAACGCCACCCCTTGGGCACCGGCCACGGCGTTCGGATTGCTCGCCACCACCCGGGCAAAACCGAGCTCGGCCACATAAGCGGTGCCCGGCGCGAATGTGCCGGCCGTGACGGCAAACCCGCCGGGATGGGAGCCCTGAAATTGCTGCCGCAGAATCTCGTCTCCGCCCGCGGGGCGCACCCTGAAAACAACCATGTCCGTGGCCGCATTGTAACCCGGAAAAGCCCATCCGAAATTGACCGTCTGCCCCGCATCCAGCTGATAACCGCCCTCCGTCCACTGACCGTTGTCCAAGGTAAACTGCGGGATATCCTCCGGGTAGTTGTCGCCGGCCAGACTGAAGCCGACCGAGTAGGTCGTCCCGGGCACGGTGGTGAAAACGAGGCTGTAATTGGTGCCCGCGTTGCCCGGAGTGGAGTCGGCAAAATTGCCGTTAAGGTTGCCTTTCGCCGTGGTGGGCTCTCCCGTGAACTGCGCGGATTCGAAGTTTGCGCCGGTGGAATGCAGGCTGAGGGACTGCACTCCGCCCAAGAGCGGCCCCTGCAACACGGCGGACGTCAAAACACCGTCGGGCCTCAAATCAATGAAAGCTTGGAAAGTAAAACTGGTGAAAGCGGTCTGTCCCGGCCCGGTCTGCAGATGGGTCCGGTTCTTGCCCACGCCGTATTGCAACACATTCGGGTCGCTGACCTGGGCGGCACCCATGCCGGCCAAGCCGCAGAACAATGCCAAAGCCGAAACTGTCCGGGTCATGCTCCGACGAAAAACCCTCCCGCCGGCAGGTCGAATTTTATCGGCCACGCTGGGGGAAACCGGATCCCAATCTGGGTGGTAAACCCTAAAATCCGGAAGGCGTCCGGCTAGAGATCGCCCAACTGGGGCCGCAGCACGATCTCCTCGACCACGGTGCGACGGCTGAGGCGGTAAACATCCAGAAACGCCCGCGCCACATCCTCGGCCGGCATCATGCGTGCCGCCGGCACTTTGCTCTCGCCCCAGGACGGCGTCCATGTCGCCCCCGGACATACGAGGGTCACCCGCACACCCCGGGTCTTGAGCTCCTCGCGCATGACCTGGGTCAGCCCGGTCACGCCAAACTTGGCGGCACAATACGCCGACCCGCCCGGATAGGCCTGCAAACCCGCGATCGAGCCCATGTTGAAAACATCGCCGCGCCCGCGTTTCACCATCCCCGGCACCAGGGCCCGCGAAACGAGAAACGTGCTGCGCAGGCTCGCCGCCACCACCCGGTCAAACTGCGCCACGGAGGTTTCCGCCAGCGGCGCGCCCTCGAAAATGCCGGCGTTGTTGATCAGCACATCCACCGCGCCGAAGCGCTTCGCCACCGCGGCCGCCATTGCCGCCACCGCCGGTTCGTCGGTCACGTCGCACGGAAAAATCTCCGCCGTCGCCCCCAGTTTCGCACACGCCTTGGCGACGGCCTGCAGGTTCCTCGCGTGGCGCGCCACCAGCGCCAGCCGCACGCCGCGGATCTCCCTGGCGAAGATTTTCGCGATGGCGGCGCCGATGCCCTGCGACGCGCCGGTGATGAGGACGACAGGTTTGCTCTTTTCCGCGGATGACGCGGATGCTCGCGGATTATTTTTTGTTTTCACGGACAACACGTTTCCAGTCCAGCTTGGCGTGCTTGAAATTGAGCAGGAGCGCAAGCTGCAGCTTGGTAATGGCAAGATACCCGATCATTTGCCTGACATGGGTGTCCGTGAAGGTTTCGGCCACCTTGGGATCGGCGATGACCAATTCATCGACAATCATATCCGGCACCAAGGTCCCTATCAGCTCGCCCGAATAAGAAACCGCAAAAGACTTCTGTTGCTCAACCCTGTGTCCGCGTTTTCTCAGCTCAATCACCAGCGCCCGTTCATACAATTTCTCATCCAGTCCGGGCCCAAGCTCGTTCAGCACGAACATCGCCGCCCCAATGATCTCCCCGCTCAGCTTTTCGTGAATCATCATTGGATTGTATCCGTGCTTATCCGCGTCATCCGCGGAAAATCAGATCAGCAGAGCAGCGAGCCGAAGTCCATGTAGTCGGCCACGAAGCCGCCCTTCACGCCCTTGCAGATCACGC
>VFQQ010003507.1_pt1 | contig 15062 bp, 12 predicted proteins | sample 3512341 | NCBI WGS metagenome assembly VFQQ01 (sample SAMN10412373, study PRJNA504923) | tailings metagenome | isolation source: Relicate 2 Philex TSF1 revegetated site | place: Philippines: Tuba, Benguet | collected 2017-08-29 | reverse complement strand
ACCGCCTGCGTGGTCGCGGTCAACCGCTGCTCGAGTTCTGCGAAGCGCTGCATCGTGCGCGCCTCGAACGCCTGGCGGTCCTTGTTCAGTCGACCTTGCTCTTCGCGCTCGCTCTCGTACTGTGCCAGCTTGCTGCCGGCCGTGCCGACCCACTGGTCCACCGGGTTGACCTGCTGGCCGGGTGGCATCACGCCGATGTTGGTGACCGGGCCGGGCGCCGCGCCGTGGGTCTTGCTCGCCTGGCCCGAGGGGGTGCCCTCGGCGAACGCGAAGACCAGCCACAGCAGGCCCACGCCGCCCAGGAGGACGGCGCCCAGCATCGCGTACTGTCGCTGCCGCGGCGTCAGGCGCTCGACGAGCGCGCGCATCGGGGTGGGCAGGTTCATCGTTCGCCTCCACGGCGAATCACGTAGACGCTGGTGCTCTCGCCGGGCCGCAACTGGTGATGCTCGACCGCGACGCCCAGCACCTGGCCGCCGGCCTTGCTGTCGGGGCGGTCGAACTCCTGTTCGGCGAGCACCATCACGGCCCCGCTGACGTTCTGCAGCAGGTACTTCTCGCCGGTCAGGCCGCGGCCTTCGTAGCGGCGCATCAGCGCAAAGCGCGCCTCGGCCCACAGTTGCACCGGCTGGTTGAGTTCGTCCACGCGCACGTCCGGTGGCACGCGGTCCGACGCCATCGCCACCAGCAGCGCCTTCATGGCGCGCACGTGGTGGGCAGAAGGGCCTGACGGGCCGGATGAGGCGCGGCCATCGACCGGCGCCGGCGGGAAGCTGCGGTCGCGGATCAGGATGGTGTCGGCCGGCGTGTCGGCCCGGCGCAGGATCAGCGTGTAGGTGGCGTGGGCCGACGAGATGAACAGGTTCACCGGCTTGCCCGCGGCGGCGCTGCCATCGCCGGCGGTGGCGACCGGCCGCACGTAGATCTCACCCTTGTCGCGGTCGCACTCGACGACGATCTCGCCGGCGGAGTTGACCACCGGTGAAAGTGGCGCCACCGGTGAGCTAGGCGAGCCGGTCGCGCCAGCGGCCATGCCGCCGCAAGAGCTGGAGTGGATGTTGCCGAAGACATCGGTGATCGCCGCACGCTCGATGCGGATGCGCGTCGGCTCCTTGATCGACAGGATGGCTTCCACCGCCACGCCATCGCGTGCGTCGACGATCTGCAGCGCGTGGCACAACGGAGTCCAGGCGAGCGCGATCAGCGCAGCGGCGCCTGTGAGGCTACGAGGCCGCATGGGGCAGCTCCTTGAAGGTCTTGAGATGAACGCGGCCGCCGGCGTAGCTGAACTCCACCAGGTAGGCCTTCAGGTCGTTCGCGGTCTCGACGCCGTTGACGAGCGTGCGCAGCCGGCCGCGCACCACCACCGACTGGCCTTCCTCGCTGGGCACCAGCTGCTGCGGTGCGAACGCAGTGCTGGCGTTGATGCGCTTGAGCCGCGCCGCCTCGAGCTCTTGCCGGGTCTTCAGGCCGCCGTGCTGCTCGGGCTCGACGTAGCCGAGCAGGATGTCTTTCTTCCAGTCGATGGACGCGGGTGTCACGTCGAGCACCAGCCAGGCGACGAAGCTGCCCATCTGTTCCAGGTACTCGCCGCTGGCCTTGTCGCGCGTGACCCAGAAGGACTTGTTGATCGACGGCGGCACGACGACCGTGCGCACGGCACCCAGCAGGTTCAGCACCACCGCCAGCGCCAGCAGATGGCCGGCCGCCAGCAGGCCGACGGCCGCGCCGAGCGTGCGGTTGCGGCGCCGCAGTTCCTTGAGGTCGCCGCTGAGCCGTTCGAAGTCCATGGTGGGCGCGCTCCGGCTGTCAGCCGACCATGCGGCGGATGTGCGAGGGCGGGGTCGCGCGCATCGCGGTCAGCGGGCTGGTCGGCAGGTGCCAGTAGAGCCAGTGGATCGCGAAGGCCGGGTGCTTGTCGGCCTTGATGCGGGCGATCCAGCGCGAGGTGAACAGCCCGGCGGCGAAGCACAGCGCGAACGAGAGCTTCGAGCCCGACATGTAGCCCATGAACAGGCCCAGCAGCGCGGGCGCGGCGACGTCGATGTCCCAGAAGCCGATCTTCCACTGGTCGTCGAGGCGCCGCGGGATGTAGGTGTCGGCGTGCATGGAGCCTCCGGGCGGTGCGTGCAGCAGGCTTCGCGGCGGCTCAAACAACCGCGCCCATGATGGCGCCGGCGATCACCAGGCCGACGGCGGCGAAGATCGCCAGGCCGACGTAGAACAGCACCGGCCCGAAGTTGCGCAGTGCCGCCAGCGAGATCAGCGCGACGACGAAGCCCACGAAGCCGACCAGCGCCTTGATGCCGGGCCCGAGGCTGGCAATGGCGGTGAGCGCGGAAGTCAACGGGCCGGTGATGCCGGTGAAGGCGACCAGGTCCAGCGCATGGCCGGGGAAGGCGATGCCCAGGCCGAGCGCGACTAGGCACAGCAGAGCTGCGACGGTCCACGGCCGACGCGCAGCGCGGCGGGTCAATGTGGGAACGGCAAGGGTGGTGGTCATGGAAGCCTCATCGGTTGAGCGTGGAAAGAGGAACGCGGGTGGGTAGTTGGCTTGTTGGCTCGGGCGTGCGAGCGCCGGCTCGGCGGTGCCCGGCAGCTGGACCAGCGCCATGCGGGCCTGGCCGCGCCGATGGGGAGCACCCGCTGGTTCACAAGGCGCCTCCGTCTCGTTCGAAGGTGACCTCGACACGCCGGTTGGTTGCCCGGCCTGAAGCGCTGTCGTTGCCGGCGGCGAAACAGCACGCACCTTGCGACTGCACAAGGACCTCAGCGGCAGCCAGCACGCGCGAGTGGCGCGCCGTCAGGTAGCGCTGCACGGCCTCGGCGCGGGCCTGCGCCAGAACCTGATTCGCTGCGGCGGGCCCGATGCTGTCGGTACGCCCTGCGATCAGCACACGGCGAACCGGCAGCGGCTGCGTGGCCGCGAGGTCGAGTGCGGCGCGGCCGGCCGCGTCGAGGTCCGAGCGACCGAAGCCGAAGTGCACGACGACCTTCAGCGGCGACGGGTCCTCGATTAACTCGGACGCCGAAACTGTCGGTGACCTGCGCGAGCCCGTCGGCGCCAGCGCCAATGCGTCTTGCGCGAGGGGCGGACGCGCAGGCGACGGTTCCATGGCGACAGGGGTCGAAGCGGGCGCAGGGAGCGACTTGGCGCTTGGCCGTGGACAGGCTGGCGGCTGGCACAGTGCGAAGTGGGCGTAGCTCCCGAAGCCGGACTGCGCGATGCGTGCTGGTCCCGTGCCAGTTGGCGCAGGTGCCGGTGACACCGACGGATTGGGCCCAGTCAGTTCCATCGAACCGCAGGCCGCCACACCGAGCGCAGTCCACGCCAGCAGCGAGCGGATGGAGGAGCGCTTCATGGCCTGACTCCCGTGGCCGCCGGCAGCTTGCGAAAGACCTGCCACGCGTAGCGCGACCGGGCTTCGGCGCAGCGGGCACCCTTCAACTGCGAGCAGGCGGCGTTGTACGCCCCGACCCCGTTCCAGGTGGCGCCATGTCGCGAGAACGTGTCCGCGAGCAGCCAGGCGCCGACCTGGATGTTGGTGCAGGCGTCGAACAAGTGCGCTTCGGCGATGCCGTGGCGGGCCAGCCGCGGCAGGTGCGAGCTGTTGATCTGCATGAGACCGATGTCGTAGGAGCCGGTGCGCGCCATGTGCGACCGGTTGACCGCGCGGGGATTCAGGTTCGACTCGACTCGGGCGATCGCGTAGAGCAGTTCGGCCGCGACGCCGTACCGCTGCGCCGCCTGTTCCCAGCACGCCTGTGCCGGGAGGACGCAGAGCCCCATGAGCCAGAGCGCAGCCCACTGCCCGACGCGCGCCGAAGCCGACCGCGTGGCGGGCGAGGCGCAAGGCAGCGGGGAGGGCCGTGTGGAGAACATCAAGGCTCCGAAGACAGGTCGGGACGCTCGCTGGCCGACAGGCCGCGAGGCAAGGCTGGCGATGCCAGTCAGGGTCGGGTTCGGGTGCGCCGGCGTCGGGGCTGGCAGGGTGCTCAGCGGGTCGACGCGTTCGCGCGAGCGGTGCGTACTACACAGAGCGTGGCAATCGCCATCGGGACGAGCGATCGGCCATGTTCAGCCGGGCCTGGCGCAGCACGCGCGTGTCGGCGTCGTCGATCTGGCGGGCGAGGGCGACGCAGGCGGTGGTCAGCTGGTCGAGCTGGAACTTGGGGTTCGGGTGCCGGTTGGCCGGTGAGCGCTGCACGGCCTGCAGCAACTCGTACTGTGGGCGCCACATCGACTCGCGGCGGCGCGGCGTCTTCGGCGCGCGCAGCACGAGCTGGGTGCCGAGGAAGCCGAAGATGCGACCGGGCGCGTCGTCCGCCTCGAAAACCAGCGACACGCAGGCACTGATCAGGTCCGGAAAGCGGAAGGTGGGCGACGTGTTGTCGTCACTGCGCAGCAGGCCGTACAGCCACTCGTGCTCGTCGAGGAAGAGCCGCGTCTCGACGGTGTCTGCGTGCTCGCCGGGCGAGCTGCCGTGGGTGCCGGCGTCGGGGGCGTTGTGCGAAGCGGAGATCATGGGCGCATCCCTGGGTCATCGGCTGCGGGCGGGGCTCTGTGGAGCGGGTGACCGGAAGCGTAGGTGGCACGTCCGCGCGGAGCGGCCCGGAATGCCGCCAATGAGAGGGGGGTTTCGGGGTCACGGAGCTGCAGCTTTGCGAACGTGCGAATGGGTCGCCCCCAAGCGGCATTCGCAACTGAATTCGGTAGAGTCCAACCCAGGGAGACCAAAAACCAATGAGGCTGGTACGAAACGCGGGGAATGACCGAGTCCTTGACCTGATCCAGGCCCATCTGGCGCCCGGCCGACGGCTGGACCTGATGTCCAGCGCCGCGTCGGTGTTTGCATTCGAGGCCATGCGCGCTTCGGCATCGGCACTGGCCGGCACCCGCTGGATCGTCCCCGGTGCCGGGGCCGATCTGGCCCTGCTCGGCGGTGATGCCGATCGGCCAGCGCGCAACCGTCTGCAGGCCGCCCATGTGGCAAGGCAATTGGCGGAATGGCTGCGTCAGGCGGCTGAAGTTCGCGCTGCTGCCGGCTCCATCCCGCAAGGCCTGGCCGTCATCCGTGACGAGCAGGGCGCGCCGGTGCAGGCGGTCCACGGCTCATTCGGCCTGTCCACCGACGGACTGGGCCTGACGCCCGGTAACCCGCTGGCCTTCATCCAGGCCTCCGAGTCGCCCACCGAGAGCCAGATGCTGGCGCACTGGTTCGACGCCCAGTGGGCGGCGTTGGGCCAGCGCGGCGACGACAAGGCGCAGTTGCTGGCGCAGCTCGAATCGCTGGCGGCGCCGCGCGATGCGGCCAGCGTCTATGCCGCAGTGCTGTTCCACCTGCTGCAGCGCGACGGGCAGGAGATGGACGAAGACCGCATCGTCAAGGCGGCCACCGGCATCCGTAACACGGTCGTCTGGAAGAAGCTCTACAAGTTCCAGCGCGACGGCGTCGTGGGTGCGATCGACAAGCTCGACCGCTTCGGTGGCTGCATCATCGCCGACAGCGTGGGTCTGGGCAAAACCTTCGAGGCACTTGCGATCATCAAGTACCACGAGCTGCGCAACGACCGCGTGCTCGTGCTCGCGCCTAAGCGCCTGCGCGACAACTGGACGCTGTACAAGGCCAACGACCAGCGCAACGTGCTCGCGTCGGACCGCCTCAACTACGACGTGCTGAACCACACCGACCTGTCGCGCGACGGCGGCTTGTCGGGCGACATCGAGCTCGGCCACGTGAACTGGGGCAACTACGACCTCGTGGTCATCGACGAGTCGCACAATTTCCGCAACAAGAAGTCGCCCAAACAAGGCAATGAAACGCGGTATGACCGGCTGATGCGCCGCATCATCCGCGAAGGCGTCAAGACCCGTGTGCTGATGCTCTCGGCCACGCCCGTCAACAACAGGCTGGCCGACCTGCGTAACCAGATTGCCTTCGTCACCGAAGGCGACGACACGGCGCTGTTCGACCACGGCATCGCCAGCATAGACAGCACCACGCGCCGGGCGCAGAAGGCCTTCAACCGCTGGCTGGATCTGCCGGAAGAAGAGAAGACGCCGGCGCTGCTGGTGGACATGCTGGGCTTTGACTACTTCACGCTGCTGGACCACCTGACCATCGCACGGTCCCGCCGCCACATCGAGAAGTACTACGGCATCGAAGAGACGGGCCGCTTCCCCGGCCGCTTGCGGCCGATCAACATCAAGGCCGACGTTGACCGCGCCGGCGAGTTCCGCCCGATCAAGGAGATCAACCTCGAGATCCGGCGGCTCAAGCTGGCCAGCTATGCGCCGCTGCGCTACGTCAAGGACGGCCGGCTCGCCGCCTACGACCAGAAGTACAGCACCGCCATCCGCGGTGGCGAGAGCATCTTCCGCCAGGTCGATCGCGAAGAGAGCCTCATCCACCTGATGCGCGTGAACCTGCTCAAGCGCATGGAAAGTTCGGTTTTTTCCTTCGCGCTCACGGTGGGGCGCCAGCTCAAGGACGTGGACACCACGCTGGCACGGCTGGCCGCCTACAAGGCCGGCAAGGACGGCGAGCAGGGCGATGGCGACGAGTTCGAGGAACTCGACATCGCCGATGTCGATGTGGACGATCCGCTGTTCGAACCGCTCCTGGTCGGCCGCAAGGTCAAGGTGCTGCTCGGCGATCTGGACCTCGCGCGCTGGCTGCAAGATCTCACCGAGGACCGCAATCGCCTGGCCACGCTGCACGCTGCGGCCCTGCAGGTCGATGCCGGCCGCGACGACAAATTGCTGAAGCTGCGAGAACTCATCGCCGACAAGGTGCGCAACCCGATCAATGCCGGCAACCGCAAGCTGATCGTGTTCACGGCGTTCGCGGACACGGCAGGCTACCTGTACGAGCACCTGGCCGGCTGGGCGCGCGATCAGCTCGGCATCGACAGCGCGCTGGTCACGGGCTCCGGCGGCAACCAGACCACGATGCCCGGGCTGCGCCGCGACCTCGGCAGCATCCTCACCGCGTTCTCGCCCCGATCCAAGGAACGCCCGGCGGCGTTGGCCGACGAAGGGGAGCTCGACCTACTCATCGCCACCGACTGCATCAGCGAAGGCCAGAACCTGCAGGACTGCGACTGGCTCGTCAACTACGACATCCACTGGAACCCGGTGCGCATCATCCAGCGCTTCGGCCGCATCGATCGCATCGGCTCGCCCAACAGCAGCATCCAGCTGGTGAACTTCTGGCCCAACATGGAGCTGGAGGAATACATCAACCTCGAGCAGCGCGTCAGCGGCCGCATGGTGCTGCTGGACGTGTCGGCCACAGGCGAAGAAAACCTCATCGAGCAGCAGTCCGGCGACCCGATGAACGATCTGGAGTACCGGCGCAAGCAGCTGCTGAAGCTGCAGGACGCGGTCATCGACCTGGAAGACTTGTCCAGCGGCGTGTCGATCACCGACCTGACCTTGACCGACTTCCGCATCGACCTGGCCCGCTACCTGAAGGCGCACCCCGGCAAGCTCGAAGCCATGCCCCTGGGCGCCAGCGCCGTGGTCACTACCACCGAGGCCGACCTGCCCGCAGGCATCCTGTTCTGCCTGCGCGCCGAAGGCGCTGCCGCCGAGCGTGCGGTCGATCCGGGCTACCCGTTGGCGCCCGTGTACCTGGTGCATGTGTCCGACAGCGGCAGCGTGCTGCTGCCCTACACCCAGGCCAAACACGCGCTGGACCGGTTCAAGCGGCTGTGCGTGGGGCGCGAACTGCCCGACGCGGTGGCCGTGGCGCGACACGGCAAGCAGACCCGCCACGGTGCCGACATGCGCCACGCCCAGGGCCTGCTGGCGGCGGCGGTGTCATCGGTGGTCGGCAAGAGCGCAGAGCGTGCCGTCGCCAGCCTGTTCGACCCCGACGGTACCCATGCGCTCAAGGGTGAGTTCGCCGGCATGAACGACTTCGAGGTATTGGCCTATCTGGTGGTACTGCCTGGGGCCGACGCCGCAATGGCGGATGCTGGCCCCGCCGCGGTTGTCTGAGGCTTTTGTTTGACGGATGGCATGACGATCGATGAGCTCCTTCAAGTGCTGCAACTGCCCGAAGCCACTCGGGTGCAGCAGCGTGTGCCCAAGAAGCTGCTGATCGAACATGGCGCGGCAACGCCGCAGGACAAGCGCCTGATCCAGGACGGTGTCGACGAAATCACCTGGCTGGCCTCGCTGAAGCCGCACCTGACGGGCGTGCCGGCCTACGAGGACGAGCACCGCCACTACCGCGAGGCTGCGGTGCTGAGCCTGACGCTTCGCCCAGGCACCCGGCCTGCGCGGTTGGTGGAACTGCTGCACCGCGCCGTGCCGCACCCAGTGCTGTTGGCATCGACGGTGGACCAGACCTTGAGCCTGTCGGTCGCGCACCTGCGCAAGTCGCAGACCGAGGCCGACCAGACGGTGCTGGACGGGCCGCTGTTGTCGGTCGCCATGCCGGCGGATGGCGGTGACGCCACTTTCCGCGCCGCGCTGTCGCTCGCCGGCCAGCCCCGCGCAGACCTGTACGTGCTGGTGCAGGGCTGGATGGACACGCTCGCCGCCCTGGACGTGGCGCAGGAAACCGGAACCTTCCGGCCCAGCGCCAACCGCGAGCAGGCGGCAGCACGGCACACCGCCCTTCAGCAGCTGCGCCTGCTTCGTGCCCAGGCGGCTGAGCTTCGGGCCCGCGCCGCCAAGGAACGCCAGCTCGCCCGCCAGGTGGCGCTGAACGAGGAGCTGCGGGCCGTGCAAGCCCAGGCGGAGCAACTGCGCCAGCGCTTGGACGGCGGCGAAGCAGGAATGGTGGTGCCTGCGTAGAGGGCAGGCGGCCACGGGCTGCGATGATGTGGGCTGTGCGCGCCCTTGGAACGACGAGCGCCGCAAGCTGCGCCACGACAGACGACCGACTGAGAACCAACGATGCCTGTAGAGAAGATCGAACCCGGTGCGCCCGAATCGCAGAGTGCAGACCTGCGTGCCGACAACCTGGCTCGCCTGAAAGCACTGTTCCCGGAACTGCTGACCGAAAGGCAGGTGGACGGCCGCACGGTGCCGGCCGTCAACGTGGACGTGCTCAAGAGCCTGGTCGGCGATGTCACGGTGACCGATGCCGACGAGAAGTACGGCTTGAACTGGCATGGCAAGCGTGCCGCACGCCAGCTGGCCCTGACGCCCAGCACCGGCACCCTGCGGCCGTGCCGCGACGAGAGCGTGGACTGGGACACCACACAGAACCTGATGATCGAGGGCGACAACCTCGAGGTGTTGAAGCTGCTGCAGAAGAGCTACGCCGGCAAGGTGAAGCTGATCTACATCGACCCGCCGTACAACACTGGCCAGGACTTCGTGTACCCGGACAACTTTCAGGACAGCATCAAGAACTACCTGGAGTTGACGGGGCAGGTCGAGGGCGGCCGGAAGATTGCGAGCAACACCGACGCCAGCGGACGGTTCCACACGGATTGGCTGACCATGCTGTATCCGCGTCTTCGGTTAGCGAAGAGCCTGCTCCACCCCGACGGGGTGATGTTCGTTTCAATCGGCGACGATGAAGTTCATCATCTGCGCGACCTGATGGACGAAGTATTTGGCGAGGAGAACTTTGTTGCGACGGTCATCTGGGAGAAGGCTGACTCACCGCGCAATACGGCCAGACAGTTCTCTGAGGATCACGACTTCGTACTTGTTTATTCGGCGCGGCCCGAGTGGGCTCCCAGCAAGCTACCGAGGACGGATGAGGCCAACTCGATCTACTCCAATCAGGACGGCGATGCGCGAGGAGATTGGATCCCGGGCGACCCCTTCGCAAACAAGCCCTACTCCAAGGGCCAATACACGATCACTGGCCCGACCGGTCGCCAGTTCGCGCCTCCGCCTGGGAGGTACTGGCGCGTTTCAGAGGAAAGGCTCCGCGAGCTCGATGCGGATGGCCGCGTTTGGTGGGGACCAAAGAAGGACGCCCGACCAAGCATCAAGAGGTACCTGTCCGAGGTTGCCGATCTGACACCAAGAACGCTCTGGCGCAAGGAAGATGTGGGCAGCAACAGGACATCCAAGAATGAGTTGCGAGCCTTGTTTCCGGACAGCGAGTCCTTCGATACGCCAAAACCGACCAAGCTGATTGATCGGATGCTTCGGCTCGCGACGACGTCCGATGAAGGAGACCTTGTGCTGGACTTCTTCGCTGGGTCCGGGACAACCGGCCACGCGGTCTACTCGGCCAATCTCGAAGATGGTGGCAGCCGTCGCTTCATTCTCGTGCAGCTACCAGAACCCTTGGAAAAGCCCAGCACGAAGCTCTCGACCATTGCCGACGTAACGCGAGAGCGGCTGCGGCGCGCGGGAGCAGCGCTGCGCGAATCGAACGCATCGTACAAGGGTGACCTTGGATTCAGGGCGTTCAGACTCGATGCGTCAAATGTTCGGCCTTGGAGCGCAGAACGAGATGACTTAGCGAAGTCACTTTTCGATCATCTTGATCACATTGACGGTAAGCGCAGCGACGAAGATGTTCTATGCGAGTTGCTGCTGAAGCTCGGGCTGGACCTGTGCGTCCCTATCCTGGCCCAGACCATTGCAGGCAAGACCGTGCATGCCATCGGTGGCGGCGTATTGATGACCTGTCTGGACAAGGCCATCACCGCCGGCGATGCCGAACCACTCGCACTCGGCATCGCGGCCTGGCGCAAGGCGCTCGACCCGGCAGGCGACGTGACCTGCGTGTTCCGCGACACTGCCTTCGAGAACGACGTGGCCAAGACCAATCTGGCCGCCATCCTCGAACAGCATGGCATCGCCAAGGTGCGGAGCCTTTGACCATGCCGGTACCGGCGCGGCCCAAGATCTATCACATCTGCCATGTGGACCGTCTGGCGTCCATCGTGGCCGGGGGCCTGCTTTCCGATGCCGAGGTGCAACGCCTGGCTCCGCCGGGCACCGTCATCGGCATGAGCAACATCAAGCAACGCCGGCTGACTGAACTGACGCTGGCGAGCCAGCCGGGGCTGTTCGTCGGGCAGTGTGTGCCCTTCTACTTCAGCCCGCGTTCGGTGATGCTGTACCTGATCCACATGCGTAACGCCGAGCTGGACTACAAAGGCGGGCAAGGGCCGATCGTTCACCTGGAGGCCGACCTGCACGACGCCGTTGCTTGGGCGCATGCAAACGGTCGGCGCTGGGCGTTCACGCTGTCCAATGCCGGTTCGCGCTACTTCGAGGACAGGGCCGATCTGGCGCGGTTGGGCGAGATCGACTGGGACGCGGTGGAGGCGCGGCAATGGTCGGGGTGCAAGGAACGCAAGCAGGCCGAGTTCCTGGTGGAGGAGAGCTTCCCGTGGCACCTGATCGAGCGGATCGGCGTGTACTCTGGGGCAATCAATACACAGGTGGCGCACGCCCTGCCCGTGGGCGGACATCGGCCCCCGGTGGCCGTGCTGCCAGCCTGGTACTACTGACAAGGAGACCGCAATGATCGAACTGACCAGCGGCGACATCCTGAAAGACGATTCCGATGCGATCGTCAACACCGTCAACTGCGTGGGCATCATGGGCCGCGGCATCGCGCTGCAGTTCAAGAACGCCTGGCCCGAGAACTTCAAGGCCTATCAGGCGGCCTGCAAGCGCGAAGAGGTGCAACCCGGCCGCATGTTCGTGTACGAGGTGGGCCAGCTGACTACACCGCGCTTCATCATCAACTTTCCCACCAAGCGGCACTGGAAAGGCAAGAGCCGCATCGAGGACATCGATTCGGGCCTGACGGCGCTGGTGAGCGAGATTCGTGCGCGCGGCATCCGCTCGGTGGCCATCCCGCCGCTGGGCAGCGGGCTTGGCGGGCTGGAGTGGAGCGACGTTCGGCCCCGCATCGAGGCGGCCTTGGGTGAATTGCCCGACGTGCGCGTACGCATCTATGAACCCAAGGGCGCGCCGGCGTCCGACGTGATGCAGCACAGCCGCGAGGTGCCCACGATGACGGCGGGCCGCGCGGCGCTGGTGGAACTGATGGGCCGCTACATCCGCGGCCTGCTCGATCCGACCATCACGCTGCTGGAGGTGCACAAGCTGATGTACTTCATGCAGGAGGCCGGCGAGCCGCTGCGGCTCAAGTACGTGAAGGCGCCTTATGGTCCCTATGCCGAGAACCTGCGGCATGTGCTGCTCGCCATCGAGGGGCATCTGGTGGCTGGCTATGCCGACGGCGGCGATGCGCCCGACAAGCCACTGACGCTCGTGCCGGGCGCGGTGGACGATGCCAACGCGTTCCTGGAAGCCAATGCGAGCACGCGCGAGCACTTTGACCGTGTGGGCCGGCTGGTGGAAGGCTTCGAGACACCCTTCGGCCTGGAGTTGCTGGCCACGGTGCATTGGGTGGCGCGGCACGAGAGCCAGGCGCAGAGTCCGGCGGACGTGGTGGAGCGCACCTATGCCTGGAACGAGCGCAAGCGGCAGTTCACGCCGCGGCAGATCGGCATTGCGCTGAAGGTGCTGTCGCAGCAGGGGTGGATCGCTCCGTTGCCGGCCGCGGAGGCGGCCGCGTGAGACTGCACTTCGAAGCCGACCTGCCGTACCAGCAAGCCGCCATCGAGGCGGTGTGCGACCTCTTCCGTGGGCAGGAGGTCTGCCGCACCGAGTTCACGGTGACGGTGCGTGCCGCCCGGCCTGGCAGCGACACGGCCGCCGCGCAAGGCGCGCTGGAAGGCATGTTGGCCACCGAACAAGGTGGCATCGGCAACCGGCTAACGCTGCTGGACGAAGAGATCGAAGGCAACCTGCGCAGCGTGCAGCTGCGCAACGGCGTGCCGCCGACCACGAAGCTGTCGCCCGACTTCACGGTGGAGATGGAAACGGGCACCGGCAAGACCTACGTCTACCTGCGCACGGTGTTCGAGTTGAACCGTCGTTATGGCTTCACCAAGTTCGTGGTCGTGGTTCCGTCTGTGGCGATCAAGGAGGGCGTGAACAAGACGCTGCAGATCACGCGCGATCACTTCGAGGCGCTGTACCCGGGCGCCAAGGGCTACGAGTTCTTCCAGTACGACTCGGCCAAGCTCGGGCAGGTGCGCAACTTCGCCACCAGCCCGAACATCCAGATCATGGTGATCACGGTCGGCGCCATCAACAAGTTCGGCGACGAGCAGGAAGCCGCCGCCGAAGAGGCAGACGAGGCGCTGCGCCGCGAGAAGAGCAAGAACGTGATGTACCGCGCCAGCGAGAAGACGGGCGGTGAGAAGCCCATCGACCTGGTGCGGCAGACGCGGCCGATCCTGATCGTGGACGAGCCGCAGAGCGTGGATGGCGGCATCGACGGCCGGGGCCGCAAGGCGTTGTCGCGCATGCACCCGCTGTGCACGCTGCGCTATTCGGCCACGCACGTTGACAAACACAACATGGTGTACCGGCTCGATGCGGTCGATGCCTACGAGCAGAAGCTGGTCAAGCAGATCGAGGTGGCCGCGGCCACGGTCGAGCAGGCGCACAACAAGCCGTACGTGAAGTTCTTGGACGCCAAGGCCAAGCGCGGCACCGTGGTGGCCACTGTGGAGCTGGATGTGCAGACCAAGGCCGGTGCGGTGAAGCGGCAGGAGGTCGAGGTGCAGGACGGGTTCGACCTGCAGCAGGAGACCGGCCGGGCGGTGTATGCCGACCTCCGCATCGGCAGCATCCGCGCAGCGAAGAAGGACGAGCTGTTGGAACTGCACGTGCCCGGCGGCCAGCATTACCTGCGCGTGAACGAGGGCTGGGGTGGGGTGGAGCCGCTGGCGATCGAGCGCGAAATGATCCGGCGCACGATCAAGGAGCACCTGGACAAGGAGCGGCGCTTCCGCCCGATGGGCATCAAGGTGCTGAGCCTGTTCTTCATCGACGCGGTGGACAAGTACCGCGTGTACGACGCGCAGGGCAATGCGCTGAAGGGCGTATACGCGACGATCTTCGAAGAGGAGTACCGGCGCTGGGCGGGCCACCCTGACTATCACGACCTATTCGGGTCGGTGGACCTGAGTGCTGCGGCGGCCGAGGTGCACAACGGCTACTTCTCGATCGACAAGAAGAAGGTCGGCGGCAAGACCGTCGAGATGGTGAAGGACACCAGCGGCAGCACGGCCGCGGACGACGACACCTACAACCTGATCATGCGCGACAAGGAGAAGCTGCTGGGCTTGGACTCGCCGCTGAAGTTCATCTTTAGTCACTCGGCGCTGAAGGAGGGCTGGGACAACCCCAACGTCTTCCAGATCTGCAACTTCAGCAACCGCGAGACCGAGCGCTGGCGCCGGCAAACCATCGGCCGCGGCCTGCGCCTGTGCGTGAACCAGCAAGGGCACCGCGTTCGCGGGTTCGAGGTGAACACGCTGACCGTCGTCGCCAACGAGAGCTACCAGCAGTTTGCCGACAACCTGCAGAAGGAGATCGAGGCCGACGGCTACCAGTTCGGCGTGGTGCCCGACCACCTGTTCGCCGGCGTGGCGGTGGCTCAGGCCGATGGCACGCAGAAGCCGCTGGGCTTCGAGCTGTCGAAGGCTCTGACGGAACATTTGCGTGCGGCAGGCATGCTGGACGCCCGCGGCAAGGTCAAGGACGAGCTGCGCCGTGCCATCAAGGACGGCAACCTGGCGCTGCCGCCAGAAGTAGAGGCGCAGCGCGCGCAGATCCTGGAGCTGCTGCGCAAGATCTCGGGCAGGCTGGAGATCAAGAACGCCGACGAACGCCGGCAGGTGCCCGTTCGGCGCGCGATGCTCGACAGCCCCGAGTTCAAGGCCCTGTGGGACCGCATCAAGTACAAGACCACGTACCGGGTGCAGTTCGACAACGAGCGCCTGATCCGAGACTGCATTACCGCGGTGATCCAAGCGCCGCCCGTCAGCAAGACGCGGCTGCAGTGGCGCAAGGCGGGCATGGAGATCGGCGAGGCCGGCGTGACGGCGGTGGAGCTCAAGGGCGCCGACATGGTGGTGCTCAACGAGGACGACATCGAGCTGCCCGACATCCTGACCGAGTTGCAGAACCGCACCCAGCTCACGCGGCGCAGCATCGGCCGCATCCTGGTCGACAGCCACCGGCTCAACGACTTCAAGCG
>VFQQ010003506.1_pt1 | contig 15065 bp, 28 predicted proteins | sample 3512341 | NCBI WGS metagenome assembly VFQQ01 (sample SAMN10412373, study PRJNA504923) | tailings metagenome | isolation source: Relicate 2 Philex TSF1 revegetated site | place: Philippines: Tuba, Benguet | collected 2017-08-29 | reverse complement strand
AGGAGGGGCAGGACGAGCAGGACGTGCTGTTCCGCGCGCTGCGGTGCGTAGTCAGACATGCGCTCTCTTCCCAACCAGTATGCTGCAGAGGGAGGTGCCCGCTGGCCTGCCGCTGGTCAGCAGCGCGGTTTGCCTGCTGACTGGCCCATAGGTCACGCCACACTGTGGGGCTGCGCAGCCCAGGGACCCATTGCATTTCGATAGGCATTTCGCACAGCCTGATCACCTAAAGCCTGTGGCTCTCCTTTCTTTCCAATCTGTTGCAGCTGTCAAGATATTACACTTCACCTCTTCCCGCTGCCACACATCAATTGCATCAGGCTGCCGTCTCATCCTGCAGCAGCAGCGCCGCGCTGCGCAGCGTCCACTTGGCGGGCGGCTCAGCTGTGCGCAGCGCAAAGGTGCTGACGATGCTGGAGTAGACGTTGGCGCGCTGCCCGTTGACGTACACGGGGCAGAGGTACAAGTTGCCGGCCGCCACTGCCTCGGCATATGCCTCAGAGGTGACGGGGCGGATGTGTAGCACCGGCAGGGCCTGCGAGGTGGGGGCACGGGAGCGGCATGACCAGCAGACATATGATGTGAAGCAACACTGCTGTGCAGCAGATTCAGTTGCACATCCTTCCATCTCTCGTCTGCTTCGACGTGTGATGTGAGAGACTAGAGCTAGACAGCACCAGCGCACCTGGCGCAGCTGGCCGGGCAGGGAGTCGGCGAGGCAGCCGGCCTCGGCGTCCCAGCGGGCCGCCTCCAGGGTCAGGCCTGCAGCCAGAGGAGCGGAATGGGACCAGGTTGTGAAGGGGTGTGAGTTACGGACACGGAATGCAGGTTGTGGGATGCCAGCCTCAAGCAGCAGCAAGGCCGCACAAACTGCGTGATATTGCAGTGGCCGCCGCACTAACCGTGGATGTACAGGCCTTCGGCAGGAGGCTCCGCCACCGCCTCAGGCTGCAGTGCGGTGACCTCCACCAGGAACTTGAGGGCGTCCAGCGGCAGGCGCTGCTGGCGCGCATACTGCTGCAGCACCGCCGTCAGGCACGCCTTGGCTGCAGGAGGGAGCAGGTAAAAGGGGTTGGGGTGATGAGTAGCGGGGGTGAACTGGGCATGGCAAGCACCGCGGTGCAAGTGCTAATCATGCATGCAGCCCCAAGCCGTCCATCTTCATCTATGGCAGCGGCTCACGGTTGAAGAGGCCGGGCAGCCAGATGGAGGGCGGCGGGCGCACATCGCCGGCGGTCCAGCGCGCCAGCTGATCGTGCCGCTTGAGCATGTCGGCAAACCAGGCGGGCAGCGTGAACACCTCCTGCTAAGGAGGGAGCAGTGGAAAAAGTTAATGAGGAAATGCAGCTTGCTGAGCTGGTGGCATGCAAAGGCCGGTCATTTCGCTCTCGCAACCGCACACACCAGACCGCAGCAGCCCGCAGTGCTCCAACCAGCCCACCTGGATGCGGCTGGACATGCACGCCATCCATGCGGGAGGCACGCGCCCAGCGGCCAGCGCGGCCGAGAGCGTCTCCATGGCAGGGGACCTGCAGGAGGTGACAGGAGCAGGTGTGTAAACAGTGGCGAGTGCCTGTTGAGCCTTCCCGGCAAAGCAATGACGCGCCCTGGCGTGCTGCAAGCAAGCGCTCCAGCAAGCTCCAAGCCTTACATGTTGAGTGCGCCGTCCAGGCCCAGTGTCAGCTCCTCCAGGCTGCGCCGCATTTCTCCCAACAGCACGTTCATGCGCTCCGCCTCCTTTGGAAAGGCAAACATGGTGCAAAGAAGGGACACGATCAGCATAAAAAGCTGGCTTCATATGCACATCCACCCAGCAGCGCACAGATTACCTCCCCCAAAGCTGCAAACACCATCAGCCCTCTTTTGCCCTGCCACCGCACCTGTAGCGCCAACACAACGAAAGGCGTCCGCGTCTTGATGCGCGACTCAATGTCGACCAGGCTGAAGGGCGCCGGAAGGCGGCCCAGCAGGTCGGTGAGCACAGCGCGCACAGCGGCGTCGCCGCTGGGGGCACCCCCGCTGCCGGCCTTGCTGGCTGCAGGGGCGCCCGCCTCGCCACCGCCGCTGCTGCCCGTGCCGCCCAGGTCCTGTGCGGGGACGAGGCAGGGTAAAAGGCAGTTGTGTTTGGGGAAACCGATGCATCTAGAGTCCAGATGGACCAGCAATGCACGCCACCAATGCTGCCGTGAACCCTCCAAACACTGCTCCACACACAGCCAACTAGCCGCCCTGCCCTCACCAGCAGTGTGACAAACAACGTGTCAGTCTGGCTGTTGAGCAGGCTCAGCTGGGCATTGGCATGGAGAGAGTAGAGCTGGGGGGCGTCGGGCGGGAAGCTGTCGATGGCTGCCATCATGCTGGCATGGTCTGTGGGCGGCGGCAGCCGCACGCCTGGGGCCAGCTCCAGGGCCGCGGCCGGCTGGCCTTCGCCCAAGGGCTGCTGCTGCTCCTCGGTGAGGCCGTGGTGGATCAGGGCGTCCAGGTAGGCGGTCAGCAGGCGGCGGTCGTACTGCAGGGGGACAACATGAGTGAGGGTGCGGTGGGCTTTCATGCCTTCTGCATCAGTTTCAACATGCTGCACCATATAGCCAGCCGGATCACCTCGTCCACAACGTGGCCGCCGTAAAACACGGAGCCCAATAGGTAGCGCAGGTCGGTCCAGGGGATGTGCTCCTTGCTGTCCACCGCGGCCGCCACCACGTCGGCACATGCCGTCAAGTCGCCGGTGTTGAACCTGGCAAAGAACAGCAGAACAACCGAATCAAGGCCAGTGACAGCACGGCCACAGATACGTGTTCATGCCAGGCCTACCTGCACCTGCAACACGCCTGCTCCTGCTCCGACCACCCAGAGACCCCAGAACAGCCCAATGCACTCACGAGTATGCGCGGCAGTAGCCCAGCCCGGCTCCGCTGCCTAAACCTATGCCCGTACCGTACTTCTTGCGGCCCAGCAGCACCGAGTGGACTGCAGGGCAAGGAGGGACGTGCGCATGGGTGAGCGGGGTGGTTGGAGTGCACCAATCAGCACACAAGCAACTGCCATGCAAGCGCATCACAAGGCTGATACTGCTTTCCGCAACACAATACTGCGGGCTCACAGAAGCAGAGGCCGAAGATGATGGAGCGCAGGGCGCGGCGCTTGGTTTCCGTGGCTGGTCGTTCAAAGAACTCTGCAGAAGCAGGCAGGCAAGAAGGATGGACAGGTGAGCAGGCTTACTGCTGCTGCTGGTTCTGAAGGCATCGCCCTGCTAGCACTGCCCAGCCAGCCCCGTCCCGCCCCACGTCCCCCTCCTCCAGCCCACCTGCGCTGAAGGCGCCCCACGCGGCGCGCATGTTGCTGCGGATGTCGCTGGGCGGCTCGTTGGACACCTTGATGCAGCTCTGCAGCAGGCCCTCGGGAACAATGCGCGCATGCGGCGCGCCCGCGATGGGCTCCACGCTGACGAAGCACCGGAAGTCCTGCAGGCAGTTCAGGAGGCATGGCAAGGGAAGCAGAGGGCGTGAAGCAATCTGGCTGCACAAGCATCTACCTGGGCGCAAGCAAGCTTCCCCGCACCATGGGTGTGCATGCACTCCAGCCTGCAGAATCCGCCCCAGCCCACCTTGTGCGCCCGCTCGGCCGCCTCCTCCAGCTTGCGCTCCAGCTTGGGCGCCCAGTCGCTCATCAGGTGCAGGTTGTCTAGGAACAGCCAGCCGCCTGGAGCAGGTGAGATTGGGGGCAGAGTCGACGGTGTCGGGGCAACGTTGCACAGCATAGCACAGCGCCCCATGGCATAGCACTACACAGTGGCAGCACAGCACAGCACAGAGCAGCGCAGCATAACAAAACAGAGGCAACGGCCCGCACCCTCCGCAATGTATTTGTCCAGCACGCGCTCCGCTGGGCCCTCCTGCAGCCGTCAGAATGAAGGCTTTGCGTGAGAGCAAGGAAGAGCAGGTGCAGCAGTGGCAACTCGGCGTGGGTTGGCCCAGACTGCGAGTGCCTCGGCAGATACGGGCCGGGCGCCCGGCGCAGTTCAGCAGTTGCGTACCTGCCCCTGACCCAAGCTGATGAGCGAGAGCCTCCCGTTCTCAACGGTGCGGCCCACTGTGGAACAAGGAAGGCAGGTGGTGTGAATTGAGTAAGCACACTTGCGACTGTGGTCAGCTGCTGGCCTCGCAGGCACATTAACACCGACCCAGCTCAGCCCACTCACCGGTGCGCGCATAAGCCTCGATCTGTGCACTGGGCGAGTATCCTGGGAAGAGGACGAAGAAGACGGGGGAAGCGGCCGATGTCTCCGCCAGCAGCGCCTTGGCGCTGAAGGGCTCCGCGTTGACATACCTGCGGCAAGTGCAACAGGCAGGCTCTGGTGAGTAAGCAGGTGCAGGGGGCGGCCAGGCAGGATACATAGAGAAGCATAGCATGCAGCGAGCCGCTCCCCCAGCTCACTTGGCGCCAAGCGTCGCCTCACACAGGGCGGCCAGTGCGGCGGGCAAGCGGTCGGGCTTGAGTGCCCGCAGCACGAGGATGCGCTGGAAGGGCGACAGCTGGGCCCACTGGCCTGCAGGGCAGGCAAGGACCAGCAGGGCAGGCGACTTAGTCAGCTGCTGCAAGCCGCACGAAACCTGCCAAGGCCAAGCTCCTTTGGAACCAGCAAAGGCAGGCAGTCGCTCCCACCTGGCATCGGAGTCACTTCAGGCGCCTCGCTCTCCGTCCACCGCTGCCAGTCTTCGCAGCTCTTTTCAACATCCTGCATGTATACGGGGGCAAGGGTGGAACATCCAGGTCAGTTTCACGGAGAGACATGTGGCGCAGGCACAGCATTGGCATTGAGATGGAACGGCGTTGCACAGCTCGCAAAGCAGTGCAAACCACCCAACCCTACCCACAGCACCTTGAGTAGCCCTGCAAAGGTGGGCAGCTGCGCCAGCGGCACCAGCGCTGCCCACTGCGCCTCGCCCATCCACGCCTGCAGCTCGTCGCTCATGGGCGGCGGAGCGGCGGCGCGCGGCCAGCGCAGCAGGTGCTCAAGCTCTCGAGGGTCAACGGCTCCAGACTGTGGGAAGACGATCAGGAAAGGTGGGGTGTGAGAAGTGCAAATTGGGCAATGCAGCCAGACACTCAGGTTTGAACACCCTGTCCTGCAAGCCTGCCCGGTTGCAAGAATCTGCAGGAAACGCACTGTCCTCCTGCTGCACCCACCCGCAGCATGATTTGCGTGGCCAGCAGCGTTGTGAACACCAGCTTGTCGCGGTCAAAGAGGCCGCGCCGCGCAAAACTGAACACCGCGTAGGTGCATGTCTCGGTCAAAGCTGCCAGGCGCGCCTCCAGCTGCGGTGGTGCGAAAAATGGCAGGCAGGGCAGGGGTTTGGTCCAATGGATGCGAGCCAGTGAAAAAAATCCTGCACCAAAAACCATGCAAGCAAGCAGGATGCACCAATCACACAGAGCAGCCAAACCACCACTTTCTGCCCCACCTGCTCGGGCGTGAGCTCAACCGGTGCCTCCTCCTCTTCCTGCTCTGCCACAGGTGCGGGGTGGTCCTGCCCGCCCAGCATGGACAAGCGGGGGTTGCCGCCATGGCTGTGCTCGCCTTGACCGCCCAGCATGGATGCCCGATGGTCGCCAGCATGCCCCAGCATGGACATGCGGGGGCCGCCCATGGCTGAGGGGCGGTGGGCGCCACCCAGCATTGAGGCGCGGTGGCCCGGGCCCAGCACCGACAACCGGTGGTGGGCCACCGCCAGCGAGGCATCGCCAAACACAGACGGCCGCCGGCTGTGGCCGCCCGCTGCTGCCTCGCCCAACACCGACTGCCTGACGTGGCTGGTGCCGGGGGCCTCGCCGCCCTCGTGCTCGCCGCCGGCATGCGAGGCACGGTGGCTGGAAGCAGTGCTGCGGCGGGCAAGCTCCATCGTGGCAGCCAGGTCAGCAGGCTGGGCGGTCTGCCGGCGGGACAGGTCTGCCAGGCTCATGCGCCGGTGCTGCTGGCCATTGCTGGCGGCGGCAGGTGCAGGCTTGCGGCGGCCGCCGGGGGCAGTGTCAATGCCGCGCGAGAACACATCCTGCGCAAAGAAGGGGCAGGCCTGCGTTTGTCTGCTGCTTGATCAAGCAGTGGTGCCGTGCATCATGCTTGGTTGATGAACAAACGCATGCTCAGGCTGGCCCACTGGTTGGTGGTAGTGGTCTGCATTTATGCATGCCAACAGACAGCAAACCCTCGCCCCTAGCTCCAAAGCTGACCAGGAAGGCGTTGAGGCTGAAGGAGTAGAATGCGTGGATCTTGCTCAGGGACTGCAGCAGGAAGAACAGCATGGCGCCCCGGGCCGCCACGCCGCGGTAGGCATCGCGAGCCACGTTGATCTGCTTCTCAGTCTCCTGAGCCTCCACCACCTTCTCAGAGATCTACAACGAGAGTGGGACACAAGGCAGGGAGGTGTGACGCGTACTGAATGGGGATTGGGCCAAGCCAGCGGCCGCCAACATGCAGACGAGTGGCATGGCACTGCTACCATTCTCAACACCGTTCGCCACCACAGGCAAGGTGCACCTCGTCCGCCAGCGCCTTCGACTCCTCCAGCGATTCGATCAGGGCGGTGTTCTCCATGAGGTCGCCCTCCGCAGCGCTCAGCTTCTCAAGCAGGCCATTCTCCAACTCATTCAGCCGAATGACAAACTCGCTACTCTGCAGCAGGTTGACAGGGATGAGGAGCAAGGGATTCTTCACCCAGCAGGTTGGCTGGACAACGCCGATCAATATTGCGCTGCGCATGGCGGACCTCTCGTTCCATCACAGCAGCCATGGCACACTACCCAAAAACCCACCTGCACGATCAACTGAGCCTTGGCCTTCTCGAGGTCGGCCCGCTCCCGAGACACCACCAGGGCCACCAGCGCCTCCTCCAGGCCGCCCTCAGTGACGTTGAAGTTGATGAGCGTCGTTTCAGCCTGTGCAGCAAGACAGCAGCATGACTGGATGAACAAGCAGCAGTGAGCGAGATGCTTCGAAGTGACAACCCACAGCTGCGCACGGCGCGTCGTCCACAGGTACAGCCTTCTTGCGTGCCCCTTGCATCCCATCTGCCACTCCCTCAGCACCCACTCGCCTGCAGCTCGGGCCCAAGGTGAGGGTTGGTGGCCTTGGTGTGCAGGAGGAGGCGGAACTCCTTGTTGTACTCCACCTCCTTTTCCCCCAGCTTCACGTACAGCGAGCGGCCCTGCAGGCAGGAATGGGAAGGAGGTAGGAAGAAAGCAGGTTGTGCATGTTAGCCGCAGCCACTTATGCAGCAGCAAAATAACCAACCATGTTCCACTGGCTCCCCTGCTCGCCTTCTTGTACGTCGCACGGGTGATGACGGGCATGAGCACGGCATCCACGCTCTCGCCCATGTTCTCAATCAGCAGCGTGTGGCCCTGCAGGAGGGAGCGGCATAGCTTCACAGACTCAGAGACTTGCAGCATGAAGGCTTTGCTGGAGCATGCACGGCGGCTGTCACCATATCCAGGAACATTGGCATGCATACAATTGCATCCCTCGCGCCCTTCTTGACACAACCACACCTCAGCCACCGCCCGTTCCATCACGCGCAGCAGGTCGGGCGCGCCCATGCGGCTGCACACCAGCCCGCCGCGCTTGCCCTCCCGCTCCTTGGCCCACTGCAGCGCCGTGAGGTTGGGGTCTAGCAGCAGCGGCCAGCGCTCTGCAAGGCAAGGCACAAGTGGGGTGGGCTGAGTGAGGCGAGAGATGGGTACGCACACAGGATGCTGGCCCCTGCCGGTGGCGACACATTCCATAGGCCAGCAGTGCAACGACGCAAGCCCATCCCGCATCCTGCCAGCCGCCACCTACCGCTGTTGGTGAGGATGGCGCCGTTCTGGACAGAAGTGGGATCTGCAGGTAAACCTTCCCGCACCCAGCCTGCCACCTTGGCATCATCCACCAGCACCTGCGGGGCAGCGAATTGATAACTTAGTATCGACACGGGCAACAGCAGAAGCCACATGCCCTGTGTGCACTGAGAGACAAAGTTGGGGCAATGCGCAACCTTGGCCCTTGCAGGCAGCAATGTGGCGCAGCGGCCCACCTTGAGCGGATCGGTCATGCCTGGACTGAGCGGGATGTTGGCGTTGGTGATGAACTTGACCCACTCCTTGAGGAGCAGATCCCTATATGAGGTAGAGTGCCCGGGCAAGCAGATTTAGCAGACAGAGAAATGGTACAGTCCAATCCTAAGCGGCGCACCAACCATGCCGGAGGGTAGCACAGCGTCCCAGCCGCGCATCACCTCAAAAGCCAGAGCTGACCTGAAGCGGGCGGAGAGCGGTCCGGCGTAGCTGACAAAGGCGGCGGCCAGCAGCATGTCGCCGGTGAGCAGACGATAGTCCGCCTTCAGCTGCTCCACGGTGGATGCCCAGCGGCTTCCCTCTGCAGAATGAGTGTGCCGGCAATGAGTATCTGCCTTGCAACGCATTGTGGCAATCCCTTCGGGCACTATCAGTGACCACCATCAGGCTAAGCCCCCTTGCTGCCTGCAAATATGCATGCGACGGCTCCTCCCCTGCACCCACCTGAGACCAGTGCGGCAATCAGGCGGTTGGCCAGGTCCAGCTTGCGCTGGCACGCCTCGCTCTGCGCAACCGCTGCATCCTTCTCCGCCACAGCGGCAGCGTACTGCGACTCCAGCTCGGCCAGCTGGGCATTCAAGGCTGCCACCTTGGCCTGCACCTCCTGCAGCTTGGTGTTGGCCTCGCCCAGCTTGGCGTTGGCTGCAGGGGGACGGCAGGGGAAGGGTTGCGTGCGGGCTGTGAGCAATGGAGGAGTGCTTGATTGCAGCAAAGGGTCAGATTGCAACGCTGTGCGCAGCAGTGGTGACAATCAGCAAGGCCGCAACATGCGAGCCAGCTTGTGACCCACCTTGGGCCAGCTCCTGCCGCTTGGGCTCCACGGTGCTCCAAACGTCGTAGTAGGACACAATGTTGATGGCCCTGAATTGGAAAGCAAGATGCAACTGAGAGTATTAGCTGCGGTGCGGTGATGGCCCGGCAACAGCATGCCCTGCATGCTCAGCACAAGACATGTTGTGTGCCCTCACACCCAACTCCACACACTCACCACTCGCACAGGCCGGCGGCGGCGGCAGACTTCTTCACCATCGCCTCCTGCAGCAGGGGCGTGACAGGAACGGCAAGTGACAGCTGATCAGCACGATTGAAAGGGAAGCTCATTTTTCTTTTGCAGAACTTTCGCGAGCAGCTCCCCTCAGTCGTAGCACCCACCCGGTTGAAGTGCGGCAGGGCCAGGTACGAGCGGCAGGCATCCACCGCCTTGGCCTGCACCTCGCCCGCATCGATCAACGGCTTGAAGCCCTGCGGATATGTAGGGGGTGGCAGCAGTGCATGTGGAAGGAGAGGGGTGTAATTGACATGCAGATCTCATCAAGAATCCGTGAGCTACTGCCGCTGTGCAGCAAGATGCCCTGTGGGCCAGGAAACCGGGCAGCAACCGCTGTGTCGCTGGCCGTTCTCACTCAACCCACCTTGAGCCGGGCCAGGAAGGCGTCGACGTTGCCCATGAGCTTGGCGGCCGCCGCCCAGCTCCTATCCTTGGGCACGTTCTCCAGCAGGCACAAGCAGACCTGGCAGCGGCAGACAAGAGGGTTGAGTGAGTGGCAGCAAGAAGTGGCGGTTGTTTGAGCGATTGCCGTATGGTGCTGCAACACCACACATTCTCAGCAAAACTTACTGCCGTGATGTCATCGACACCGGCCGGAGGGTTGCGCAGTGCCTTGAGCTCTCCCAGGTCCTGTTGTGCAGGGGAGGAAAGGGAGAATGCCATGTGAAGAGGTGCATTGCGGTAGCAGCACGTGGTGGGGAAGTCCGGCCGGCTAGGCAGCAGCAACGGCAGAGGCAGCAGCAACGGCATTCCCATGCATCTCCTTCCCCAACACCGGCTCTTCTGCTCCACACACAGACCTTCTTGTTAAGAGTGTTCAGTGCCGCCTCAGCCTGCTGCACGAGCGGCTCAGCCGCCGCCAGCTCAGCCTCGCACTTGGCCTGCAGCTCCGCCACCTCCTTGGCAATGGTGGCGCATGCCTCCGCCTCCACCTGAGCAGCGGCGTTCTCGGCGTTGACCTGCAAGTGTGGCAGGGTGATCAAGGAAACGGACCCACTTGGCACTTAAGGCATGCAAATGGCTGATCTTTCAAACCGCTGAAGTGGCCACTGCAGCCGCACCTTTTCCTTCTCCACTCCGACCTCCTCGGCAAACTTGTTGGACTTGGTGAGCTTGGTCTCAACCTGCGCAGAGTGAGATGGCCAGAAGGCAGCGCCAGGTGATCTGCAGCATGTTGATAATGCGTTGCACGTGCCACCAGTTCCAATGATATGTGCCTTGCCCTGCCGGCAGCCTGCTCCACCCCCTGCCGACCACGACCCTCCCAGGCGCACCTCCACCGCAATGGCGCGGGCCTGCTCCACCAGCACGTCAACATCGCCCTGCGTCTTGCGCAGCTTTGCCAGCCCTGCCTCCAGGCGCTGGATGGAGGCGGTGACCGTGGCGCGCTTGCCCGCCAGCAGGCCCTTGTACAGCTGCGTCATCGACAGGAAGGACTTGGGCGTGGTGTACACGTGCCTGCAGGGGAGGGTTGGGCAGCTCAGAAGGTGTGACAGGAGGCCAAGGCATGGCATGCATGTGGTGCTGTCCAATGCATGCACTGCCATCCATGTTTGCGGCAGTGCACTGGACGTGTTGCGCTGAGCTGCACTGGCCCACCGCACCTCCGCTCGACGGCATAGAAGTGCTTGGCCATGGCTCCGACAGAGGCAAACGCGGCGGGGATGAATAACACCACCGCCTTGCGCGTCTCATCGCTGTCCACCTCCAGGTCGGCCAGGAACTTCTGGGCAACGGCGTGCAGGCTGGCCTCGGGCCTGCCAGCAAAGGAGGGTGTGGCGTGCGGGCAAGCAAACCGTTGCAAAGGGTTGCTGGATGACTCCACTGCATGAACAAACCTATGCGTCCCAGCAGAATACACAACCCTGCCTTCCAGGCCTCCCCAAACCAACACCACCACCAGCGCACCAGGGATGGAAGTAGTCGCAGACAGTGTTGTTGATGGTGGCGGGGAAGCGCTGGGACCGCACGCGGAAGCCGTCACCGACCGGCGAGCACGTGAAGATCAGGTGCAGGTTCTTGGCCACCTGCGGTGCAGTAGATGTGGCGGCAGATTGGACGTGCAGACCTCAGCAAAGTTGCATGCAGACAAAACAGCTTGCTACCACCCCTAGTCTACCAACACAGGACGCACCCGCTGGATGAAGAAGCGCCAGACATTCTCGTTGGTGTCCACCAGGCCCGCAGCCTTGGTTGCGGCACGGCAGTTGTTGATGACCTCGTCCTTCTCCTCAGGAGAGAACAGGTCTGCATGCAGCAGGGCACAGCGGCTTGTCAGCATGCATCATGCTCGACACTTTTCAGCTGCAGAACTCTGCACATCCAGGCACATCCAGCTGAGAAGCAAGGCTCGGTACAACCTCAGTGTTTCTCAGCAACGCGAAGCTCCACCCACCTGGCACCTCGCCCGAGGCCAGCAAGTCGTTGACGAGCACCAGCATGCGCTCGTCAACAATCTGGCTCTCAGTCAGCAGGAATGCCACGCCCTCGTCCTGTCACATGGGTGCAAACAAAGCGTGTTGAGGATAGCTCAAAGGAAGGCGAGCAGGCACGAATAGACGCCCTTTCGCCACGCCGTTTGTCCTGGTCCAGGCATCAACAACGCCCAAGCCCTGCTATTCGCAGCGCACCTTCACGCCCGCCCGCTTGCACATCCGAGCAAGATCCTCCCGGAAGTTGGACATGGAGTAGGTGCCTGCAAGGTGGGATCGCACAATAGGACGCATCAAACGTCTCGGCTTTGCCGGGCCACATCCACAGCTCCGTAATAGTCCACCGCAAACATCCATCACCGAGCCTCACCAGAAATGACGATGCTCTCCAGGGCATAGCCGCACAGGTGCGCCGCCAGCCGTGCCAGGCTTTGCTTGCCTGCAGGAATGGCAGCAGGATGTGCAGCATTTCATGAACCGACACCTCATAGTGCGTCTAACAAGCCAAGGTCCCGTTCGTTCGTTGATTGCTGCTTATCCCCGCAAGCGCACCTGAGCCGCCGACACCCACGAGCAGGGCATGGCCTCCCGGGTTTGAGATCACGCGGAAGATGCGTGCCACATGGCGAATGGCATCATCAAACAGCACCAGATCCATGACTGCGGGTGAGCACCAGCAGGAGGGTGACAGGGTGGTGAGCATGGCAGCAGGGCTGTGCTGTGGCCTGTGAATGCACACACACCAAGCCGCATGGCACTCCAAATGGCTGCTCTCTGTCCATCCTCAGCCCCTGCCCACCTGCATTGGTCTCATTGTACTCAGCCAGAGCGTCGCCCAGCGTGCGCTGCAGCCGCTTCCAGTCGGTAACCTCGTTGTAGGCATCTGCGGCAGGGCACAAAGTGCAGGAAGGTTTGGCCGCAGAAGTGGGACGCAAGGCACCACAGCAGGACAGCAGTGCTTCCACCAGCGACAGCACTGCTGGCCGGCCGCCCCAACAGCCAAGCTCACTGTCGCCGCCATGGCCCGAGGCAAAGTGGCAGAAGATGAGTGGCTTGGGGTCCTTCGCACGGTAATAGTCGTCGATGTCTGCAGGGCAAGGGCAGCCACACCATTGAGATGCTTGTGGCAGGTGAGACTTGAGGAGGGCGTACAGCTCAGGTGCACGAGGCTGAGACAGGATGGAGGCACTCCCCAGCTACCATTTCTCCAGCATCCGCCCACCTGGCAGGTTGAAGTGCTTCTTAGCCACTGCTGTGATCAGCTTGCCAAATGTTGCCAGGTCGGCCGGATTCACAAGCCGATCCGCATCTGCATGGGTAAGGCAACATGGCAGCAGAATATTGACATGCCATGGTATGATGTTGTTAACCCAGCAGCCGATCCGGCAGGTCACCGGCCTCCCAGCCTCCCTCCCCTCTGCCCCCTGCACTTACATGTCCTTTCCGACTCATGCAGCCAGAGGCGGACGAGCTTGGTGGGATCTGCATTGTAGCGCTCGGGGGTGGACTGCAGGAGGCCCTGGAACACCTGCTGCAGCTGGCGTACCTGTGGCAGCGCAAGCGTGGAGAGGGGCCATGATCGTGAGATGCGTGAACCCAAAGCATAGCTGACCATGCGGCTCTCAGCAACAAACATTGGCAGCTCACGGTGAACTCGTAGTGGTGGTTCACTGCCGTCTTGCGGAACGTGGCGCACACACGCTCATGCAGCGCAAGTGCCGCCTGCAGGATCTTGGTGCCCAGCTCTTGCACCTCTGCAGGCGGAGCGAGAGGAGGGGAGGGCTGGGCAGGCAGTTCATGTGGCAGCAGCCGGTGCAGATTGACAGTGGCGCAGCATGCTGAATGGCGCAGTCTGTAATCAGTCCATTGGATGAAGAGCTGGCTGGTCGGTCCAGAAGCTGCCACCTCACCAGTGCTGAATTTCTTGAGGTGGCCGTGCAGGAAGCAGCCAAAAATGGTCATCAGGCTGTCGAGCGAAGGCGTTTCCACCGCAAAGGTGGCAAAAAGGCGCTGCAGGCGCGGGTCGATGACAAACGAGCCGGCGGTGGGGTTCATGCACGCCACGTATCTGCGGTGAGGAGGTTGGGGCGTAAGTTAACGGGGCACGATGGAGCCAGCAACCAACACTGGTCAGTAGATGCTGAGAATGTGCCGCCTGATATGATACAATTACTGTACCACTCGCGCTGCCCAGCCCTTCCTTTCCAACCCTGCCAGCTCACTGTGAGCCTGCAGATGGGAAGCAGGAGAGCATGGAAATCGGTTTTAGCTGTAATCGAGGGCAGGACTTGCCAACAGCATAAACTAAAGCTGCTTACCACTTGTGCCAATCTATCTCCTACCCCAACTCACCTCCAATGTTCTTCTGCGTCAGCTTTTGGCGGTCGTACCAGTGGCCTGCGTGGCAAGCAGGACAGGAGATGCTGCGCTTAGTGCTTGACAGTGTCTTGTCACCGATTGCATCAATCCGTGTTCGAAAGCATCAGCTGCACAGCTTCAATACCAGACGTCTGATCCTGGCAGCATGAAGCACACCAGCTGGCCCTCACCGTAGCCCAGGTACTGGCGGATGAGAGCAATGGGCATGGCAGTTTCGTACGGATCCAGGCGCGGCGCATTCAGGTCGTCCAGCACGTACAGCAGCTGGCGGCCCGCTGCGACATGAGTATGGCGTTTGTGGCAGGAGCGGTGAGGTATAGGTGGCATGCTACTTCCTGAACAGCAGCACAGTGCCATGTACAGCAGGGCAGGGTGGGAAGGATCGCACCTGGCGGGGCATACGAGTTGCCGACCTTCTTCTCAAGCGGCGACTCCAGCACCTGTTAGGATGTCGAGACAGAACGGTGTGAAATGCACAGCAGTGCGGGCGGCCAGGCAATGGCTGCGCAGCACATGAAGTCCGAACCAGTAGCACAGCTGGCTGGGACAAACACCCACCTTCTGGAACTGTGCCACATCTGTGTAGTACGACAGGTTGAGCATCAGCGTCTGCATCTCCTCAGGCAGGCTCTGCAGCTTGCCCTTCACCAGCTGGGTCTTGCCCTGTGGGACAGCAACAGAAGGCGCAGACAGACTGAGAAGCTGCCCTCTTCTCAGATTGCCAAGCTAGTGCATTTAACGATCCACTCTCAATCATCGCTGCCACATGTGTACACCCAGCTGCACTCACCACACCAGCGCCGCCAACCAGCATGATTGGCTTCTTCAGCGCAATCCTGCAATCACAAGTGAGCGACCACATATGGTCAGCAACCGTAACGGGATTAGTGTGCAGCACTCTGCACCCAGTGTGGCCCTGCAAGGCAGATCAATGCCCAGCCCACCACCTGCCCCCAACCAGAACCGCTTGCCCCCAAACGCAAGCCTCACATCATGTCCAGGAAGAAGCGCAGGGACACCGTCTCGGCAGTGGGCACAAACATCTGCAGGCCAGCAAGGAACTTGTTCAGAGGCAAGCGGCGCAGCAGTAGGCATTG
>VFQQ010003505.1_pt1 | contig 15067 bp, 16 predicted proteins | sample 3512341 | NCBI WGS metagenome assembly VFQQ01 (sample SAMN10412373, study PRJNA504923) | tailings metagenome | isolation source: Relicate 2 Philex TSF1 revegetated site | place: Philippines: Tuba, Benguet | collected 2017-08-29 | reverse complement strand
CACTCCTAAAAGAACGTTTTGCGGGGCGCTGCCCCGTTCGAGCCGCCGCTTATAGGGATGCTTGGTCGCTACCTCAACGCCTCCGGGAACTATCTACAGACCGCCGCATCAACTTGGCGAGACTGTCGCGCAGGCCCGCATCCTCCACCTTCGCCACCGATTGCGAGACGGCGGCCTCCTCGGCGGCGGAAAGGCGCGGGGGCGGGGGTTTCGGCAGCACCTCGCGCGCCCGGGCGATCGGCCCCTGCACGATCTTCAGCGATTTGACCACGCCCTCGCCGGCGATGGCCGACAGCCGCTGGATGAGTTCCCGTTGCTGGTGCTGGATCAGCAGCGCCGCCGCGCCCTCGACTTTCACGGTCAGGATACCGCCGGGTGAAATCGCCTGCGGCCGGGCATGGGGTGCGAGCTGCGGCCCGGCAATGTCGGCCCAGCGCATGGCGATCGACATAATGGCGAAGCCCTTGGCGGCGGCGAGGCTGCGCGCCGTCGGCCCAGCGAGACCGGCGAGCTTGCGTGGCCCGCGTGTCGCCACACGCGGCGCGTCTCTCTCCTTTTCGGGGCTCTTGTCCTTGTCCTCGCGCTCGCTCATGTGTTGGCCGATGCCCAAAGGCGCCTCTTCGATCTCCAGCAAACTCCTCGCCTGGTACGATGTCCATGCGCGGACGCTGCCCTGGCGCTATCGCCCCGGCGAGCGGGCGGACCCTTACCGCGTCTGGCTCAGCGAAGTCATGCTCCAGCAGACGACTGTGGCGGCGGTGAAGGCGTATTTTGAACGCTTCACCGCGCTCTGGCCGACCGTGCAGGACCTCGCCGCCGCACCGGTGGACGACGTCATGCGCGAATGGGCGGGCCTTGGCTATTACAGCCGCGCCCGCAATCTTCACGCGGCGGCCAAGGCCGTCGCGGCGCTCGGCGACTTCCCGGAGACGGAAGAAGAATTGCGCAAACTCCCCGGCGTCGGCCCCTATACGGCCGCCGCCATCGCGGCCATCGCCTTCGGCCGCAAGGCCTCGCCCGTCGATGGCAATATCGAGCGCGTCGTCGCGCGCCTCTTCGCCATCGAAACCCCGCTGCCCGCCGCCAAGCCGGAACTCAAAGTCCGGGCCGCCGCGCTGACGCCCGACAAACGCCCCGGCGACTTCGCGCAAGCCATGATGGATCTCGGCGCCACGATCTGCACGCCCCGCAATCCCACCTGTTCGCTCTGCCCGCTGATCGCCGACTGCACCGCGTATAAGGACGGCATCGCCGCCACCCTGCCGCGCCGCGCCGCCAAGGCCGCGCGGCCGGACAGGGCAGGGGCCGCCTTCGTCCTTGTCAGTGCAAACGGAAACGTCCTGGTCCGCCGACGCCCGCCCAAGGGCCTACTCGGCGGGATGCTGGAACTCCCTTCAAGCCCCTGGGGGCCGGCACCAGCCGAACCGCTGGCCCACGCACCTCAAAAGGCCACCTGGCAGCGCGCCGCCCTGCCGGTGGAGCACGTCTTCACCCATTTCCGCCTGACGCTGGATGTCTATGCCGCCCGCGTGCCCGCCGAGCGGGCCGAGGGGATCTGGCTGCCGCTCGCCGACCTCGACGCCGCCGGACTACCTTCCGTTATGCGAAAGGTCGCCGCGGCGGGCCTTGCCTGCCTTGGTGAGAACGGCCTCCGGGGCGGGTGAATCCATCTCGGCCCGGATCTGCTGGCGCAGCAGGTCGATGGGCTTCAGCTTCCCGTCCACCAGGAAGTGCCAATAGGTCCACCCGTTGCAGGCCGGCAGGTTCTGCACATGCGCCCCGATCTGGTGGATCGAGCCGGTCGCCCCGTCGACGCTGATCGACCCGTCCGCCTTCACCCGGGCGGCATGGCGCTTGGCCGGGTCGTACAGCTTCGAGCCGGGGTCCAGCAGGCCGCGCTCGACCACCTGGCCGAACGGCACGCGGACCTCCTCGCGCTTCATCTTCTTGATCTCGACGTCCTCGGCGGCCGCCGGCACCACCTGGCGCAGCCGCTCGCGGGCTGCCTTGATGTACCCGGCGTCGCGCTCGATCCCGATATAATGACGCCCCAGGCGCTTCGCGACCGCGCCCGTCGTACCCGTCCCGAAGAAGGGGTCCAGCACTACGTCGCCGGGCTTGGACGCCGCCAGGATCACCCGGTGGAGGAGGGCTTCCGGCTTCTGGGTCGGGTGCGCCTTGGCCCCGTCGTCACCCTTCAGACGCTCAGCCCCGGTGCAGAGCGGGATCAGCCAGTCCGACCGCATCTGCAACCCCTCGTTGAGCATCTTGAGGGCTTCATAGTTGAACGTATAGCCGGTGGCGTTCGCTTCCGGTGACGCCCAGATCAGGGTCTCGTGGGCGTTCGTGAACCGGCGGCCGCGGAAGTTCGGCATCGGGTTGGCCTTGCGCCAAACGATGTCGTTCAGGATCCAGAACCCGAGGTCCTGCATCTTGGCGCCAACCCGGAAGATGTTGTGGTACGAGCCGATGACCCACAGGGTTCCGGTGGGTTTGAGGATGCGGCGGCACTCGGCCAGCCACTCGTGGCAGAACTTGTCGTAGGCGGCGAAGCTCGAGAACTTGTCCCAGGCGTCGTCGACGCCCGCCACCCGGCTCTGGTCCGGCCGGGTCAGCTCGCCCTGGAGCTGCAGGTTATACGGCGGGTCCGCAAAGATGAGGTCCACCGACTTGTCAGGAAGGGTTCTCAGAGCGGCGACGCAATCGCCCGATAGAATGGAATCGATCGGCAAACGCTGCGCCTGTGCGGCTTGAGCCGCCTTGACCGCCTGAGACACCTGACACCCCGCCACTTTGTGCCCGCGAAGCTGAGTCCCGGCGCACTCGCGGTCAAGAGTCTCAATAGAATCAGAGCGTTAACACATCTTCCTGTGGAGTCTCTCAAAACCCGACCCCCTAGATATAGGGGGTCGAAATTAACCATAAGGGGAGATTGCGGGCCCAAGGGATTCAAAAGACTCAACGATTCCCGCTTTGGCACAACGCCGCCCGCAGCAGCCCCGAGCTCTACATAAAATACGCGAACAGGATTCACCTCAAACGTGAACACCCGTCCGGATTCGTGAGCGTTGTGAGCGGAATCCACCAAGGGATTCAAAAGACTCAACCTTTCACCATTGAGTCCAATCAACACTCATCTGTCATCCTCGGACGGCCCGAAGGGCCGATCCGGGGACCCATGCCTGAGGCCCTTCAGGCCAAAGCGCCAACGCTAACGGCCTCAGGCATGGGTCCCCGGGCTCCGCTGCGCGGCCCCGAGGATGACATGTCTCGTTCGCCAGGAGAGCTCAGAACCCGCGCTTGGCGGAGGCGACCGGGGCGAAGGTCATCCGGTGGATCGGGCACGGCCCGAGCCGCAGCAGCGCCTCGGCATGCTGGGCGGTGCCGTAGCCCTTGTGCCGGCCGAAGCCGTAACCGGGGTGCTCGGCATCCAGCGCGGCCATCATCCGGTCGCGGGTCACCTTGGCGAGGATCGACGCCGCCGCAATCGAAAGTGACAGAGCGTCACCGTCCACCAGCGCCCGGGTCGGGACCGCAAAGGCCGGCGGGTCGTTGCCGTCGACCAGCGCCGCAACCGGGGGCGGGCCGGAGAGGACCAGCGCTTCGACGGCACGGGTCATCGCCAGATGGGTCGCCTGACGGATGTTGATCCGGTCGATTTCCTCGGGGCTGGCGAGGCCGACGCCATAGCTCACGGCACAACCCGTGATTGCATCGAACAGCCGCTCCCGGGCGCTCTCCGTCAGCTTCTTGGAGTCGTTGATGCCTTCGGGCAGGGGGCATTCCATGTCGAGGATCACCGCCGCCGCAACCACCGGCCCCGCCCAGGGGCCGCGCCCGGCTTCGTCGATCCCGGCGATGGGCAGGCCATAGAGGGCTGCCATCGCCCGCTCGGCGGAAAAGTCGGGAGCCGGCCGCGCCACAGAGGGGGCGGCGGAGATCCGGGAGCGTGAGAGCGCGCGGGCCATCGGGAACTGGGATACGCGATTCGCCCCCGGGAACGCGATTCTCGCGAGCGCCGTCACAGCAGGGCCAGCTGCTTGGGTTCGCCGGCGCGCTCAGGCCGGAAGAACTGGGTCGCGTCCAGCGGGAAGCGCTGGCTGTTGAGACCGAGGCGGCGGGTCGCGACCCGGAAGCGCTGGCCGATCATCTCGGCATAGGGTCCACCCCCGGTCATCCGCGTCCCCCAATTGGCGTCATAGTCCTTGCCGCCGCGCATGCTCCGCACCAGTGCCATCACATGCGCCGCCTTGTCCGGTACATGACCCTCCAGCCATTCGCGGAAGAGGTCTTTGATCTCCAGCGGCAGGCGCAGCATCACATAACCGGCCGATGTCGCCCCGGCCTCTGCCGCCCGCTCCAGGATCGTTTCCAGCTCCATGTCGTTGAGCGCCGGGATCAGCGGCGCCGTCATCACCGCCGCCGGAATGCCCGCCCGCGACAGCGCCCGGATCGCATCCAGCCGCTTGCCCGGCGAAGAAGCGCGCGGCTCCATCGTGCGGGCGAGCTTGCCGTCCAGCGTGGTGATCGAGATCGCCACCTTAGCGAGACCCTTCTCGGCCATGGGGCCAAGGATATCGATATCCCGCGTCACCAGGTGGTTCTTGGTGACGATGGCCACGGGGTGGTTATGGGCGCTCAGCACCTCCAGCACGCGGCGCGTGATCTGATGCTCGCGCTCCAGCGGCTGATAGGGATCGGTATTGGTGCCGAGCGCGATCACCCGGGGCGTGTATTTCGGGTCGGCGAGTTCGGCTTCCAGCAATTCTGCGGCACGTGGCTTCAGGAGAATGCGCGTCTCGAAATCCAGTCCCGGCGACATGCCGAGCCAGGCATGGGTCGGCCGCGCGAAACAATAGACGCAGCCATGCTCGCAGCCCCGATAGGGGTTGATCGAGCGGTCGAACGAAAGGTCGGGCGAGGTGTTGCGGGCGATGACGCTGCGGGTCGCGTCATAGAGAACCGTCGTCTTGGGCGAGGGCCGGTCCTCGGCGTCGAGCGTCCCCCAGCTGTCGTCCTCGCGCACATGGCTGAATCGCTCGTAGCGCCCGTCCGCATTGGAAAGCGCGCCACGGCCCTTCTGCACTGGCGGGGCGGGGGTCGCAGGCAGGGAAGGGCCGGAAGTCTGGCGGGGGTTCGCATCCCGGCGGAGGGCGCTACGAGCGTTCATGACTGCATCCTACACAACGATAGGAACAAAACAAGAACTCATAAGATCATGCGATCTTTTGTCCACAGGAAAACGTAAGGTGGGGCACCGGGTTCCATGCTTAACGGGGGCAGCGCCATGAAGACCGTCCTTCTGATTATCGGCATCGTCGCAACGCTCGCGGGGCTCCTCTGGGCCGGGCAGGGCATGGGCTGGATCATGTGGCCGGAGTCGAGCTTCATGCTCGCCGACCGCAAATGGGCCTATATTGGCGGCGGCACCGCCATCGCCGGTCTCGCCCTCATCTTCTATTCCCGCCGCCGCTAACCGGTGACGTTGACGTAACGGCTCGGTTGATCGGCGCGACAGCTCTGGCAAAAATGCCGCGATGCTGTCTGTCGTGATCCCGACGCTGAATGCTGAACGCGGCCTCGTCCGCGCGCTCACCAGCCTTGTCGAGCCTGCCATGCGCGGGCTGGTGCGGGATGTCGTCATCGCCGATGGCGGCTCCACCGACCTGACGCTGGAGATCGCCGAGGACGCAGGCTGCGAGATCGTCCGCGCCGAGGCGACACGCGGCGGCCTGCTCGATGCCGGCGCGCGCGCCGCGAAGGGGCCGTGGCTCCTCTTCCTTCACGCCGAAACCGCGTTGGAGCCGGGCTGGGATGCCGAGGCCTACCAGTTCATTCGCCAGGGTCGCGCTCGACGACAAGCGCTGGTCGGCGCGCCGGGCGGAGTTCGTCTACCGCCTGCGCAACCGTTTGCTGGCGCTGCCCTATGGCGATCAGGGCCTCATCATCTCGAAATCGCAGTACGAACGCCTCGGCGGCTACAAGCCGCTGAACGTGCTGGAGGACGTCGATCTCGTCACGCGCCTGAAGCGCCAGCTCGGCCGCGCCGGCCTCACGCGCCTCACGTCAAAGGCGATCACAAGCGGCGCTCGCTTCGATGCTGAGTTCTCGTTTGGCCGCCCGCTCCGCAACGCCGCCCGGCTCGCGCTGTTCTCCCTCGGCGTCCGCCCGGAGAAACTACAGGGCTGACTACCGCTCCATCAGCCGCGGCATAATGTCGACGAAATTGCAGGGCTTGTGCCGGCTGTCGAACTGATAGCGCAGGATATGGTCCCACCCATCCTTCACCGCCCCCGTCGATCCCGGCAGACAGAAGATATAGGTTCCGCCCGCAAGCCCGGCGCAGGCGCGTGACTGCACCGTCGAGGTGCCGATCGTCATGTAGCTGATGAGATGGAAGATGACGGAGAACCCGTCGATCTCCTTCTCGAATACGGCGCGCGCCGCTTCCACCGTTACATCGCGCCCGGTCAGGCCCGTGCCGCCCGTCGTAATGATCGCATCTATCAGCGGATCGGAAATCCAGTTCTGCAATTTCGCTGCGATCAACTCCGCGTCGTCCTTCAAAATCGCCCGCGCGGCGAGGTCGTGCCCCGCCTCGGTCAACCGCGCGACCAGCGTGTCGCCTGAGCGATCGTCGGCCTCCGTGCGCGTGTCGCTGACCGTCAGCACGGCGATCCTCACCGGCACGAAGGGCAGGCTCTCATCAATCCGCGGGGCAGGGGCGAGCGAAGGTGTCATGACGTGGACCTCGGAACATTGCCCGCATCCTCTATCGGATCGCGCCCCACCGCCATGCGATAGGTAAGCCGCGCAAGCCCGATGGTCAGCGCATGCCGTTCCTCCTCGCTCGTCTCCAGAAAGCCGATCTCCAGGATCGCGTTGAACAGCATCTGCGCGATCAGCCAGGTGTCTTCCTTGGGCGCGGGCAGGTTGATCGTCTCGCCCGCCGCGATGCGGATGTCCTGCGCCAGCTCCGTCATCGCGGCGCGCCAGGTTGCGACCATCGGCAGCGTCATCACGAACGGGATCTGCCGCAGCAGCACATAGGAGAGCTTGCGCTCCTCCACGACGTTCGCCACCGCCTGTTCGGTCAGGCGCACGACGGCGGGCCACGGCCCCATCGTCCGGCTTTCGGCGAACGCGGCCTGCATCTTCTCCATCGAGGCCGCCATCAGCCGCTCGGTCAGCACCGCGACGATGGTCTCCTTGTCGGGAAAGAAATCGTAGAGCGTGCCGATGCCCACGCCCGCCACCTTGGCGATGTGATTGGTCGTCAGGCCCTCATAGCCCTCCTTCCGCAAAATCCGAGCGCAGGCGGAAATCATCGCATCGAAGCTCAGCTTCGAGCGCGACTGCTTGGGCCATTTCTTCGGCGTGAAGGCTGGCGATTGCGGCATCTGGGCGGATTGGGACATCGCGTTCCACTATCCGAGTTTTCCGAGCAAAAGCTAGGATATATGCTCAAGTCCATGAGCATCACCGCCGACGCCCCGAAATCAGCCAATCCCCGCCGCACCGGCCGGGGCTTCAAGATCGACTTCGCGAGTCCGAAGGGCGATCCCGGCATGATCGGCCCAGGCTCCGTCTCCTGGCGGGTCAGCGCCAACCCCATCGCGCTCGCGGTCGGCGGCATCGCGGCGGTGATCCTGGAACTGGCCGAGCCGCGCGTCCGCGCCGGCGTCTGGGATCACTCGACCTTCAAGGTCGATCCGATCAACCGCATGAAGAATACCGGCCTCGCCGCGATGACCGTCACCTACGGTCCCACCAAGGCAGCCGAGATGATGTTCGCCCGCGTTACCCGCATGCACGAACGCGTCGGCGGCGAAACGCATGAAGGCGTCCCCTATCAGGCGATGGACGACGACCTCCTCACCTGGGTTCATGTCACTGCCGCCTGGGGCTTCCTCAACGCCTATATCCGCTATGTCGAACCGGACATGAGCCGCGAGGATCAGGACCGCTACTACAAGGAGGGCGAAATCATCGGCAAAGGCTTCGGCGCCAAATGGGTGCCGACATCCGTCGCCGAAGTCGAAGGCTATATGGCGACCATGGTGCCGAAGCTCTACGCCAACGACACGATCACCGCGTTCCTGAAACTCACCGCCGACACGCCCGTCTACGGCAAACTGGCCCAGGGCGTTCAGCGCCGCATCGTCGATGCCGCCATCGAACTCGTGCCCGAAGACATCCGCCGGATCCTCAAGCTGGAAGCCAAGCCCGCGAAGAAGGTGCGCCCGTTGCTGCGCACGCTCGCGCGCGTCGCCGGCTTCGCCATGCGCTTCGTCAACGGGCCGCAGCAGCAGGCCTGCAAGCGCATGGGCGTCAGCACATCGGCGCTGCGCCCCGCTTAGTCGCGATCCGGCGCCCCGAGCGGGAAATACTGCCGGAAGTACCGCGCCTCATCGACGGCGCGCGCAAAGGACGGCCGCTTCAGCAGCCGCGCGCGATAGGCCTTGAGGTTCTTGAACTCGTCAGTGATCGGATAGGTCCAATCGGCATAGAAGAGCGACGGCGAGGCCGCCGCATCGGCCAGCGAATAGGCATCGCCCACCGCCCATTCGCGATCCTTCAGGTACGTGTCGAGCCAGGCATACGAGGTATCCAGCCGCGTCCGCGTCACCTGCATCCCGTCTTCCGGCGTCATCGGGATATGGCCCAGCTTGCTCGCCACTGCGATCTGCTGCGCCTCCATCACATGGAGATCGAAGAAGCGGTCCATGAACCGCACATCCAGCGCCGCCTTCGGATCATCGGGGATCAGCTTCACTGGACCTGGATGATAGAGCTGCAGATGTTCGATGATGATCGAGGTCTCGGCGACTGTGTGCTCACCGTCGAGCAGGACCGGCATCTTCTTCAGCGGCCACAGCTTCACCCACTCGACGCTGTTCTCCGGCTGGTCCGGCCCAAGGCCACGAAATTCGAACGGCGTCGCGTTCTCATAAAGCGCGATCAGGGCCTTCTGCGTGTAGGACGAGAAATGATGGCCATACAGCGCCAGCGTCATAGCGTCTCCAGCTTTTCCATCACCGACAACAGATCGCGCCACACATAGCGTTTGTTCAGCGGCACGCGCAGCAGGGCGGCCGGGTGGAACGTCGCCATGGCCGGGCAGCGATGCCCGTCCACCTCAAGCTCCATCCATTTGCCGCGCAGGCGCGTGATGCCTTCGGTCGTGTCGAACAGGTTCTTTGCCGCCGTCGCGCCCAGCGCCACCACCACCTTCGGCTTCACCAGCGCGATATGACGCTTGAGGAACGGCAGGCAGACGCTTGCCTCCGCCAGCGCCGGTTCGCGATTGTCCGGCGGCCGCCATGGCAGCGTGTTGACGATATAGACGCTCGTCCGGTCACGCCCGATAGCTTTGAGGAACTGGTCCAGCAACTGTCCCGAGCGCCCCACGAACGGCAGGCCCTGTTCGTCTTCGTCGCGCCCCGGCGCCTCGCCGACGAACATCAGATCTGCTGCCGGATTGCCGTCGGCGAAGACGAGATTCTTCGCCGTCTTTTTCAGCGGGCAACCCTCGAACGCCTCCAGCGCCGCGCGCAGTTCGGCGAGTGTGTTCGCCCCCGCCGCCATCGCGCGCGCCGAAGCGAGGTCCGCCGAGCGATCGAGATCGGCGGCAGGCCGCAAAGCCGCATCGATTTCCCGGCGCGGCGCCGAGTCCAGCGGCGTCATCTCGCGCCGGGCCTGCGGACGCTGTGCCTCGGTCCGCGCCACCTCGCGCACCGGCACGGCGGCGACCGCCTGATAGCGGTCCACCGGCGCTTCCAGCACCGCATCGTCCGCGCCGACATCGTTCAGCCAGCGCAGCGCAGACAGGGGATCGAGGACGGACTCGCTCATGGCGGGCGCATCCTGCCGTCCCGCCTGCCGAAACGGAACCCCGATCCCGCCATTGACCCGTGCGCCGCACCCCTTCAAAAACGTGCCCAAGCGCCGCAAAGAGGCGCAATTGCTTGAGAGTCCAAGGGGCCGGACATGTCGCGCGAGTCGATGGAATATGATGTCGTGATCGTGGGTGCGGGGCCGGCTGGCCTCAGCGCGGCGATCCGCCTGAAACAGAAGGCCGCCGAGGCCGGCACCGAGATCTCGGTCTGCGTCGTGGAAAAGGGCTCCGAGGTCGGCGCCCACATCCTCTCCGGCGCGGTGATGGATCCCATCGCGCTCAACGAACTGATCCCGGACTGGAAAGAGCAGGGCGCCCCGCTCGACACCCCGGTCATCGACGACCGCTTCTACCTGCTCGGGCCGGCCGGCGGTCTCCGCCTCCCGAACTTCCTGATGCCGCCGCTGATGAACAATCACGGCAACTACATCGTCAGCCTCGGCAATGTGTGCCGCTGGCTCGGCCAGCAGGCCGAGGCGCTGGGCGTCGAAATCTATCCCGGCTTCGCCGCCGCCGAGGTGCTCTACAACGAGCAGGGCGCCGTCTATGGCGTCGCCACCGGCGACATGGGCATCGGCAAGGATGGCGAGCACACCGCCAACTACACGCCGGGCATGGAGCTGCACGCCAAGTACACGCTGATCGCCGAAGGCGTGCGCGGTTCGCTCGCCAAGATGATCCAGGCCAAATACGACCTCTGCAAGGATTCAGAACCGCAGAAGTTCGGCATCGGCATCAAGGAGCTGTGGCAGGCCGATCCCGCCAAGCATAAGGAAGGCCTCGTCCTTCACTCCTTCGGCTGGCCGCTGAAGGCCGAAACCGGCGGCGGCACTTTCATGTACCACATGAAAGGCGGCCTCATCTCGATCGGCTTCGTGATCCACCTCAACTACAAGAACCCCTACCTTTCGCCCTTCGACGAATTCCAGCGGATGAAGCAGCATCCGATGATCCGCCCCTATCTGGAGGGCGGCAAACGCCTTTCCTACGGCGCGCGTGCGATCACCGAAGGCGGCCTGCAGTCGGTGCCCAAGCTCACCTTCCCCGGCGGCGCGCTGATCGGCTGCTCGGCCGGCTTTGTGAACGTGCCGCGCATCAAGGGCAGCCATAACGCGATGAAGACCGGCATGCTCGCCGCCGAAGCCGCGTTCGATGCCCTCACCGCCGGCCGCAGCCACGATGAGCTCAGCGCGTATGAGCAGAGCTGGAAGGACTCGTGGGTCTACAAGGACCTCAAGCGCGTCAAGAACGTGAAGCCGCTCTGGTCGCGCTTCGGCACCTATATCGGCGTGCCGCTCGGCGCCGTCGACATGTGGACGCAGACCCTGTTCGGCTTCTCGCTGTTCGGCACGCTGAAACACAAGAAGGGCGACTACGCGACGCTGCGTCCCGCCGCGAAATCGAAAAAGATCGCCTACCCGAAACCCGACGGCGTCATCTCGTTCGACAAACTGTCCTCAGTGTTCCTCTCGAACACCAACCACGAGGAAAACCAGCCCGCGCACCTGAAGCTGAAAGATCCCTCCATCCCCATCGGCCAGAACCTGCCGCTCTATGACGAGCCGGCCCAGCGTTACTGCCCGGCGGCGGTGTATGAGGTCGTGCGCGATGCCGACGGGTCCAATCCCCGTTTCGTGATCAACGCCCAGAACTGCGTCCACTGTAAAACATGCGATATTAAGGACCCGGCGCAGAACATCGTCTGGACCGTGCCCGAAGGCGGCGGCGGTCCGAATTACCCGAACATGTAAGGTTCCAGTTTGCCCCGCATCGCCCAGAGATCAGGCCTCGTTGCAGCGCTCATTCTGGCGGCGGGGCTTGGCGGATGCGGCGCGACGCAGACCGTCTTCCAGCCGCGCCTGAATGCGGATCAGGCGCGCTCGAACGGCAGTCTCTATGGCGACTTCCTGGTCGCCACCTATGCCGGCAACACGCGCGACAGCCGCGTCGCCGCCGGGCGTTATCTCGCGGCGCTCGAGGCCGACCCGAACAACCCCACGCTGCTTGAGCGCGCTTTCATCTTCTCCATCGCGGCGGGCGACCTCGACCAGGCCGTGAAGCTCAGCCCGCGCGTCATGGCCGCGAACCCCGACAGCGATCTGGGGCCGCTGGTTCAAGGTGTCGCCGCCCTCCGCGCCAAGAACTACACCGCCGCGAAGACGGCTTTCATGGCGGCCCACCCGAACGGCGATCCTGACCTTATGGCCCGGCTCACCCTCGCTTGGACGGCGGTGGGCGCAGGCGATGCTGCCGGCGCCCGTGCGCTGCTCGATCCCAAAGGCGATCCTGGCGCCGCCGTCTTCCTCGCCTATCACCGTGCGCGGCTGGAGGAGATGCTGGGCGACACGGCCGCCGCCGATGCCGCCTACGCCGCCGCCGACAAGGCGACCGGCGGCAAGAGCCTGACCGTCGCGCTCGCCTATTCCACCTGGCTTCAGGCGACCGGCCGCACCAAGGATGCGGAGCGTGTCCTCGCGGCTTTCCTTGAAACCGCGCCGGGCAATCCGGTCGGCGTCTCCGCCATCACGCGCCTCCGCAACGGCCACCCCATCGCGCGCCGGATCGCCACGCCGCAGCAGGGCGCGGCCGAGGGCTTCTACGGCATCGCCAGCGCGGTCGGTGACGGCAATGTGGAAGACGCCGCCATCGTCTATCTCCGCCTCGCGCAGTTTCTCGATCGCGAACATGACGGCGCGCTCGCCTTCCTCGGCGGCGCGATGGAGCGCGCCAAACGCACCGATGAAGCCGTCGAGCTGTATCTCGAAGTGCCGGAGTCTTCGCCGTTCTACGTGACGGCCCAGGTCTCCGCCGCCGACCTGCTCGATGACAACGGCAAGACCGACGAGGCGATCAAGATTCTCCGCCGCCTGGAACGCAACGAGGCGACCAGTGCGCTCGCAGCCTCGGCTCTTGGCGACGTCTACCGCACCAAGAAGGATTGGCCCGAAGCCATCGAGGCCTATAGCCGCGCTATCGACCGCACCGGCCCGAATTACGCCGAAGACGACTGGCCGCTCTTCTACGCGCGCGGCATCGCCTATGAACGCGCCCGCCGCTGGACAGAGGCCGAAACCGATTTCTTCAAGGCGCTGGAGCTGAAGCCCGAACAGCCGCTGGTGATGAACTATCTGGCCTATAGCTGGGTGGAACGCGGCGAGCGCACCGACGAGGCGCTGAAGATGCTTCAGCGCGCCGTCGATCAGCGCCCCGACGACGGCTATGTCATCGACAGCCTAGGCTGGGCCTATTACCGCCTCGGCCAGTACGACAAGGCCGTCGAGGTGCTCGAAACCGCGATCCAGTTCTCACCGTACGAGCCGACGCTCAACGAGCATCTGGGCGATGCCTACTGGCAGGTCGGCCGCAAGCGCGAGGCCCAGTTCCTCTGGACCCACGCTCTGAAGCTGAAGCCGGAGGAAGAGCGCATCCCCATCCTCCAGGCCAAGCTGAAATCCGGCCTCGAAGCCGGCGAGGCCCTCGAACGCCGCAGCGCGTCCACGATGCCCTAGTTTATCTCCCCCTGCGAAGCGGGGGGAGTACCCGCGCAGCGGGGGAGGGGGGCAAGGCGCGCACGGCCCCTAAGGCATCATCTCCACATGCGTCTCGCCCGTCCGCGCGAGATAGACGACCCGCCGTCCGCTCAGCGACACCAGATACCCCATGCACCCCGCCGCCGTGACACGCGCATTGAAGGCTTCATAGGTGTAGTCGGCCGCACCGCTCTGCGCGTGCCGGATGGCCGCCTGCACCTCGGCCGCCTCGAACGTCGCAGCAACCGCGCCATGCCGGTGCGCCATGCTCACCGCATGGCTCGACCCGTCCGCGCCGTAATAGGTCGCCATACCGGCGCGATAGTCCACGAAATACCCGTCAAACCCCGCAGCGCTCAGCGCCCCGACGATCTCGGGGAAGCTCATCGACCCGTCATGCGCTCCGGCCAGGCTGCGCGCCGCCAACGCCTTCATGTCTTCAGTCATCTCTCGCTCCTCAATCGGTCGGCGCGGCGGTCACGCCATGCGACGCCGCCAGCGCCTTCATCAGACGCAAAAGCGTCTTGCGGTCGGCGGCGCTTAGTGCGCCGAAAAACGCCGTGTCGTTTTCATCCGCAATGGCCGAAAGGTGCGGCACCAGCATCGCGCCGGCCCGGCTCAGCGCCAGCGTCTGCGCCCGTCCATCAGCCTCGCTCGCCCGCCGCGTTACCAGCCCGCGCGCGATCAACCTGTCGGCCAGCTTGGTGATCGCCCCGCGTGTCATCGCCATCGTCCCGGCGAGGCGACTGGGTGGAGCCGGTCCATCGAAAAGGCTCCGCAGCATCACCCATTCCGCAACGCTCACCTTCTCGGCGTGCAGGCGTTCGGCGAAGGCCTGCGAGACGCGATTGGACACGGCACGCAGCCAGTATCCCAGATGGTCGGTCAGATCGGACGGGGTTTCGGTCATTGTTTCCAAGGAAACTAGATGGAACTGGTTTCCGCGTCAATCATACCGCCTGACGCACCAAAATCCCCTCCCCCTTGCGGGGAGGGGCTAGGGGTGGGGGTCGCACCGCTGCCTGCCACGCGCACAACAATCCCGCTTCGAATCGCGCGCCACCCGGCTAAGCTTCACCACCCATGCTCACCGCCCGCGCCCGCGCCAAGATCAATCTCTTCCTGCATGTCGGGACGCGCCGGCCCGACGGCTATCATGGGCTGAGCAGCTGGGCCGCCTTCACCGCGATGGGCGACGATCTCTCCGCCGAAGCCGCAGACACGCTCACCCTCGCAGCCACCGGCCCGTTTGCGGCCGGGCTTCCTCCGTCTACGGACAACCTCATCCTCCGCGCGGCTGCGGCGCTGGGGCAGGGCAGGGGCGCCGCCCTTCATCTCGCGAAACACCTCCCCGTCGCCTCCGGTATCGGCGGCGGTTCGGCCGACGCGGCGGCCGCCCTGCATCTGCTGGACGCACTGTGGCAGCTGAATTCGCCGCCCGCAGATCTCTTCCACATCGCCGCCGAGCTCGGGTCCGACGTGCCGGTCTGCGTCTATAATCGCAGCGCCTTGATGAGCGGGCGGGGCGAACAGCTTAGCCCCGGTCCCGACCTGCCGCCGCTCCCCATCGTTCTGCTGAACCCCGGCGTGCCGGTTTCCACCGCCGCTGTCTTCGGCGCGCTCAGCCAGCGCAGCGGCG
>VFQQ010003504.1_pt1 | contig 15075 bp, 14 predicted proteins | sample 3512341 | NCBI WGS metagenome assembly VFQQ01 (sample SAMN10412373, study PRJNA504923) | tailings metagenome | isolation source: Relicate 2 Philex TSF1 revegetated site | place: Philippines: Tuba, Benguet | collected 2017-08-29 | reverse complement strand
AATTCTTGGCGAAGTAGGGTTTTGTCTTCTATTTCTACTTCTAATCCGTAAGTATCTTCTAGCTGTTGGGCGATATCAGCCAGCGACATTTTATCAAAGGTGAGTCGAGCATTACGCCACGAAGAATAGACTTCAGAGTTGACTCGGCGAGTGACAAGCTTTGTGTCATAAGCATTTGACTCGTACAAATCCCCTGGCTTCATTACCAAAGGATTATGTTCTTGCTCTGAATGAGTGAGTTGAATCTTTCCCGTGTTTAGTACTACGCGAGTTTTGGTTTTACGGGCATACACATCAAATTCGGTTCCGAGGACTTCTACATTCACTTTATTGGGCAAATGCACCAAAAAATGTTGATGATTGGGAGTATGGGCTACTTGAAAAAACGCCTCTCCCTCAATCCATACCTCGCGCTTCTGAAAACTGTGCCACTGTTTTTTGAAACGTAATTTTGAATTGCCATTGAGGGTAATTAGCGTACTATCGGATAGTTTTATGGTGCGCGTTTCGCCATAGGTAGTTTGAACTATCTCCTCTTTCATAAACTGATACCAATACCCTCCCGCTACTACTACCATAGCTGCTGCCACCCAACGTGCCCATGTCCAATACACCGAACGCACCTTAGAAGACATGGGACGCTTGTTGATTTTTTGTTGAAGGCGAGCTAATAAAGCTTCCGAATCAAAAGCTGCTTCTGATTCACTAAGCTCTCTATGAGCTAAGTCATCATCTAAACGCTGCTTTAAGTACTGCTGTCCTTCTTCAGTATCAAACCATTTGAGTACTAGCTCAGCCTCTTCTACGCTGCACTGATTATTAAAATACTTTTCGACTAATTCTGATTGCATAGGTTGAAGTGTAAGTAATGTTACTTCCTTATACACCAAACCTCAGAAGTGGTATTATATTAAAAGAAGATTATTTTAAGTTTTTTTTAGAATAAAAACCTAGGAGATTGAAAATCAAAACATTATCCAAAATAATATTGGAAATAAAATAATTTCAATACGGTGCTGAACGTAAGTTCTGAGAAAATGAAGAGCTTGAGAAAATTGAAATTTAACCGTATTGATAGAGAGGCCCATTTGAAACGCGACTTCTTCGTTTTTGAGTCCACTTTGCATTCTTAGTTCAAAAACTTTCTTTTTTTGCGGCGACAACTTTGAAATTCCTTGCTGAAGTATGCTACTATATTCGTCCCATTGCTTGATTTCCTCCCCTGTTCCTTCACTTTCAGACCAGTCGAGGGTGTATTCGATATATCGCAAAATCTCGCGTTTTTGATCCCTTAACACATTAAGAACGTGATTTTTCATCATAGTCGCCAAAAAACCTTTGAGCGATTGCTCTGTATTTATGTGATAACGATGAGTCCAAAACTTCAAAAAAATATCTTGAAGCGCATCTTCTGCCAAAGCGGGGTCTTTAAGATATTTCAAAGCAATGCCATACAAATACCGATTGTATAAACGATATACTTTAGCGAAAGCAGCCTCTGCCAACAGGGATACCTCTCCCTGAAGATCGACTATCAGTTGTACTTCTATTATAGAGTTGTTATTGGCGACCAAAGGGGGCATTTTTTTAAAATTACTTATTCAACCTATCTACTTTATCGCTCAAATTTCACTAGCTATGAGTGAAATTTTATCTAAATATAGTAATATATTTTTAACAAAGCAATAGCTTATGGTAATTTTAACTATATCTTTTCAGGGCTAAATCAATTTCTTTTACAATCCCTTCAAAATCAGATGCTTTAAACCACCTAAAATTCCCCTGATGCTTAAACCATGTAAGTTGACGCTTGGCATAGCGGCGAGAGTTGCGCTTCAGTAATCTCACCATTTCATCAAACCCATATTGCCCGTCAAAATAATCGAAAATTTCTTTATAGCCTACGGTTTGGAGAGCATTATGCTCGCGATAGGGCAGTAGAGACTTGGCCTCTTCGACCAGCCCTTTACGAAGCATATCATCCATTCGCATATCAATGCGCTGATACAATTCTTCTCGGTCTCTTTCGAGCGCTATTTGGATGATTTGAAAAGGACGTTTTACAGGCTGACGCTCACGGAAAGCCGAAAAAGGTTTACCTGTCATTATACATACTTCAAGTGCACGCACCACTCTTTGCGTATTTTGGAGGTCGTTTTGGGCGCAGTAAACTGGGTCTAATTCACGCAGCTGGCTTTGGAGAGATTCGAGTCCTTCGAGTTCGAGTCGCTGCATAAGTTCGGTGCGAAACTCTGGCGGAGTCTCAGGCAAATCATCCAATCCTTCGCATACTGCTTTGATATAGAGCCCTGAGCCTCCCGTCAAGATAGCCATGTCTTTTGTCTCAAAAATCTTATCTATCACCGCCAAAGCATCTCGCTCAAAGGCCCCTGCACTATATAGAATATCAATCGAATGAGAATCTATAAAATGATGCGGTACACCTGCCATTTCTTCGGGGGTGGGTTTGGCAGTGCCAATGCTCAATTCTCGATAAAATTGCCGCGAATCGGCCGAGATTACTTCTGTATCAAAAAATTTTGCCAAACGCACACACAGATTTGTTTTTCCTACTGCCGTGGGGCCAGCAATCACTACCAGCGTTTTGGGGGTTGGCATATCATTCATAAAAAAAGCTAAGTGCTCAATATCAGGCTTTTTCAAACCTTTTACTTAACACTTAGCCAACAAAAATGTATTAATTAATTTGCTTTTAAAGTCAACTCTTCCGTTTCTCCTGATACGTTTTTGGTTGATATTTCTAGCGTATTTCGTGTAAAGTTGCTTATCGTATATTTTGTGGTTTTATTAAGAATAAGCTCCGTCTCGGCGGTATTAAATTCCCAATTCCCCTTTTCATAAACTTGTTCGTCAGTAGGTTTACATTTTGTTGCACCTTCATTACGCTCATACGTTTTGTTGGTATTAAAAACCAAATTATCATCCTTCGCACACGCAAGTGTGTAGGGCAATACATTCAAACCATTTACTTTGGCTACTTCTACCCGCCATGATTTGGTAGAGGTTCCGGCCAACAATTCGGTCTTGGTGACACCTGGAGCGGGTTGGGGGTCATCATCGTCATCTCCTTTTGTAGTCTCACATCCTAGCACTCCCACCACTAGTGACACTGCCAACAACCATGTAAAAACAAGTTTCATACTTTCAAATTATATTTATTCAAAATAACGCTTTTCTTTTTAAAGAAGCAATGATTTTGCCAAAGTTACCCTTTGTTTCTTCCATAAATTAGAAAACCAAAAATTTATCTAACTTTCGCAAAATCATCACAAGCAATGGACTTTTCTTTACTACTTTTTTTTCTTATTACGCTCGGCGTAGGCGGAGGGCTTGGGTTTGGTACTTTATATTTTTTAAAGTCCAAACAAAATGCTAACAAGCAACTTATTCAGTCTTCTACTATTTTGTTAGAACGCATCGAAAAGGTATTTAAGGTAGTAATGGCTGAAGGCTATTTTACCGAAATATTTGATTATAAAGACGACAAAAAGTTTTTATATCTCTTCAAAAACTCAAAAAAAGCACTCATCATCGCCAAAGCAAAAGTGCTCGTAGGATTTGATTTTGCAAAGATGCGATTTCATATTGACGAAAAAACCAACAAAATGGTCATAGAATATTTTCCCGAACCAGAGGTGCTTTCAATCGATACTGATTATAAATTTTATGATATTGAGCACGGCATTTGGAACAGGTTCAATCACGAAGATTATACAAACCTGCTGGTAGATGCCAAACAAGCCATGAACGAAAAAGCGCTTACGAGCGACTTGCCCCGTATTGCCAACAATCAGGTACAATTCATGATGTTTCAGTTGGCCTCATCGATGGGGTGGAATATTGATATGCAGCTTCCCCCTTCCAACCAAAAAAAGCTCGAACAATTTAACGAATATGACGAAGTAAAGGCGGACGTTTTGCCCTTGCCCAAAAACGAAAATAACGAAGAATAGCCGCTCAATGCAAAATCCGAAAGATAAGTTCTTTCAAAATAGCTTCTTCATTGACGGTGCCTGATTCAATGCCTTTGGAGGCATTGTCGGCATAGCGAATCGCTTTGATGGCATTGACCACATGCCCCAATGAATACTGACGCGCTGCCGATAAATAATCTTTCACAAAAAACGGATTAACTCCCAATACCGAAGCCAAATTACCTTCTGATTTATCCTGAGTACCATGAATGACCAATACTTTACTGAAAAAATTGTAAAGAATAATCAGCACCTGAGGCAAGGGATTTTCTTTGGTATGGGTGGCGAAATAATTAGCGATTTTATTGGCTTTAATCACGTCACGCTGCGTGAGTGCTTTCTGAAGCTCAAATACGTTGTATTCTTTGCTGATACCCACATATTTTTCTACAACTCCGGCGGTGATTTCGTCGCTTGCCGAAAGGTTAAGTAAAATTTTATCGATTTCGCTCGTGATACGCTTCAAATCATTGCCAATGTTTTCGACCAGCATCTGAATCGCCTTGATACTGATTTTGGCTCCTAAGCTACGGGTGTATTCACCTACCCAATCGGGGAGCTTGTTGTCGTACATTTTTTTGCATTGTACCAGCACTCCATTTTTTTCGAAAGTCTTGGGTAAGGCCTTGCGCATGTCAAAGTTTCCCTGAAAGCACAATACCAATATCGTAGAAGATAAGGGCCGCGTAGCATAGTCCTCTAGCAAAGTGGTTTTTTCTTTGTTGTCGATACCGCTTATTTGCTGGGCTTCTTTGACCAATACGAGCTGACGCTCCGCCATAAAAGGAAACCTACGAGCATAATTTAGGATGGCCCCTAAATCGACATCTTTGCCAAAGAGCACAAATTGATTGAATCCTTTTTCGGCTTCTGGAACTGCCACTTTTTCGATGGCCTCCGCCAATTGCTCAATGTAGTAAGGTTCGTCGCCGTATATAAAATACAAAGGTTGTAGTTTTTTTTGGCGAATTTCTTTGAGCGCTTGTTCGGGGGTAAGATTCATGAGGTAGTCGTTTTCAAAAATACCATGGTGTCTGAGGAAGACCATGTAGGCCGCAAAAATCGGAAATCATCTCTCAGAAATCAACAATATCTTTTACCTTCTTCCGTATTCAATCAATCGATACCCCACAAGTTGGTCAGCTCTAGCAGCCGGAGGGCGGTGATATACAAAGATTTCGTAATCGTTGGCGGTGTTAGAAAAACTCCCTTCAAAAGAAACATCGTCCATCTGGCCGTCTCCTTTCAAAGCATAATAACAGTAATTTACCACGCCTTGCTTGATGTACATACTCGCTTCGTAAGCTCCCGAGCTAGTATTGTAGGTCATGCGGCTAGCGTCGTCGTGCTGCCATAGATTAAAAGCTCCTCCGATGTATACCTGTGCATTGGGATAGGAGGGTGACTGAAGCGTAAATACGACATTGAGATAATCAGCTTCGTTGGAACTATTGGCGGCATCTCGATTAAGCACAATGTACTGCCCATTGAGGTCTTGGGCCTGAAAATTCGCCCCCCCTCCTAATCGCGAAGCATCTTTGTGAAGCCGCACTATGGTCTGGTCGGGCAGTTGCTCAATGTCATTGACGCTCATTCCTACGGCTCGTGATAGTCGGGTATCAAACCACCGAAACTCATTGCCTCCTAGGATATTATTAGATAAGTCGAAGGGACGATACTCCAATCGATAATCAAAAGCCCGTACGTTGGTAGGCCGTAGTTTTGTAAGGACTTTGTCCCAACGGAAATTTTGTCGAATTACTATTTTTAAATCGTCTTGTGGCGACAATAACTCATATCCTTTGTATTCGATATCAAAATCTATCTGTTGGTGAGTACGCTGCTCGGCTATCCCGGTCGAAAGTCGAACTTGAGGCCATACATTTACCCGCGCCTGATACACCATAAACCGCCGACTCAATACTAATTTGGCAGGACGTTTGTCTTCGTATACCGCTACTACGTAGTTTCCAGAGAGCTTTAATTTGGGTAATTCAAATACATAGTGAAAGTAAGGAACTTTGGTATTGAAGGATGATTGGTAGTCATTGATAGGGTAATCATTGTATTCATACGTAAACTCAATATCGTTGAGATTGGAAGGAGTCCAGTCTGCATTACAATGAAAAACCTTATAACGAAAACTACGAAAACGCGCCGAAAGATCGTCAAACTCAGAAATGAGTGGGGTATTGGAATCCATACTCACCACTGGCGGATAAGTAGTACGGGCGGGGTCTTGCAACTGCACGGGAGCAGGATACACCGCTACTGTTTTGATGTTGGCTTCATAGGTGGCATCTTCATAGCGCAGGCCATTGAGTTTTTGAGCAAAAAGGTTCAAGGTTATGCCCAAAAACATTGTAAATAGGTAAGTAAGTTGTTTAATCATCACATAATTTTCTTTTGGTATATACCTTGTACTCTAACGGAATCAGGTTCATTTTTGTGTTTTCAAATCACTATATTGCACAAATGTAAAAACTGATTTCCATGCAACGTCGAAATTTCCTCCAAACCCTTGCCGCTACCACCACACTCACCGTGCCAGCTTTTTCAAAAGTAAAGCCAATTATTAAACCTCCCCGCCTCAAGCCCGGCGATACCGTCGGCTTGGTATGCCCGGCTGCTCCTGCTTATAGCAAACAAACCGTAGAGGTCATTGCAGAATCTATGCAGGCATTGGGATTTAAGGTCAAATATGGCAAAAGAATGTGGGAAAGATATGGCTACTTGGCAGGAAAAGACGACGAACGCGCCGCTGACATCAACGAAATGTTTGCCGACCGTTCGGTACAAGGTATCGTGTGTGTACATGGTGGATGGGGATGCGCACGCCTTTTACCGCTCCTCGACTACGACATGATCCGCAAAAACCCCAAGGTACTCCTTGGCTACTCAGATGTCACGGCTTTGCTGTTGGGGATTTATAGTCAAACGGGCCTTGTGACCTTCCATGGTCCCGTAGGAGCGGTAAGCTGGAATGAATTTACGGTGAGCTATTTACGAAAAGTTTTGATGAACGGAGAAGCGGTTCTTTACAAAAACCCAAAAGTCATAGGTGATAATCTCACTCAAGTAGCTGACCGCATAGACCTAATCAACCCCGGTAAAGCCCGTGGGCGTCTACTAGGCGGCAACCTTACTGTCTTGAGTCACTTACTAGGTACGCCTTATTTACCTGAATGGAAAGGTTCACTTTTTTTTGCGGAAGATGTAAGTGAGGCGCCCTACCGCATGGATCGTATGATTACGCAAGTGAAGTTGGCAGGAATCTTAGACGAAGTCAATGGTTTTATTTTTGGCAAATGTACCGAATGCGACCCTGGCGAGGGTAGCTACGGCTCACTTACCCTCGAAGACCTCTGGAACGACCACATCCGTCCTTCTCAAAAACCGGCCTTCGCGGGTGCTATGATTGGGCATATTCGCCAAAAGTTCACAATTCCAGTAGGTATCGAAGCCGAAATGGACGCCCAAGCTGGTACGATTCGCTTCTTAGAAAGTGCCGTCATCTAAACGAAGTACGGATTAAAATTGGATAAAAATCAAACTTTTTGCTCTTCGTTTTTCGTTTGAGTAGATTATCACTCCTTTGCATGAAACCAGTTTATTATTACTTTTTTTTGTTAGCCGTTTTTTCTTTTGCATTGAGTTCTTGTCAAGACCCAACGGAAAAAACTGTTTCAGTGAGTATTCAGCGTTTAGAAACGAAAATTTTTGGCGCCAAAACTCCCAACGATTTGGCTGCTTTATTCAAAAAACACCCCTATCTAAAGGCATATTTTGGGCTTCCTAAAAACGCCTCTGATTCTTTGTTGGTAGCACAGCTGTTTGCGAATATCAACAATCAAGATTTACAACAATTTCAAAAAGAGCTTCAAGCGCAATTTGGCGATTTGACTGACCTTCAAACCCAGCTTCAAGCTGCGTTTGAACAAATTAAGGCCAATTACCCCACCTTCAAAGTCCCTCAAGTCATGACTGCCATCACGGGTTTTATGGGTACGGATTTGTATGTATCAGACAGTGTAATCGTAATTGGATTAGATTATTTTGGCGGCCCCAAAGCCAAGTATCGCCCTCAGTTGCATGATTACCAACTGCGTCGATATCAGCAAGAATACATTGTGCCAGCGATTTTGTTTTTTATTTCTGAAAAATACAACAAAGTTGCCAAAGAAGACCAGACCCTCTTAGCTGATATGATTTGGTATGGTAAAGGGTTTGAATTTGTCAAACATATCGCTCCTGCTACAGCCGATAGTCTCATTATTGGGTATTCTACGCAGCAATTGGCCGATGTGTATGCATCCCAAGAAGATATTTGGGCTTATTTTATTGACAGGAAACTATTATATCAAACCCGCGACGCCGAAAAAGATCGTTTTATCGGCGAGCGGCCAGCTACCCCCGAAATTAGCCAATATTGCCCCGGAGGGATTGCACGGTGGGTAGGATGGCGCATCGTAAGCAGGTATTTACAAGAAAAACCCAGCACTTCATTGACAGACTTGATGAATACTACCGACCCTCGCAAAATCTTAGAAGACTCTAAATACAAAGGTCAAAAAGAAGAAGAATGATTGTGCTTTTGTCGCATACTACTCAGCCAAGTTAACATATAAACGACTCAACCCATGGCTCGCCGCAACCAACTCAATACGGATACTGACGCAACTACTCCCAAGCTTAAATTCAACCGAGAAAATATCTCAAAGGCACTTAAGATTTTTAGATTTGTACTTCCTTACAAAAACAAATTTTTGATTGGAATTGCCTTTTTAATTTTATCAACAACTACCAATCTCATTTTTCCTAAACTCATCGGAGAAATTGTATCCGTCATTGAAGGCAAATCCAACTATGGACTCAACCAAGTTGTGTTTTTTTTGATAGGCATTCTCATTCTTCAATCTCTCTTTTCCTTTGGTCGTATTTTCTTTTTTTCGATTGTTAGCGAGCGTTCGATGGCCAACATTCGGCAGATGGTGTACAGTAAAATCATTTCATTGCCTGTTCCTTTTTTTGAACAAAACCGCGTAGGTGCTCTCATGAGCCGCATTACGTCCGATGTGCAATCTCTCCAAGATGTACTTTCGTTTACGCTAGCAGAGTTTTTTAGGTCAATTGCCACCGTCGTGGTAGGTATCGTGATTATCTGTCTAATTTCTTGGAAGCTCACTATATTTATGTTGGCTACCTTTCCAGTGGCTATTGTGATTGCCATGTTTTTTGGGCGTCATATTCGTAAATTATCCAAGAAAGCCCAAGATGAACTTGCCCAAGCCAATGTAGTAGTGGAAGAAACACTTCAATCGGTAATGGTCGTCAAGGCTTTTACGAATGAACTCTTAGAAAAGCAACGCTACGGCAATGCCCTGTCGCGGGTAGTGACAGCCGCCCTCAAAGCCGCTAGATTTCGGGGAGGCTTTGTTTCATTTATCATTTTTGCTCTTTTTGGAGGAATCGTCGGCGTCGTGTGGTTTGGAGCTACTTTGGTACAAAGCGGCGAAATGCCACTTTCTGAACTCATGACTTTTTTGTTTTATACCATGTTTATTGGAGGGTCTATTGGAGGTTTGGGAGATATTTATGCCCAAATCCAAAAAACTTTGGGAGCTTCTGAACGATTGCTAGAAATTTTGGATGAAAAATCAGAAGTTGAAATCAACCCCCAACTCGCCCCTGTGTCGATTAGGGGAAATATTACTTTTGAAAATATTCAATTTTCTTATCCTACCCGCTCCGACATCAAAGTACTGAAAGACATTTCTATTGAAGTAGCTGCGGGTCGAAAAATCGCCTTGGTGGGATATAGCGGTGCTGGAAAATCTACCATTGTACAGCTGTTGATGAGATATTATCACCCTCAGAAAGGAAGAATTTTGGTGGATGGCCAAGATATTCAGTCCTTTGAAATCAGTGCTTATCGACAAAATATCGCCGTAGTACCCCAAGAAGTCATTCTTTTTGGAGGAACAATCCGCGAAAATATCGCTTATGGCAAACCTACCGCAACTGAAGCAGAAATTGTATCGGCAGCGCGTAAAGCCAATGCCTTAGATTTTATTGAATCTTTTCCTGAAAAATTTGAGACCGTTGTAGGTGAGCGGGGCATTAAACTTTCCGGCGGACAACGTCAACGGATTGCTATTGCGAGGGCTATTTTAAAGGATCCCAAAATTTTGATTTTGGATGAAGCTACTAGTTCTCTCGATGCCGAGTCAGAAAAGCTCGTACAAGAAGCCCTCGATAGCTTGATGCAAAACCGTACAACCATTATCATTGCACACCGTCTAGCCACCGTTCGTAACGTAGATTGTATCTATGTCATCAAAGATGGGGTTATTCTTGAATCTGGCTCACATGAGCAGCTCACGGCTTCTCCCAATGGCCTCTATGCTAGCCTAATCAAGCTACAGTTTGAGATGGTTGATTAAATCACGATTTACCTTTATTTTACAATATCATTGATTTTCAATTCTGTTTTTATTTTTTTGAGCATCATTTAAACCATCTAATATTCATTCAAATTTCATAAATGATATGCTAAACCTCATCATCCGACTCGTAGTGAGTACAGTGGTAGTAATTGTAGCAAGCCGCGTCCTCAAAGGCTTCTATGTAGATACTACCCAAACCGCCATTATCGTGGCTATCGTAATGGGTATTCTCAATACCTTTATCAAGCCTATTTTGCAGTTTTTATCCTTGCCAATCACGATTCTCACACTTGGCATATTCTACTTTATCATCAATATTGCATTGGTGTACTTGTGTGCCTATTTGGTAGATGGCTTCGATGTCAATAGTGCTTTGGCGGCGCTTTTGTTTAGCCTAGGGCTTTCGTTGGCGCATTCTATTGCAGGTGCATTCATGGATTAAAAAAAACAAAAAAATACCCGTCAGTTTAGCACTGACGGGTGTCTCAACATTACCAAGATGGTGTAGTTATAGTAATTTGTTGACTGAAGACATTAGAGAAAAATTATTTTACTTTTACGTATTGTTTGAAGATTTTGTCAGCAACCGTAAATTCGAAGACATACTCGCCAGAAGCTAGATGTCCTAAGTTAAAACGATTGGCATTTGACAAATAACCGTCATACACTACTTCACCTGAAAGGTTCAAAATAGCCACTCCCAAGTCAGCTACGTTTTTGTTAGAAGTATTTACCGCGAAGCGATTAAGTCCAATCGATTCTACTTGTGGAATGATTACTTCTTTGTAGCTATTTTCGTTGATTTCAACGTTACCGTTTTCGATTGAAAGCTCTTGTGAAGACCAAAAACCGTCGTTTGAGCAGTTGAGGTAATAAGTGCCAGAAGGCAGTGCATTGAGGTTAAATTGAGTAGTGACGTTCTCATTGTTTTTGATTTCGCCAGCATATACAATCACCCCTTCTTTATCTTTCAATTCTACGTCCAACGTACCTACGTTTGGTTGGTTGATGCGTAATTCAACTTTCTTTGTATCGCGTTTTACTAATTTTACATCCTTGTTGATTAGATGACTTTCTGCCATGGCGCTTCCTGCGTTGGCCAACATCATAGCTGCTAAGATTGTCGAAAGTACTGTGATCTTTTTCATTGTGTTTATTGTTTTAGTACCATCTTGTCACACCTTCATGGGGTGGTTTGTTTTTGACATTGCAAAGTTGTAAGGTTTTGATTTATAAAAAAATAGGGTAAAAACAACCTCTTGATAAAGTCATATACACTATTTAAACCTTTTCTCAAAATAGTACAAAACAAAGAATTCTAAAACCAGATAATTCAATACGCACTAGGTTTCATACAATTAAATTTTTCACAAAATCGAAAAGTTCTTTAAATAATACAACAAAAATAGAAAAAGTACAACACTCAATAATCCAGTTCGCTACCCAAAATGTACAAAAACGTCATTTTGACACTTATCCCAACATTGCTAGCTTACCCCTTCTTTGCATAATTTGAAGATGATGCTCGGTATGATAGACCGTAAAAAGCATCATTTCTTTGAGCGTAATGGGGCCTAATAGAGGATGCGGAATCAAGCAATTTTCTAGGTCACTTTCAGACCATCCCAAAAACACCTTCTCCAATTCTTTATAAGTAGAAGTAAATGCTTTTATCAACTCTTCGGTATCATTTCCGTCCAAAATAGGCACAAAGGCACTTGGAGCTTGAACACCCCCACCCAAAGCTTCTTGATACGTTCTCAACATAACTTCATACGACCTCGATGCGTAAGAAGCCTGCCCCCACTTTTCTACAAAATAGGAAGCAGGTCGCCCCAGTACCCTTATAAAAGGCTGCGCCGACTGAATTAGGTGCTGCACATTTTCAGCCGCCGACCACACATTTTCGGTAGGTTTCGCATAAAGCACCTCAGAAGGAGTATGAGTCATAAAAGACACAACTGCATCAGCTTTTGTCCACAATAGGGAAAGAATAGCCACTTTTTCCATGATGATTTGATTGTTTTTAAATTCTTGGTACGTCAATTATGCATTGTGCGTGTCGAACCGATAAACCGCCCGCTGTAATACATCCTCTAAATAGCGGCTCTTGCCCGTAAGCTTGACCATGATCCACGCGCCTTCATACTCCACCACTGCTTGCTCTGCCAATTTTTGTGCCTCCTCAGGAGTATATTTATAAGCATACACGTGTGCGAGTACTTGTAAATATTCTTCAAAAAATGCCCGCATTTGTGGCAAAAATTCGTCCGTGACTAGCGCTGTTTCGATAGCCATGTTTCCCATCAAGCATCCACCTTCGGTACTAGCTACGATTTTTATTTTTTTTGAGATCATTTTCTCTAGTCGTTGGCGCGGAGACAATGATTCATCGTAGGCAATCGGGAATACTTTTTCTTTAAAATAGCCATGAACCAGACTTAGCACCTCACTCATCAAAGCATCCTTACTAGGGAAATAATGATAAAAACTCCCCTTCAGCAGGCCACAAGCCGCCGCCAAATCAGCCATACTTGTACGATGATAGCCTTGCTTTTTAAATAGCAATAAAGCCTGTCTCACCACCTCTTCTTTTGTAACCTTCTGAATGGGCATCTTACAATTGATTTTACATTTTTTGTTACAAGATTAAAACTTAAAAACGATTTTACCAAACGGTCGTTTGGTAAAATATCTATACTATTTTACCAAAATAATATAGATAGATTTTAAGTCTTCGTTGCTTACTTTTGTAAGCTCAACAAACTACCCAATGAGATACCGCTCTCCACTATTACTGCTTGGAGTTTTATTTTTTCATTTAAGCATAGGATTTTCCCAAAAAACCTATTTGCTGAAACCCGCTCGTGTTTTTGATGGGATTGCTATCCATGAAGGATGGTGGGTAATGGTTCAGAATGAAAAAATTGTCAGGGTAGGCCCCTCTACCGATTTTAAAAATCTATCGAATACTTCTGCCGAAACCATTGACCTCAAAGGCTGTACTTTACTTCCGGGTTTGATTGAAGGGCATTCACATCTTTTTTTGCACCCTTACAACGAAACACCTTGGGATGACCAAGTGCTGCGAGAAGCTCGCTCTCTGCGCACTGCCCGAGCCACCCTCCACGCCAAACTCACCCTTAAGGCAGGATTTACGACAGTGCGGGATTTAGGAACCGAAGGAGCCGAATTTGATGATGTGGGGCTCAAGCAGGCCATCAATCAAGGGATTGTTCCGGGGCCTCGAATGCTCATCGCGACCAAAGCACTCATTGCCACTGGAAGCTATGCACCCAAGGGCTTCAGCCCTGATATAGAGGTACCTCAAGGAGCAGAAGAAGCAGACGGGCACGACAAGCTGATTCAGGCCGTAAGACGGCAAATAGGAAAAGGGGCGGATGTAATCAAAATTTACGCTGATTATCGATGGGGCTTGATGGGAGAAGCCCGCCCGACGTTTTTAGTGGACGAAATCAAGCTCATCGTAGAAACTGCTCGCAGCAGTGGCCGCCCTACCATAGCTCACGCCGGTAGCACCGAAGGAATGCGACGGGCCATAATGGGAGGTTGCGAAACCCTAGAACATGGCGACGCAGGTACTCCTGAGATTTTTAAATTGATGCAAGAAAAAGGCGTAGCTCTCTGCCCAACCCTAGCCGCTGGTGATGCGGTGAGTCAGTATAGAGGCTGGAAAAAAGGAGTAGAACCTGAGCCTGAACGTATCAAAAACAAACGCCTAACTTTCAAACAAGCCCTTGATGCGGGCGTCACCATTTGTTTTGGAGGCGACGTGGGGGTGTTTGCCCACGGCGACAATGCCCGCGAAATGGAAATGATGGTAGAATATGGCATGAAACCCCTTGAAGTATTAAAATCTGCTACGTCTATCAATGCTCGGGTATTTCACTTAGCACAACTCGGTCAGATACAACCGTCGTTTTTGGCTGATCTGGTAGCCGTAGAGGGCCGCCCCGACGAGCAAATCAGTGATGTTAGAAAAGTAAGAATGGTCATGAAAAATGGCATTATTTTTAAAGAATAGATGTTAAACTAAAATCACTTATATTAGTTATAAGTGAAAAAATAAGCAAAATCGTTGGGGATAATATAGTGAAAATGGAATTTTTTTCGCAAAATTGTACCCTTGTCCGAATCCATCCAATATTCATTAACCTACCACTGCTCTATGTCAGATAAAGCACAACTTATATTAGAAGGTAAAACCTATGAGTTTCCCACCATCGAAGGATCTGAGCAAGAAAAAGCCATTGATATCAATACCTTGCGCGACTCAACGGGTTATATAACAATCGATAGTGGCTACAAAAATACGGGAGCAACCAAGAGCGCCATTACATTTCTAGACGGCGAAGAGGGGATTTTACGTTACCGTGGTTATTCAATCGAAGAATTAGCCGAAAAAGCTACCTTCCTTGAAGTAGCTTATTTGTTGATTTATGGTGAACTTCCTACCCAAGCCCAGTATGATCATTTTGAGCATGAAATTCGTACCCATACGCTGGTAAACGAAGACATGCGAAAAATCTTTGAAGGATTTCCAGTCAATGCTCACCCTATGGGCGTACTTTCGTCGCTAGTAAGTGCGATGAGTGCTTTCTACCCTGATTCTT
>VFQQ010003503.1_pt1 | contig 15080 bp, 18 predicted proteins | sample 3512341 | NCBI WGS metagenome assembly VFQQ01 (sample SAMN10412373, study PRJNA504923) | tailings metagenome | isolation source: Relicate 2 Philex TSF1 revegetated site | place: Philippines: Tuba, Benguet | collected 2017-08-29 | reverse complement strand
CACAGCCGGGGTACATCTTGCCGCTGTTCATCGACTCGCAGAAGTCGGTTGCGTTCGCGTCCACGGTCAGGCACTTCCCTGCGGCAGACCAAGGGGAGGGAGCGCGGTGCGGCAGGTTTCCCTCCCTACAAACCCAGGCCTGCTTAGTCCCGACTGATTAACTGCAGCAAGTGTGGGGCCGGCATCTGCAGAGTTTGCACTGAAAAGAACAACCCAACCAAGCGCTGCAGAGCAGGACGTGGACAACCAGCCAGCAGTGCGGAGCAGCGTTCGGCATGGCATTCGGCATGCAGCATGCATGGGCTGCTGTCCAAGTTAGCGCTGCGCCCACCGTTGTGCGAGCACGCCTTGAGCATGCTTTTCTTCAAGTCCTTCTTCAGAATTGAGGGGCTGATGCCGATGTTGGTCCCACTGAACTCGTAGCAGCCACTGCACACGGTGTCGGGTGGCAGCGGCAGATGCGGATTGGACGGTGGCACTCCAGCCCTGCTGGGAGGCCTCCGCCCTACGCTCTTTTGCATGCATGGTGCTGCCGCCGCCTTGCACGGCCTTTGCAATTTACCGCCTGAGGCAGCGCGCGCCTCCCGGCTGCACACGGCAGGCAGCTGCCTCCCTGCCGGATGGATGCTGCCTCTCCCTCCCCACAAGTGTGGCACAGAAATGTGGACGCACCACTCCGCCACGGGCGGGTCGCTGCCCATGATTGGCACACACGTCGCTGCAACAGAGGCAGCGAGGAGGGCAGCAGCTCAGCATGCTTGGCGAGTGAGGGTGGCAATGTGTGCAACTCGCTGCTGCCGACCATGCCTGTCGGGGCAGGCAGCACTCAACACACGTGCCCTGCTGCAGCGCCCATGCTAGCAGACACGGCACACACGGTCCTCAACAAAACTGGGTGCTAAGCTATCATACTAGGCTCAGTTAAGCTCACCATATGCGCAGAGCGCAAAAGGGCCCTCGCACTTAAAAACTCCATCCAGGTTTTCGATCACCGAGATGGGTGCTGGGTAGGCCTGCCGGGCATCAGAGGGCACGAGGTGGAGTTAAAGGACAAGCAGTTGATCGCAGCTGGCAGCACAGGCACAGCGCGCAGCAGCTTACGCACCGTGTAGTATTTGGCAAGGTTTTCGGGGCCTGGGACGTCAGGGGCGGCCAGCTGCCGGGCCTGCGCATGAGATGCAGGTGAAGGTTGCGCGCCGTTCGGTGCCGGCGGCGGCAACCGCGGCAGTGGGAGTGCGGCACCGCGCGGCGCCTGCTTGGCGTCACTCTACAAGATACTGCGGTCGCAAAAAAGCTCGCAAAGCACCGTGTTCGACACTGCAACTGGGGCCACCCACGGGGCGGCACCGCCCGCCCCGCGGCGGCCCAAACAAAGGAATAAATAACCCAACATACCAGAGCGCCGCTCGAACAGCCCAGCAGAAGCACGATCAGCGCGAAGGGACGCATGGCCGTCGGGCGTGGCACTTCTGCAGGGCGCTTGGGAGTCGGCTTTTCGCAGGCAGCAAGGCGCCCAAAGCATGAACAAGGAGCGAGATCACCTGGGAAGGCTCAAATTATGGGGCCAAAAGCACTTGCCAGGCTGGCGCGCTGCTGCTGCAGCATGCTGGGCCCTGCCGCCAGCTGCCGGCACTTCCTCACTGGATGGCCCCCGAGGTTGTGGAGGCTGTCCTGTAGGTGGGTCCACGTGGCTGCATGTGCACAGCGCCGCTGGCTCCCGGCGCAGACTGCGGTTTGCATGCACGGCAGCGCTGTTGCAGCCGCAACGCCGTCCCCATGCCATGATGGCTGCCTGCCCAGGCACAGGCTGACGGCCTTGGCGGGCCCTTTGGGAGGGAGAAGAGTTCTGCCGCTAGGTAACTGCCACTCTCCTGCCCTGGCGAGCCGCAGGGCCACACAAGCTCACCGCTGAGCCCCGCCTGCGATATGTGGTCGCTCGGCGTGTGCCTGTTCATCCTCCTCCTCGGATGCCCGCCCTTTGATGACGCGGATGAGCAGCGGCTTCTGCGAAAAATCAGGCGAGCGTGCTGCTGGAAGCTGGCTGGCCATGCTCTGCTGCAGCCGATTGCACATGTGGCCATGGATGCCGCCGCCAGCGCTGGGTGCTTGCCAGTGGGGTGCCAGCAGCGACAACACCGCCGCTGCCGCGCGCCGCGATGCCCTGCAGGCAAGGACGGTTCAGTTTCCATGGGCAAGTGTGGAAGACCATCAGTCACGAGTGAGTGTGCGTGAGCATGTGGGCAGCAGTGCAGCACATGTGGGGCAGGGCTGCGCAGGCCTTGCCGCGCAGTTGCTGCTGGGCTGACGCTGCCTGGCTGACGCAGCTGCACCCCCCCTGCATTCTCGCCTGCGTCGGCTGCCCGCATGCGGGAGCATGGCTGGGCGCAAGGGGTTTGCAGCACATCGTCAAGCTGCGGCTTGCTGTCTTTCAGAGGCGAACCCCGTTTATATCTGGTTCGAGAGCAATTGGGGTGCGAGATAGGGCTCTCATGAGCGAGCCAGCACAAGCTTTGGCGCTGCGAGCACGGCATGCGCAGCGCCGCCGCCGCCGCCACCTGCAAGGCTCGTCCGGCGCCCCGCGGCCCGCATAAAAAGCTGTTTCCGCTCCTCAGCACCGCATCAAGCCGCAGCCGCCGCGCCGCCTGCGCCCCTGCGCGCCGCAGTTCGGCCCGCAAAGTTAATCATTGAGTTTCGCTTCCAGAGCACCGGCAAACATCCTGAATTACATTCAGGACCCCGATTCCCGGCGGGCAGGCCGGCACGCGACCATGCCTGCAACTCGGGCCTAGCAGGGGGGGTGCAAACGGACATGTTGCCAGGCTGGCCCTAGCATTACGTACCTGAGACGAGGTGCACACAGTGCATCAAGTTGCTTGGTTGTCAAAGGGCACCATGCATGATGCATTGCATGCCATGCATACTTGATGTCCAGCGCGCCTGCCGCCTGCCCGGCAGTGCCGCCTGCCGCCGACCCAGCGGCCACCATGGCCAAGTTCAAGTTGAGCCGACCCAATGGGTGCTTTGGCCGTCAGGCATGCGCCAGTGATGCACCCCACTCTCCAGACAAGGCCGGCTGATGCAAGGGGCTATGTGTAAGGACCAGACCCAGGCCTTGAGAAGCAGCAGCAGGCTGCGCCGACGCTGGCGCACACGGGTTGGCGGGGATGTGTCGTCGCATCTGCCACTGGCAGAGGATAGCAGCTGCTGCGCATGGTGGACACCGCTCAGCGAACCGTCAGTCTATGGAGACCGCATCAAGTTGGTGTCACTCTGTGATACTCTGTGACTGCGCTGCAGCCCATCGGGCCAAACGTGTTGCTTCCTTCGGATGGCTGGGGCGTCACAGTGGTTCGTGCAGTTCAAGGCAGTGCAGCCATGACCGCGAATTGTGTGATGCTTAGCTGAAAATTTTACTGTTCACCTTGGGGCACAGCATGTGGTGGAAACACCAGCTGGCACAGCATCCCCGCTGGGTGCATATGCCGGCCGAAAATGCCGGCAAGGCCGGCGGCGGGCCGGCGGGCGCGGGTTGTTTTAACGTCCCGAGACTCCTGCAACGCGTTCGATCCATCCTCGACGGCGATGGGCAATGCCTGCTGCGGCTGGGTGGACCCTGGCGCGCCCAGCGTGGTGCTCGACAGGCAGTCGGTGGCCAGAATGGCCGACGCGGCCTGCTGTCACGACCAACAGCCGGCCCAGGCCGCAGTGAACAGGCGAGACGCTGCGCCGGCGCAGGGGGGTGGGGGGAATAGGACGGCGCCACCTGGCTCCCGCCTGCAGCGGAGCCGACGGAGTAACGCACAGAGTCTGCCGCCCCTGCTGTTGTGCAGGAGCTGCAGCCAGATCCTGCCCAACCTTCGGGTTGAAGATGTCTACGAGTTTGGCCGCACGCTGGGCTCAGGCGGTGAGGCTGCCTCGGGCTGTCGATGGCTGCCACCATGCCCGCTGGCGGCAGTGCTGCCGCGTGCATTGCCACGCCAGCGCTGTCGGGAGCAGGGCGCGGGCTCACTCAGGCACTCCATCCCCCGCCACGCTCCCTCCTTCCTGCAGGGTTCTCGGCCGTCAAGCTGGTGTCGCACAGGGCTACTGGGAAACAGTATGCTTGCAAGGTGTGGCGGGGCGGGTGCCGCACAATGGCGGTCGCCGGCAGCCGAGCTGCCGGCACTTCTGCTGTTGAAGGAACACGCTCCGCCTGCCTGTGACCGCCTGTTGAACAGCAGGTCCCACTCACCTCGCTGTCATATGAGCCCTGGAGGAGCCGCCAGAGTATCCGTGGTGAAATGCCTGCTGTGCTGTCCAGCGGTCCAGCCTGGACAGCAGATCTGAGACCCCTCGCCCGCCTGCACTGCAGATTATGCTGCTGCCTCCCCCGGGCGTTGACGTGCGAGAAGACATCCTCCGGGAAAGCAAGTGCAAGGCTTTTATTGGGCTGGGTTGATTCAGTGCATGCCTTGCTTTCGGACAGCAGCTGCTGTATATCATTGCCGCCTTTGCTGTTGCGCGAAGCTGGGGATGACTCCCCATGTGTTGCTGAGTGTGCTCAGCCATGAATCGTGCGCAACGCCTCTTGCCTGCACAGCTGCCTCTCACCATTGGGCACCGCCCGTCCTTGCGCAGTCAACATACTAATTGCGCTCGAGCACCCAAACATCGTCGATCTGAAAGGTGGGTGCTGTGCATCCGCTCAAGCATCCAATTGCTGTTTGCAAACAAAACAGCAAGCGACCCCAGGCGGAGCCCTCCGCCCGTTGTCCCCCCAGTGCCACCAGAACAGCCGGCGCCATACGGCATGCTTATGGCCTGCATGCGCGATACTGCACTGCACTGGTGTCATGCGCCGCCTGCTCCCCAGCAATGACTCATTGTCGGGCCCCGCTGCCGTCGTCGTGCCGCCCACTGCTGCAGAGTGCTTCTTTGCCGGCAGGCCAAACCTGGTGCGGCGATCCGTGCAGAGCCTGTTTGCTCAGCCCTTCAGCCCGTTGAGCGATGATGGTGAGCAGGGCTGGAGGAGGCACCGGGAGTGTGCATGGCATGAGGCACAAGGCATACGTGCCCTGCTCCAAGCCGCTCTTGGTGTGAAGCCCCTGTATACACCCCCATATGTGCGAGGCCCCCATATATACGAAGCGTCCCCGCTAGTGCGCCCGCCGCTGCGGCCCTGCAGGGGGCGGCGTCTATGGCGAGAAGGTGTATCTGATCATGGAGGTGCTGCACGGTACGGCCCCGCCGCGCTGCGCGCGTGCAAGAGCTGTGGAGTTTCCGGGCAGATTGCAGGCTGTGCTGCTGTCAAGCGGCACCGCGCTCCTGTTCCTTGCTTACTGAGTAGTCTTCACTGTGTGTGGCTGCAGGCGGTGAGCTGTTGGATGCAATCATGGCCAAGGGATCCTATACCGAGAGCGATGCATGGACCATCTTCTGCCAGATTGTGAGCGGGCTGAGCTACCTCCACTCCAGGTGTGAACAGAACCCCCGCCCGGCTGGGGCACATGCAGGCAGAAGCGCCAGCATGATGTTGGGCGAGCAAAGCGTTTGGTGGTGCAATGTGCCGACTGCCGCTTGGCGCTGCCTGCCCAAGCCCTTAGAGGGTTGATTTATCCATCCAGAAGTGCCCGCTGTCTTTGAAGAGCAAGTTTTTGTCCGACAACAAAGGGTCTGTATTCCTCCATTCTTTTCCTCAGGGGCGTGATACACCGAGACCTGAAGCTGTCCAACCTGCTCCTCGCGCAGCCCGGCGACATCACGCAAGTGAAAATCGCAGACTTTGGGCTGGCGCGCAGCGCGGCGGCGGCGGGGGACGCTGTGGCAGCTGCCGGCACCCCTCACTACATTCCCCCCGAGGTTGTGGAGGCTGCCCTGCAGGTGGGCGGCCATGGCTGCGCTTTGGTGTTTTGACAACTGGCAGCGCTGTTGCAGCCGCAGCGCCGTCCGCCATGCCATGCTGCCTGCCTGCCCAGGCGCAGGCTGACGGCCTTGGCGGGGCCCTTTGGGAATGAAAAGGAGTTGTGACGCACGGTGATGCTGCCTGCTACGCCAGCAGCATCAACATTTAGGCTGCAGCTTGATTTGGTGCAAGGGCAAGGCTGACAACTACTGTCTTGCCTTGGCAAGTTGCAGGGCCACACAAGCTCACCGCTGAGCCCCGCCTGCGATATGTGGTCGCTTGGCGTGTGCCTGTTCGACCTGCTCGGAGGATACCCGCCCTTTGACGATGCGGATGAGCAGCCGCTGCTGCGAAAAATCAGGCGAGCGCGCTGCTGGCACGCTGGCTGGTCAAGTGCTGCTGCAGCGGAGTGTGGCACAGGTGGCCTTGATGCTGCCGCCAGCACTGGCTGTTTGCCAGTGGGGTGCCAGCAGCCACAACGCCGCCGCTGCCACGTGCTACGGTGCCCTGCAGGCGGGGGCGGTTCAGCTTCCAGGGGCAATTGTGGAAGACCATCAGTCATGAGTGAGTGTGGTCGTGTGTGGTGCAGGGCTGCGCAGGCCTTGCCACGCAGTCACTGCGTGGGCGTTTGCTGCCCGGCTGGCGCAGTTGCCCGCTGCATTCTGGCTGAATGCCGCAGTCGCAGCGCGTTTGCGAGCCGCGGCTGTGTCTCCAGAATGCAGGGTTGGACAGCCAGCCAGCTTGCCTCAGCCGGCCTGCTGCAGCCTGCACTGCTGGGGTGCCGGGTACTGTGTGCTGCAGGCGCACGTTTCCCACAGCCTGGCACTCAGGCGTACCCCCTGCTCTGCCACCCTCTTGCAGGGCTAAGGACCTCATCAGGCAGCTGCTAGTGTTGGACCCCTTGAAGCGACCAACCGCCCAGCAGGTGCGGCGGCGGCAGGGCAGCGTGGAGGCTGGTCTGGTCTGGTGGGGCCGTGCAACTGGATTACAGCTGAGGGCTTGCAGGCCACAGCGTTTATGCCACAGCCTTGAGGCGCCAGTGGGAGCACCCTGCTGAGGCAGCACGCCGCATGCTGCCGGTGGCCGGCACCACCTTGTGCAGGGCAGGGCGGGGTTAACCCTCCAGGGCAAAGCAGGGTTGCCAGTGCCGCCCTGTGAGGTCTGCTGCGGCACCAGCTGCAAGTCGGTGAAATGAGGCGCTGAAAGCTTTTTGCTGCAGGTGATGGAGCACCCTTGGGTGGGCAGGGGCGGCTTTGCATCAAAGGCGGCGGCGGCCAGCGGCGCGAGCCTGAGCATCGACTCGGATCGGATGCCGGGGCCGCATCCTGCTGCTGCTGCGGGTGCCCCACACGAGTCCCTGCTGTCACAGCTGCTGGAAGGGCTCAGGGAGGAAGAGGGGGCACAGTAGCACCCGTCTTTTTGTGCGTGCATGTTGCCACTGTCTGTCCCCATCTGTAATGTTTGAGGCGGCGGCTCCCAATCCCATCCCCCTTGGGGTGTGCCTCGCTGGGCCTGTCTATTCGAATTCACGCAATGGGGTGTAACCAGCAGCACGTCATGTGGTGCGTGGCAGCGCCGGCGGGTGAGCAGCTCTTGAGCAGCTCCCCGTTCCAGCCGCTGCAGGCTCACACAGGCATTGCTGGCTGGCTGGCTGTTACATGTCTGTCGTACGAGGCGACTACACGCACCACCATAACCTGTGGAATGTACAGAAGCGGTGGTGACATCACCATCAGCTCAGCGATCCAAGCAAGCACATGGCGGCAGCATGCACAGCGGCCCGGCACATGGCGGCAGAGGCGCCGGCGGCGGCGGCGCACGGCCAGCACCAGCGAGGGACCCATCGGGTCTTGCAACACTCTTCAACCCTTCCAGAGAATCGCAATTACGCATCCAAGCTTGCCCCCGCCTCCTACTCAGGCAGCTCTTGGGCGGGGGTTTCATGTCAATAGTATGTATTTTGTGGCTGCAAAATCAAGCCAGCTGCCCCACAACTGCCATGGAGGCAGGCAAGGCGAGGATCAGAGGAAGAGTCACACCGATGGCCCGAGTCACAGCAGTGTTGCTGCTGGAGCAGAACAGAAGAGAAGCGATGGTCGTGTCTCAACAAGGTGCAGCTGATGGATGGTCCACGGCCGAGTTCCCTCATGCCGAGCTGCAGCTTGTGTTGCGGGGGCCGCTGCTGCTGTCGAACAATTGCGCCTTCACGCTGCCTAGGCACCGTTGTAGATGATCGTGTCTTTGGTCAGTTCGGAGGCATCGGTGGGACCACAGGGGTTGGTGCCGTTGCCCATGAGGAATGGCTCTTTTTCGGTCGTGAAGTAGGGGCAGTAGCAGGTGGCATTATAGGCGGGCTGACCCTCCGGAAGGGCAGTGGATGTGGGCGGCCCTCGGCGGCAGGCCGCAGCAAAGCAGTTGGTGGCAGTGCCGCCAGTGCACATCTTGGGCTTGGCGCTGCCAGCAGGCACATCGCCCGTCTGGTTGGTGGCCAAAACCCAATCATTCGGGTTCCAAGTGGACACCAGATCGTCTGCGGGGCAACCAGAGGGAGCAGGGGCAGAGGGTGGGTGGGTGGGTGTGCAGCGACACAGCCGCTGGGTGGGCGCAGCGGCTTCCTTCTTCCTTCTTCCTCCCCTATTCAAAGACGTACACCCTTTTTTCACTCACAGCCTGGGTACATCTTGCCGCTGTTCATCGACTCGCAGAAGTCGGTTGCGTTTGCATCCACGGTCAGGCACTTGCCTGCGGCAGACCGGGAGGAGGGAGCGCGGTGCATGGTTTACCTTCCCTGCAACCCCAGGCCTGCCCAGTCACGACTGATTAAGTGCAGCAAGTGTGCGGTTGACACTGCAGAATCTGCGCTGGAAAGAAGCACCAAACCAAGCGCAGCACAGGTGCAGCCAGCCAGCAGTGTGCTGCGGAGCAGCGCTCGGCATGGCATGCGGCATGCAGCAGGTGAGTGCTGTTCAGCACTACCAGCCAGGCACCCACCGTTGTGTGAGCACGCCTTCAGCATGCTTTTCTTCAAGTCCTTCTTCAGAATCGAGGGGCTGAAGCCGATGTTGGTCCCATTGAACTCGTAGCAGCCACTGCACAGCAGGGCAGGGTCGCAGGGCAGCAGCTGCGGATTGGACGGAGGCGCTCCAGCCCCGCGGGGGCCTGCTGCATTGTACAACCTGCAGCGTTGCGTCCCTCCCCGGTGCACAGAGCTGGCCGCTGCATTCCCTCCCCTGTGCTGCCACCCCCGCCCGCAGATGTGGACGCACCACTCCGCCACGGGCGGGTCGCTGCCCATGATCGGCACACACGTCGCTGCAACAGAGGCAGCGAGGAGGGCAGCAGCTCAGCATGCTTGGCGAGTGAGGGTGGCAATGTGTGCAACTCGCTGCTGCCGACCATGCCTGTCGGGGCAGGCAGCACTCAACACACGTGCCCTGCTGCAGCGCCCATGCTAGCAGACACGGCACACACGGTCCTCAACAAAACTGGGTGCTAAGCTATCATACTAGGCTCAGTTAAGCTCACCATATGCGCAGAGCGCAAAAGGGCCCTCGCACTTAAAAACTCCATCCAGGTTTTCGATCACCGAGATGGGTGCTGGGTAGGCCTGCCGGGCATCAGAGGGCACGAGGTGGAGTTAAAGGACAAGCAGTTGATCGCAGCTGGCAGCACAGGCACAGCGCGCAGCAGCTTACGCACCGTGTAGTATTTGGCAAGGTTTTCGGGGCCTGGGACGTCAGGGGCGGCCAGCTGCCGGGCCTGCGCATGAGATGCAGGTGAAGGTTGCGCGCCGTTCGGTGCCGGCGGCGGCAACCGCGGCAGTGGGAGTGCGGCACCGCGCGGCGCCTGCTTGGCGTCACTCTACAAGATACTGCGGTCGCAAAAAAGCTCGCAAAGCACCGTGTTCGACACTGCAACTGGGGCCACCCACGGGGCGGCACCGCCCGCCCCGCGGCGGCCCAAACAAAGGAATAAATAACCCAACATACCAGAGCGCCGCTCGAACAGCCCAGCAGAAGCACGATCAGCGCGAAGGGACGCATGGCCGTCGGGCGTGGCACTTCTGCAGGGCGCTTGGGAGTCGGCTTTTCGCAGGCAGCAAGGCGCCCAAAGCATGAACAAGGAGCGAGATCACCTGGGAAGGCTCAAATTATGGGGCCAAAAGCACTTGCCAGGCTGGCGCGCTGCTGCTGCAGCATGCTGGGCCCTGCCGCCAGCTGCCGGCACTTCCTCACTGGATGGCCCCCGAGGTTGTGGAGGCTGTCCTGTAGGTGGGTCCACGTGGCTGCATGTGCACAGCGCCGCTGGCTCCCGGCGCAGACTGCGGTTTGCATGCACGGCAGCGCTGTTGCAGCCGCAACGCCGTCCCCATGCCATGATGGCTGCCTGCCCAGGCACAGGCTGACGGCCTTGGCGGGCCCTTTGGGAGGGAGAAGAGTTCTGCCGCTAGGTAACTGCCACTCTCCTGCCCTGGCGAGCCGCAGGGCCACACAAGCTCACCGCTGAGCCCCGCCTGCGATATGTGGTCGCTCGGCGTGTGCCTGTTCATCCTCCTCCTCGGATGCCCGCCCTTTGATGACGCGGATGAGCAGCGGCTTCTGCGAAAAATCAGGCGAGCGTGCTGCTGGAAGCTGGCTGGCCATGCTCTGCTGCAGCCGATTGCACATGTGGCCATGGATGCCGCCGCCAGCGCTGGGTGCTTGCCAGTGGGGTGCCAGCAGCGACAACACCGCCGCTGCCGCGCGCCGCGATGCCCTGCAGGCAAGGACGGTTCAGTTTCCATGGGCAAGTGTGGAAGACCATCAGTCACGAGTGAGTGTGCGTGAGCATGTGGGCAGCAGTGCAGCACATGTGGGGCAGGGCTGCGCAGGCCTTGCCGCGCAGTTGCTGCTGGGCTGACGCTGCCTGGCTGACGCAGCTGCACCCCCCCTGCATTCTCGCCTGCGTCGGCTGCCCGCATGCGGGAGCATGGCTGGGCGCAAGGGGTTTGCAGCACATCGTCAAGCTGCGGCTTGCTGTCTTTCAGAGGCGAACCCCGTTTATATCTGGTTCGAGAGCAATTGGGGTGCGAGATAGGGCTCTCATGAGCGAGCCAGCACAAGCTTTGGCGCTGCGAGCACGGCATGCGCAGCGCCGCCGCCGCCGCCACCTGCAAGGCTCGTCCGGCGCCCCGCGGCCCGCATAAAAAGCTGTTTCCGCTCCTCAGCACCGCATCAAGCCGCAGCCGCCGCGCCGCCTGCGCCCCTGCGCGCCGCAGTTCGGCCCGCAAAGTTAATCATTGAGTTTCGCTTCCAGAGCACCGGCAAACATCCTGAATTACATTCAGGACCCCGATTCCCGGCGGGCAGGCCGGCACGCGACCATGCCTGCAACTCGGGCCTAGCAGGGGGGGTGCAAACGGACATGTTGCCAGGCTGGCCCTAGCATTACGTACCTGAGACGAGGTGCACACAGTGCATCAAGTTGCTTGGTTGTCAAAGGGCACCATGCATGATGCATTGCATGCCATGCATACTTGATGTCCAGCGCGCCTGCCGCCTGCCCGGCAGTGCCGCCTGCCGCCGACCCAGCGGCCACCATGGCCAAGTTCAAGTTGAGCCGACCCAATGGGTGCTTTGGCCGTCAGGCATGCGCCAGTGATGCACCCCACTCTCCAGACAAGGCCGGCTGATGCAAGGGGCTATGTGTAAGGACCAGACCCAGGCCTTGAGAAGCAGCAGCAGGCTGCGCCGACGCTGGCGCACACGGGTTGGCGGGGATGTGTCGTCGCATCTGCCACTGGCAGAGGATAGCAGCTGCTGCGCATGGTGGACACCGCTCAGCGAACCGTCAGTCTATGGAGACCGCATCAAGTTGGTGTCACTCTGTGATACTCTGTGACTGCGCTGCAGCCCATCGGGCCAAACGTGTTGCTTCCTTCGGATGGCTGGGGCGTCACAGTGGTTCGTGCAGTTCAAGGCAGTGCAGCCATGACCGCGAATTGTGTGATGCTTAGCTGAAAATTTTACTGTTCACCTTGGGGCACAGCATGTGGTGGAAACACCAGCTGGCACAGCATCCCCGCTGGGTGCATATGCCGGCCGAAAATGCCGGCAAGGCCGGCGGCGGGCCGGCGGGCGCGGGTTGTTTTAACGTCCCGAGACTCCTGCAACGCGTTCGATCCATCCTCGACGGCGATGGGCAATGCCTGCTGCGGCTGGGTGGACCCTGGCGCGCCCAGCGTGGTGCTCGACAGGCAGTCGGTGGCCAGAATGGCCGACGCGGCCTGCTGTCACGACCAACAGCCGGCCCAGGCCGCAGTGAACAGGCGAGACGCTGCGCCGGCGCAGGGGGGTGGGGGGAATAGGACGGCGCCACCTGGCTCCCGCCTGCAGCGGAGCCGACGGAGTAACGCACAGAGTCTGCCGCCCCTGCTGTTGTGCAGGAGCTGCAGCCAGATCCTGCCCAACCTTCGGGTTGAAGATGTCTACGAGTTTGGCCGCACGCTGGGCTCAGGCGGTGAGGCTGCCTCGGGCTGTCGATGGCTGCCACCATGCCCGCTGGCGGCAGTGCTGCCGCGTGCATTGCCACGCCAGCGCTGTCGGGAGCAGGGCGCGGGCTCACTCAGGCACTCCATCCCCCGCCACGCTCCCTCCTTCCTGCAGGGTTCTCGGCCGTCAAGCTGGTGTCGCACAGGGCTACTGGGAAACAGTATGCTTGCAAGGTGTGGCGGGGCGGGTGCCGCACAATGGCGGTCGCCGGCAGCCGAGCTGCCGGCACTTCTGCTGTTGAAGGAACACGCTCCGCCTGCCTGTGACCGCCTGTTGAACAGCAGGTCCCACTCACCTCGCTGTCATATGAGCCCTGGAGGAGCCGCCAGAGTATCCGTGGTGAAATGCCTGCTGTGCTGTCCAGCGGTCCAGCCTGGACAGCAGATCTGAGACCCCTCGCCCGCCTGCACTGCAGATTATGCTGCTGCCTCCCCCGGGCGTTGACGTGCGAGAAGACATCCTCCGGGAAAGCAAGTGCAAGGCTTTTATTGGGCTGGGTTGATTCAGTGCATGCCTTGCTTTCGGACAGCAGCTGCTGTATATCATTGCCGCCTTTGCTGTTGCGCGAAGCTGGGGATGACTCCCCATGTGTTGCTGAGTGTGCTCAGCCATGAATCGTGCGCAACGCCTCTTGCCTGCACAGCTGCCTCTCACCATTGGGCACCGCCCGTCCTTGCGCAGTCAACATACTAATTGCGCTCGAGCACCCAAACATCGTCGATCTGAAAGGTGGGTGCTGTGCATCCGCTCAAGCATCCAATTGCTGTTTGCAAACAAAACAGCAAGCGACCCCAGGCGGAGCCCTCCGCCCGTTGTCCCCCCAGTGCCACCAGAACAGCCGGCGCCATACGGCATGCTTATGGCCTGCATGCGCGATACTGCACTGCACTGGTGTCATGCGCCGCCTGCTCCCCAGCAATGACTCATTGTCGGGCCCCGCTGCCGTCGTCGTGCCGCCCACTGCTGCAGAGTGCTTCTTTGCCGGCAGGCCAAACCTGGTGCGGCGATCCGTGCAGAGCCTGTTTGCTCAGCCCTTCAGCCCGTTGAGCGATGATGGTGAGCAGGGCTGGAGGAGGCACCGGGAGTGTGCATGGCATGAGGCACAAGGCATACGTGCCCTGCTCCAAGCCGCTCTTGGTGTGAAGCCCCTGTATACACCCCCATATGTGCGAGGCCCCCATATATACGAAGCGTCCCCGCTAGTGCGCCCGCCGCTGCGGCCCTGCAGGGGGCGGCGTCTATGGCGAGAAGGTGTATCTGATCATGGAGGTGCTGCACGGTACGGCCCCGCCGCGCTGCGCGCGTGCAAGAGCTGTGGAGTTTCCGGGCAGATTGCAGGCTGTGCTGCTGTCAAGCGGCACCGCGCTCCTGTTCCTTGCTTACTGAGTAGTCTTCACTGTGTGTGGCTGCAGGCGGTGAGCTGTTGGATGCAATCATGGCCAAGGGATCCTATACCGAGAGCGATGCATGGACCATCTTCTGCCAGATTGTGAGCGGGCTGAGCTACCTCCACTCCAGGTGTGAACAGAACCCCCGCCCGGCTGGGGCACATGCAGGCAGAAGCGCCAGCATGATGTTGGGCGAGCAAAGCGTTTGGTGGTGCAATGTGCCGACTGCCGCTTGGCGCTGCCTGCCCAAGCCCTTAGAGGGTTGATTTATCCATCCAGAAGTGCCCGCTGTCTTTGAAGAGCAAGTTTTTGTCCGACAACAAAGGGTCTGTATTCCTCCATTCTTTTCCTCAGGGGCGTGATACACCGAGACCTGAAGCTGTCCAACCTGCTCCTCGCGCAGCCCGGCGACATCACGCAAGTGAAAATCGCAGACTTTGGGCTGGCGCGCAGCGCGGCGGCGGCGGGGGACGCTGTGGCAGCTGCCGGCACCCCTCACTACATGGCTCCCGAGGTTGTGGAGGCTGCCCTGCAGGTGGGTGGCTGTGTGTGCACAGAGCCGCTTGCGCCCGACGCAGACTGCGCAAGCGCTGCAAGCTGTGCATGCACGGCAGCGCCGTTGCAGCCGCAGCGCTGTCTCGCACATGCTGGCTGCCTGACCTAGCGCGAGCTGAGGGCCTTTGCGGGGCCCTTAGGGAGGAAAAGGAGTTGTGATGAGGAGGAGTCATGATGCAATTGACACTGCCTGCCACCAGCAGCGTCAGGATTTGGTCTGCAGCTTGATTTCGTGCAAGGGGGCAGGGCTAACAACTGCTGTCTTTCCCTGGCGAGCCGCAGGGCCACTCAAGCTCGCCGCTGAGCCCCGCCTGCGACATTTGGTCGCTCGGCGTGTGCCTGTTCATCCTGCTAGGAGGGTACCCGCCCTTTGACGATGTGGACGAGCAGCGGCTGCTGCGAAAAATCAGGCGAGCGCGAGCTGCTGGCATTCTGTCTGACCAAGCTTTGCTGCAGCAGAGTGCACGTGTGGCTGTGGCTGCCGCCGCCAGCTCCGGCTGCTTGCCAGTGGGGTGCCAGCAGCCACAATGCCACCGCTGCCACGTGCCACGGTGCCCTGCAGGCGAGGACGGTTCAGCTTCCATGGGCAAGTGTGGCAGACCATCAGTCACGAGTGAGTGTGCTCATGTCAGCATGTGGGGCAGGGCTGCGCAGGCCGTGCCGCGCAGTCGCTGCGTGGGCGTTTGCTGCCCGGCTGGCGCAGTTGCCCGCTGCATTCTGGCTGAA
>VFQQ010003502.1_pt1 | contig 15083 bp, 26 predicted proteins | sample 3512341 | NCBI WGS metagenome assembly VFQQ01 (sample SAMN10412373, study PRJNA504923) | tailings metagenome | isolation source: Relicate 2 Philex TSF1 revegetated site | place: Philippines: Tuba, Benguet | collected 2017-08-29 | reverse complement strand
GGCACGCCCACCTGCTGCACCAACTGCTCCATCACCTGCTGCCTGCTGCGCACCACAGGCGCCCCAAACACAGCGGTCAAAGCTGGTCAAGCCAGCATCACCCACAAAAGTCACAGTGTCAGCACCCACCAGGGGGCGCGCCCATCTGCTTCATCATCTGCTTCATCATCTGCTCCATCTTCTGGGGCCTTCCGTACACCAGCTAACGCTCCCCAAAACAGCGGTCAAACCAGCAGCACCCACCCGGCGGCGCGCCCATCTGCTTCATCATCTGCTTCATCATCTGCTCCATCGCCATCTGCTGCATCTTCTGGGGGCCGCCCTTCACAACCTCCATCACCTTGCCCAGCACGCCCGCCAGCACCACACCTGCATATTTAGATTGGTGCAGACAAGACAATTCGGTGAACACGAGCAGCAGCAAAGCCCTTCACGAGCTCCATCACCTTGCCCAGCACGCCCGCCAGCACCACGCCTACAGCTGGAGGAAAGAATGCAAGCATCTCAGATTGAATGAGGCAGGCAAACGAGGCGACAGCAGTGGGTGACCACAGCGCGGCAGGACAGGGCAGCCCTTCGGCCACCATTGAACAAAGGCTGCCAGAGCGCAAACAAGCAGCAAGCAGGCGGACAAGCACAGGTTGCCAGAGCACAAGAAGAAAAGCAGCTAGCTAACAGGCGCACCGACGCCAATGTAGACCAGTGGCAGGATGCGGGACCAGAAGCCTCCCTCGGGTGCAGGTGGCGGCACATACTGCGGCGCAGGCACCGCCTGGTACGCCTGGCCCTGCTGCGGCGCCTGCGTGGCACAATCAAGCGGCAGCAGCGGCGCGGTCAGGTGCAGGGCAGCAAAGGGATGTGGGAGGCAGCTGCGGCGGGCAGCGGTGTGCTAGGTTGCCGCGCGGGCGCCGGTCAGCGCTGTGTGGCCGCGTCCCCTGCATGCGGCGGTTCGGTTGCTAGCAGCGCTGCCCTTGGAGACACAAGTCTTGTCCAATGTGCTGCCCGGCTGCGCACCACGGGGGCGGGCTGGAAGTAGGCGGGGATATCGGTGGGCGGCGCCGCCGGCGTGGGAGCGGGCGCGTCGGAGGGCGCCTTGCCGCCCTTGGCGCTCACTGCAGCAGGCGGGGCGGCGAGCCTGAGTCCCTGGCACGGCGGTGGCGCCAATGGGCGCCCTGGCGCAGCACACACTGTTGCTCGCCGGCGCCGGGTGGCCCATTGCCGGTGCCGACGGCCGCGATGGATTCCGCATTGTCCTATCGCTCACCTGCCAGCGCACGGCGCGGCGCAGGGCGACCCGCCCGGCGGGGGCCGAGTGCCAGAAGGCCGCAGCCCGGCTTGAGAGCAGCCGCCGTCTGCATGGTGATCGGGCTCTCTGCACGATGCACGCGCCGATTGAGCTACCAGGTTCGGCTCACGCCCAGCTGGTCTGCATGCTGCGGCAATGCAGGCTGCGAGAAGCGAGCCTAGGCTGATGCCGGCAACGCTGATCACTCGTGGTAGCGCCGAACGACATTTAAGTGCTGCCTACAGAGTCTACAGACGATCGAGTAGGCGGACCTCGAGCACCGTCGCCTCGTCTTTGCGTGTTTCCACCTTTTGGTTGTAGAAAACAACTATCATTCCTCCTCGAGTTTGTCAGTGCGGCAGCCAAGGCTCGCACGACAGCCCTAGGCGAGGAGCGGTATGTCTGGCGGCAGCCCGCTGGATGATATCCCGCTGGCGCCATCCTATGACGATGAAGACGACGGCCCTGAGCTAGAGGTGAGCGACAGAGCCGCCAGGCGACAGAGCCCGCCAGTGCCGCCGCCGGCGCCACCCTGCTGCTTGGTACCTGCTCCATGCCCGCCCCACACCAGCAGCAACGCTGGCACCTTACCATCAACACTTGCAGGTGTTCAGCGAGGATGAGGAGCTGGCGCGGGACACAACAGAGGTGCAGCTGGCGGCGGGGCGGGACCCCCAAGGCATTCCCTGGGAGCTCACGCAGTTTACTCGAGACGGCTACCGGGTAAGCAATGCAACTGATTGCTGCTACTGTAGCACGTGGTTGGGGTGTCCGAGGGGCAGAAGGCAAACAAGGCATAGCTTGGGAGCTCACGCAGTTCACCCGAGACGGCTACCGGGTGCGCAGAAGCCTGGGGGTTTGCGACCTCGCTGCATTGGATGTGCTGTTTGGATGTGCAGTTTGGATGTGCTGCGTGCGCTCGCTGCGCTGCCGCACCTGCGTACTGCCCCCCTCCGTGCTTCTCCTGCCACCCCCTGCCCCACACTCCCACCCATCCTGGCTGCCATGCCTCACTCTTTTGCCCTTTACAGGCCGTCCGCAACGAGTCCTACCGCAATTATTTCAACCTGGAAGAGGAGGTGACTGCTGCGCAGCCACAGATCGATGCCGAGGCGCTGCGGCCGCGGGCAGGGGCCCGCTTCTTCGACTTTTACAGGTGCGCTTGCATTGATTTTTTTTCCATTTTGCAGATGCATCGCAATTTTTGCAGGAGTTGAGGCTTGATTTAGGGTTTGTTTTCGCTGCCATGTCCGGCCACTGTGAGAAATCGCTTTTGCCGCTGGTTGCCGCTGGGCCCTGCTGCTGCATGCGCTTGCCAGCTGAGCAGTGCCTGTGCCCGCAAGCGCTTGCCAGTTGAGCAGTGCCCGCAAAGCAGCTGCTGCCCACCCATCAGGCAAGCTGCTCCTGCTCCCGGCTTTGCAGGAACTGGCGGCAGCCTCGGTCCAGCATCGTGCACTTCCAGCTGCGCAACCTGCTGTGGGCCACTTCAGGTGATGCGGCGTCCGCATTTGCACGTTTTTTTGTCTAGTGGATTGGCTGCTGAGTCGATCTTGGTGTGATGCCTCACATGTGTGCAGCTGGACCGTTGCCATTCCTTTACGCTGCCGCTTTTCAGCCTGCAGCGCTTAGCACGTGGAGTTGATCATGGTCGCACGCCCACCCGCCCTATTCCCGCCCATCCCACACCCCTAACAGCACACGATGCCTACATCGTCCACGAGAACAAGGTGCAGCACTGGAACAGCCAGACGCGGCGCGTCACAACAGTGATGGATGTGTCAGGGGGCATCACTGGAGCGGTGGCGCCCGGTATTGGACAGATCCAGCTGTGCACGCTGTGCGCCAGGTCAGCACGACGTGCATGCTGTGGTTGCTCATGCAAATGCATTTGGCAAGTGCTGTGCCGGCACACTGGCCCCGGCACTGCCCATGTCAGCATTTTGCATGCTGTGGTTGTTTGATTGGCTAACTGCATTGGTTATTCACTGTCTGACTTTCAGTTGTTTCATTGTGTCGCAGGGAAGGCCTCGTGGCGGGCGGCGGCTTTGGCGGCGAGCTGGTGGTGCGGCGGATAGGCGCCGCCGAACCGTTTGCATGCAGGTAAGCAGGGCGTGGGGTCAGTGAGTCGGTGAGTTTGTCACTGCTAGGTAGGTCTGCATGAGTGTGTCTGGCCGGGTAACAGCAGCTGGTGGTGCAGCGGATAGGTGCCGCCGAGCCGTTTGCATGCAGGTAAGCAGCAGTTGGCGAGTCTACAGCTGTGGCTGGTTAGTGGCCTGGTTCAGTTGCCAGTTGCACATGCCCAGTAGCTGGTGGCAAGGCAAATAGGAGCCATGCAGTGTCATGAGACATGCAACCAAGACATGTGCCGACGCTGCTGCTGCACTTGCCACCCTCAACCTCTGTGCAGCATGCGGGTGACGACTAGCGACAACGGCATCACCAACGCAATAGAAATCTACCGCACGCCGGCCGGGCAGGTAGGTGGCAGGCAGGCAGCGGCTGGGATGCTGCATTGATCATTATATATGCAGCGGCTGTGCACAGCATGATGGCAAACTGTCATATGCACTTAGCACAGTCTGCCTTAGCAGGACATGGGCTGTGCCTGCCACTTTCTTCCTGTCTGTTGTGCAGGTGCGGGTGCTGTGCAGCAACAACGACGACATGGTGCGGGCATTCGACCCCGAAACCTTTCAATTAGTCAGGTGCGCGCATTTGAACTAGAACAATTTTACTTAGGTGTGCGGACTTGACCCAAAGGCCTTCCAGCCAGTCAAGTGTGCTCCCTCTTCAAAGGCGCTCTCGTTTGGGCGCGTGCGCGCAATGCATCGGCGGCAGTGAGAAGCAAGCAGGGGCAAGCCGCACACCCCTTTTCTTGGTTCTGACCGCCACCCAGACTTCACCATTGCCCCATCCCATTCCGCAGCCAGCTGCCGCTGCCCTGGGCCGTCAACTGCACCGTGGTGCAGCCGGGCAGCTGCCGGCTGCTGCTCACAGTAGGGGACGACCCAGCTGCACACGTGTACGATGCTTCGACCAGGCAGCAGGTGGGTGTAGCGAGAGTACACTGCATGCGCACAGCTGGCGGCAGTTTGGTTGAATGCAAAATCAGCGGATGGATAAAAAGCTCAGAAGCAGGTGAAGACGCACACCACACGCTGCCCCTTTTTTTGCCGAGCAGGTGGCACAGCTGAAGGGGCACCTTGACTACTTATTTGCGGCCGAACAGGAGCAGCCTGAACCTGGAAGGCTGCAATTCAAATGCGCTGCCCTTTCTCGTTGTGCAGGTGGCGCAGCTGAAGGGGCACCTTGACTACTCTTTTGCTGCCGAACAGCAGCAGCCTGAACAACGTGCTGCTTGACATCGTCCTGCCCCCTTGTTTGCAAAGCAGGTGGCCCAGTTGAAAGGACATCTTGACTACTCTTTCGCGGCCGCATGGCACCCAGACGGCAATGTTGTGGCCACGGGCAACCAGGTGTGCAAACTGTTGAACTTTTTGCCTGCGATACTGTCAAATCATATCTGCCTGTCCATCTCTCATTCTCCATGCCTTAATGCAAATCCGCCGCACTGCTTGCGTTTCTCGATTTCTCGATGTACGTTTCACACTGCACAGGACATGACCACCCGGCTGTGGGACCTGCGCTACCCCGCTACCTCCCTGTCTCACGTGCAATTGGCTTTAACTGGCCTTGCTCTGTCTGCACTTCTCACTCACTGTTGCAGGACATGACCACCCGGCTGTGGGACCTGCGCTACCCCTCCACCTCCTTTGCGCTCCTCAAAGCTCACATTGGCGCCATTCGCGCGCTGCGCTTCAGGTGCGCATGCTATGGGTGATCATTGCTGCGATTCGAAGGTCACTTTGCGCTGCTCAAGGCACAAACCGTAGGCCTTCGTGCACTGCGCGTGATTTGCGCTGGCAAAAACCCGTGTCACTGCTGCTGCTCACACAATGCTTTCAGCATCAGGCAAATCAGGGTCATCTGCATGCTGCGCTGCAGGTGTGTTCAGCCGCTGCCCTCCTGCATTTCTCTGCGCCCATCCCACCTTACTTCCCTCACCTGTCATCCTCCCGCACCCGCTGCAGTCCTGACGGAAGATTCCTTGCAGCGGCAGAACCAGCAGACTACGTCACCCTGTATGATGCAGCCACTGGGTGAGCTAGCTTGTTAGTCCTGCCTGTTTTTAACTACTTTATGCTGTCTGCCCTGCAGTTAAGGCCTGCTGGTCGGCTGGCTCGTTGGCACCTTTGGGCGGTGGTGCAGCCGGTGCAGCGTTGTTGGCAGATGCAGGCATGTGCGCCATGTCGCGCAGCGCAGCAGCCTGCACCTGCCCTGCTGCCCCTGCCGCCACCTCCCTGCTCATGCCCGCAGCACCCTTCCACTTGCTCTCTCTCCCACTTGCAGCTACCAGGAGGGCCAGGTGATCGACCTGGTCGGTTACTACCATTGCACCCACCTCCCCTGCCCACCACCCCTCTCCATTTCCTCTCTCTTCCACTTGCAGCTACCAAGAGAGCCAGGTAATAGACCTGTTCGGCGAGCTGGCGGGCATCAGCTTCACTCCAGAGGGCGACCGCTTCTACGCTTCCATCTCAGACGTGCACTACAGCAGCGTGCTGCAGTTTGAGCGGCACGGCGCAGAGGCGGGCCTCTGGCCGGATGCGTTGTGAGGGGTGCACGCTGTGTTTCCAGGCCTGCAACTGCGCCCGCTTGCGCATGCCACCGCTTCGAGCCCGTTGCTCTCTTTGCGTTACAGTTTCCCTAAGGTCTAGGATCTATAAATGAACTCTGTGTACTCAATTTTGTACTTTTTTTGCAGCGTTTGTTAGGCTCTGTACTCCCTCCCGCCACTCTAAAACCGCGCCTGCTTGGAAACGCAACGTGCCGCTGGCACGCCGCCGCGCCCTGCCCGCTGCCCTGCTGTACATGCCTCACTGTTTGAGCATTCCTCCCATACCTCTGTGACTGCATGACACAACAAGGTATGCAGTAAAAGGAGACAGAAAGTGCAGGAGAGTGACGGCAGCAACACATCGCACCCAGCGGCCGCTCCACGCCGCCATCCAGAAGCGGCGGCTGAGCGGCAGCTGGGCCTGTCCTCGCTTTGATCAGCTCACCGCGAGCCCTGCGAAGCTTCTGGCCACTGCCTGGCCCGCCCAGCCAGTTTTCTGGCGAGCTCCCAACCGCTCGCGAGCACCGGCAGCCCGCGGGCTTCTGAACGCACAGCAGCAACTGCGATGCCTCCCGCCGCGTTCCCGGGCGGCGCCTTTCCGCCTGGAGCCGGCGGCTGGCCTGGCGGCGGCCGCCGTTCCCGTGGCGGCGGGTGGCGCCGCAACGACCAGCACACCCTGCTGTCCCTGGGCATGCTGCTGGCCCAGCAGGTAGCGTCCATGGAGCGCAAGCCTCCACTGACGCTGGCGCTCGTGGCTGGTGCGTAAGATCGAGGGCATGCAGGGAGGGAGGTCACAATTCATGCCCTCGGGGGCGCTGCCCGCCTCGCTGGCCGTTCCTCTGCTGGATGCCTGCACCGCCAGCCTTGTCAATGCACTTGCCCAAAGGTGTCACTCTGGCCACGATGTCTATCTCTCTGCCTGCAGTGCAAGCGCTGCTGTTCCTGAGGCCCTTAGGAATAGTCAAGATGCTGCCGTCCAGTGGTGCTGATGTTTGCGTGTTCACCCACCGCCCCTTCCAAACCTCCCTTTTTTGCCCGCAGCGCAAGTGCTGCTGTTCCTGAAGCCGGAGGGAATTGACGAGATGGTGCCGTCCATCCGCGCCGCGTGCCTGCAGCCGGCGGCGGTGCTGCGCGGGCAGTGGGCCCGCCTGCTCTGGGCGCCGCTGCTGCACGCAGACTCGCTGCATCTGTATTACAACATGAGCTCGCTGCTGTGGAAGGTAAGAAGAAATGGGTCATTGCAGCTGGTTAGGAAGTGCCCCCTTCACCTCAGCTGCCTTGCCCTGTGTGCACCCATCTACCTCCTGACAGGGGGGCGTAGCTGGAGCCGCGCCTGGGCACCCTGCCCTTCCTGCACCTTGCAACTTTTACACAGTCAATGCCAACACTTCGCGCATCCACCACCCACCTCCTTGCATTTTGCAGGGTGCTCAGCTGGAGCCGCGCCTGGGCACCCTGCCCTTTCTGCGCCTGGTGTCCGAGCTCGCCCTCACCTCCCAGATGCTCTATATCGGACTGGCCCTGCTGCTGCGCCGCCAGCTGGCACCCGCCGCGGGCTGGGCGCTGCTGCGCTCGTGCGCCGTGGGCTTTTCGGGCGTGCTCTTTGGGCTCAAGGTGATTCAGCGTGTGACCTCTTTGACTGCTGGTGCCCTTCGTTGGGTCCCCGCTGCGCTCTCCTTGGGATAAACCACAATTGGGGTCAACCCAACTTCTGCAGAGTCCTTGACAGCACCGCTGCCTCCTCTGCTTGCAGGTGGTGCTGAACCACAACTCGGCTGGGTGGAGCGAGATTTACGGAGTGGCCATCCCAACCAAGGCACGCTGTTTTATCGCTGGTTAAGCATTCCAGTTTTTCAACTCAGCAGTTCCGCTGGGTTGCCGGATAGCATGCAAGTGTAGCAACTCGGCTGGGTGGAGCGAGATCTGCGGGGTGGCCATCCCAACAAAGGCATGTTGGCATAAACACGTTGTTGTGACAGTAATCAGCTGCTTGGTTGGCTTGCGACAGGTGCTTCTGCCTGGTGCACTTCCCGCTGCCTGTGCTCCGCTATCCTGCCACCTGCCTTGTTGCAGCCGCAGCATCCCTGGTTCCAGCAGTGCTGCTGCCCTGCTCCGCCCTGCCGCCCCTTTTCACCCACCAATCCCTTTGCCCCCTCCCCCTCCGTTTCCCGCCTGCAGTTTGCGGCATGGGGCGAGCTTGTGGTTGCCCAGCTGCTCATCCCCAATGCCTCCTTTTTTGGCCACCTGTGCGGCATCCTGGCTGGACTGCTCTACGTGCTAGTCACTTCCCGCCTGCCCTTCCTTCCCTGGGGAGCCCCCTCCGGCCGCCCCCGCCGCAGCGGTAGCAGCCGCGGCCTGGCCGGCGGCGGCGGCGGCGGCACCAGGCAGGGCGGCGGCAGGCAGGCAGGGTTCCTGCGGTGGCTGTTTGGCGGCGGGCGGCGGCGGCCCCGCACCTATGGGCACGGCACTTGGGGAGGCGGCTCGGTGGGGCCCCATCAGGTGGGTGCTGTGGCAGGGCTGCTGTGGCAAAGGCAGCTCACATGCCGCCAGCCAGCTGCGCCCACCTGCACATGCCTGCAGCCAGCTGTTTGGGCTGCTCAGGATTGCTGCTGTTGTTTGCTCCGCCCAGCACTGGCGCGTGCCTCGCAAGGCATTCTTGCATTTGCATTGGCTTAACGGCACAACCTGCCCACTCCCTTCCATTTCTTGCATCTCCAACCCATCTGCCTTGCCCTCCTCCCTCTGTCCAGTTCAGTTAGGTGCCTCTTGGCAGCCGGCAGCCGCGCTCGAACCCACCGGCAGTGCCAGCAGCAACAGCAGCAGCAGCAGGGGGGTGGGCACACTGAACAGCACCAGGGCAGCACCACCGCCAGCAGCGGCAGCGGCAGCGGCAGCAGCAGCGGCAGCGCGAGCACGGTACAGCAGTGCAGCAGCACAGCACGGGGCAGCAGGCTGGCGCCATGCTGCCCTCATGGCATGCAGCGTTGTTCTCTACATCCTACTAGCAGCAGCTTGGGTGGGCAACCCAGGCAGCGACAGCCTGCAGCAGCATGTGGCAGCTTCAGGCACCCACTGGGGCAGTGCAGCGGTGCATGGTGGGCTTGAGCAGCGACCGGCTGCGGGGCTCTCGCAAGCTCAGTTTATCCTGGAGTGGCTGGCAGGCGATAGCCAGCCTGCTCAGCCTGCTGGGCCTGGTCCAACAGGGCTTGCGGTCCAGCACTACAGCTTTGGACTGTTCAGCCTAGGAGAGGCAGAGGACAGCTGGTACTTTGGCAGCTGCCCCACCGGCTGGCATGCGCTGCCGCCGCTGCTGGTGCCTGCAGCCCAGGCGGCAGCAGCCGCAGCCCGCGGCGCGGCGGCTGCTGCCGAGGCGGCGGCGGCTGGGCTGGGGTGGGCCGCATGGCTGCTGTGGCAGCAGGGTGGCCCGATTGGCTGTCTTGCCGCGCTGCTGGAGTGGGCTGCTGCCACCCTGGCCGCCATGCCAGCAGGTGAGCCATCAGATTTTCACAAGCCGCCAGCAGACATGCCTGCAAGCAGGGGCATGCCATGTGCTTGCTGATGCTTGCTGCTCGCGCCCCTGGGCTTTAAAAGTGCATCGTAGCTGCTCCCACTGGCCACAACCGAACATCCATTTCTCTTGCTTCCACAGGCACGACGGCACTGTGCTGCGCTGTGACCCTGCTGTGGCTGCTGTGCCAGCTGCCGCGCTTGCCCGCGCTGCGCTGGCCGGGGCGGCATGCCGTTGGCAGCAGGAGCAGCTGGCCTCGCTGGGGGCAGCCTGCTGCGCCACCAGGGCAGGCTGGCGGCTGGTCAGAGCCGCTGCTGCACCTGCTGCTGCACCTGCTGACTCTCAGCTTGGCAGGCGGTGCAGCAGAGCGACAGCTGGGTGCGGCTGTGTGCCAGCTCACTGGCGGCAGCCACAGCAGCTGGGCAGGCTGGCTGGGCCACAGCATGCGCAGCAGCCCGGCATGCGGCAGCGCAGCAGCAGCCGCGGCACTTGTGCTTGCCTTCATTGCAGCCTGTGCGGCAGCTCATGTGGCAGCGGCACTGCTGCTGCAGCGGCAGGGTTTGAGCGGCGCACACCCCTTGCAGCGCCGCAGCCTTGGAGCTTGGCAGGCAGCAGCTTGGCGCAGCGCCCAGCATGGCATTGAGCTTCTCCTGCTGGCCCTGCTGGCATGTGAATGGTGGCGCAGCTGTGCAGTGCTTGTTGCAGCCGCGGCGGGCGGCACGCCTGGCAGCAGCACAGCAGCCCTGGCAAAAGGGGCAGCAGGGCTGGCTCTCCACTGGCTGCCGCGGCCGCTGGTGATGCGTGCTGCGGGGCACGTAGCAAGCGCAGCGCAGCCGTGGCTGGCATGGTGGCGAAGCGGCGGCGCCACTGCCCCCTCCCCTGTGATGCTAGCGGCGGGCTACGTTGCGGCGCAGCTGCTGCTGCAAGAGCGGCGGGCAGTCCCACCTGCGACTCACGGTTGGGCTGCTGCAGCAGCCAGCCGCGGCAACCCAGCCGGCAGCAGCTCCAAATATCAGCAGCAGCTGGGGCAGCGGCAGCACAGCTTCCTCACCTCTGCCCTCACCAGCCTCTTGCATTTCATCGCTGAAGCAGCGCTGCTGCCGCTGCTGCCGCTGCTGCACACTTTTCGGCGCTGGCGCAGCGCCGCCTTTGCCACCCCTAACTCTCGCCTGCTGACCGCCACAATGGCCGTCGCTGCTGCCCAAACTTTGTTGCTGCTGGCCTCTCGTGCCTCTTTCGGTACCCTTCCTCACACCCCTCCCTTTGCCGCTGCCCAGCTGCTGCTGTGCACGCTGGCCGCCCTGCTGCTCCTCTGCTCTGCCCCGCTGTACTGAGCGGCTGCTGTGGTCAACAACTGACGCCATGCACGTGCTTGCTTCTGCCTGGTACAAGTGTAACAGCCCACTCTCCCCATTTGGCATATGAGTTCCAACAGGATGTAAGCGCGGTGCAAGCGCGGCAGCGCTGCCTGTGCCTCGCCGCATGTGTTGCCCATCCAGCCTGCTGCCCTGACCCACATGCCATGGTGCTTGTGCTCTGATGGCATGTGTGCTGCTCTTGACGTAAGTGTACAGTGGCAGCATTCAATGGACAACAGGCAGCCAAAGAAAGACATACTGAAAAGGTTGGGCGGCTTTCGATGAAGCTAGTGGGCTGTTTATGAACAAAGCTATGTGAAAGCTCGTCGGCTGTTAATGAGGACAGCTAAGTGGCTGTTCAGAACAGCAGCGCTACAAAAGGGGGGCAGGGCTGGGCGCATCGCGCGCCGGCAAGCGCTGCCAACTTGAACGAAAGTTGAAAAGGGGCCGAAAAGAGACAGCCCGCGTACCATGAGTCATTAGTAAGGTGCGCACGAAACGTGTCATTAGTTATGGCGAACTTGCTTGTCGGTCATACGTCATGTGTCAGAGGCACAGCTGCTAGCACTAGCCATGCCGTGGGCACGGGGGCCGATTGGCTGGCGGCAGGTGGTGTTGCGAAGGAAAATGTGAGGCAATGTGCAGCACAGCCGCTTAAATGCATAGAATGGCGAGCTCTGCTGCAAGCGATACACGCAGTGTGGGGATGGGACACAGGATGGGAGTGCGGTTTGGAAGGCAAGCAATTCCAGGGGGAGAGAGCCAGAAAATGTTGGAAGGGTGGAAGTGCGGGAGTGCGGGTTGTGGGACTGTGTAAGGAGCAGTGAAAAGGGGGTGGAATTGGGTCGGAGTGGCAGGGCAGCCGAAGAGGAAAAGGGGGGGCTCGTGGAAGGGAGGCTGGGGGGAGTTGCAGGCGAGGGTGTTGTATAGTGAGACATACTAAGCTAATGGGAACCAGGGGGCTACTAGTGGGCAGGTGAGCTAGGTAAACTTGCACAGGGCAGCGGCCAACGCCATGCTGGCAGGCTACGCTGCGCTGCGGATGTGAGGAGGAAGAGCAAGGGGACAGCAGCAGACTGGATACGCAAGCGTGCCCACTCCAGGTTTGGACAGGGTGGGCGGAAAAGAGTGGGGGATAGCGGCAGCACGGCGCGGCAGATAGGAGCGGTGGCGGGCAGGGGGCGGGAGTGGGAGATGAGATGTGCATGGGGTGGGGAGATTAGACTGGGCAGCAGCAGCTGAGTAGGTAAGCAGGCGATGCGATGCGCATTTACTGCCAGCCGATTGTGTTGGTACGGGCAGGTGCAGGTGGAAAGTAGTAGGTGCAGGATGGAAAGAGGCAGCAGGTGTGGGCGAGGGCAGGTGGCAAAAGCGTGTGGGCGTGGATGGTACTAAAACTGCGTATTGTTGTGTGTAAAACTGCAGCGAGATTGGTCGCGGTAGTGTGCTGGGTGGGCCGTGGTTGGGTGGGCGGACACTGGGTTGCTCATTTGTTGAGAAGTGTGGGAATTAAGAGACTAAGAGCGGCGACCGCCTGCTTCGGCAGCTGGGTGCTGCTCAGTACTACTCCTACAGTAGCAGCAAGCGCTTCACTGCTGCCAGCAGGCGGCGTGCAGCTGACTGCGCTGTGCTTCTTGGAAGGGTGAGACCACTTGCTTGCGGGCCGGGTCCAGCTTGGCACTTGCCTTGGCAGGCTTTGCTAGCGCTGCACGATGCAGCATGCCGCTGACGATCAGCAGCCGGGGCAGCAGCAGCCCCAGAGCTGCCATCAGCATGCACGCACGCCTGGGGCAGACGACTGCACAGGGCGGGGCGAGCAAAGGAGGGACGAGCGGTTGAGGGAGAGCACGAGGTGTGAGCAGCGAAGTGGGTGCGGAGGGCAGCAGCGTCCGCTGGAGTGGCATTGCTTCAACGGCTAGGGTGGTGCGCAGCGGCAGCGCACGATCAAGCACAGCTGCGGGGCGCCTGCCGCAGCAACGTGCAGGCAAGCACGCTGTAGCATTTGTCAGCACTACAATGCAACGGCTGGCAGGGCAGGCATGGCAACCTATGCAGCCTGGGCCGAGCAACAAGCCACACAAGTGCACGTTCAAAAGTGCACACCTGCGACCAACAACAGGTGGGCAGCATCGGCCGCCAGGGCCATCCGCCAGCTGGCGTGCACGCTGGCCTGGCGTGCGCACAGCAGTTGGATGGCACCCAGGCACAGCTGCAGCAGGGCCTGCATGATGGGGCTGCCAAGGGGCCCCAGCAAGCAGCCCGCTGACGCTCGCCCGCGCGCGCTGCCGCCACCACTGCTGCTCGCTGTCAACAGCAGCAGCAGGGGCACCACCACACCGAACAGCCTGAAGGCCAGGGTGGGCCACTGGGCGCAGGCTGACACGTACAGCCCTGCTGGGTTTGGGCGGGGGCCGGCCGTGCCGCTGATGCTGCCGGTGCCGCTGCAGTCGGCTTTGCTGGGGCTCCTAGCTGCCACCTCTAGCATCTGCTTGCAAGGCAGGCAGGCCTCATCCGAACGTATGCTCAGGGGGCTGCTGGTTACGCTGCAGGCCGGCTGCTGCAGCTGGGTCAGCTGCTCAAGCGGCTGCAGCGCCGCCCCACGCTGCAGCGGTGCCGCGCCGCCTGGCTGTGCGGGGTCGTGCTGCTGCGGCAGCCGCAGCCGCAGGGGCGGCAACCGGCGATCTGCCGGTGCCAGCAGCCTGCAATTTTTCAGAAGGCAAGGAACGTGTCAGCGTTGGATGGTTTGCTCTGCATGGGTCGGAAGCTGAGCCGCGCCGGACTGCAATCCGGCGCAGGGTGGCCGCCGCCGCCCATCGAATGATGCACGATACGCCACAGAACAACCCAGCTGGTCAGGGCTGCCGGGTGCCTCACCCAGCAAATGCGGCGTCTTCTGGAGGGGTGGTTGGCTTGAAGCTTGGCTGTGTGAAAGGCAGCAGGTCCTGGCCAAAACCTTCAATTGCCTCCTCGCTCCCGCAAAGGGCGGCCACTCGAGCGTTCGCCCTCGCCGCCGCGTTAGCCTGCAGCCACGCTGCGCCTTTCAGGCTGACGGCCAGCAGCGCTGCTGGTGGCATGCTGCCCGGCAGCCGGCTGCAGAGGGGCAGGGAACCCAAAAGGCAGGTGGGAGCTGGAATGCCCCCCACCTGCGCCAGTTCAGGGAGCCGTGGCCGCCGGTAGGCGAGACCGCCCAGGGCAGCCCTGGCACAGCCGGCGCGACCGGGCCTGCCGCTTTGGAACGACTCCCCCCACATCTCCGGAGGTGGTGAAGAGGGTGTAGGAGGCATAGGAGCGTAGGCGGACCCCAGCCAGTGCCCGCATATGCCACAGACCTGGACAGGGCGCGGCGGAGCTCGGGAGCACTCAGCAACCGAGGCGGTATGTTTCCGATGCTCAGGGCAGCCATATCGTCCATCCAGCCGGCGAGCGCAAGGGAGTAACTTTGTGGCCCGTCCCTCGGCCTCCTGGTCTTGATTTTGAGGATGGCACAACGTTGCAAATGCAGCCAGTGAAGCAGTGGCCCTGTGGCGCAGGCAGACCCGGGGTACGCTCGACTTCCCCATCCATGGGCAGTGCATTCCGGACCCACACATGTGCTGCCGCGTTAGGACCGCCCATCGCAGCTGAGCGCCGCCCAGACTCCGAAACGCGGGGCCAGCGATCCGCAGAGGCTGCCGCTGGCCAGCGCGGCGGCGGGACGGAGGCCCACTGCCCGCTGCCGCCTTCGCCGCTCACCGCAATCGTGCCTTTCGAGCCATTAACAAGCACAACACCGCCCCACTGTGCTCGTTCGTTGTTTGGGCCGACCACGGCACGTGCAGGTGCTGCTGCTGAGCCACCATGCCAGCCGCCGCCCATGCGGCGGCAATGCCGGCAGTACTGCACAACACTCACTCGCTTGCGGCAGCGGCGGTGTAGCTGCAAGCGATGCGCTGCCCCAGCCAGCCACTGGCAGCAACTAGACAGCCGACACGGCGGGCAGTCAGGTGGTGTTGCAAAGGGGTGGTGCGACGCACTAGGCACTGCCTGGCGGCCGCGTGGCACCGATGCAACAGGGCCGGAACAACATGAAAGATGAAAAGACAGAGCAGGGGTGAGGGTGCAGGAGCAGAGGCCACACATAAACCAGGGAGGCACGGGCATTTAGGAGAGGGTCATGACTAGGCGGCTGAAAAAATGCGCGCTGCAGGGGGCGCGGTCCGCAAAAAAGCACAAGCGGGCGGCGGCACCGGCAGCTGCTGAAAAACGGTGGGCAGC
>VFQQ010003501.1_pt1 | contig 15085 bp, 13 predicted proteins | sample 3512341 | NCBI WGS metagenome assembly VFQQ01 (sample SAMN10412373, study PRJNA504923) | tailings metagenome | isolation source: Relicate 2 Philex TSF1 revegetated site | place: Philippines: Tuba, Benguet | collected 2017-08-29 | reverse complement strand
TCGAATTGCACAACGGCGCTGCATCTGGCCCTGCTGGCTGCCGGAGTGAAGCCCGGAGACGAAGTGGTTACGGTCAGCCATTCCTACATCGCCACAGCCAATTCGGTGACTTATTGCGGCGCGATCCCGGTTTTTGTCGACATCGATCCAGCCACCTACAACATCGACCCGGCCTTGATCGAGCAGGCGCTTACGGCCAGGACCAGCGCGATCCTGGTCGTTCACCAGATGGGTCTGCCCTGCGACATGGCTGCGGTGGTCGACATCGCCAAGGCCAAGGGCTTGCCCGTCATCGAGGATGCGGCCTGCGCCAGCGGCAGCGAGATCCTCTGGGACGACCGATGGGAGAAGATCGGCAAGGTACACGGCGACGTGGCATGCTTCTCCTTCCACCCGCGCAAGATCATGAGCACCGGCGATGGCGGTATGCTGACCACCAGGCATGCCGACTGGGCCGCCAAGTTCAAACTGCTGCGCCAGCATAGCATGAGCGTGCCTGACACAATCCGCCATGGCTCGGCCCAGGTGATATTCGAGACGCATCCGATTGTCGGCTACAATTATCGGATGACCGACATTCAGGCTGCCGTCGGCCGAGAGCAACTCAAGCGCCTGCCCGGCATTGTTGTCCGCCGCCGTGCGCTGGCTGCCCGCTACGCCGGATTGCTTGGCGAGGCACAATGGCTGAGCCTGGTGCATGAACCGTCCTACGCCCGTACCAACTGGCAGAGCTTCTGTGTCCGGCTGCCGGCTTCCGCTGACCAGCGCACGGTCATGCAGGCTATGCTGGATGCCGGCGTCGCCACCCGGCGCGGTATCATGTGCGCCCACCGCGAGGACGTCTATGCTGCTCATCCTCTGCGCATGCCGTTGCCGGAGTCGGAGGCAGCTCAGGATCATGCCATCATCCTTCCGCTCTATCCCCAGATGACCGACGAGGATCAACAGAAGGTCGCCTCGACCCTGATCGACGCCACTAGCTCCAAAATCCACAGTCCAAGACGCCAGTTGCGGGATTCACGGCGAGACATGGTGGCGGTCTCGCACTGGGGCCAGTCCTAGCGAAAGTGAGCGATTGAAATGGCGAGCGTTCGGCGCGCGGTGGTCGCGGTCTATTTCGACAAATACGCCACCCTCATCCTCAATTTCATTACGCTCTACGTTTCATCGCGGCTTTTGACACCCAACGAAATTGGCGCTGCCTTCCTTGGCGCCAGCCTCGTCGCGCTCGCCGAAGGTCTGCGGGACTTCGGTGTCACCAATTACATCGTCAACGCCGAAAAGCTGTCGAAAGAGGAAATACGGACATCTTTCACCATGATGCTGATGGTCGCAATCGTCCTCACGACCGCCTTCTTCGCGACGGCGGGCCTCTACGCCGACTTCGCTCACGAACCGCGTCTGGAGAGTTTTGTCCGCACCATGGCGTTTGGCTACCTGTTCTCGAGCATCGGTTCGCCGATCGTGGCCCTGCTTCGACGCGACCTGAGGTTCTGGGACATCGCAACCATCAACCTGGGCTCAGCCCTGGTCGGCAATATTACGACCACCGGCCTGCTGATGATGGGCGTCGGCTACATGAGTTTCGCCTGGGGTTCGCTGAGCTATCCGGTCTCCACCTTCATCTTCGCCATACTCATACGCCCCGATCTGTCCATCTTCCGGATCGAATTCACCAAATGGCGCGAGATTCTGGCCTTCGGCGGTCTCAACACCGCGACTGGCCTCCTGACTGCGCTCGCTGCTGTTATTCCGACCTTCATGCTGGGCCGAGCCAGCGGCAGTACGGATGTCGGCCTCTACAGCCGAGGTCAACAGGTCACGGAAATGCCCAGCCGGCTGGTCACATCGGCGATCTCTGCGGTAGCCCTGCCGGGGTTCGCCGCCCATGCGCGCACGGGTCGTCCCCTCAAGGACCCCTATCTCAAGGCTGCGGCCAACCTTACCGCATTCCATTGGCCAGGCCTGGCAATGGTCGTCCTGTTCGCCTACCCCCTGGTGCGTACCATGCTGGGACCACAGTGGGATACCACCATCCCATTGGTGCAGGTTATGGCGGCAGCCACCATGCTCTACTTCCCCGTCCCCCTGATGTTCCCGGCGCTGGTGGCTGCCGGTGGTATCCGCGACACGGCCAAGGCCTGGATCATCTCCCTGCCAATCACCAGCCTGATCATGATCCTGGCCGCCCAGCATGGCCCACTGGTCCTGGCGCTTTCAATCTTCGTCACCACGCCGATCCAGGTGGGCGTTGGCCTCTGGTTCCTGATGCATCGGTTGGAACTGAGCGTTGGCGAATACCTGCGCGCGCTGGTGCCCAGCGCCGCTGCTACCCTGGCCACAACGCTCGGCCCGCTCGTCATCATCGGGCTGAATGGCTTCGATATGAAAATATCGGTCCTGCAGGCGGTCGAGGGCGGCGTGCTCGGCGCAGTGTTCTGGTTTCTGGCCATGGGCTGGACCCGTCATCCCTTCGCGGCCGAACTGGCCTATCTGCTGGGCCGGGCCCAAGCCTTGGCGCCTGCTTGGCTGCGCCCCGCTCTCGCCTCCATGCGCCACTTCCTTGGCGAAGCTAGAGAACAGGGACAGGCGCCTGTGCCCGCCGATGCGGACAGCGAAAGCGATCTCGCGGCTCGTCGGGATGGCGTGCAATCCGTCTGGGCCGCGATCAAAGGGCGATCCGGCCGCCTCTTCGACCGCCTGGATGGCCGGCAAGAAAGGATCGGTGATGAGCCACTCTGACGCCATGCACACCGCCGGCGTGAATACCGCCGGTTCGGGCTTCGAGCGTGTGCTGGGCCATGTCGCCGCGCCAGCGGTGATCTCTGCCGCCCGTATCGTCACCCGCCTGACGACGCGCGGTGTCCAGGTCGCCTGGTTTGATGCCTGGAACTCGACTCTCGACCAGGCTCTCGACGATCTGCCGGCCATTCCCGGCTGCGACCGCGACCTCTATCGTGAGCTGACCCAGCCCACGAGCATCCCGAAACGCCACGCCCTGGCGACGGAAAACGGTCGACCGACCGCGCTCATCTCTCTGCGCCGCCGCCGCCGATACTGGGAGCCCGTCGCCTATCAATCGCTTTCCGGCGTGATCGCGCCGGCGTCCTCTCCAGCCACCCTGGGTCGGGCGCTGCATGCCCTGGGTGTCGAGGTGCGGGTGGAGGCTGGGCTGGACAGGAGCGTGATGGAGCTCAATCCGCGATCCTACTGGTCGCCGGACAACCACCGCATCGACCTGCAGGGCGACTATGAGGCGCGCTGGAGCCGCAATCACCGCAAGAATCTGCGCAAGGCCCGCAATCGTTGCGACGCGTTCATGCGGCTTCGCATCGACGACCTGGACGATGTGGAATGGTGCTGCGCCCACTTCGCATCGACGACCTGGACGATGTGGAATGGTGCTGCGCCCAGTGGGCGCGCATGTGGGAAGGCACCGATGCCGAGGAGACCGTCGCCGGCGAAGATCGCCGGCGGTTCTGGCGCGCCTTCATGAAAGGGCAAACCACGGACAGTCCGATCCAGTTTCATAGCTTGCACCTGCTCGACGGCGATCGGCGCACGGCCGGCGTCGTCCTGATGTGCAAGGACGGCATCGCGCTCGGCCAATGCATCGTCCGCGATCGCGAGTACGACCACTTTTGGGTTGGTGTCCACATGATGGACTGCTCGATCCAGTGGGCGGCAAACGCCGGTCATCGCCACTACGATCTCGGTTCCGGGCAAGACTACAAGCAGAGTTGGGGGCAACCCGTGGCGGGGCGCTACGGTGCGATCTTTCGCCCACGCGCGGTCAGCGCGCTTTATCGGTTCGGACTTCTGTGACCTCGCGCGTGAAACTGTTCGAGATAGGGAGCATCGGCTCGAGTATTGATCCATGGTAACGGTAGATCAGAATGCGGTTTTCGCCACCCAGCCCGCCAAGGCGGTGGCCAAGCAGGGAGGAGACCGTATCGCCGGATTCGACGGCGTGCGTGCGATCGCCGTCCTGATGGTCTTCATCAGCCACAAGACGACCCTGCCGCATCACGATTCCTATGGTTCTGTCGGCGTCTGGCTCTTTTTCGTGCTCAGTGGCATGCTCATCTCCTCGATCCTTTCGGAGATGCGCGGAAAGGTCGAGGCCGGTACCCAGTCGAGCTGGCGGTCGATGGGTGATTTCTATCTGCGCCGCAGCCTGCGTATCTTCCCGCTTTATTATGCCTGTCTCGGCGTTTTTGCGCTGGGTTCGCTGTTCACCTCATTCGTCGGCTTCTCACGCATGGAGGCGATGATCTATGCCTTCTACGGCACCAACATCTATATCCAGATGACGCCGACTGCGGACCACGGCCATTTCGGTCACCTCTGGTCGTTGTCGGCGGAGGAACAGTTCTACCTGCTCTTCGCGCCGATCCTGTTGTTCAACCCGCGCAGATACCTGGCTCGGATCTGCATTGGCTTCATGTTTGCCGGAGCGGCCATGCTGGCTTGGCTGGTGTTGGTAAAGACCCACCCCAACGCCATCCACGTCGATCCCCTGATTGCTTTCGGCATGCTTAGCGTCGGCGGCTTCGTCGCCTCCTTGAAAAATCTCAAGCCGCCCGCATGGCTGGTAAGTGCGCAGGCTCAGGCGACGGCTGGCCTGGCGTTGATCGCGATCCCGCTGGTCTTCGGATACTTCCGGGATTCATGGAATGTCTGGGGACCGCTGACCTGCACGGTTGCCGGCCTGTTCCTGTTCCAGATCGCCCGTAACCAGCAGACCCCGGTCGTGGCCTTCCTCAACCTGTGGCCGCTGCGCTCGCTCGGCCGGGTGAGCTATGCCTTCTACATCCTGCACCAGTTTGTGCATTTCTACGACATTCAGGCGGTGTTCCATAAGCTGCACGTGGACATCGATCCACCACCGATCGTGCAGTTTTCCGTCGAGCTCCTCATCACCATCGCGCTGGCGACGCTCTCCTGGCATTTTTTGGAGCGGCCGTTCCTGCAGCTGGCCGCCAGATTGACTGCGCGGGAAGGTGCCGAGGTCAGCAGCGCCGCCGCCGTCCTGTCCCCGGGGCAGCAAACGGTTGCGCGATAGCCGGGCGGGGCCAGGGCCGATGCGACTCGACGACGAACGCCACATCAAGGGTTTCGACGGGCTCCGTGCGATCGCTTTCATCTTCGTATTCATCAGCCACAAGGTTCATCAAGGGAGTTACGGATCCCTCGGCGGCGACGGGGTCATGCTGTTCTTCGCGCTCAGCGGCCTGCTGATCACCCGTATCCTGGCTCGCACGCGAGCGGCGATCGAAGCGGGCGAGACGACGACGCGTGCCGGTCTGGGGCGCTTCTATCTTCGGCGCTCAGCCAGGATATTCCCCATCTATTACGCAACGATCGGCTTCTTCCTGATTGCCTCGCTGTTCGTTCATTTCGACGGCTTCGGAGGCGGCGCGCCCCTGGCCATGCTGCTCTACGCCACAAACATCTATGTGTTCACGACCGACCACTGGGTGGGCCATTTCAACCACTTCTGGACCCTGGCGATCGAAGAGCAATTCTATCTGTTGTTTGCACCCCTGCTGCTGTTCGTCCCCAGCAAGGGCGCCAGACACATTTGCGTTGCCTTCGTGGTTCTGGGCCTCGTCACTCAGGTGGGTTTCGAATGGGCCGGACTATCGGCCAAGATCATCGGTCTCAATCCCATGACCGGCTTTGGTTATCTCGCCCTGGGCGGTCTGGTAGGACTGAACCTCGACCGGCGAGGGCCGGCATGGCTGGTTTCCATGCCAGCCCAGGCCATCGCCGCGCTCGCCCTTCTCATCATGCCCCTCACTGTCCTCAAGGACGAGATCGTATGGCGCTTCTATGCACCGGCAGTTGCGGCTACCGCTGCGCTTCTGGTCCTCCAGATCTCGGAGAATCAGGGCACGCGCTTCGTCGCCTTTCTGGAGACCTGGCCCCTGCGCAGCCTGGGGCGCATCAGCTACGGCTGCTACATCTTCCATGAGTTCGTGCATTTCTACGATATCGAAGCGGCAGCCCGGAAATTTGGCGTCCCGTTCGGAACGCCGGATTGGATCCCGGCCCCCATCGAGTTTGCCGTGACCGTCGGCCTCGCAACCATCTCCTGGCGTTTCCTCGAACGACCAATCATGGCCTGGGCTCACCAGGCAACACGGAAAGCGGCACCGGCCACGGCGTGAGCCCCCTTCACCCTGCCGGAGCGAACAGCTTTCTCAGCAGGCCAAGATTGTGGTTCAGACGCAGGTAATATTCATGCTCGGGCCGATCACGCATCTGGAGCACGGCCAGCATCGGGGTAGCGATGAGCATCTTGATCGCGCGCGCCGTCTTCTGGCCCGGCGTTTTCAGGCTTCTTAGCTCCACCTCGCCTTCCTTGCGCGCGCGCTCCGTGAGCCATGCACGCGTCAGACGACCGGCATGGACCTTGTGGTCCACCACGAAGGCATCCGAGTACCAGCAGCGGTAGCCGGCCTCAATCAAGTCCGTCATCATCTGGGCCTCTTCCCCGCTGGCCAGGTTCGAGCCGACCCGACCGGCCGCGACGTCGAACCCGCCCTGTACTGCCAGCGCACTCCGGCGAAACAGCATGTTGGCGCCGACGCCTATGGGATGATCGGTCGTGTCCCGGAAGCCGTGCTCATCGACCACGGACAACAACAGGCGCGCGCGTGGCCCGAGCCGGCTCGGTGGCATTTCAAGGCTGCCGGCTTCGTCGGGCCAGTATGGGATCACCCGGCCGGCCAGGATGGCAGTCCGGGCATCGCACCGGGCCACGCAGTTGATCGCCGCCGCGACCCAGCCGGCGCGCGCTACAGCATCGTCGTCCAACAAAGCAATCCATTCACCCGCAGCGGCCTCGAACCCCGCGTTGCGGGCCCTGGCGACGCCGGGCTCATCGAGCCGTATGAAGCGCAATCCCTCGCGCGCTTTCAGGGTCTCCAGCACCGCGGCGTGGGCAGGCGCCGAAGCGCTGTCGATGACGATGACCTCCACTGGGCGGCCGACACATTGCGGCAGCAAGGCATCGACGTTCTCCAGGACGTCGTGGCTGCGGTTGTGCGTGGCTATGACGACGCTGATGATCGGGGCATCGGCACCGACCGTCGTGGTGTCCTGGGCCGCCTGCATGCCGATCTGGTCCTTGTGCTCCACGCCTTCAGTTCAGCTCCGTCCCTCGGCCACCAGCGGTCGTACGCCCAGGCCGATCGACCACAAGAACGCTGCACGCAATGGCGTCGGCATCACGAGCTGCCTTACCGCCCGGAACGGAAACACCAGCAGCGCATGACGCACGGCGAACCGTACGCCCTTCGCATCCCCTTTGACGGCCCGCTCCACCGCTGCATCGGCGAAATAGGTGTAGAACCCCAGGAGCGCGGCGAAATAGGAATGCAACCACGCCTTTGGCGAGCGCCACTTGCGCCAGACAGGCATGGCGTGCCGCATGAATACCTTGCGCGTATAGGGAATCCGGCTTAGCACCAAGGCATCGTAGGATCCTGGCGGTCGTTGGCGAAACAAGACGCAAGGCACCGCGACATGCTCCACATGCCCGCCGCCTGCGACACGCAGTTGCCAGTCCCAGTCCTGGTCGGCCAGCAGGGTCTCGTCAAAATAACCATAGGCGTCGCGTACCCCGATACGAGCCATCGTGGCGCCGATCTGCGGGAAATAACCGTCCAGCATCATCTTCAGATGGTCGCCGTCTGGGCGAACGGCATCGGGGATGGGAGATGCGATCGGCAGCAGGTCTGGATCGGTCATCACCACCTGACCGAAGATCGCCTCGATCTGTGGGTAGGTGTCGAAGAGTTGCAGATGCGGCCGTACATGCTGCTCGGTCCAGACGTCATCGTCGTCCAGGAAAGCCAGGAACTCTCCCGTCGCCGCCCGCATCGCCGCGTTGCGCGCGGCGCCTGCGCCCGCCGTCGCCACGATGAGATGCCGCGCGTCGTGGGCCTGCGTCACGGTGCTGGTAGCATCGTGGTTGGAGCCGTTGTCGCCCACCAGAATCTCGAACGTCAGGTCGGAGCCTTCGAGCGCACGGATGCTCTTCAGCGCCTGGTCCAGGAGCTGTGGTCGATCTCGGGTCGGAACGACGACCGAGATGATGCGCGTCTGTTTCATCCCCATTCCTCCCATCGATCGAAAACGCCCGACAAGGCCGCCGAAAAAACCCGCATGTTGTCGAAGCCTGTGATGAAGGTTCTTGCGATCGTGCCAGCCGAACGCGTTTCCTCGGCCTGGGCATAGACGAGGTCATAGCCTGCGGCCTTGGCCTCCCGCATGGCGACCGGCGTCCAGTTGACCGACTGGCCGAGCGGAATTGCGAACGACGTCGGCATAAAACCGAGCCGGGCGTCGATCATGGCGCGCGAACGACACAGTTCCTCACGGGCGGCAGGGGCATCCAGCCGTCCAAAATCGGGATGGGTCGCGGAGTGGCTGCCGATTTCGACGCCGGCGGTGGCCAGGCGCTCCAGATCGCGCCAGCCCAGAACTTCGTCGGTGGCCCAAGGCGACGCACCTTCGCTCCAATCGGTGACCACGAACAGGCTCCAAGGCACCGCGAAATCCTTCAGGATCGGCGCGGCCTCGGTCATCACGCTGCGCAGGCCGTCGTCGAAAGTGATGGCAAGGTCCATCGGCTTGCCCCCCGTTCGCGCAATCTCCGAGGCTGGGACGAACCGATAGCCCCGCGCGGCAGCCCACTCCAACTGTCGACGGAACAGCTTCGGCGGCACGTCATTGTACTTCATCAGCGGCTGGCCGACCGAGTGGTAAGCCAGGATCCGGCCGCTCGAACGGCGCATGCGCCGGCCAAGGACGGACATGCCTTCGCGTTCGAGGACCATGCGCGGGCCGACCAGATGACGCCTTTCGACACCGAAGGCTCGAACAGCGCGCTTCAGAAACTTCGGTGCTCCCCCAAGCGTGCCCACTTTCGCCTCTGTTCTTCTATCAGTCGCGAACAGCAGCCCTCATACTGGCCATCACGTTCGAACCTAGCGGCAACCATATCGAACCCGAGGCGCACATGGCCTTATCCCTTCGAACGGAATTGCTCATCAGAAGTAGGGCTCTAAATCAAAAGTATGAGCGAGACGGCTGACCGAACCGGCAGCCGCTTCATGCCCGGGTGGTATCGGAGGAGGTGATACGGTCACATCCTCAGGTGGCTTATGCGACGGGGCAGCCATTCGGGCAGCAGGTTGCGGGCAGCATCGCGCGGCCCGTCGAAGCTCCTGGTCCGCGCCAGGCGCCGCCATACCCTTAGCCGCTCCGGCAGCGACATCAGACGCATGGAGCGCTTCAGGATCGCTTCGACATTGTCGAATTCGCCGAACACCTCGTTGAGCAGAATGTCGGGATAGCCATCATAGAACTCCTCGTTGGCGGGAGTTCTGTTCTCGCGCAACGGTGTGATCGGCGGGACTGCCAGCGCCTTTGCGTAGAGCGCCTCCAGGCTTTCGAGCCAATTTGGCGTGGTGTGCAGCCGCTTGACGTTGGCGGCTGTCTCATCGCCCCGCCGATGCAGGGCCTCGGGATCGGCCAGCCAGTCCGACAGGATGCGGTTGTAGTCGGCCATTGAGGTGGCGAAGCCAATGGTCGGTGCCAACCCAGGCATATCGGTGCTCATGACGTTGGCATCCGGCGGATAGGGAAACAGCGTCACGCAGGGGGCGCCCAGCCCGCCTGCTTCCAGCATCGAGGTAACCGATACGAAAGGATAGGAATCGAGATAGACATCCGCTGCTTCGAAGACCAGTGAGGGATCGGGCGTCTCCGGCAGCCCCATGATCCGCCCACCCGTTGCCGCTATGGCCTCCTGCCAGTCGGCCGGCTCGCCCGGACCTACGACCAGCAGCCGTGCATCGGGGTGGGCCAAAAGCGCCTCGACATGCATGTCGGCGAACGAAACCCCACCCAGGGTACGGTATTTCACACCGCGGGCCACGGAAACCAGAAGCGGACCGCCGGCCGGAAGGCCAAGCCGCTGCCGTGCCTCGGCTCGACTGTGCTTGCGCATCGGCGGATCGATCTGGATCGGCAGGATGACGTGACGCTCCGCCGGGATCCCACGCCGTTCCACCACCAGCCGCTCGCCCGAGACGCGCGAACTGGCGATCAGGTCGCACACGGAGAGCCCGACCCAGAAGGCATGGTCTGCATGGTTGACCAGCACCACAGGCGGTCGATTGCGCTCGTCTGCAAAGGCTATGCCCGGCGTCGGGTCCTCATTGCTGACGTGCAGCACGACAAGGTCGAAATCGAGCGACAACTTCCGGAGCGTCCTGGCCCATTCTACGGGTCCGCCTCGCGTCGCGCCGATCACATGGATGTGGCCGCCGCGGGCCTCCACGGCCTGGCGCACCGAAAGCGGCGGCGCGCCAGGATGACGCAACAAGGCCAGGGAGTGATGACGTCCCTCATCGGCGGTGATCCAGCGGCGCATCATCCGCGTCAAGCCACCGACCTCGTTCAGAACAGTGGCCACATGCAGCACGCGGTCGATCTTCGTCCGCTGCGGTCGGGTAGCTTCGATCCTCGCAGCGAGGGTCCGCCGCGCGATCTCGGTCAATATCTGCTCGAGCGGTTCGGACCGATAAAAACCACAGTGTCGCTTCCGCGCAAGCGTGACCGCCGCCTCTACATAGGCCGCGGCGGAGTTGAGGTCGTTGGCTTCCAGGCAGCGCTGAGCCTCCCTCCGAAGGCTTTGAAACTCTTCGTAGTTGCGACGCATGCGCGCTACCTCTGGCTCGGAGCGGTCGTTCTCAGATTGCATTGTCCCCCCGTGCTTCTCCCACGGTCGCAGCCTGCCTATACTTGTTATCCCGAGTGGCCAAAGCTTGCCAAGCGACAAGGCAGGTTACATAAAAATCGTCACCGACCGACAGACAGTTCCGGGGGAAAAACGATGCCGATTTCGGACAGTGTGGTGCTGCGTGGCGAAGTCGTGATCCACCACCCCGATCTGGTGAACCTCTACGGCTGCGAGGTCGGTAACGGGTCGCGCATTGGCGCCTTCGTTGAGATTCAGAAGAATTCCTATGTCGGCGAGCGCTGCAAGATCTCCTCGCACACCTTCATATGTGAAGGTGTGACCATCGAGGACGAAGTCTTCATCGGCCACGGCGTTATGTTCACCAACGATCGCCTTCCCCGTGCCACCAACGTGGATGGGAGTGCCCAGAGTGAAGCCGATTGGAAGGTCGAGCCAACCCTGATCAGGAAGGGTGCCTCCATCGGCTCCAACGTCACCATCACTCCTGGCGTGACCATCGGCGAGCGGGCACTGATCGGCGCCGGCGCCGTCGTCACCCGTGACATCCCCGACTTCGCCATCGCTATTGGTGTGCCGGCCCGCGTGATCGGAGACTCAAGGACCGCCAAGGCCGACTGACCACTCCATCGCGACGGTTCGTACGCCGAATTGCATTCTTTGGCGTAGCTGGAGATATCCTTTGAGGTAGTTCCAGCGCCTGCCCTCGCCTGGCTGGATGACCCTTGTCGGGCCGTGATGACCCAACGGCCATGGTGACTTCGCGCTTTCAAACCAACAATTTGAGACGTCGAGATGGCTTGAAGAGGGCGAGATGGAACGACAGTTGACGATCAACGGGCGCTTCCCCTCTCAGCCAACGACAGGTGTCCAACAGGACCTTCAGGACCCCGGCCGGAGGGAGAGCGAAGGACAGGCCAGAACCATCACCATCGGCATCATCGGTTATGGCTATTGGGGGCCGAACCTCCTGCGGAACTTCATGGAGCTTCCGCATGCCCGCGTCCGGATGGTCGCCGACCTGGACCCAAACAAGCGCGAACTGGTGGAGCGCCGCTATCCGGGGGTTCGGACCACCAGCGATGTCCAGGCGCTGCTGCAGGATCCCGAGATAGACGCTATTGCCGTGGCAACGCCGGTCAACAGCCACTTCGAACTGGGCATGTCGGCACTGAAGGCCGGCAAACATCTCTGGCTCGAAAAGCCGATGGCTGAAACCTCGCTGCAGGCCAGGATGCTGGTCAACGAAGCCGACAAGCGCGGACTGACCCTGATCGTCGATCACACCTTCATTTATACCGGCGCGGTCCGGAAGATGCGCGAGATCGTCGCCGCCGGCGACCTCGGCCAGATTTACTACTACGACGCCACCCGGGTGAACCTGGGCCTTTTCCAGAAAGACGTGAACGTCATCTCCGACCTGGCGGTCCACGATTTCGCGATCATCGACCATCTGTTCAAAGAACATCCCAACGCGGTGACCGCCAGCGGCATCAACCATTTCCCCGGCACCCCGGAAAATCTTGCCTACATCTCACTGTTCTACGACAGCGGCATGATTGCGCACATCAACGTGAGCTGGCTTGCGCCCGTGAAGGTGCGCAACATCCTGCTCGGCGGCTCCAACAAGATGATTACCTACGACGACCTCGAGCCCTCCGAGAAGGTCAAGGTGTACGACAAGGGTGTCTCCTTCACCGATGACCCGGTCAAGATCCACGAGATGCGTGTCGGCTACCGGACAGGAGACATGTGGGCACCCAAGCTCGATTCCAGCGAGGCCCTGCGTATCGCCGGCCAGGAATGGATCGACTGCATCATCGAAAAGAAGGTTCCGACCGCCGATGGTCAGTTAGGCCTGCGCGTGGTGGAGATCATCGAAGCGGCCACCAGTTCCATGCGTGGGCGTGGCGAAACCATTCACCTGCGACGCAAAGGGGCCGCGTGACGTGATCCCGTTCGTCGATCTGAAAACCCAGTACGCCTCGATCAAGCACGAGGTGGATGCCGCCATTCAGCGTACCCTGGAGACCTGTCTGTTTACCCTGGGCGACGAGGTCGCGGCGTTCGAAAAGGAATTCGCCGCTTATTCGCAAGCGGCCTTCGGCGCCGGCGTCAACACGGGCACCAGTGCCCTGCACCTGGGCCTGTTGGCCGCCGGAATTGGGCCGGGCGACGAGGTGATCACCTCCCCTTTCACCTTCGTGGCGACGGTGGCGGCCATCTATTACACTGGCGCGACCCCCGTGCTCGTCGATATCGATCCCGCGACCTACACCATCGACCCGGCGCAGATCGAAGCCGCGATTACGCCGGCCACCAAGGCGATCATCCCGATCCATCTTTACGGTCAGCCGGCCGACATGGACCCGATCATCGCCATCGCCCGCAAGCATGGCCTCACGGTGTTGGAAGACGCCTGCCAGGCGCATGGCGCGGAGTACAAAGGCAAGCGCGTCGGCGCCATCGGCGACATGGCGGCTTTCAGCTTCTATCCCGGCAAGAACCTCGGTGCCTATGGCGAAGGTGGGATGCTGACCACCGACAATGCCGAACACAACCGCGCGGTCCGCATGCTGCGCGACTGGGGTGCGGAGCGGAGGTACCATCACGAACTCAAGGGCTATAACTACCGCCTGGAAGGCCTTCAGGGCTCCGTCCTGCGCGTAAAGCTCAGATACCTGGATCTGTGGACCGAGCGGCGCCGTGCCATCGCCGCGCGCTATGACACCATGTTTGCCGGCACCGGACTGCCGACCCCCTTCGTTCGCAGTGATGTGCGGCACGTCTACCATATCTACGCGATCCGCACGCCCGACCGTGCCAGCTGGCAAGAGGCGTTGAACACTCAGGGTATCCAGTCGGGCATCCACTATCCCATTCCGGTGCACCTGCTGCCTGCCTATGCCGACCTCGGCTACAGGCAAGGCCAGTTCCCGCACGCCGAAAGAGCGGCCGCCGAGGTTTTGTCCCTGCCCATGTTTGCGGAGTTCACGGAGCAGCAGCAGGACGTGGTCGTGGCTGCGGTCAAGGAACTGCAGGCGAGTGTCTGATGAGCAAGCCGCGCTAGACCCGAATAGGCCTGTCGGGGCCATCTCCAACAGATGAAAGGCAACAACGATGAAACTTGAGGGCTCTCGCATCCTGGTGACCGGCGGCTGTGGTCTGATCGGTTCGACGACCATCGATCTCCTGCTGCAGGATCACGCGCCGGAAAAGATTGTCATCTTCGACAACCTGGTCCGCGGCTGCCTGCACAACGTCAGGGAAGCCCTGCAGGACCCACGCGTCCAACTCGTCGAAGGCGACATTCGCGACATGGAGGCCGTCCTCAAGGCCACCGACGGCATGGACGCCGTGATCCATATGGCAACACTGAGGGTCATCGCCTGCGCCGCGGAGCCTCGCGAAGCCCTCGGCGTCATGTGCGACGGCAGCTACAACGTCATTGAAGCTGCCCAGACCAAGGGGGTGAAGAAGATCTGCGCAGCGTCCTCGGCCTCGGTCTACGGCCTGGCCGACCTCTTCCCGACCGAGGAGAGCCATCACCCTTACAACAACCGTACCTGGTACGGTGCCAGCAAGGTCATGCTGGAGGGACTGTTGCGCTCGTTCAACGACATGTACGGCTTGCCTTACGTGGCCCTACGCTATTTCAACGTTTACGGCCCACGCATGGACGTGCACGGCAAGTACACCGAGGTTCTCATTCGCTGGATGGACCGCATCGCAGCCGGACAGCCACCGCTGATCCTTGGCGACGGATCCACGACCATGGATTTCATCTACATCGAGGACGTCGCGCGAGCCAACATACTGTCCTTGCTCTCGGACGTGGAGGACGACGTGTTCAACGTCGCCAGCGGCGTGGAGACCAGCCTGAACGACCTGGCCACCTCGCTCCTGAGCGTGATGGGTTCCAGTCTCCAGCCGGAATACGGACCCGAGCGCAAGGTGAATCCTGTCTCGCGCCGCCTGGCCGACACGACGAAGGCAGAGAAGATCCTTGGCTTCAAGGCATCCATCGATCTCGAAGAGGGCCTCGCCCGCCTGGTCGAATGGTGGCGTACCAATCGCGAGCAGGTGACCGAACGATCCGCCCGGGCGGCATAACTCTCCTGATAAGTTGCAGGGCCCCAGCCCTATCGCCCCGATCAGTAAGCCGCTACCTGGCTAACCGGTTGGCGAACATGCCAGCAAGCAGCTGATAAACAACGATAATGGTGGGCCCGGAGGGACTCGAACCCCCAACCAAGCGGTTATGAGCCGCCGGCTCTAACCATTGAGCTACAGGCCCCACGCGGGCTG
>VFQQ010003499.1_pt1 | contig 15091 bp, 25 predicted proteins | sample 3512341 | NCBI WGS metagenome assembly VFQQ01 (sample SAMN10412373, study PRJNA504923) | tailings metagenome | isolation source: Relicate 2 Philex TSF1 revegetated site | place: Philippines: Tuba, Benguet | collected 2017-08-29 | reverse complement strand
AAAACAGCACCTGGTGTCCCCATGTCCACGTCGAGCGCAGGCTGCTGAGCGGGAGCTGGAGGCCTGGGAGGACGATGTGGCGGTGGCACGCAGGTGGGTACAACACTGTGCTGATCTACGGGGGACAGGTGAACAATGCGATGCCCCGTGGTACGCTAACAACTGCACTGTGTGGCACTGTGCAGGTGGGGCTGGATGTGACCTGCCTTGCTGTGCATGTGCCGTTCGGTTGTCGCTGGGTGTGAGGCAGGGTGGCTGTGTCACACCGCACGTGTCGGCCGCTGTCTGCAGCTGAACACTCTCCGGTGGCCCGCTTCCCGCCCTCGCGCAGCCAAGGCCAGTTTTTTCAGTCGCTCTACCAGACCAAGGCAAAGCGGCCAGTGGGGCTGAGCAGCGAGCAGCTGCAGGTGTGGTGGATGCGGCACAACGGCTAGCAGGGTCCATAAGGCAGCTGGCGCGTTGCTCTCAGTGTGTTACATGCAGCCTGCTGGCTGATGCTGCAAGTACTTGCACGCCTGGCTGTGTGGCCTGTTGTCCACAAACCGGTCACTTGCAACCAACACCTGCTGCTGCAACCATGCCTGCCGCCACTGCCTGCAGGAGCGGACGCAGAAGGTGGTGCAGCCGGCGCGGTCTGAGATGAGCAGCCGCCTGCGCTACTACCTGTTTGCCTTCTTGGCATTTGTGCTGGCCACCGAGGTGGTGGTCGACCTGCAATCAGGCAAGTGTTGCTCTTCTCCTGCTGCAGCCTTTACTGCATGCCTGTTGCCGGCTCGCTTGCTTTGTGTTCAGTTTGGGGAGGCTCGTCCACCAGTGCGCCAGAGGCGGTGGTTGGTTGTAGTCGGGTGTGCAGCATATCGCCGCCTGGGCTCTCTCTGGCATGTCCATGGCGCAAATTAACCACTGGCAATCACAGAACGGATTTTCACTTACCACCACCGCTCTACATCACCCCAGCTCTTGCATCCCTCTGCCTTCCCCCTGCCGCAGACGCACCCTCGGCGCTCCAAGACGTGATCTACACGCTGCTGGTGGTTGCCCTCGGAGTGACGGCCTTCAACGAGCGCAGGTCGCTGCCTTGAAGCGGCCTTGAAGTGCCAGCACTCAGCTGCTGGGCATGCCGCAACCTGCAGGCGGCACCCTCTGCTGCAGGTTGACGGCTGCCCTCCTGTACACTGAACCAGTCAATCAATTGCATACCTGTCTCACCCTGTATTTCAATCTTCTGAGAAGAGTCCGAGCGGTCAAACCCTGATGTAACTATGAGCTGAGGGTGTTGAGGGCAGCAGCAGGGGACTGGGCTGCATGGGACACAGCGCGCAGCGGGGCGGTCTTCAACTCCAACTTCGTCTCCACCACACTGTTGCCCTCATTCTCCATACCTTTCGCTTCAGCTTCGCCCCTCTACGTCTTTGACTGGCCCCGCACTCGCAAACATGGCCGCACTCGTCGCCGCCCGTGCCCCTCTGGCCCTGCGCGCCTCCACTTCCGCGCCGCGCACCCAGCGCCGCTCCCTTGCCGTGCGCGCGTCTACTGAGAACGAGCAGGAGACCGCGGCTGCAAAGAACGTGGTGTTTTATAAGGGAAACAACTTTACCGAGGAGGAGGTGCGTTTCGCCGCGTCCGCACCACAAGAAAGCCTTGAAATAAAGCCGCATGGCGCTGCTGGAGGCCGTCCGCGCAACCTGTGTGGGGGCCGTGTGGCGCGTGTGGCCGCCGCCGCCGCCGCTGCCGCCGCCGCCTGCCGCCGCCGCCCTGAGCATTCCACCAGAGCCCACAACCTACCACCCACTTGCCTCCCACCAACACCTGCAGTGGAAGAAGGCCTCTGCGGAGGGCGTCAAGCCTGCTGCCACCCCGGACTACTCTCTGAATGAGGCGCCCGCCGCTAAGGCCGTGTCTCTGGGCCAGGTGTGCGGGCGGCGCTTGGCCCTGGGCTGGGATGGCGGCAGGCCTTAGCTTGGGCCTGGTTGGCAGGAATGATTGGGAGCAGTACACAGCTTGCCCCTGCAGGCGAGCCCTTGCATTCAGTGCCAAACTATGGCTCCTGCTCAGCAAAACGGCCCCACACCCTGCATGTCCCGCCGCCTCCCACAACCCACACCAACATTATAACCCCCCTCCCCTCCCCTCCCCACCTCTCCCCCGCAGCTGATGGCCTTCTCCGGCCCCGCCCCCGAGCTCATCAACGGCCGCCTGTCCATGCTGGCCTTTGTGGCCGCCCTGGGCGCTGAGCTGGCCAGCGGCGAGCCCGTGCTGCGCCAGCTGGGCGAGGAGCCCACCGGTGAGCTTCTTAGTTGGGTTTATGGAAGGATTGTTTGCACCTGGGCTGGTAGTTAAGCTTGGTGCGCCAGCTGGGCGAGGAGCGTCCATCTCAATACCCGCTCTACGATGACTGCTACATAGCCAGCTTGCCGCTGCCTGTGTGCCTGTGTAGAGCAGCGCCTCACTGCCCCTGCTCCGCTGCCCTGGCTCCCCGCAGCCTGCCAAGCCACCACACCGCTCCACACCGCTGCACCAGCGTGCCATCTCTTACCATCTGTCACTCCCTCCCCCTCCCTCTGCAGGCGTATTCCTGGCCGTCATCACCTTTGCCGCCGCCTCCCTCATCCCCATGCTCAACTCGGCCGAGCGCAAGCCCTTTGGCCCCTTCACCCCCGCCGCCGAGATGCTGGTGCGTGTGTGTGGCTGTGCCGCGATGACCTGCTCTTAGGGGTGCTGCTGGCGCGCATGTGTGACTACTTGCATGGGCGCCCTTGCGCTGCCTCGGCAACCTGCTGTGATATGGCCGAGCGGCCGATCAACATGTTGCTGTAGCAGCTGTAGCAGCCCAAACTTTGACGCCCAATGCCCCCTCCCTGCCCTCCCCCGTCCCTTGCAGAACGGCCGCGCCGCCATGATTGGCTTTGCCGCCCTGCTGGCCGTTGAGGCTGTGCGTGGCACCGCCCTGTTCTGAGCTGCCTCTCCGGCGCTGGGAAGGCTTGGAAAGCTTGTCTGAACAAATCAGCCATCCGCAGCAGCGGCGCCTGCCTCAGTCACCCCTTCGGAATGCGGCGCCGCTGCCTCCCCCTTGTCATGTGTTACCCCAACCCCTGTGTTATATAACAACGCCCCCATTTGATTGCCACACGCATGTGCAATAGCGATTTCATTCCCCAATTCCCTCTGCTCTGGAAAACATCAGCTTTTGAATACATCCACCTGGCTTCCCTGGCTAGTGTGCCAGCCAGCCATAGCGTGTAACCCGCGAGTGTTGTTACAGGCAAGCGTAGCGTCTATGGGTACAAAGGGCGGCGAGCTCATACAGGCGGGCAGGGGAAGGGCTAGGGCATGCAGTGTTCAAACATGTGTCGGCTCAGCAGTGCTCATTAGGGGGGGTGCATTAATCAAGACTGCAGTGCGGAATCAAAGCCATGCCGGGGGTGCGCACGTTGTGTGTGCTGCCTCAATGTGTTGATCGATTCGTTTTACTTGAGGCCGGGCACAAACTGCTGTGCGTACGCGAAGCCGTCTGCAAGGGAGGACGGAGAGAGAGGAGCCGGGTTGTAAGGCAGCAACAGGCAATAAGGTGGCTGGCAGGGACAAGGACAGGCTGGGTTAACGGGGCGGCGGATCTGGAAGCTTAAGGACGCCCTTCTCATCCGATGGTACTGCCTGGCTGCTGCCTTGATCACTCACTATTGTTCCAAGGGTCTGCGAGGTGCTTCTCCAAATTCTCCAGCGGGCCCTCGCCTGCATTCAAGGCAGTGCGGTAACATGTCAGCGACAGCGGCGCCAGCAGGGAGGTGGGCGGTCACCAAGCTGTGGCGGTGCTGCGCCACTACTTGATGCTGCCGCTGCCCACCTCAGCGATATTCTGTTCAAACGGGCAACTCCACAATGCAAACAACTGGCACGCACCGGTGACCAGCGCCTGCACGAAGAAGCCGAACACGGAGACGAGCGCCAGGCGGCCGTTCTTGATCTCCTTCACCTGCTCCCAGGGGGAAGGGGTGAGGAAAGAGGAGGGAGGGAGGTCAGACGAAGGCGAGAGGTGAGCAAGGCGTACGATCATGCAGATTCGGGTTTGCTATGAGGCGGCCCCCTGCTGCTGCTGCCCACGCACCATAGCGCTGCAAGTCAGCTGCCGCCTTGCATGCTGCATGCTGCGCTCGGCTGTGCAGCCGAATGCACTGCATGGAGGCACCAAGCAGCCCACCTTGAGCTCGGCCAGGGTGTCGGGGTCGTCGCCCAGGCCCAGGGGATCGAAGAAGCCGCCTGGGGAGGGACAAGCGGGGCCGGAGGGGCAGGGCGGAAGGCAAGTTGAGCGACGGTGATGGTGAGAAGCGCGCACTGCTGCTGCCCCCTAGCAGCGGTGGCGGCAGTACAGGCTGGCGGCATGTGCAGCGCTGAGGAACAGGCTGCCCCTCCGCCTCTTGAGACAATTGGCCAGCGTTTGCGCCACCCACCAGGGTACAGCTTGTCGCCCGAGGTGTCCACGGGCCCCTCGCCCGCCACGCGGTACGCCTCAGCGGTGCCTGCAAGCAAGCAGGGACATGGGGGAACGGCAGCACAAGTCGGGTGAGCGGTGCGCACTTGTGTTATGCAGTCTTGAGCAGCGCACACACCTCTGCAGGTAATACCCGTCCTTGCAAGCTCTTAAGCTCGCCAAGAAGCAAGCCCCGCCGCCGCTGCTGCTAGCAGCGCTGCTGGCGAGCGCTCACCGACAAAGAGCAGCTGCACCAAAGTGGCACCAGCAGCTGCCCCAGACACAGCCACACAACTGGCAGGAGGCTGAGGTGCAGTACAGTACAAGCCCACGCACCGACGAGGATCAGCTGCACCAGCAGGGTGGCCACGATGGACTGGGCGTGCACCAGGGAGGGGTTGCCCAGGTAGTTGAGGCCGTCGTCATTGAAGATCGCAGCCCCAGCTTTGAACCAGATTGCAGACTCTCCGAAGTCCACAAAGCCCTGCAGGAGGGGAGATGGTGAGGAGGTGCAGCCGGCGCTCGGATGCAGGGCGCGCGTGCAAGGTGGTGGGCTGATGCGGATGCACTGCCGCGAGAAAGCCGCCCATCAAGGAGCACAGGGCACGCAAGGGCAGCAACCCAGAGGCACCGTACGTAACATGAAGAGGCTGGCGAGCGGCAGTTGCACACGCACCTGGCGCTGCAGGTATTCGGGGGTGAGGATGCCGACCGCGCCCAGCAGGGCCTGAGGGGGGAAGGGCAACAGGAAGGCAAGGGTTTCCAACTCGGTGCATGCTGCAATACCAAGAGGTGTGGGCGATTGGTAGCCGCCCAGGTGGCATGCATTAACAAGCCGCAGCATGCTGCGCAGAACCCACTTCGACACACCACCGGGCAGTGCCGCTGCTGAACTTTTGCACGGCAGCACCGCCGCTCCTCTTCCTCCAATGATGGCTCACCCAGCGGGCGTGGATGACCTCGATCTCGCGGTACCGCGCAAACGTCTCGGGGTCGGCAGACAGGCCGGCGGTGTCCCAGCCGTAGTCACCAGGGAACTCGCCTGCACAGCAGAAGCAGCATGAGCAGCATGACCAGCATAAGCAGGGAGCGACAGGGGGTGGGGAGGGTGGCGGACATGCCATTCAGATGTGCTGGTCGGGAGCGGGGCAGGTGATGAGGCGGATGTGCTAACCAGTGTTAAACGCAATAGCAGCGCTGGCTGGGAGAGTATGCCACTGGGGGCGGCAGGCATGTGCCCGGCACAGATTGCCGCCGCCGGCTTGTAGCGGCAAAGGCACGGGCGGGATAAGGCCGGATTCTGTTGTGCAAGCGGCTCACCCTTGAGGTAGGAGGGCACAGCGCCCTCGGAGAAGGGGCCCAGCCACTTGGCGCGGTCTGCAGAGGAAGGCATAGGAGTGAGGCATGTGGGTAAGGGAAGCAGTCGCTGCTGCGTGAGGGGAGGGTCTGATCGCATCAGCGGCGGCGGCGGCGGCGGCAATTGCAAGCACGGCGGTAGGCGCCTAGCTGCCTGCTGGGGCTGGCCCTGCCGCGCACCAGGGCCATAGAACTCCACGGCGCGGGTCACCGTCTTCTTGCCCTGCTGGAAAAAGGTTGGCAGCCACTGAAGATTGAGAGCCAGGCGCGGAGGGATGACGGCAACAGTACGCGGCGGCAAATGGGCGGCCGCTGGCAGCGGCGGGAGGCGGGGAAGGCTGCGCGCTACTGCACACGACCGGAGAGCTATTAAAATTCATTCCTGTCAAGACGATCGCAATCGCTCACCCTGGAAGCGTTGCGCGAGGCGCTGCCGCGGGTGGTGCCCGCCAGTGCGCGAACAGCAAGCGTGGAGGCCATGGCGAATGCTTGTCGGCAAGGAAGGCGAGAAATGTGCAGAATGAGCGACCGGGGATCCGCTTATGAGGGCCCCCCTTGCAGGCACCTGCCGCCGTGGCAGCAATGCGACATCAAACTGTGCTGCCAACTCCTTGCTGGCAGCCAGGCCCGTGCTAGCCGATTGGCTACGCTGTTCCTGGACTACTCAGCCTGCTGCCTCCCAACCCCTGCTCCCCAGCCCAGTCAGTGCTGGTCCTGCCCCATTGCAAGCTGGCCGCTTGCCGCCGCTGTGCCGCCATTCCCTTCCTCTCCAGCCCTCCCCGGCCTGTCAGTCCATCTCAGGCTTGATCATGGCTGATATAGCGCCGAACGTGGAGTCCCTGCGCCTTGAGGAGCCAGCAGGCATGGAGTTTCTCCGCTCCCGCCTGCGCCGCGCTGCCGCAGTACCGGCAGCCGAGCAGCCAGTGGAGGTCCGGCAGCTGCTGCTGGCCACCTCCCTGCTGGAACAGGTGCAACAGCTGCTGCCAGCTGCAGTGGATGGGCAGCCGAGCAGCGCAGGGCCCTCGCTGCAGCAGATGACCCTGGCGTTTGCAGCGGCGGCGGCAGCGGAAGCAGCCGCGCCGCAGCCACCGCCGCTGGCTTCGGAGGAGCGCATCTGCCTGGCTGCCTACCGCCCAGCCCTGCTTGCTGCGGCGGCCGAGGCAGAGCAGGCCGAAGCCAGCAGCACGGCTGCACACGCCGGCCTAGAACGCAGCAGCACTGGCGGCAGCCACGCCCGCAGCGGCGGCAAACAGCAGCCCAGCAGCAGCGGGAGGGCAGCGGACACAGCCGCAACTGCGCCAGCAGCACCCCGGCTGCAGCTGCCGGACAGCCTGCCCCGCCTGGCGCGGATCCTGGCTCACTATACAGCCGCCATTGAGGCAGCGGAGCAGACGAGCTTGGCTGGCGACGTGGCAGCAGCCTTGCAGGCGTACGTCCCCCTCGCCTCACTCGTGCAGCAGCTCAGCGACCCGGCGTGGCAGCAGGCTGCCGACCAGCAGCTAGCGGCTCTGTGGCGATGGCACCAGCAGCAGCGGGAAGAGCAGCAGCAGCAACACTTGCAGCATGCTGCCCTACAATGTGAGCCAGGCTTGACGGCTGGCCAGCTGCAGTTTGCAGCGGCAACAGCGCTAGCACAGCTGGTGTCTGCGCTGCAGAACAACTGCAGCCTGCACAGCCGGCGGACAGCTGCCGCAGGTGTAGCAGGCGCAGCATCCCATCAGCAGCTGATGCAGCTGCACGGCATGGCTGCCGGCGCGGCAGCCACCCTGCTGCGGCTGGCCCCCGACAGCCCAAAAGCCTGCCTGCTGGCCGCCTTCTGCGTGCTCGCCTCTGACGGCAGCTACCGCGGCCAGCCTGCCACCCAGCAGCAGGCGCTACATTTGTACCAGCGCTGCTCCGAACTTGCAATGCAGCAGCCGCCGGATGGCTCGCCGTACTGGGCGGTGAGGGCGGCAGCGGGCTGGGTGGCGCTGGCGGCAGTGCCACGGCGCAGCGAGGCCAGCTGGAGGCAGCCGTTGCAGCCTTCAGGCACGCCGAAGCAGCCCTCGCGCTGTGCCGGCGGCAGCGCCTGCTGCCCGTCGTGTGGCTTGAGGTAAGAGAGTAGCAGGGGAGCAGAAGACTGAGCAAACGGGCTGGGTTTGTTTGAGATGCAAGGCCTTGATTCAGGCTGCCCGTCATGGCGGCCATAGGGCCTGCTCATCTTCACCAACCAACTTGCAGCTGCAACACCTCACCAACTGCATATCTTGCCCTTACACAACCTCTGAAGCAGACGCTTGGAGGAGCGATGGCAGTTGCACGGCAGCTGCTGCCCAGCGCCCAGGCGCAGCTGCAAAGCATGGGACCAGCGCTGCACAAGAGTGAACGCCCCCTCACGGGCACGCAGCGCCGGGCGCAGCGCGCCTCCCTGCGAAAAGCAGCAGGCGCGGCCGTGCAGGCGGCGGCGGAAGCTGGGGCGCAGCTGCCGCACCGCTGCGCCCACTGCGGCAAAGCGGCGGTCGGTCTGCGGCGCTGCGCGCGATGCAGGCGGGCTGACGCGTCATACTGCAGGTGGGCCTGGATGGAACTGTGCCACTGGTGTCTTGGAGTGCGTGGTGCACAGTGCTGGATTATGTTGCAACCTGCCTGTTGCATTAGCCTGTGTGGGCGTGCATTGAAAAATGGGCCGATGCTAGCAAGCCCCGGCGTGTGCCATTCTGGGATTGAGAGACCTGCTGACCTGCTGCTCCCTTCTCGTTTCCCCCTGCAGTCGTGCATGCCAGGCGGCTGCGTGGATTGAGCACAAGCTGGAATGCCGCGCACCATGACAACCCATCTGTATTTCTTCAGTACCTCTGTATCATAGGGCTTCTGCTACTCGCTTGCTCGTGTCATTTTCACACCTCAACCAACTTGAACATAACTGTACTCTGAACCACGCCCTGCTTTTGCTCTGCACTGCTGCACTGCATTCTGACCTATGTTTCATTCTTTCTGTGGCTCAGCCTACGGCAGCAGAGAGTGGCTGGGTGGAACAACACAACATCAAACAGGGTCAGAGCTAGAGCGACAACAGCAACACAACGAGGGAATCAGGGTCGAGACGTGGTCAGAGAGTCAGGTCATACAGTGACAGTGCCGAGTTTGTGTGGCAGGTCAGAGGTACCGCAGGGCTTTTGCAGCCCTGCGGCTGTAACTAAAGGAGATGAACAGCACGCGGCCAGTCTCGTAACCACTGTCATCGCTCATGCCCAGCGCCGGCCGGCAGCCGGGATTTGGCTGGTGCTGCTGCGCACGCCGCGTGCGCTGTTCAGCGTGCCGCTGCCGGCGCCGCGAGCACTGTTAGGTGGGCCGCCATCGGCGGGTCCCGACACCGAGCGCCGCATGCTTGCCGCGTCTGTGCTGGTCACCGAGCGTCGCAGGCTGGCACTGCTGCTGGAGGAGCGCTGCTGCAGGGCTGCACGGCGTGCCGCGGCCTCAGCGGGCGATTCGCGGGCCGACAGGGGCCCGCGTGGGATGCTGCTGCTCAGGGTAGGGGAGCGGTGCTGCGTGCTGGGGCGTGCCGTCAGGCTGCCGCTGGGCGCGCCGCGCTGCGCTGCCGGCGGCGGCGAGGGCGAAGGCACGGGGATGCGGCTGCCGGCACCCTGCAGCAGGTTTGGTGAGAGCAGGGTGGTGAACTTAGGTCGAAACACGCCTGGACGATGGCTCAGCTGCAGGCACTCCTTCCTTAAACGCACAGCTGGGCCACACCTGGGAGAGCCTCCGCCCGGGCGCTGCGCCGGTGCTCGTCCTCGCCTGCTGCTGGCCGGGGGGCGCCTGGCTGCTTCGCACACCGCCAGCCAGCGACAGCCGCGGCACGCCAGGCCGGCCGCCGGCAGCGGCTGCTGCTGCGCCTGGCCGTGGAGGGGGCGGGCCGCGGCTGCTCAGCGGGCGCGGCGGGCTCAGCGCGGCCATCTGCTGCACCACCTCAGCCTCCTCTTCAACTGCATCGTCCTGGCTGCCTGGCTGTGCCGCCGCTGCTGCCGCTGCCGCCTCCCGCTCCGCCAACCCTGCGGGGCTGCAGTCCTGGGCAGGGCTGCCCACATCGCTATCGGCATCCACCAGCCAGTTTGTGGAGCTGCCTGGGGAGGCGCGCCGTGCGCTGCGGGGCGTGGCGCCGCTGCGTGCCGACAGAGGGCTGCGGTTCTCCTCACTGTCTGCCCGCTGCAGCTGGGCCAGGTTGAGGCGGGCCATGGGCGGCCGCAGGCCCGCGCCACTACCAGGCCCCGACAGGCGCCGGCCCTCTTCCTTGCTGCCGCTGCCGCCGCCCAGTGGCAGGCGGGAGACCTGGGGCGGCCGCGTGCCCACTGCATCGCGTGGGGAGGTGGAAGGGCAACTGTTGTGAGGTACTACAGCCAGTATGAGCTGTGAATATGAGCAGGCTTGGATGACTGCACTTGGCTGGCCTGTCACAGCCGCTGCACAGCTCCCGGCAATCCCCCCTCAGCTGCCACAACTAACCCGAGCCACCGCGGGGCGTGAGGCCGCTGCCCACCGCTGCGCCTCCACGAGGCGTGGCCCTGCCAGCCGCTGCAGCCGCTGCAGGCGGCGGCACCGCTGCCGAGGACTGCTGCGAGAGGCGAGAGCGGGGGGTGAGGCCGCCGCCGCCGCCCTGCCAGGAGGTAGTGGGCCGGAAAGCGCGGATGCCTGCCTCGTCCTCTGACGGCGCACCACCCGAGCCGCCGCCCTTGGCCAGCTGGGCGCGAAGGGCCTCCACCTCTGCTTGCAGCGCGGCGCTCTTCTCCTGCTCAGCCGCCAGCGCACGTTGGACGGCTGCAGGGTGGGCAGTGGAGGGGAGAGGAGTGGGCACGCGGCATGCATGGCAGGCGGGCGGGCCTCACGCCCCCTTCCTTGCAGTCCAACTGCTTAGTGACACCTCAAGTGGCTTCCAAAGCCCTCGTCCCACAGCCAGCAAGCTTGCACATTATCTTGTCATCTTGGTGTCGCACTGCACCCCCTGCCACGCACCCGCGGTGTCCTGCTCCGCCTTCAAGCCACAGCAAGAGCCACACACCAAGCACAACAGCCCTATAACCAGGCTCTTCATCGCACCCCAAGCCGCCCCTCGCACCCGCGGTGTCCCGCTCCGCCTTGATCGCGCGCTCCTTAGCCTCCCAGGCCGCCCCGCTCTCCGCGTTGCGCTTGGCCGCTCCCAGCGTGATCTCAGTCACGTTCTTGCCAAAGTTGAGGGTGGACAGCGTCTCTGACACAGAGTTCATCTGAAGTGTGAGGCGGGCAGGAGGGCAGGCAGGCACAGCGATGTGAGCACGGCAGCGCAGCGGCGCCTGTGCAGTGACTGCAAGCACCAGCCAGCAATGCCACCCGCACCGGCTGGCAGCCGTGATGGGAATCGAGGGGCATCTGCAGGACAGGCAGACTGAGCCCTGTTGCCGCACTGCGCATTGTCCAACAGCCAGCCCACCTCGGGCGCCACGTGCATGAACATCATCGTCTTGGCCTGGCCGCTGAGGGAGTCCTGCAGGAAGGGGCGGCCAGGAGACACACTCTTGTTGGGGCAATCTGTAGCGGACTTTTGGTATGTACAGGGCGACTTCGCATGGCATGATGGCCCCACTGATGCCGTAAGCACAGCAGCCTGCTGTCCCCCCACCTGCAGCAGCTGCGTGAGCTTGGAGTCGCGGAAGGGGACGTGCGCATTCTTGGAGGCCAGTGCGTGCATCACGTTGCCGAGCGCGCTGCAGGCAGGAGCATGGGAGAGAGTGTGATGTGGGGAGGGCACTGGACATTCGAAATGAGCCGCGGCTAGTAAACTGGGCTACAGCTGTGAAAAGGGGCTAGGGTTGCAAAGCTCCTGAGACCCTTCCGCACAGCGCACAGCAGGCAGACCAGGCACAGGCCCCACCTGAGGCTCTTGTTGATGTGCTGCGCCTCCAGCAGCTGCTGCCCCTCGGCGCCGCTCTTGCCCACGCGCTCGCTGCCTGCATGGGCGGTGCACGGCCAGTGCTCACAAACACTTGAAGAGGCATGCTGCGATAACCGCAGCAGGGCAACATCTGCACACCTTGATCCCCTGTTTGGGCACCTGCGCACCACCAGGCCCATGCAAGAACGCCCCTGTGCCTTTCACGCTCCCCATCCCTCTCACCCGCCAGGTCGATGAGGTGCAGGCAGCCGTGGGTGCGCGCGTGCGTGATCTTGTTGGACCCCTCCACCATCACAGTCAGCACCTGCGGGCAGTGGGGAACAGGAGCACTGAGGCAGCAGATTTCAGGCAAGAGCGGGAACAGCAGCCATGACACGCCCAGCAGCCCAAGGCCTCAAGGGTCGTCCGCCCTCTCAACTAAACCCCTCCCCCCAGCACGCACCTGGTGTGAGCGCGAGGAGCGGTCGTTCATGCGCGTCTCCGCCACAGCGCGGTTGCGCTGCCCTCGGTCCATCACCTCCAGCACGTCCTCGGTGCAGGCCACCGGCACCTGGCGGGGAGGAGCAGGAGGGGGCGGGCAGGGAGGCGGCAGTCTGGATGAGCACAGCATGCGGTCAGAAACTGCAGTAGTGTGGTCAGCTGCTGGGTAGCTCGAGAGACAGGCTTTACTGGATGTGCTCCTCATTGGCTGCGCTGCCGCGCTGTCCGCCCACTTCAAGGGCACACCCCAGCAGCGCCACCCGCCCACTTGGATGGCGTCCGGCACGTTGAGCCCCGACCGCTCAAGGTTTTTGAGCGCCAGCGGCCGCTGCTGCTTGGCCTCCGCCTCGGACACCTGCTCAATGGTTAGGCACAGCAGCAGGCCTGAGGCTTTCATTGATGCAGAGACAGTGCACCACCACTCGGGGTTGGCTACTCGGCAGCCACAGGCGCTGCCACCAGGCCTTGCAAGTGGTGCGCACCAGCAGGTCTCGGATGCTTTCGTTGTAGATCTCCAGCAACTGCACCTTGATGCTGTACTCCACCTGGCGAGGCAGGAATGGGTGGGCAGATGAGCAAGGGAGCACGCCAGAGGAGCGGGTTGGGGCCCTGGGGCAGGCAGCCAGCCATTGGGAAGCAGGCACCCCACCCGACACCCTGGAAGCTGCAGATTTGCACCATTATCAGGCTCTCAAACAGTTGCCAAAGCCAGCCCTGCTGCCCACCTCCAGTTCGCGCTGCCGGTTGAGCTCAAACAGGTCGTCCAGGGCGCGGTAGTTGATGCCTCGGTTGGCGTACTCGCCAATGTCGGTGCCGCTCATGGTGTGCGTCTGTGTGCGGAAGGTTGGGAGGAAAGCGGGTGGGTGGGCGCTGGCTCCCAAAGCGGCTTGCAACCAAACAAGCTCTGCACATGTTCCCAAGCATCCCAGCATGCCCTGCATCCCAGCGCCAGCGGCGGCTGGCCCACCTTTCCGGAGCCGGTCTGGCCGTAGGCAAAGATGCACACGTTGTAGCCTGCAGGCGCAGGAGTACAGCATCATGTTCATTTCAACCGCCACAGCGGCTGGCCATGCATGAATCACATGAATCATGCAACCGCCCCACTACCAGCCACAGCTAACCAAGCCATGTTCCTCCACCGGGCTGCCCCCTACCGTCCAGCACGGAGCGGATGAGCGGCTGCGTCTCGGCGTACACGTCGTCCTGGGTGCTGCCCTCGCCAAACACGCGGTCAAAGCGGAAGTTGTGCCACTTGTTGTGCTTCTGGCTGAACACGTTGAGGGTGCCCTCCTCACCCGCCTGCGGCGGTTTGGGGATAAAGATGGAGCCCGGAGGGTTGCACGGGAGCACCGTGCATCAGGCAGTCTCGCAACTGCAGTCATTCCAGCCATCGTTGGGTGCAGGGCCAGGTAGGCCGCCAATCTGCGCTCCCAGCGGTCCCCGCCAACACCGCCCTGCCAGCCAGGGGGCCACGCACCTCCACCATGCGGGCTGAGCTGTCGCCCGTGCGCCCGCTCGGCCGCACGCGGCAGAACACGCGGATGCTGCCGCGCAGGTCCTGTGGAAACAGAACGGGCCGGCAATGCAGTTTAGGAGGCAGGCCATGCAGCAAGCATGCCCTATCAGCCGGGTGCAGGATGATGCAGAGCTGCTCCCAGTCCGTCCCCGCACCTGCACGGTGTTGTACAGCTGGCGGTTCTCCTCGCTGATCTGGCGGTACCGCTCGTTCAGGTCACGGTACTGCTGCACCTCCTGGCTCAGCTCCCCCAGCTGCTGCTCTGCCTCCGCCACCTTTTGGGCCGCCTCCTCCTGTGAGGAGAAAGCACATGTGAGAGCGGAAAACATGCGAAGTAAGACGGTACAGATGCGAGGCATGCTGCACGGTGCTGCTGTTGTTGCGCATCCAGATGAAACTTGCTGGTTGGCTGGAGAACAGCGGCCAGTGTCCTCCAACTGCCATGAGCCCGGCGGATGCAGCAGCAGCACAGCAGCCCAAGGGCCCCACCTGCACCAGGCGCAGCTCCTCCTCCTTGCGAGCCACCTCGGCAGCGGCGGCCGCCTCCTTGGCCACCTGCAGCACAGCAGCCGGCTTCTTTGCAGCAGCATGGCATGGTGTGCTACACACACATCGGCAGCCAAACAGCGAGCAGCCCAGTTTCCAAGTATGCAAGTCCTGCCAGCGGCCAGCGGCCTCTCTAGCCCCTGCCCTCCCCACCCCAGCCTCACCGCCTCTGCCTTGGCCTCTGCAATCTGGCGGGCCGCCTCCTCCTTCTCCGCATCTGCACGGCAGAAACGCGTTGCAGATCGGAGGCTGCGTTGCAGCAGCAGGGGCCCCAAGCCAGGCCCCGCAAGGTAGCATCCGCAGCACGGCACATGCACGGTCATGATGCCCAGCCACCAGTGCACTGCTGCCCGAGCCAAGCAGCGCACCAGTCATGCCGGGGGCGGGCAGGTACTGCACGTTGTCCGCCTGCTCCTTCCAGTGCGACACCTCCTGCTTCAGCCGGGCGATGTCGCGCTTCATGCGCTCCTGCGGGGTGGCGGGCAGGTGATGCACAAATCATCAGCAATGGCAGCCAGGCAGGGTGGTGCGTGGTTCACCGGCTGGCGCAGGGGTGTGCTAGGTTTGCTTGCAACTCAAGCTGCTGCTGTGCTGCCAGCTGAGGATGCGCCACAACCCGGCAGACCTTGCCTCAACCGCCCATTTCCATGATTCACACAGGCACTGCACTGCCGCACCTCCACCCCCACCCACCTGCGCCTCCTGGCCCAGCTTGAACTCCTGGTCCTTGGCCAGCAGCCGCTTCTCGTACTCCTGCACAGCGCAGCGGGTGCCAGGACGCGCATGGGAGGGGTCAGAACCACACTGCAGCTCTTGTGACACG
>VFQQ010003498.1_pt1 | contig 15111 bp, 25 predicted proteins | sample 3512341 | NCBI WGS metagenome assembly VFQQ01 (sample SAMN10412373, study PRJNA504923) | tailings metagenome | isolation source: Relicate 2 Philex TSF1 revegetated site | place: Philippines: Tuba, Benguet | collected 2017-08-29 | reverse complement strand
CCAATCGAAGACTGCTGATGTCTGCCGTAGTTGTTGCCGTTGTTGCTGTTACACTTCAATTGAATCAGAAATAGCAGACAACCAGCTGTAAGTTGCCGCCACTTCAATCTGCTTTCATTTCAACCAACCTTCCAAGTGCATTCAATCTGCAAAACCTGCACCAATCCACGGTTGCCTCAATCAGGCATCCTGCACAACCCGTCCCTCTTACTATCAACCTGCATGCATCTCACTTCCAACCTGCCATCTTGCACATTAATCCGACGTGCGGCATTTCGGTCCGCCGCCCGCTCCCCTCCTACTTATGCACTGCCTCTGAACTGCACAGCAACCAGTCCCCAACTTACCTGATCACTTGCACAACTGTGCCAGTGTAGACAGACATTCCCCACTTGACTATCAGAGACCGGCCAGCGTGTTACACGCGGTTGCCAAAGCTGCGCTGCACCGCCTTGTCAACAGCTTCACAACGCTCAGCCATTTCCACTGCCGCTTGGAAAGTTGGGGGTGGATGCAGCCGCACTTCCCTTTGGATCTCCTGTCTCAAGCCGATGATGAACTTGTGCTTCTTGTCTTCATCAGTGAGGCTTGGAATTCTGAAGGTGGTGTTGCGGAAAGCAGCCACGGATCTGGTGGGGTGGCAAGTCGGGGTAGGGCAGGGAGGGGCAGAGGCTGCCAGTGGGAATCACTGCTACGGCGGCATGGCCAGCAGCCGGTAACTGGCACGACCAGCAGCCGGGGTAGTGGGCGCTGTGGCAAGTTGCAGCGGCCAGCTGGCTCGGGCTGCTCTATGTGTCAAAACCGCTACGCCACCCGGTGCCCTCGCCCCCGCCCGCCACCCTGCCTGACCGGCCACCCACCTGTGGCGCCGTTCTGTTTCTCAGTTCACTGGGGCTGCCACTGCACACAAAACCAGGATAGGCAGGGCAGGAGGGCAGGGCTGCTGTTGGGAAGCGCTGACGGTACGGGCCTGGGCGCCGGCATGCGGGCACAGCCTCCGGCGGAGCAGGAAGCCGCCGGCCCCTGCCTTCGCCGCCCACGCTGCCCGCCCCGTCAGCACGCCTGCTGCGCCCCGTCTGGCACAGCGGACCTGGCCTTGCAGAGCAAACGGGGCCACACATGCTTCGACAGGCTGGCCCAGCGGGCAGTGTGGAACGAAGGAGGGCCCGCACTGCGGGTGCGGGCATGGGAGAAGGGTGACAGGGTAAGGGGATCAGGGCGAGCAGGCAAGGGGGCCAGCGTCCCACCATCCAGGCAGCGTGCAGCCCCAGCGCTGCTTGCCCGGGCTGGACCGCGGCACGGCGCCTGCCGCGGCGGTGCCTTGGCGGCTGGCGGCCAGCGCCGCCCGGCCGGCGCGACATTAGGACCCGCACCGCGCGCGCCTCTGATCAGTTGCAGGAGGTCAGCTGAGCGCGCGCAAGTCGCAGCAAGCCTTCCGAGCAGCTCACCGAGCAGGCGAGCGCAACAGCACCGGTCGGTTGGCCACGGCTTGGGCCGCGGCGAGCTCCAGCTACATCGCAACACGCCGCTCAAGAGCTCGCGAGGTGTCGGGGGATGAGGGGCGGGCGCCACCGCTGCCGCCGCAGCCGACCCTACGGAGGGCGGCCTCCGCGAAGCTCGCGGCCTGCCAGCAAGGCTCTGGTAGACATGGCAATGAGAGCAGAGTAGCGCTGGGGGGGCTGCGTGCGAGCGAAGAGGGTCGCGCATGAGGGCGCTGGCGTGCTTTGCCCGCCACGGCGCCGCCCGCACAGGCTCTGCAGGGCCCTCAAACTCCTGTCCATTCCGCTGCAGCACGTTCAGTTGTGTCTCCATGATAGATGGAAAGCAGTTGGTCTGCTTCCTTATGGCGCAGCCGGGGCGGGGCGAGGGGGCGCCGCAGCGGCGGGCAACGGTCCGCTGGTTTAGCCAATGTGCCCCAGTGCCGCCGCCCGAGCGTGCACCGCCTTTGTGCCCCGTCTTCGTGCCTCGCTTCAGGACCCTCCCACAGATACGTCAGCAACAGGAGAACACCAAACTCATCCCTCCATATTTGCATGTTCAGCGTCAGCGTGGATCAGCGCCGCCGCACTTCCCAGATGCCGAAAGCAACAAGGAAATCCAGCAATCAGGAGGGCCGACTTCAATCACCCTGCAGCGCCCCTGTGTACACGAGGCCCATGTGTGGATCCATGGATTTGGCCGATGGCAGCCCTGTGGCGGGGCCGGGTGAGGCTGGCAGGGTTGCGCCAAGGAGTGGGCGCGGCCTGGAGGACCGCCGTGACGTGTTGCATGGATCTACGATGTGCATGGGAATGCGGCTGGGCGCCTCTTAAGCCCTGTGCGACAGACCGACCCCATGCAAGCTCCCCATGCGGGCCGGACCAGTAAATTGGGGGCCTGGCACCCCGCTCCAGCCATCTGCACCGAGTGAACAAGGCTGTGCACGCGCTCAGCAACCCGCGGGAGCTCACGCCAAGGTGCAGGGTTGTGGCGGGCTTTGCTCCGCAACCCGCAAGCTGCGCCGGCTGCAGCTTTTCGGGGTGCTGTCGCGTGGCTCCTGGTGGCTTGCAGGGCCCGCTGAGGCGCTGGCCAAGGACATGGCTGGCAGTGGGAGCGCTAGACCTCCCCGGCACCCGCCCGCTGCCCCGCAGGCACCTCACACAAGCTTGCACAAGGCGGCTCGACAGCGCGGAGGCAGCGACCACGCCGGGGCGAGCATCCACAGCGCCCGCCCGCCGCCAGCTCTTTGGCGGCGAGATGGGGCTGGCCGGCGGCAGCGAGCCGCCGCGCAAAGGAGAGGCCGGCGGGCTGTGCAACTACAGCAGCACGTACGGTAAGAGGTGGGGAGTGGGCAGGGCTGGTGGGCAATGCGGGGTCCCCCCTACTGCCCACCGCCGGCGTGCAGATTGGTCTGCGCCGGCGCCGGCGCCTGTGAGGCCCCGCAGGCGGCTTTCCCACTCGGCCCGATCGCTGCATGGAAACGTGCCATCGGCTGCGTGTATGAGCTTCCAGCCCGGTTGGCTGCTGCCGCGCAGACCAAGGGGCCACCATCCAGCACTGGCAGCTGCGGGATCTGGTGCACTGCCCCGCAAAGGATGAGGAAGTCTACTGCGTCTACCGCCACCGGTGCGTATGCGACGGAGACAGGGGCCAGCATCTGTTGTTGTTGACCATCGTTGTGAGCAGAGCGCAGAGCAGCCAAGACAACAGGCTGCCTCAGCATGCTGCCGCCGCTCAGATGCATGCAGCAGCGTCCCAGCCACACGGCCGCGCCGAGCTAGCCATTGGCGGGTGCAGCAGGGCCCCACCCAGTTTGCATGGGCACAGAAGTAGCAGGCAGCTTGCTGGTGACAGGCTGCAGCTGCTGCTCCTCGGCCCAGCCAGCCTCCTCGCCATGCTGGCCTGCTCAGCACCCTGCTGTGTGTGCTGTGCTGTGCTGTGCCCCTGCAGCACGCTGCGGCATGACCTGGCCAGCGGCAAGACGGACGTGGCTCAGGAGCTGTCTTTCGAGGTGAGGCGCCTGTGCTGCACAAACTTGTGGTCTCTGCTCTGCTCTGCTCCCTGAACCACTGGCCAGGGCAACAGCTGCTGCTTGTGGCTGGCACCGCAGGTGCACCTGTGCAACAATGCTGATGTGTCCTCACCCTCCTCGCCCCCTGCGCCACAGCCCACCAGCACGACGGTGGTGCATTCCCACCAAGGTCTTTTGTTCATGCCATCTCCTCGCTTTCACACCACTCCCATCCCCAATGGTCCATCCCTTCCTGTTGCAGCCCACCAGCATGACGGTGGCGCACGGCTTTGTGGCGGCAGGTGGGCAGAACAGCCAGCTGGATGCGCGGCGGCTGGGCGGCGGCGAAGTCGTGTACATGGGCCACTGCGGCGGCTCGGTGAACAACGCGCTGCACATTGGGCGGGACTCCAGCCAGCAGGTGGGGATGCTGATGGGGCGCTGCGCATGCGTTGTAACGCCAGCCAGCAGTTGGGTGGGGCACATTGGGCGGGACGCCAGCCAGCAGGTGGGGAGTGATTTTGGGAACTTCTTTGCTGGTGCGGAGCTGTTTGCTGGAGGCTAGACTAGGCAGCCAGCAGTTGTGCCATTTGGGCGTGCGATACAGCTGGACTAGGCTTGAGCTAGGCTAGCCAGCCGGCAGGTGCTTTAGGGCATCGGCAGCCAGTGGCTGCTGGCGGCCTGGCGGGTGGTCGGACTGCTGGCGGCTTGGCCGCGTGCAGCTGCACCTCTCCGCGGTGCAACAGCGGCACCGCCTCCCACCGCCGCTGCTCCTGGAACCCTCCTCTTTCCCCCATCCCTGCAGCTGCGCCTGTTTGTGTGCAACAACGACGACACCATCAAGGTGTATGGCCTGTCGGCAGGCACGCTGGCCACTGTGCTGCGCTGCCCCGTGGCCATCAACTACTGCGCGCTCTCGCCCTCTGGCCGGTGAGCCCTGCTCTCTGCAAGCGCCTGTGGTGTTATCGGGGGGTCTGACTGGCCCGCTGCCCTGCGGCCATGAATTGGTGCGCGCTGTGGCCCTCGAGCCGGCGAGCTCTCTGCCTTCTTGCTGCTTCGAGAGCAGTTTGCATGGTGCTGTGATGGACAGGGCAAGGATGTAGGCAAGGCTGTAACATCCACCTGGGCTGTTATAAAGACAGCATGCACCCACAGCTGCCACCAGCCCGTGCCCCTGCTCACCATTCACCCTCCCTCCCACCCTGCGTTACACTTGCGTCAAAGCAGGCACCTGGTGTGCGTGGGCGACAACCGGCACACATACCTGTACCAGGCCACCCCAGCGGCGTACCGGCAGTGCGGAGTGTTCACAGAGGCCAGCGATGCCGGCATGTGCTGTGCCTGGAGCGCCTCGGGTGGGTGGAGGTGTGGGGGCACGGGCTGGGAGATGGGGGCATCTATTGCTCCTCATCCTTGGTGGTTGGGAGGAGGCCTGCAGCACTGGCTGTGCTGCGCCTGGAGCGCCTCGGGTGGGTTTGGGGTTCCGGTGCAGGGGCGATGTTGGGTGCCAGCAGGGCAGGATTTGGACGGCTCATTGTTGGTGGTTGGGTGCCAGCGATGCCGGCATGTGCTGCGGCTGGAGCGCACCCGGTGGGTTAGCCCAAGGGCTGGAGGATGGTGCCGCTCTTGGCTCCGGCCTTGCTTGTTTCAACCACCTGCTGAGCTTCCCTTGGTGCTCTTCGTTTTCCTGTCTGCAGGCTCCATGTTTGCCTCGGCCTCCCAGGACGGATCGGTGGCTGTGTGGGACCACCGCAGCAGTTCGCTCGTCGCCAACTTCTTCACGCCGCTGGTGCGCACATGCGCTGCCGTGCTGCTGTGCCAGCTGGGTTTGAGGCGTTGCAGACACAGCTTGCAGCACACTCTCCTGTGCCACACAGCTACATGCTGATCAGCCCATCGCTTTATTTGCTCACAGCCTGGACGGACCCACTCCCTTCAGGCCTGCCGCAGCGTCAAGGTCTTGCGCGCGCCCCTCTACCTGCCGCAATAGCTTTCTCAGGCCACTCATTTCCAAACCCGATCCCTTACCAATCGCAGGCCTGCAGAAACGTCAAGTTTTCACCCGCGCCCCTCGACCTGCTGGCCTTTGCGGAGCACCGCTCGCGCTGCCACCTGGTGGACTGCCGCATGTGGGACCGCCAGCAGGTGCGGCAGTGCTGGTCTTCTTGTTGTTCCCAGAGTGCTATGTGGCTGATCAACGGTACGAAACACGTTATTATGTCTCGCTTCACAGGTGCTGGACGTGGGCGGCCAGGACTGCGAGCCCGACATTTCAGGCGTCGCGTTCTCGCCCTCCGGCCGGCGGCTCTACGTGGGCACCGAGGGCGGCCTGGCAGGTACAGTAAAGCCGGCTAACTTGACTTTCAAAGTGTTTTTGCGTGCCCCAAAGTAGCAGCAGCAGCAGCAGCAGCAGCGGCCAAGTTACTTCAAAGTTCGAAGTTGCCGGCTTTACTGCATTGGGACGGACATGTGTTGCTGCGCTTGCAAGCGCTCCTCGTCCTTCACGGCCTTGATCAGGCATGCATCTGGCTGCCGATGCAAGAGGCGTGCTTTTTGGTCAGCTGCACTGCAACCCCGCCACCCGGGGTTCCACCCATACGTGCTGTTTGCCATCCCTCACAGCGCCCTCTGCCATCTCTTCTTGCCCGTGCCACCCGCAGCCTATGACATTGATACGATGGGCCGCCGCGGCTTCCCAGCCTACGAGCTGTGCTGAGGCTGGACGCAGCCAGCACCTCGTGGGCTTCCAACTGGCTGCTGCTGGGAGCTTCCTCCCAAGCTGCAAAGCTGCCAGGAACAGCCAGCTGAGGATGCCTCACTCGTGCCCCTGCCCAGCCAGCCATGGCCCGCGCTGCACACTCCCTAGGGTGTCCAATAAATCCTATTTCATATCTGCTGCTCCCCGACTGCCGCACCCGCCGGCCGCAGCTGCTGCCGCAGCTGCTGCCTGGCTCTGCGCAGCCTTGGGGCCCTCTGTGGGTGGTGTGGGCCATTGCCCCCGCTGCTCGCGGTTTTGCTGCCCTACCTGCCCTGCCTCCCACACTCTCTGCATGCGCTTTGCACTCCCCTTTGCTTACCCTCCATTCCTACGTGACTGGTCGCCCCGCGCCGCCCTTCTTGCTTACCGTGTACGCCCTGCTATGTGTGCTTTTGTGAGTCGCGGGTGTGTAGCGACGGGCCGCGCTTGCCCTGCCGCCCCGCTGCCGCCCCGCCCCGCCCCGCCGCGCCCTTGCGCAGCCCTGTGTATAGCGCCTGACCCGCCGCAAATGCCAATCCCTCCACCATCCACTCGCCTCTGCTGCTCTGCTGACACACTTTGCATCACGCCTCAGCCCAACCTGCTTGCCCCACCCGCACCTGTGCGGCAGGACGCGTTGCCTCTCTCCCTGCCGCATGCACCCCATGGCTTGGCTGCACCATTCTTGCACCAAGCACGGGCCATGCCGTGTGCATCGATTTGTAAAATTTTGGGGTTTCTGCACCAAGGGTCTGCCTGGTGTTGCGCCCAGGGGTGGGCCAACTCAAGCGGCGGTGTCCCAGGTCAGAGCGGCAAAACTGCCACAGGTGTCGGCTGCATGCCCACTGCGTTGCGCATTTCAGGCAGCAGGTCCCCGCCGTCAGCTGCGGCTCCCAAGCTTCCCTTACATAAGCAGTTTGTATCATTGAATATGCTTAGACCGTCAATTACCGCACAGCCATGGCATAGCGCTCGTAGACGTTCGATCAAACAGAAACGCTAGCGCTCAGTGGTAAACAAATGCACGATAGGAAAACAATACGTGGGCAAATAACACAAATTGAATGGGCAAGGCATGTGTGCAACCAAAGTGGCGCGAAAATCGGTACGGCAGCAAGCTCCGCTGACAGCACACACTGCAGAGCAGCAACACAAAGTATGTCAATGTCACAGTCATCTACAGTCACGAAACACTCAAGGGAACAGTTTGTCCGCTTGGCTCTGGAAAGGGTTGGCCGGGCGCGCCTTTTGATGCGGCTTGGGCGGCGGCTGCGCAGCAGGCGCCGGCGCGGCAGCAGCTTGCACGCCGCCGCTGCCGGGCAGCTGCCCCGCCGAGCCCTGCATGCCGCCCCCCTCCTCGCCCTCCTCAGCTGCAGCTCCTGGCCACAGCAGCGCCTGCAGCGTTTGCACGACCTGCTCCGCTGTGGGCCGCTGGGCGGGGTCGCGGCACCAGCAGGAGTGGATCAGAGCCACCACTGCAACGAGTGGGCGAGGAGCATATGGTGAGGCAGGAGCATACGAGTGCAGTGAGATGCTTGGAGCAACAGGCAGCCGACCTGAATTGGAAAACTGCCAGGGCACGGCCGGGGTGTGTGGATTGCAAAGGCATTGCAAGAAGCGTTCCCCAGCAGCCGTCTGCACGCCTGGCAGTTGCCATGCAGGCAACGCTCGCCGCACCCCCACCATCCACTGCACTGCGCTGTGGTAAGCACGCTGTGCTGTGCTGCGCTCACCCTCAGCGGGCGCCTCGTCTGGCACCTGGATCTCTCGCAGCTGCCCCCGCCGCGGCTTCTCGCCTGTGCAGATTTCCTGTGGCGTATCAGGAGTGGATGGGGACGAGGGGTTGCGCCGAGCAAGCGATGAGCGAGACGGGCCGGCGGTGGGAAAGGAGCAGGGCAGGAGACGTGCGGGCTTGCTCGGCTGCGTGCCGCTGCCTGCTCAGGCACCCATCGTTAGGAGCATTCCCACGGAACAGCGTAGTATGCAGCCGTGCTGAAACGCAGCTGCCCAGAAGAACAATCGTTTTCAACTATTCCCACCCAGAAAGCCATCGCCCGGCTCAGCACGTCGCAATCCCCCATTTCGGCTCACCAGCACGCTCCACATGTTTGCAAGATTAAATCCACGGCAGCAGCCATGCAGCACCCCTGCCTCACCCAGAAACTCACCCCAGGCTCCAGGTCACAACCCCAACTTCGCCGGACCAGCATGCTCCACATTTTTTCGCAATCAAACCACCGGCAGCAGCCATTGCATGCAGCACCCCCGCCTCACCCACAAGGTCACCCCCAGGCTCCAGATGTCGCTGCTGAAGGAGCAGCGCTCGCCCAAAAGTTGCTCCGGGGAGGCCCAGGCAAACGAGCCGGGCGCGTCTGGTACGGATAGGACGGGGGCAAACGAGAGGTCCTTGACACTCTCATTCTTGATAAAGTCGAGGCGCCGCACGGCCTCCGCCTTCCTCAGCTGCCGCAGCCGCGTCAGTCAGCCCCAGCTGCCCAAGGGAGCAGTGATCATGCAATTTCTGCCACCGCCTGCACCTGGACGCGACAGGTGCGCCGCTGTGCTGGTCAGCACTTGGGAGAGGCCCACATCTGCGATCTTGGCCCGGCCGCTCTCTGTCAACAGCACGTTCTGCAGCAGGAGGGGATGGCGCGCAAGGAATGCAACATTAAGGGAGCAGACGCGGCAGGGTTGCGCGGAGTCAGCCGCAGTGTTCGACATGTAGCTGCGCTGCCCTCAAGCCACCAAGGAGCCTCGAGGCGCGAGGACAGCATGCGGGCATGGGCGCACGGTCGCCAGCCAACGGCGGTGTGCGCTGGCGCCCGCTGGGCTGCTACCCAACCTGCCCTCTCAATTGATGCATGCTGTGCACTCTTGCTTGCTTACCAGGGACTTGAGGTCCAAGTGCAGGATGTAGTTGCGGTGCAAGTAGTGCAGGCCAAGCGCGACTTCCAGTGCGATTTGGGCGCCGCTGCACCGGAGGAGCAGACGAGGACTGCCCTGAATGCAGGCACTGCAAAAGGGGCGAAGGGGCATCGAGGCCCAAGCTGTGCCCTTCCTTCCTGCACTGCCTCTCACTCCACACCTCACTCCAAACTAAACAGGGCTACATTTATGCGGTGCCTGTAACCAATATGCCAGTGAATAATCTCTCACCCTTTGTACCAAGTGACCATGCCGTTGGACAGTGCAGCATACAGCGTGCCGCCCAGGCACAGCTCCGTGACCACAGCCACCTCAGTTGGCGCGATGTAGGCGCCCCGGAACGCCACCAAGTGCTGCGACCTGCCAGTTGATGGGGTGGGGTGGGGCAGGGCAGCGCGCGTCAGGAACCACCACTTCTGTGCGACTGCCATGGATGGTACGCCATGCACAGTAGTGAATGGCAGGATGCTAGTCAGAGCTTAGGGGTTGCCAGCCCACCGCCAGCCCGATCCCCACCCCACCTTCCAACACGCCCACCTGCAGTTCTTCAGGATTGCTGCCTCCCGCAGGAAGCGCTCCCGCTCGCTGCCGCACAGCGCGGTGCCTCCCAGCACCTTGATGGCTGCAGCCTCGTGCCCGAGCTTGCCGCGGTACACCTGGCGCGGAACAAGTGGCAGTCGACTGCAATAAAGTTCCAAGGTGGTGGGCTGAGGCACAGCAACGATGCGCCATGCAGGCGGTTGGTCGTCCCCCAGCATGCGGTGCACAGCGGCCACACCATAGCTGCAGCCACCGTGCTCATCGGACAGCAAATTACGCCGGCGCGTATTTGCAGGCACTTGCAGCCGCAGCCACACACACCTCTGCCTGGTATCCCTCTCCTGGAACAATTGGCTTTCCGTCACGATGCAGAGCACAGCGGGCAGCCACATGTACAGCCACCTTGTTCAAGGGACGGCCAAGAGCAATTGCAGCCACACACACCTTGGCCTGGGAGCCCTCCCCAAGCACAACTGGGTTGCCGTCCACATCGTGGTCAATGCTGAAGTCGCACTGCCGCAGCAGGCTCAGCGTGCTCAGCGTGTGGTCTCCCAGCGACAGCGCGCCGCTGCCGCTGCCGCTGCCGGACAGCAGCGCCTTGCTGCTGAGGCCGGAGCCTGCCGGATTCCAGGGGGTGGGTATACGGTGTGGGCAGTGATGGCCGGGTGAGCAGCGGCAGCAGGGTGGCGTGCGGCGGCAACCAGCGGCAGTCGTGTGCCGTGGTGAGGCATGCGGCAGAGGCTGGGCGCCCAGCGTGTGCTACGCACGGCAGAGTCACGCAGCTGAGCTGGCCAAAGCGTGGCCACAGCGGGGCCATGTCCGCCTGCCATGCTGCCGCCCCAGCAGGCCTCCGCACTACTTGTGTGAAGGGGCACCCAGTACAGCACGCAGTACAGCACTCAGCACGCAGCACAGCACGCACAGCACAGCACAGCACGCAGCACAGCACCCAGTACAGCACCCACCTGCTGTGGTGGGGAGGGAGACGAGCCCTTCCTCCGATGCGCCCAGCTTCAAAGAGTCAAATGGCGCGACTGACTCCGGCAGTGGCCGCTGCTTGACCGAGCGCCGGCGGCGCCAGGCAGCGGCGGCGCCAGCCAGCAGCAGCAGCAGAGCAGCCGCTCCCACTGCAATGCCTGCCACAGCGCCAGGCGCCAAGCCATTGCCCCCACTACCGTCGAGCAGTGAGACAGGTGGAGCTGGCGGGGAGGCAGCAGGCGTGGGCGAGGCGGTGGGTGCTGAGCCAGCCTCTGTGCCTGGGGGCAGGCTGGGCGGCGGCGGTGGGCTGGGCAGCGCAGGCGGGGGCGGGGCGGGGGCGGGGGACAGGACCTCCCCAGACCCCACAATGTAGAAGCCCCCCTTGTTGAAGGAGGCGGGAATTTCGGACAGCACGGAGCCGGTCTTGGCGTAAAACACGGCCAGAGGGTTCCACTGGCTCTCGTTGATGAAGACCTGCATTGGCAAAAAATGCATGGGAGAAATTTGCATGGGCAGTATTGGCATGGCAGAAAGAATGAGGGCCAGGGCGCTTCAGCCAGCGGCAGTGAACCTGGCAGCAGTTTGGCAACAGGATCTCGGTAGGCATGTCTTGACAGGAGAGCATGCAAGCTGCGGCTTCCTGGGAGCAGAGCTGGCGCGGCAGCAGCCATCACATCCCACCGCTGTTCAAGGCGGACTGCACTGATTATGCGGAGCATCTCACGCTGGTCTGACGCTGCCACACAATCCTGCAAACAACCCTGAACAACCCAGCTTTCATACCTGGGGATGGTAGGGGTACTGCCGCGGCCCGTTGAGCGGCATTCCCAGCTGGCAGGCCTCCGCTGTGCTGCCCAGGCCGCAACTGGGGAAGTAGGAAAAGCCGCGGCACAGGACGCCGAGAGACTGGCACTCGGCGGCGATTGCCTGCGGGGCGGGGAGCGGTTGCGGCGCAGGGTGCGCTTGCTTGGTGGGCCGGCAGCCAGAAGCAGCGGACAGGCCTATTATTGGTCAGATACTGCTTGGAATGCAGTCAATGGGGCCACCCTCGAGCCTCCTCTCTGCCACGCATACCTCTGCAAGGTGCACCAACTTGCACAGCCACTGCGGTACGCACCTCCACCGTGCCGTTGAAGGGCGGCAGCACGCACTGCAGGTCATCTGCGTCTGATCGTGTTTCATTGACGTACAGATAGTCCAGCACCAGGTCGAGCGTGCTGTTGTCCGATTTGGTGCAGTGCGTTTTCTTGCCCGCCTGAACCGCCGGCGCATCAATGTCGACTTGCGTGCTGCGGAGACGGGCAATTTCGCAACGAAATGTGCTCAGGCAAGCAGGCGCGGCGGGACTCGGAGCTGCATGCACTGTCCAGCCGTGCATAACATCAGCTCGGTGATGCGGCCTGCTCTGAGGCGGGCCGTGCACAGCAGCAGCTCTGTGGCGCAGGCACCGCTTGGCCAGACAACCTGCCACCCTGGCTACACAGACAGCCCATCCCTCAGCAGGCATGCCCACTTGCCATGGCATGCCCACTGGCCACACCCATGCAAGGCTGCACCCTGCCCACAGCAAGCCAGGCCGCACCAGCTTGCTGCCGCTCACATTTCCCCGTCGGCGATGTACTCTGGATTCCAGATGCCCAAATCAAAGGCGGGGACAATGCCCCGCAGGCTGGCGTATCCGCTCAGGCTGGCTGCCCGTGCCCTCAGCGGCGAGCCTGCATTGGAACAGAGGGAGGTCTGCTGTCATGTTGCGTACAGGGGAAGGAGAGCTGCAGCCAAGATGGCGCCCTGCACACGCAGATCGGCCGGTGCGCACGTGAGCCCCGGTGGTGGTGTCAGATGTGAAGGGTGGCAAAGGGCAGCCGGGCCGCCCGGCCTCACACCTCCCCCCCCACTCTGCTGCTTCAACCCCCCCCCCCCCCCCGCACACACGCCCTGCTCCTGAAGCCGCTGCCCACCCGCCTCCCCTGCCGATGTGCACACACCCTCAGGTGCCCCCGGCCCCAGCCCGCCCACCTGCAACCAGCTCCCCAACCACGGGTCCTGACAGCGCCATCAGGCCCGTTGTTTCGTTCAGGCCGGCCTGGCTGAGCAGGTCGCAGGTACCACCCCCGATGGTCCTGCGTCCGCCGCCGGCGGTTGGTACCTCACAGGGCTCAACCGGGCCCAGCTGGCAGTACAGGAATGATGTGCAGTTGGGGTTTTGAAGGCACGCCTGGGCGCACACGCCCAGAGCACCGTTGTTGGTGCTGGCGCTACCGATCGGCTCGCCTGCAGGCACGGGCGGGTGGCGCAGGGCAGGCAAGTGTGGTTGGGGCGGGGTGGGGAGCGCGCTTGTCACACGGCGGGGGATGCAGCTTGCAGAGCATGGAGCATCAGTGGAAGGGTAGCACTATGTCGGAGGTCGGTGTGGTGGACAAGGCTGGGAGGCTGGCAAGGGGTCCGAGCAGCATGCAGGGCAGGCAGGGCGAGCCAGCCCCCTTGCCCTGGCTGCACACACAGGGGATGTGCCCAACCTCACCAGCCAGAGCGATGCTGCTGTTGGACAGTGCAATCCAGGTCACTGCAGGGCAGGTTGGGGACGGCTGTGTGCGTTCAGCGTGTTTGAGCATATATTGGCCCGCTGAGGCAGAGTCCAGGCAGAGGGGCATGCAAGCAGTGGGGCTCAAGTGAGGGCAGGGGTGCTCAACACATGGTGAAACACGAGGAGTTTGGCTCAATGGGCAGAGGTGCTTAACACCTGCCATGCCACAAGAGCAGGCAACAAGCACAGGCGCTGGCGCCCACCGTTCAGCTCTTCAACGGATTTCAGTTCAGCCATATAGCCCAGCACCGGCTCAAGCTGGGGGTCGGCCTGCAGCAAGGCACGCCAACCGGTTCGGCGGCCGGTGGTCGCATGGTGGTGCGCCCCCGACGGTGCGGACGGTCCTGCATGCGCGGCAGGGGGGGCAGGCGGTGAGCAGAGCAGCAGCGGCTGTGGCATGCAGCCCTTTCTGTTGATCACCAGCAGAGGCATTGCAGCACTTACCCTGGGCAGGGCCACGGCTCGCGCCCAGCAGCAGCAGCAGCAGCGAGAGCGGGACCAGGAAGAGCGGCAGACGGCGGCAGAGGACAGCGCTCCGGCTAGTGCCGCTTGGCGCGATGGCCAGCATCCGCCACAGCCCCCGTTCAGTCCGGCTCAGTTCTGGGGGGCTGGCGACGCCCCCAAGCGCCCGGTGCGAGCGCCGCGGCGCGCTGCCGCCTTGCAGCGCTTCTCTCTGCCTGCCAACTGCGTGCTAATGTTGCGCTGATGATGCTGAGGGCGCTGGGGGCAGGTGGCGGCTGGCGCGGTGTACGAGTGAGTAACTCAAGGTCCGCCGTGCAGCCGTGTTGGGTAGCAAATTGCTTAGCACGCAGTGACAGGCGTTAAATGAGCGCGGTCAGAACAGCCAGTCTGAGTTGGGGCCCTGAAATGGCGCCGGCGTCGGCGACCCCGCTGGCGCGCCATTCAGTTGGGCAGCGCGGTGATCAGCTATTGGAAAGGCTCAGGCGCATTATCAGCTGCCACAACGCCGCATGCAGATTGGGAGAGTGACACGGACAATTTACAGCTGTGCTAGCCACCGCAGCGTCGGAGCTTGCATTGAGGCCGCACGAGCTGTGCAAGTGAATGGCCCAACCGTGCAAGCTGCAGCCCGCAGCTCTCCACCGCAGGTCTCTACTGCGGAGCTGCTGTTTGGCGGGTGATGCAATCAAAGCTGGCCGCTGCCGCAGCCTCATCGCCGCCGCGTGCTGAACTGCGTGTACTCCAGGCCTGCAGCGGTTGAAGGGGAGGCATCCCAGGCCTGAACCTAGCTGGTGTGGCAGACCAAGCAGAGGGTCCGCAACCAACCCCTGCCAAATCCAAACTTGCCTTCCAGCTCCCGCTCGTTGCTGAAGTCGCAGCGCTCAATGACTGAATGTGGTGAGCCAGTTGTTGACAGCCAGTCCTGGGGAGTGAGGGCAGAGTGGATGTTCCAGTTGTTGCCCAAGCCACAACACCCATGCCCAAGGCGCAGCATTGATGCTCAAGTGGGCGGCCCGTGGCTCGGTTTGGTGGGGCTGCGGAGCTACTCACACACTGCCAGCCCTGGGGCAGTGACAGTGCGCTACCCACGTCTACATGCATACGCGGATCGGCCAGGCTGAGCTCATTCTTCACCCCAGCATCTTGCGGATCGGCAGTGCATTGTCGTGCAAAGCCCGCTGCCATGCCAAACATGTCGGTCATATAAAGGCGCCCGGCAGATCTGCGGCAATGTGCAGTTGAAAGCGCCCACCTTCATTTGCTCAACCGCCTCGGGCCGCCCCTGCACCTCGCCCTTCACCGTGCCCTGCAAGACCGAAAGAGGGATGAGACGCATGGTGGGGGTGCAGACATCCAGGAAGGTCATCAGTTGGACGCGAGGTTACCTGCAGGAGC
>VFQQ010003495.1_pt1 | contig 15119 bp, 15 predicted proteins | sample 3512341 | NCBI WGS metagenome assembly VFQQ01 (sample SAMN10412373, study PRJNA504923) | tailings metagenome | isolation source: Relicate 2 Philex TSF1 revegetated site | place: Philippines: Tuba, Benguet | collected 2017-08-29 | reverse complement strand
GGTGCTGGCGGCCTCCGACGGACGCTTCATGTTGCCGCGCGCCGCTTCGTGCAGCAGCTTCTTCATCTCCGGCAAGTCGCGCCAGGCCGTGCCGAGTGCGCGCTCGTAGTAGCGCCGCAGAGACGCCTCGAGGACGGGCTCGATGCCGCCTTCGATGTAGCGCGTCAGCTTGGCAAGGTTGGGGCGCTCCTCGATCTCCACGAGGCCTTGCACGACGACGTTGACGGCGTCCCAGCCGAACGCGGAGAAGGCACCGACTGGATGCGAGAGGCGATCTCGGTGGGCTTCTGCCAGTTGAAGGTGAAGTCGAGCCGGACGCCCGCCTCGGGGAATGACGGATGAAACTCTATGAACGTCCCCGGCTCGCGGTAGTCCTCGCAGGCGCGCTGCACCACCCGCTTCAGGCGCTTGCTGTTCTTCGGGTCGATGACGATCACCACGTCGCCGCGGCGCACGGCCTGCGTGACCAGGCACGCAAGGGCGACACCCTTGCCGGATTGCGTCGTGCCGACCAGTAGTGTGCCGCCTTCGAAGTTCTGCAGCGGCCGGTGCAGAGGGATCTCCCGGGTTTCCACGCCGTGGATGTAGGAGAGGCCGATCTCGGCGTCGGGCTGCGGCGAACTGTGCTGGCCGAGCAGGCGCAGCACGGCCGGCGACACGGCGAACTGGCGACGATCGACCTTCGCCAGTTCGTAGAGACGTTGCGAATGCACGGGCTGCCACTCGAAGCCGAACCCCAGGAAGATCGCTGCCGGGTCGTTGCACCACTGCGCAAAGGTGCGCGTGTCGATCACCTGGATTCCGTGCCCGCCGAGCGATGCGCGGAGTTTGAGGATGCGCACGCCCTGGAGCAGGCGTCTGCAGCCCATCACGACACAACCCGCTGCCATCGGCAGTGCCACCGCTGCGGGAACCTCGGCAGCCAGCGCGACGATCACGAAGTAGGCGGCGGCGATACCCCATGCAACGGCCGGATAGATCTCCATCGCAGGCCGCCACGGCATCTCATAGGGACGGACCAGCACGTCAGGTCTCCGGCTGCGGCACGACGGCGAAGCCGTCGAGATCGAACCCTTCGATGCCTCGCGGGTCGACGACGAGTCCGATCGTCGGCGTGCCGTTGAAGTCGCGCGTGCGCGTCGGCGGACCCTTCGTGGGCTGACCCGCGGAAACGAGGAGTCGCACTTCGGCCAGCGCGCGCAGCGCGACCGCCGCGGGGACGCCTCGCTGCTCGAACTGTTCGAGCGGTACGAAGAGGCCTTCGGGGATCGTGCAGCACCGGATCGGGCCGGTGCCGGTGTTGAGCGTCCCGACAATGCCGGCCAGGGCGTCGCGCACCACCGGGTTCAGGCGCATCGGCGCCTTCAGCGCCAGCGACGGTGACGAAGGCGGCGGATGATCCGGCACGACCATCGGCGGCGAGGGCTCGACGTGCTCGTCCGGCAATCCGCGCGAAGGCTCTGACGAAGGGATGAGAGAGAGCTGCGTGCCGGCAGGTGGTTGGGCCGGCAGCTGTGCGCACGGGTGTTCAGGAGCGTGACCTGCCTTGTTGCTTTCAACGACGACGTCGTCGGGCAGAGGTACCGGCGCTGGTTCCACGCTGTTGAACAGAATGGCCGGCGAGGTCATCCGGACGGCATCGTGCGACGTCTTGGCTCCCGGCGGCCTGACGGTCCAGCAGGGGTGTTGGGCGTCGCGCGCCGAGACGACGCCCGCCGCCAGCAGGATTTCGAGCATCGTCTCGGAGGACTTCGGAATCCCGCGCAGTTGATCTTCTTCGAGAACCCGTCGCACGTCTTCCGCGGCAGCGGGCCAGGTGACGAACAAACCGTCGTGCGCAAACCAGACGCGCGACTTCTCGCGGTTGGGAACCCACGCCGAGTCGCTGGACGCGAGCCGGCGCAGCGCGTCAACCAGGTAGCGTTCAAGATGAGACCCGAACTGCGGTTTGCCGTAGCGGTCCGCGCTGGCACCTAGGTTGCAATCGATGACCAGGGCAAGAGAACGCCGGACCAGTTCGTTGAGGACGTTGTGATCCCGGTACATCGCAGCGCCGCCGATGCTCGCCATCAGCTGCGGAACGATGACGTCGTTGTCCTCGGCAAGGTGACGCATCACCCCCGCCGGCACGACGTGGGGCAGTGCGAACACGCCAAGCGATCGGATCTCGACTGCGCGAGGCCGCCAACGGACGTAGTACCGGCCGGCGCCGCTCGCGGCCAGCCAGTCGGCCAGGGGTGTCATGTAACCCGACCATTGCTCGCCGGATGCGTCGGCAACCAGCAGGTGGCTGAGCACGCGATGGCACTCGCAGCACAGGCCTGCGATGAACGTCGCGAGACGCCACCGAGGTTCCAGGTGTCTGCGCACGGAGATCGTCGAGCGGCCCGAGAAGATGTGCCCGTCAGTGCCCTGCAGGCTGAAGAAGGCAGTCTCCAGTCCGAGACGGAACAAGCCGCCGGGGGCGCAGAAGTAGTTGTCCGCCGTCGCCGGCAGCAGGTGCACGTAGGCGGCGTAGCGGCGAACGAGAAGCAGGATCTCGCGCTCGAAGGTGCTTCCGTCGGCGCCGTAGCACGCCTTGAGGCGGCCGATCAGGTCCGCGTTCTGCGCGATGAGTTCAGCCGGAGGGGTTGCCGGGAACCCGGGGTCCGTGGCGCCGTATGGCGCGTAGGTTGGCGAGAGGTCCACGGCGAGATGTCATGTCAGCAGGTCCCATTCTTGGACTCTGCGCAAGCGCCGTCGCCGAAGAATGACAGCCGATTGCAGCGGATCTCGCCATCGGCATCCGGGCGGTCGTTCGGGTCGCGCACGATTGCGGCGATCGTTCGATGGAGGGCCATCGTGTCGCGTGTGGGCCTGGATGGGAATGAAGTCTGCAGCCGCCTGTCACACCGATAACGCTGCAGCAGCCTGCAGAACGGACAGTGCTCGCACGTCGACGCGATGGAGCCTACCGCCGCCAGGTGTTCGCTTCCGCACGCCGCGCACGGCACGACGGACAGCGCGATCGTGCCGGTGGCCCAGATGCCGTCCACGTGGGACGCCAGGTCGAACGCCCGATCAAAGCTGATGCGGTAGGGCGGCTGGCAGAGCGATTGGTAGTGGCGGTAAGCAGCGACAAGGCTGTCGGCGGCCGCGAAGTCTCCCGACCGCAGGCGCCGGTAGATCGATACGAAGATCGAAGCCTCAGCGCGATGCAGCAGATTGGCGCCGTGGTACCACTCCGGAGAGTCGGGCGCCCGGCCTCGACGAGCGAATCTGGCGTCCGCGAAGAAGAGCCTCTGCAGTTCGCGAGTGGGCAGGCCGGTGATGCAGTGGATCGTGCGGGAGCGAGCACCGAGTTCGCTGCACTCCTGCGCGAGTCTCAGGAGCCGTATCTGTCGCTCCGAGCGAATCGACACGCCGGTCCTTCAAGCACCGTGGCCCGCTTGCCGAACTGAGCGCAGCGAATGCACCGCAGCGATCGGCCCGGTCAGCGCCGTAGGCATTTGGAGCAGTGCGAGAAGGTCGTGCCGCGGGGGGAAGAGCGTGTTCTGGCCCATGTGCGTCACCAGCGCCCACAGCTGTTCCTGGCCCAGCGTGCACAGGTGATCCGCCAGGGTCGCATCGAGCGCGAAGCGGCAGCTCGCGCCGACGCGATCTCGCTCCAGCCCAAGGCGGATGGCACTCAGCATGTGAAGGTTGGTGGACATCACGTCGGTCTGCTGGAGCGGCGTCATGGGGTGGCCTCCCTTTATCCGGCATTGCATCAACGGTGCGCCTTCATCGGCTCCGAAGGGCTTACCTCGCCTCGCAAATACGGCGAGCCTCGCTGCTGGTCAGCATATGTTCAGGCGGTCGTGCTCTTCAATAGCAATTGCTGGCGGACGTCGTCGTTCGTTCGATTGCCACCGACAAAAGCTCCGTTCCTGGGCCGAATGTGGAAAGGCTCGAAATGAGCGGTGCATTCGAGTGGTGCGCCAACGCCGTCCTGCGGAAAGATCACTCCATCAGAGCTCAGTCCACGAATCTGCGCGCCGGCGGAATGGCGCGAAGGCCGCGCATGAATCCACCGACCTCACGCCGGCACGGGCCGACGACCACGACCGGTGCCGGGGCACCAAGTCTCCAGCCCGCGTTCAGGGACCGCCTGATCGATGCGTTGGATCGCGTCGGCGTTCCCGTTGCGGCCCGGCAGGCCTACGTGGCGTCATTGACCTCTCGTGCGCCGCAGACGGTCAGCCGCTGGTTCGATCAGGACAGGCCGGGCTTGCCGGATCTGGAGTCCTTCACGCGCCTGTGCGCAGGTCTTCGATGCAGCAGCGACTCGTTGCTGGACCTCCGGCTCGACGCCGGCGTGCCGGGTGCGTTTTCCGCCGCAGCGGACGAGGCGACCTGGGCGCGCGAGATCTTGCAGAGCATGAGGTGTGAATGCGCGGACTGCGACGTGGTCCGCATGCGAGGAGATGAAATGGCGCCCACCATCCGCGATGGTGACGTGATGTTCGTCGACCGGGGGTTGCGGCGGATCCTGGGCAGCGGCATTTACGCGCTGGAACTCGCCGGGCGCACCGTGGTTCGCCGCGTGGAAACCGGACTCGGTGCAGAACTGACGCTCAAGTGCGAGCAGCCCGGCTACCGGGAACACGTGATGCAGGACGAGGCGGCGGCGACCCGCATGGGCCTGCGCGTGCTGGGCAAGGTATTCGGCGTGGTGGGGGTGACGCGCTTCCGGCGCGGATAGGGCAGCTGAACCCCCGGGCCATGCCCAGGGGTTCGCTGCCGGCGCGTCCAGATCCGGCGGCTTTGGCCGCCGGACCACATGCCGCTTCTCAGGCCGCCTCGGCCAGCCCCTTCCACTCGGCCGCCGACAAATCGATGAGCTTGCCGCCGAGGCTCTCGAACTCCGTCGCCCGGTCGTAGTCCTGCACGTCTTGCGAGAAGTGCGTGACCGCGTTGACCAGGCCGTATCCGGAGAGTTCGCCTTCGGCGATCAGGTGGCGCAGCACGCCCGATCTCTCGCCCTCGTTGAGCGAATAGCGCTGGGCCAGTACCTCCACCGTCCTCACCGGATTGCCGACGAGCGGGATGTTCAGCGTGCGCTGGAGCTTCTGCGCCGTCTGGCGGAACGTCGCCTCCGTGACTGCGGCCTGCACCACGTCGCGGACCTTCAGGAAGAAGGCCCGGTCGTCGGCACGCATCGTGTCGTCCCTGAACACCGTCAGGGCCTCCTCGTCGGTGCCGAGCGCGCGCCCGACGTGGGTCTTGCGCAGCGAACTGTCCGCAGCGATCAGGCCGTTGCGGCACACGAGCCGGAACAGCAGCGGCTGCACCGACAGCGTGCCCTGGCCGGTCTCGGAGTTCGACACCACGACACCGGCCTGGACCACGTCCCCCGGCGCCATCTCATACGTCAGCCGCGGCGTCACGCACTTCAGGTACATGCGCGTCTCGGTGAGTTCGACCGACTCGAACACCACCTCGGGCAACTGCTGCAGCGCCGGCAGCACGCTTTCCGCGAGATCGAAGTTGTCGAGCCGGCGGTAACGCTCCGACAGCACGGCACGCACTGTGCCGTCGAGCGTGCGGATCATGCGGCGCTCGCCGTCACCCTGCAGCCAGGTGTTGACGTTGCGGTCGAGCAGATCGGGTTGCTCGGTTCGCATGCGTTCGAAGTACGCGAACGGGATCTTCAGCTTGTCGGCCAGCTGGTGCCGTGCGAGCTCGGTGACGCCGTACGACATGGGGTTCGGGCCTTCGTCGATCACGATGCGCGTCCGGCCGCCGTCATCGGTGGCGTGACGCAGCAGCGACGAAGTGACGATCAGATCCTTCTTCGACGCGAGCTGGCGTTCCAGTTCTTGCGCCAGGCTGACGAGCGATCTTCCGGTTTTCATAACAGGCTCCTTGTAGAGAGATGAAGCGGAGTGCCGGCGCTCCCGCGGGGAGCAGCACCCCGCGGGTTGGAAACAGGACCAGCCAGGCTGGCCCGACAGGGGCGCACGTGAGGCGTGCGCCGGGCTACGGCTGTCTTCACCACGCCTTGGGGGGCGTGGTCTGGCCTGACAGTCGCCAGTGACTTCGCGATGGGCGGATGCACGCCGCTATGCGGCTACCCTCTCGATGACTTCCATGCGCGCGCTCCAGACGTCGGCCCAGTCGGCGCCGGGGCGCCGCGGAACGAACACCTGGACCTGGCGCGGACCGCTTTGGCGTTCCTCCTTCTTCAGCCGTCGCGCCAGCCCGTAAGCCAGCGCCTGGCCGTCGAAGTCGGCGTCGGCATCGTTGTCCGCGTAGATGCAGATCCTGCAGACGGCGGGCGGCAGCCAGAGCTTTTCCAGATTGCCTGCGCTGAGCCCTGCCCACACGGGTTTGCCGGTGGCCAGGTGAACGGCCAGCGCGGTCTCGATTCCTTCGGCGACGGCCAGCTCGATGGTCGGCTCGAAGAGCCGGACCGCCGCGCCGTTGATGCCGCCCGACAGCACCTTCTTGGCTTCACCTGTCGACGCCTTGCGGCCGTCGCTCAGGTAGGTGCGGTGCAGGGTGACGACGTTGCCGTCGATGCCCTGGATGCAGGCGATCATGGCGGCGAACTCGCCGACCTTGCGCGACTTGCCGCTGCCGTCTTTCTCGTAGTACCCGAGGCTGGGATGCAGCCGCAGGACTTTGGGAAAGGCAGCCAGCGCGATGCCGCGTCCGCGAAGGTAACGGTCGACCTCGTCGCCGGGGGTGACGGCTTTTGCTTCATCCCAGAGCTTCTGGGCGAGCTTCGTCATGCGCTCCATTGGAGGCTCAGTCGAGAGCAACACCTCGCCGGGCAGGTTGCTCCCGACGCAGGACTCGACCTCGCGCAATGCGGTGCCGAAGTCGATCCCCTTGACGGCCTGCAGCAGCTTGAAGCCGCCACCAGGACCGCAGCTGCGGCAGTGGTAGTTGCCTTCGCCGAACTTGTCGGTGTACTGGAAGCGATCGGTGCCTCCGCACAGGGGGCAAGGCAGATTGAGCTTCCTGAGAATGCGTTCGTCCACGCCCAGGCGGGCGAGGATCTCGGTCCATCGGCCATGGGCACGGCCCTTGACCCGGTCAATGCGATCGACGTACTCGTGGCTGTTCATCGTGATCTCCATGTGGATGCCGGCTCGGGACATGAGCCGATCCCGGCTTGCAGGCAAGCTCGGATGGCCAGCCTGGTGTTCAGACTCTTCGCGACGCGATTGCGCCGGGATCTCCAGGGCTGGCTTGCGAGCCGGTTCGACTCCAGGTCTGTCAGCTACCTGCGGGAACTCTCCGGAGCGCACCGGGGCCTCATGTGTGGCACCCGTGCGCTCTGGAGAGGAAGCGCAAGGGCTTCCTCCTGATCTCGTTTCCGTTCGGGACGGCGACGCACCGCCTACACCGGTGCAACGAACAACTGGCCGGCCTGCATGGCTTCGTGCAGGCTGTGCTCCAGCAACTCGAAGGTCAGCAGGTGTTCCGAGTGCAGCACCCGGCCGTTGACGTCCAACCGCTGCAGCTGGAATCCCTTCCTGTGCTGCGACAGCTGGTAGAACAGCCGGTCCGCTCCGGCGACGACGAAGGTTCGGGACGCGAGGCCGGTCACGACCTCACTTTCCTTGACCAGGCATTCGATGTCGTCGATCGAGGCGACCGGGAACAAGGTCAGCGCGGACTCCGCGCAATGCAGCTGGTTGTGCATGGCGGCCTCTAGAACATGAATGCACGCCGCGCCTGTGGGATGGCGGGCGATGCGATGAACGTGAATCCGGACATGGGACAGTTCCTCTTGGTGAGAACCGCGCGGTGATCGGGGCGGTTCCGGGTCATGGGGTGCAGGCCGGCTTCAGGCGAAGAGATCACCATCGGTCGACGTGCGTTTGATCTGCTCGTTGATCCACTGCGGGTTCTTGGCCAGGTTGGCCTCGATCCAGCCGGGGTTGCCGGCGATCGCCTCGCGCACCCACGCGGGGTAGCGCTGCAGGGTCTGGCCGAGCCACGCCTTCAGGTTGTGGCGCACGTGGTCGCGCAGTTCCTCGGCGTCGAGTCGGCCGCAGTACGCGATCGGCGACAGCGGGCTGCAGCCCACCACGCGCAGGCAGTTCACGAACGAGAACGGCTTGGCGTCCTTTGCGCGCTCGGTGAAGATCCAGCGCAGGGTGTCGTACTTCTCCTCCAGCGGCGTCGCTGGATCAGCCAGGCGGCGCACTTCGAGGAGCAGCCGCCAATGCAGGAGGACTACGTCCTCCTCGCTCCACTCGACGGGTGTGTCGTCTTCGGCAGGGATGCCGGCGACGGTGCTGCTTGGGTCTGAACGCTGCGTCAGTGACGACGCAGCCGGTCCGAGGAACGGCACGGCGCCTCGGGCTGCCGCGACGGCCGCGCAGCCGAAGCTGGGGTTCTGCATGGATACCTCCAGGTATGAGGAGGCAGCGCACGCCCGAGGCTCCGGGGGCGGGTGCCCCCAAGGGGTTGATGGGACGCCGCGGTTTGCGGCGTTCGAGTGCTCTAAGGCTGGCCGGAGTCAGCGGCTTGCGCCGCACGGATCGGATGCCAGCTTCCGATCAGGGAAGGCTTTCGGCGAAGGGCGAAAGGCAAGAACGCCCCGCCTCGAAAGCCCGCCGGTGCAGGTCACCCGACGATGCACTCATCGCTGACGTACTGCGGGTCGGGCGTTGCCACGGTTCGCAGCCGGTACTCCAGGGCTTGCCTCGTTTGAATGCAGGGCCAGCTGCTGCATGAACGTCAAGGTAGTCGAAGCCGCGAGACGGCGTCAAGCCGCGTGCGGCGGGATCTGGGGGCCGATGACGAAATGCCATCAAAGTGACGGCGAATGCGCGTGGCACCTGTTGTTCGCTGTCCAGGGGGTGGTCGCACGGGCGACGGCGAACTGCACGGAGTTGCGCTGCGGGCTGGCGCGCCGCGATGCAGGTGATCCGCTATTCTCGACACGTGCACGGAGCCGCTCCGCACAGCGACGTCCAGCATGGCCGAGCGCCGCGCGCCGCTCGTCGTTAAACGTCAGCTCGCCAGGTGCCCAAAGCACCTCAGTAGGTTCAGATAGCTGGAAGGAGTGGCAATGGAGAAATCGCCCGGCGTTACGGAAACGGAGCGCTTGCTGGCGGATTTCTGCGAGCGATCATTCCTTACCCTCTGGTCCTATCCGAACCCGTACAAGGACGACGGAAAGGAACTGTGTGACCTGCTCGCCGTCTGTGACGACGCAGTGTTCATCTTCTTTGATCGTGAGAAGGTGATTGAAGGCGACGTCGCCGACAACGCTGCGGTGGTTTGGGAGCGATGGAAGCGCAGGGTCATCGATGACCAGGTCAGGACCGCGCATGGGGCCGAGCGGTACCTCCGGGCAGGGCGGTCGGTGTTCCTCGATCCCGCACGAACTGCCTACTTTCCGCTGCCGATCCCTGCGCTGCCTCGTGTGTACAAGATCGTCGTTGCCCACGGGGCAGCGGACGCGTGCAGCCGCGCGTCAGCCGAGAACATCGCCGGCAGTCTTGCGGTGGCCTACTCGGACTCTCCTCCCAAGGCCGTTCCTGTCGCGCCGTTCTTCGTATTCCTAGACCGAGGCTCACCGGTCCATGTGCTGGACAGTCACAACTTGGGCATCATCTTCGCGCACTTGGATACGGTGGCCGACCTCGCAGCCTACCTTGACTTCAAGGGTGAGTTGATCGCGACGAATGAATTGCTTTGCTATTGCGGGGAGGAGGATCTGCTGGCCCTCTACCTTGCCGTCCAGAACGACGTCGTCGCACCTGTCGTTGAGCGATTCATCGAGCGACTGCCGAAGGGCATCGTGATGGCTGAGGGTGCATGGCAGGCGCTGGCCCGTACCAGCGCGTACGAGAACATGCTGGCGATCAACGAAGTCTCTTACGGCTGGGACGAGCTGATTACCGGTGCGTGCAAGGACTTTCTAGCGGGCAGGACTTTTGGCAATGCGCAGCCATTCTCAGGTCCAAGCGCCATTCTTGAAATGGCGAAGGAGCCGCGCCATGTGCGCCGGTTCCTCAGCGAGAACCTTCGACATTTGGTTTCGCTGCCGCCGGCCGTTGGCGACGGTATTCATCGCCGGGTCAGCTTGATTCCAATGACTGAGAGTTGCGCCGCATACCTCTTTCTTGTGGTCGGTGCACCCCCGGCCATGCGTGAACACCCCAACTGGCGCAATGGGCGAAAGAACTTGCTCCAGGCGGCCTGCGGCGCCGCGAAACTCAAACTGCCTCATTTGAGAAAGGTCATCGGCATCGGAGTCGAGGATCCGAGTTGCGCTCCTGCCGGGTGCGGAAATGACTTTGCCTTGTTGCTTTGCGAGGAACTCAGCGCTGCTGACAGGGCCTTCTATGTGAAGCAGAATGCTCTGTACCAGTTCTTTGCGACGAGCGAGATGTCCGCCCGTGAAGCAATCCTGCGGCCACTCATTGTCCCGAGTGAACCGAGGAGCGAATGATGAAATGTCGGACCGAACGGTTCCTCGCACAGAGAGCCACGCTGTGCCTTCCGTGCCGGTGGCGAGGATCCGTTTCAGGTCTCTGATTGCGGGCCAGTGGCCGTTCGCTCGCTCGCGAAGGCGACACGCAAGGTTCGAATTGAGGCGACTGGCCTCTTCGGCCATCCAGTGTCGGCCCTGGGTCGATCAGCGCGCGCTCGGGGTTCAGAAGCTTGGCGTAGTCGTCGGCCATTGGGCGCAACTCTCAGTGAACGCGAATGGCAAGCGTCGTGCCGCCACCTTTATGACGAGGGCGCCCGGAGCGCAGACGTCGAGGATGTGAAGCCGCAGGTGGCAGTTCACGCGCCCGGGGCGCCCCACTGCTGGCGAGACGGCGGCAAGCCGCAAACATTGGGATCTGGGGCCGATGACGAAATGCCATCGAAGTGACGGCGAATGTGCGTGGCACTTGCTGCTTGCCGTCCAGAAGATGGCCGCATCGGTGCGCCCATCATCCACCGCGGAGATGCAGCATGACGGAGATCCAGATCGTCAAGGTCGACGAAGGTGGCGTGAACGCACGCATCCTGGCCAAGGAAACCAAGACGGACTTCAGGCGCGTCGAGGCGGCGAGCCTGAAGATGCCGGCGCGATTCACGAGCGCCGAAGGCAAGCGGTTCTTCGTGCGGCTGTTCAACACGCAACAGCTGAACGGCCACTTCATCTCGGTCATCGCCCGCACGCGGCTGGATCATGAGGACGTGGCCAAAGTGGAGACGACGATACGCAGCCAGATGGAGGCCGTTGCCGAGAAGCTGAACCAGGCCATCGATGCAGCGGAGGCGCTGTTCAAGGCGCATGGCATCACGTCGGTCGCCACCTACGACACCGTTCCCCTGGACGTGGAGGTCGGCGTGATTTCGTCGAGTGGTCGGCGCTTCCTCGAAGTCCTCGGGAAGCTGGACCAACTGATGCCGCTGCTCCAGACGCTGGAGATCCATGAGGTCATGAGCGCGCAGGAAGTCGATGTCCAGCGCGCGACCCTGAAGAGGCAGGTACGCGACGTCGCCAACGGCACGCGGAACTTCGCGACTGGGTTGAGGCGACGCATGAACGCGCTGGCGGGACACGCGGCGCGGAGCGAAGACGGCGGTGCAGCGCCGGAACCTGGCGTCGCCGAAGGTTCGCCTGTAGAAGGTGCATCGATGCTCGGCGCGGCGGGTCTGGATGGTGTCGAAGCCATCCAACTGGACGCGGAAGTGATCGAGGCGCGCTAGACCGCGATCGAAAGCGCCACACGCAAACCGGCCTGAGTTGCGGCGATTCCGGAGGTGCCGGGTTGAGTGTGCTCCTGCTTGCAGCTATGGTCTGCTTCGAGGCGCCACGCTGAGCGCTCTTCCCGCCGCTGGTCGGCGGCGTCGCAGTCGATACCTGCCCATTGCACTGGCGCGCCGGTTGGGATCACTCACCGCCTTCCGGATGCTGCCCCGGCAGCCCTGTCTTGTAGATCCCAACCGCACTGCCTAGCGGAACGTCGGCGGTGTGATGCTGCGCACCAGCGTTCCTATCGGCCACGCAAATCTGACCTAGCGGGCCGCGACCGAGTGGGTCACGTATTCGAGCGGCGCATGCCGCAGCAAGGTCGAATCGTGTCGAACTCATCTACCGCCTCCATGGCTGCCACCGACGCAGCAACCATGATCAAGGAGGCAATGCCCGCGCTGCCGGAAACGGGCTTCGTCCGGCAGCCTCAAGTCCTCAGGCTCGTGCCTGTCTCCAAGTCGACGCTGTGGCGGCGTGTGCGTGCGAAGACGTTTCCGGCGCCGGTGAAGCTGTCGCCTGGAGTGACGGCCTGGCGCGCAGAGGAGCTTCGTGAATGGATCTCGGCGCAGGGCGCCGGATGCTGACTCCCTTGCAAGCGAAAGTGTGCTTCGAGCCTCGTCCCCAAGGCCGGGTGCGCTGAGCAAGTCAGGGGCAGCTTCAAGGCGAAGAACGTCCACTCATACTCCATGGACGCGACGGACAGGACTCGCGTGGTTCGTGTGACCGCTGAGGGCAAGAGGGCCGTTGCCCGCTTGGCCAACAGCAAGTTCGCTACCGTCAAGGCGTGACCGTCGCGCCGCCGACTATCAAGCAACTGCTGATCAGGAGTTCGATGGCGAGTCGAGACGTGCTGCGGTCGTGCTCGCTAGGCACAACGGCTTGGAGTAGTCGACGCTCTGGCATGGCCGCCCCGCCATTCATCTGCAGATCCCGCTGGTCAACGTGGACAGGCTGACGATGTCCGTCCTCCCCGAGCCGACGAGCAAGCCTGCTCGCGTACCGGCATGGGCGCAAGTGCCAAGTGGCAAGCACGAGAGAATTGGAGGTGCGTGCGGCCGAGATGTTTCGGGCGCCGGTGAAGCCGTCGTCGCAGGAGGTGACCGCACTGTGCGTCACCCTACGAGCACAACCTCCTCCGGGCTCGCGTTCAAGGTGGCTATCGCTTCAAACTTGAGGTCGTTGACTCCAAGCAACTGCTTTGCCATCGTAATTGCTCCGGCACCGCTTGACGGGAAGCTCTCAGAGGTTAGTGGCGTGTTGCCAAGGTTGTCTTTTAGTCTTGCAACTTGTTGGTCAAAGAACGATCGACTGAGATTTTTTTGATCAAAGCCAATCTCCATAAGATGACGCAACACGATAATCAAGGCCGTATATCCGACCGTTTTTCGTATTACGTAGTTGCCATCATCGTCGTTCCATTCGATTTCAAAAGCAGCGGCTACTGCGGAGAAGTAATTCATCGTAATCTTAAATATTGCCTCGTCCTCGCCCTTGATAAAGTACTTGCGCAGCGGGCACTTCGGATTGTCGGCCAGCGCTTTGCGCTCCTTTATTGCCGTAGCGTCAGCGGCCGGGTCCTTTGATATTAGATCGACCAATCGCGCGCCAAAGCTACCCTGGGAGAGCATCACGCGTTTCTCATGATGACTTTCCTTGTGTCCGAGCATCTTCAAGCGTCCTCTGAAAGGACTTCCCTCGGTGACATTCAGGGATTGTGCGACGAAGTGTGCTGTCTTTTGCGGGCTTCTGTATTCGGACAACCCAAAAAGGTCATAGATCAATGATGCCTTTACCGGCGTCTGCTTACTGTTGATGATCGAGAATACAAACGCTTTATCGTCTGGTTCGAGATCGAACATCATTACGACCGGAAGGTCGAACTCATCCTTGTGATCTGATCGCTGCAGCCCGAGTACGCGATGCTGCCCGTCCAGGACGTCCCCAATCAGGCCGTCATCAGGAAGGTCGAAGCAAGAGAAAGAATGCTCGATCTGACCGAGGCATTCTTGGTCTATTTCGACTTGCTTTACAACGTCGCTCCTAACGGCAATGATTATCGGCGTCGGAAATGTGGCCTGCGGGTCGCCGGTGAAGTCAGAGATCTCGCGCACCCGTTTCTCGCTGAATACTCGCTGAATGTCCCTGTTCGATGGCTCTTGAGATGAACGTGGTCGATTCTCAACTCGGCCAACAAGTGTCCGGGCCTTGAGACTCGTAACGAAGAATTCTCCGAGCGGCTGAATGACGCGAAGCGCAAGTATCTTCACATCACCTCCTAGATCTGCTCGCCAAAACTTGTGGCATGAGCCTTGTCGGCCTTCGTTGCCATCGCCGCCATCTCCGAATTCCTCTCGGTTGCATAGTTGTCTGGAGTCAACGGATTGCGCTGGAGGCAGAACAGCTCGAAGGCGGCAATCATGCTCAGGAGCCACAGAACGACCTGTAGGCCCGGGGCATGCTCGACCACGGACCCTATCCAGGTTGTCGATGCCATAACGGGGTTGGGTGTCGGGCTTGAGGCGCCCATCGGTCTCGGGTCGGTGGTGACAGACGGTGTGGGCGAAGACGATGCACCTTGCGGTGCCGGCGCGGCGGCGAGGGGGGTGGTCGTCGCTGGCGCGGCGTAACCCGTAGCTACCGAAGTGGTGACACTTGCCTTGGCGATCAGGTTGCCCGCCAGCGTTGATTGAAAGATCACTAGCGGCAAGGCGATGACACACCAGAATGCCTTGTACTCAAAGTTGCTGACAACATCGCCCAGTCGAATCTTGTCGATGACCTCTGTGGCGAGTGCTGCCAACGCGCTGGTCAGTAGCGTGATGGAAAAGGTGTAGAGCGCCGCGGCCTCAATGTTTGACGCCCACACCTTCGCGATTGGTGCCGCGGGACTTCCTGCAAAGGCTAGTGAAGTCACGACCCCGATCTGACCAAGGAAAAGGTTCACCGCAAGGAAGATAAACACGAACAGCTTGTCTCTGCGCCACAACTCGGCGAAAGGGCCGAGGCATGCTCGCCACCTCCACTCGAACCGGTCCTTTGCTCCTGCTGTTGCCGCTGCCGTCATGTTGGGCTCCTCCTGACGCCGCTTTTAGCACGCCCGCTCGATTGCACGGCGTCTAGGCGCGGCGAGGTCACCTTTGCTGTGCCGGAGCGGTGGGTGGAAGCGGCGCGGGCGTGCCTCCCTGGTTGCCGTTGCGCCAAACTAGCCAAGCGTGCTGCCCACCTTGCGGCCTTTGGCTGCGGAAAGTGCAGTCTGTAGCTGCAAGACAACGTCGTCGACAGTGTCGTGCTGGCCGCGATTGCCACGGGGCCTCCAGTCTGGTCCAATGCAGGTTCCAGGTAGAAGGAGGACAAAGATGCAGTATGCTGCTGCGAC
>VFQQ010003494.1_pt1 | contig 15119 bp, 25 predicted proteins | sample 3512341 | NCBI WGS metagenome assembly VFQQ01 (sample SAMN10412373, study PRJNA504923) | tailings metagenome | isolation source: Relicate 2 Philex TSF1 revegetated site | place: Philippines: Tuba, Benguet | collected 2017-08-29 | reverse complement strand
GACGTTTTTGGAGAGGCAAGGTATGACAAGGTACAATATTGTGTCTCACCCCCAGCTGCAGGTCCATTGTGGAAGAGTTGCCGGGCAGCAGCAGCGGTCCCCCAGAGTCGCCGAAACAGATGTTGCGGTCGTTGTCCAGGCCTGGAGGAGGTGTGGTGCGATGGGTCAACAGTGGGTGGCTGAACAGCACAGTACAGCTCGGTGGCTGTGCTACTGGGTAGGACCGCATGGACGACGGAGAGCACCACTTCTCACGAACAGGGCTCACGAAACAGGCAACCCGCTGCCTCGCTTGTCCTGAGCAGCTGCTCCCCGCCCGCACCTGCGCACACTTGGCCGTCGGTCAGCAGGGTGCGTGCTGCACCAGCGTAGCTCCACTGCCGGCTGCAGGCTGGCTTGGACACCACCGGCAACTTCACCTCCTGCGAGTGTGAGAGGCAAGTGCCACATGCAACCCTTGACAGCTGCAATGCGAAGGCAGGCATGGTTAAGCTCCACGGCAGGGCCGCGTCCCCTCCTCTCCTGTGCCTTGAACATCAGGCCACCACCAGCAGCAAAACAGCAGCGGCTACTGCTGGGTGTGCATTACACATCACGCCATCTCGGCCCCATGACCACCCCGCCACACCATCAGGTTGTATGCGGGCTGCGTGTTGTCCGAGTCGGTGCTGCCCCAGCCCAGCACGTGCAGCGGCGTGCCCTGGGTAGGGTAAGGCGTCTCGGCTGCAATGGCAGGGAAGCAAGGCTTGCCGCTGGTCAGCAATGCTCGCCTGTTCTTGCTCAGCACGGCAATCCTGGCAACACCAGCAAGTTCCATGTATGGCTGCGTTGCACCGCGTGAGTAAGCGCTCAACTCAATAAATCTCCCGCCACTTACGCCCGGCGAGGTGGATTACAGGGAATGCCTCGGGCAGCGGCGTATCCAGCAGCATGAGGGCCAGGTCGTTGGGCGACGTGATCTGATCTTCCCCTCGCTCAATGTAGCTGCAATATTTTTGGGCGGCAAGTGGCGGGTGGCAGACCATTACATGCGGCAGCAGGCGAGGAGGCACGCCCTGCTTGCAGCCAAGCCATGAGTCTAGCCAGCCAGCCTGGCTGCCTGTCCCTCTTGCAAGGCTCCTCAGCAGGTCCAGGCGGACCTGGGGTGGACCGAGATCTCCTTCACCCGACGCAGGTGGTACTTGCCCTGCAGGACACCGAGTTGCGGAAGCACAGCTGTGTCGCTTGATGGCACGTTTGGCTTTCATGCGCACCGCCTTGTCACTGCCCACCGCAGCACCAACAGCAGCACTCACCGGCCGCAGCGCGTCATCGGTCAGCGCATTGTAGGCCCCGACACGCACGAAGACGTTTGAGTAGCCCTTACGAACCAGCGACACACACTGCGGGAGGGTGGGGCGAGCTGGGGAAACACGTTTCATCGCTGGCGGGCTGGCGGCTGTGCTGAGCTCGGTGCAAAGCAGAGGTCCAAGAACAACGACAGCAGGCTTTTGAATCTGTTTGATGGTTGCACAGAGCCCTGCGCCCCAACTTGCGTGGGCGGCGGTGAGGATGACGTTGCGGGAGACAAGGGAGCCGCCGCAGCTGCCCATGAGGCCCAGCCGCCCGTCGATCAGGAAGTGCAGCCGCGACATCCATAGATATCTGTCAAACAGGTAGGAACCAAGTACGTATCTAATAGCTGTCAGCTGCTTCATATGCCTCGGTTCCTGGCTGCACTGCAAGGTGCTTCCTCGCAAGCCCTGCCGCTGCTCACCGCTCGGCATCGCCCGCTGGCCAGCCGCCCACCACTTGCAGCTGCCTGCCCGCCGGCCTGCTAGAAGGGTATTGTTGCACAAATGACAACATGGTGTGACAAAGGCATGTGCCTTGCAAACAGGCACAGTGAGCAGCATGCAGGCACCCAGTGGCAGCGAGGGTTAGCGGCGGCGGCGGCGGCGGCCTGACCCACCTCTCCTCTGACAGCGAGCCCCGAGCGCCGCTGCTGAACACCGCGCACAACAGTAACAGCGGCAACAGCAGCCGCGAAAGGGCCAGGGCCCCACTGCAGCGCGCCGCCATGGCTTCTGCTGTGGTCACTCCATGCCCGCGCTCCTGGCGCAGATCTGGGCTTGCGGTAATGCTCACTGGCTTGTGCAGGCGGCAGATGCTCGGTTCCCTCGAGGCCGGCCCCTCTCAGCGCGCTCAGCAGCCAACCGCACAGCAGCTGCCTTTGCGGGTGGCTCCTGCTGTTCGACACTACTTTGGGCAGTTCTTCGATCTCTGAATATAGACCGCGCGAGCCGGAAGAGGTCTGCACATGCCCTTCAGCGGCGGCAGGCGGCCACTGGCCGCCTGCCTGCTGATTGCGCTGCTTTCCAGGTGAACAACAGCGCCAATTGTGCACATAGGCGGCCGCATAAGACCTTGCGCGCTTGCTGCCGAACGCCGCCGCCGCCGCCACTGCCGCCGCCGCCGGCGTTGACACTCTTAACCTCACACCACCTCTCGCACCTCGCAGCTTGGCGTATAAGTCTGAGGCAGTGGATGACGGCGGTGCCTCAAGCGAGATGCTGGAAGCCGCGGCACTCGGTGGCGGAAATGACGGCGGCGGCGTGCTCGCAGACCGCTACCCATTCGTCTCCCTCATCAGCTCAACAGATGGACCGATGTGTGCTGGCGCACTGGTTGCACCCCGCATCGTGCTCACCACCGCAGCCTGCGCTTCAGGGCTGCTGTCAGCCGGGTCCAAGCCGCAGCTGGTGACCGTGGGAGCCTTCAACTCTTACCTGGATGCCTTCAGGTGGGCAGGTGGCGGTGGGGCTGCCTACATCGCTCAAGCTGGCTCTGCCTGGCGTTGTGCATAAGTCGGACGGGCTTTTCAAGCCACAGTATGCTGCGCTGCCGAGCACGGAAGCTTCCTATTGCAACTCACGTTGCAGGCGGCCAGGCAAGTACGAGGCTCGGCGCGTGCAGCAAGTTCGGCTGCACCCTGGGTGGACCCTGCGGGACCCCCGCCTCAACAACCTGGCCCTGCTGCAGCTCTCGCAGCCCTGCATCCTGCCCCCAGCCACCCTCGCTGCCGGTGAGATCGGAGGGCCGGGAGAAGGGTCTCGATGTCAGCATGAAACTGTGTGGCGGGCCAGCGAGGCTGCTGCTGCTGCCCCTGCTGCATCCGTCCAATGCTCTCCTGCCCGTGCCCTGCATCTCTCACATCCTGCCGTCCTGCCCCGCTGCAGCCGGGTTTGCATACCCCACAAATCAGACCAGCGCCACGGTGCTTGGATATGGCAGCCGCAGCAGTGACGGCGTGTGGCCACAGCTGCATGCCGACCCTCTGACCCTGCTGCCCGACGCCCAATGTCGCGGATTGCGGGCAGCCTACGGGCCGGTGCCACCCGCTTTAACGCAGGCGTGCACAGGTGGGCGACCCACGCAGCAGTGGAGTGTGCGCATCAGCAGCATGCTTTGCTTCAAAACCGTGGGGCCAGGCTTGACCCACATGCATAATGTTAGCCTGTCCGCGCCTCCCATGTGCTTGCAGCTCTGAGCCGCAGCTTCCGGCCCTGCTCGAGGGGCAACGTGGGCGGCCCGCTCCTGCTGCCCGGCCCGTCTGGCGGCGCAGTGCTGGCTGCGCTGCTGACGGACGGCTTTGCCTGCAGCGACGATCCGTTCGTGGTGTCTCCCAACAGCCCCGCGCTGTACGAGTGGCTGCCGCAGCATGCCAGCTGGCTGCAGCAGCAGCTGGCCGCGCTGGCGTGACCTGTGCCGCACAGCAGCCCTACGCATGCCACATGTCAAATGTTTTGACAGATTTGCTGATTTGCTGCCTAGTAATGTGAACTCACGGGCAAGCCGTTTGAATAGGAGTTTGGTCAGTCAGAACACAAGCCAGTCAGGGAGAGGTCATGCGGCGGAAAGACAGCGAGCCTGCCGGCAGCAGCGGGTCTGGTGGCCGCGGCGGCCGCCTGCCTCGCTCAGCTGCCTCTGCTAAAAGCCTGCTGCTTGGCTGCTGCGCCGCTGCTAGCCCTGCTGCCGCCGCCGCGCTGCTGCTGCCGCCAGGTCGCAATGCATCTGCTGCGCCGCCATTTACGCCGCCCGGGCTGCTGCTGGCCCCAGAGGCACTGGGGCCGCTTGTGTCCAAGGTGGTGTGGTTGAGCACATCCTCCACCAGCTCTTCCACACTGGTGGCATCTATCCTCCGCAGGCTTTGCATGGCCGTCAGGAACTGCACGAAGGGGCAGAGGGAGGAGGATGCGGAGGCGATGGTACAGTGAGCAGACTGACGCACAGGTCCAGGCCCAGCCTCAACGGCTGAACACCAAATTGCAACTACAGCTGGAGGCAGCTCTGCTGTGGTTTATCCTATAAAAGGCTCTAAACCCTTGCATTACGCGAGCCACACAGTGCCCTCACCTGCAGCGCGCGCCGCTCGCCCCGAACCGACCGCTCCTCGGTCTCCTCATCGCTGCCGCTCAGCTCGCCCTCCTTCTTTCTTATGGCCGCCGCCGCCTGGGCCGCCTTGACAGCAATGAGCCGGTTGCGGGCCTGCAGGTGCAGCAGTGGTGAGCGGAGCATGACTGGTGTGCTGGCGCAGATGGGGCCGATTTGCAGCGGCTCGGATGGCGTGGCAGCGGCGGCGGCAGCGCCACACCACTGCAGCTGGATGCATGCCAGGTTGGCTTCGCACTGAAGTTGGCATAACAAAGCACGGTCCAATCGCGTTGTGTACGCACCAGGATGCCGTGTATGGGCAGCGTGTTGTGGCGCAGGCCCGCCGGCGGGAAGGGGTGGAAGGCCCTGCATGGCACGGGAGGGCCCAGAGGGTGCATTGTTCTCTTCTTGTTTCGTGCCACAAAAATAACACCACACAGCACACCACGATCTCCCCATGCTGTGACCTTTGTTGAACTGCACTGAATCGCACACGCTAGCCAATTGCGACGGAATACCAGCCCCACCAAGCCAGCCCGTGCCCCGGCGCAGCAGCCCCACCCGTGCAGCAGCCCCACGCGAGCCAATCCCATGCACCAACACATCAACCCGACTGACCTGCGCAGCCAAGCCAGGAAGCCCTTGAGCGTGTGCCGCTGGCTCTCATAGCGGCGCAGACCGTCGGTGTAGTCACGGCTGCGCCTGCCTGCAGGGGGAGGAGTGACAGCGTTCGGGAGGCTTGTCGGCCCACGCTGCTGGCGAGGCGCATGCCGCAGCTTATGCAGGGGGTTACAGGGCTCCCAGCACATCGCCGGAGGGGCTAGGGCAACACCTCACTTGCCCACACTTTGCAGTCCCCCACATGCCTCACCTTCCCAGACCTCGTCCGACTCGGGCTCCCCCGTGGCGCACACCAGCTGGCGCTCGGGGTGCGCCCGATGGCTGAAGTACAGCCCCATCTGGCACAGGCTGAAGTAGCGCCAGTACGCGCTCACTGCGGGGCAGCCGCCAAGGGGCAAACATGTGCGCCAGTAAGCATGTCTCAGACTCAGCATAGCAGCAAGCAGAAGCGAGGGAGCAGGGCCTGCCTGCCACAAGGAAGCCACGCAAGCACACGTGCCTGCAGGCGAGAGGCCCGTAGCCATGACCTGCAGCTCATCCACGCTCCAGCTGCAGGCAAGTATGACCGTTTAGAGACTCGTTTAGAGACAGAGAACAGTAAGGGTCAATAAAGCACTTGTGTTCACTGTCTTCTGCTCCAGCCCGGCCACCAAGCCTACAGGCAAATATGCAGCATCAGCAACCCGCAGCACCTGTACAACAGGCAGTCGGTGACGGCGTTGGCCGCAAGCACGTGCTCCGCCCGCCGCTCAAAGCCGGTGTAGATGCCAAAGATGGACAGCAGCTGCAGGCAAATTAACACAGTACCGTAGGAATGGAGGTCAGCCAATGGCAGTGTGACTGGCAGGGGAAGGTGACAGAGGCAACAGCGGCTGCAGTTGACAGGCGGTGGCGCACGGGCAACAGCTGGCATAGTGTGCAGCCGCTGCAAGCAGACAGTTGAAGGGCGGCACAGCAACATCGTGGAACTGGGTCAGACAAAGCAGGCAACAAACAGCGATAGCAGCAGAAGGAAAGCTAGCTGCCCCCCAGCCCACCTGGAATGAGAAGCAGCAGCCGCTGAACTGGGTGCGCGGCTTGGTGACCTTGCCCTGGTACACGTCTCTCAGCGCCGCCAGCCCCTCCACTAGGACATAGAAGCGCTGGCAGGCAAAGGGATGATGCGTAACAGGGGGACAGTGGGTAAGTTGAGCCCCTCTACCAGCACATAGAAGCGCCGGCAGGCAGGCAGGGGATGAGTGGCAAGGGAAAGGTAGGTAATTTGGGTTGTTTGGGGCAGGGAGTCTCAGCAACCAGTGCAGGGGCTGGGAGCAAAAGCCTGCTCGGCACCCCGAGGCGAAGTGCACTCTGCCCAGCCAGCCAGCTGCAGCCTCACCAGGTGTGCGTCGGTTCCAGCCATGATGGCCGCGCCTGCAGGCACCCGCACCCAGCGGCCGTAGCGCAGTACCTGCAGCCGGCGATTGGTTGTGGAGAGTGTGGAGGGTGGGCGGGCGGGTGGGCCGGCCATGTGGGTATGACCAGTGCTGCATGAAGCAGCAGCATGCTTGCTGTGCTGCACAGCAGGCAGCCACAGCCTGTCGGTCTGGCCAAACGAAGCATCAAGGACACTCCACCAGAACTGAAAGTCACACCTGCTTCATCTCCAGCCGCCCCATGCCGCAGCGGCGGTAGAAGAAGCGCCAGAGCTGCTCCTCGTCCTCCGATCGGAAGCTGATGGGGCGCTCGTCCCACACCAGGCGGCCCAGCGAGTAGCCGTGGAACAGCAGGCACAGCACGGACCTGGGGGCGTGCGAGAACAGAGGAGAGGTTGTTGGGGACGGCTTGAGAATTCTGCAAGTACAGAAGGCCCCGCCAGCAGCTAGTAACAGAGGCTTGGCTGCGGGTGTTTGCAGGCTGCTCAAGCAAGCCCTGTCCCCAAGGCGACATGGCCAACAGCCCCAGAAAACACCTATCCCAGCAGTACCCCACTCTGTTTCCGCACCAGGTGATGCTGTCCACAGATATCCCGCCTGTGTAGTCCATGGCGGGCCAGCGCGGGAAGCCCAGCGCCGCGTTCACCAGCAGAAAAATATAGGCGAGGCATAAAAAAAACCGGATCAGCAGGATGTCCGCCGACACCAGGGCCGACATGAGGAAGCTACGGCAGAGGGTGCAGGGGCATGGGATACGCGGGCTGTGAGAAGGGTGTGTGGGGCCAATGTGGCGCATGCGAGGAGCCCTGTGCGCATGCGAGCACAGAGCAGGCAAAGGAGGCAGGCGGCATTCCACTTTGCAAGCGGCTCTTACACTCACAGCACCCACCAGAAGTTGGCCAGCTGGGCGGCCGGGCCCGCCGGAGTGTAGATGACCACCATGGCCCCTGCTGCTTCAGGTCAACATGGTGGGATGTGAACCAAGCACCGCTCCCGACGGCTGGCGGCAGCTGTGCCGGCGGCAGGGCGGCGGCGAGCGGCGGCTGTGCTGGACCGGCTCTGCGTCGGATGCAACGCCTTAATCGGGCTGCAGCGCCGCTTCCGCAGGTTTCAGAGCCCAGCTAGGCCTGCTGGGCGAGCGCAGCGGCCCGGCGTCAAGTGGCCCGGTTCGCTGGCGTTCCGCAGCTGCTGGCCGCTCGCGCCAAAATGTTGTATGAATAATGCAGATTGCTGTGATCGCGGTTCATGCCTCAGCAGGGGCGGGTCCTGCAAATGCCGGCATTTGTGGTCGGATCCGTCTCTCCTTTCCGCATTGTGGGCACACTGATCAGCATCACACCGCACGGCAAATCTATCCGGGCGGCCAGGAGCCAACGCCGCCATCGCCATCCGGCAGGCCGTCGACAGCCAGCCTCACATCAGCCTCTGGGCGCTTGCAGGCAGGTGGGTTGGCAGAGTTTGACCGAGCCATGCATTATTGCAATCCCAGATGGGCGGCTGCCGGTGCTGCTGGTGCCACCGCCCGCCGCCCTCCCACGGTGTCGCCGCCGCCACCGCTGCTCAGCCACAGGCAGCTGTAACATACGTAACCAACCGTTGCCGCTCTCCCATTGCGCCACCTGCGGCCTGCAGTCTGGGTGCAACTGTCCTCCCCCCAATGACGGCCGCACCGTCACCTCAACCTGAGGTGGCAGTGGTTATCAAGCTTGGTGGCGCCGCAATCACACACAAGCAGCAGCTGGAAACACTGAACCAAGGCGTGCTCGCGGCGGCGGCCGCCCATCTGGCAGCGCTGCATGCCGCCATCGGCCCTCGCTTTGTCATCGTGCACGGCGCAGGCAGCTTTGGGCACCAGGCAGCGGCGGCAGCGGGCGTGGCAGGCGGCGGCATCCGGCAGTCGACCGCCGTGCGGCAGGGCTTTGCAGCCACCCGGGCTTCCGTCACGAAGCTCAACCAGCTAGTCGTGGCCACCCTGCTGGCTGCCGGCGTACCAGCTGTAGGCGTCTCGCCCTGCCCCACCTGGGCGACCCGCCGACGCCAGGTGGCGACAGACGGCTGCGCCGGCGTGGCGGCCCTGCTGGCTGCTGGGCTGGTGCCTGTGCTGCACGGCGATGCTGTGTTGGACGAGGAGCTTGGGTGCACCATCCTGAGCGGGGACTTGCTCGTCACCCGCCTGTGCCAAGCCTTCCGGCCACCGGTCGTCGCCTTTCTGGTGCGCTCGGTCCCACGGGGCCGCTGAGGCTGAGGTGTGACAGCTTGTAAGCCAAGGTTCTTTCTTCGTGGCTGCTGGCTGCCGATGCAATCTGTGCCTGATCCGTGGGTGGAACACTTAACATTACCACAAAGCATGAAACCACCGCCCGCCCTTGCTCTTGCCGCAACACTCCAGACAAACGTGGCTGGTATCTACGACCGGCCGCCCTGCGAGCCTGGGGCGCAGCTGATCGCACGGCTGGAGTGCAGCAGCAGTGGTAGCGGCAGCGGCGAAGACGGCGTCAGCAGCAGCAGCAGCAACAGCAGCAGCAGCGGCCATGGCACCAGCAGCAGTCTGCCGTGCGGTGCAGTGGCCTACACTGCGGATGGTGCAGCGGTGGATTCGCTGCTCACCAGCAGCGCCGCACATGACACCACCGGCGGCGTAGCCACCAAAATCAGAGAGGCGGCAGCAGTGGCACAGCTTGGTGCGCAGGTCAGGATAGCACTGGCAGGCAGCGCGGCAGCAGAGGCGGCTGTGTCGCCGGCGGCGCTGCCGGCGGGCTGGCAAGGCACGGTGGTGCAATGTCGCAGCAGCGCCTGCGTGCCTTCACAACAGTGACATGACACCTGGGTTTTTGAGTGATTGATATAAACCTGGCATGCATGCTACAAGTTTTGATGGACGCTTTGGAAGCCATACAATCAGCAGCGCAATGCCAACCAACATGATGCCAGCATTTTTTTGCGCAACACATGTATGGTGTTTCCGTGATATGGCTGCCTCTTTAAGCTTTTGTGAGAGACAGATCCTAGAGCGTGGCAAGCTGATAATGATGGCACGTGATAAGTGATGGCACGTGATGAGTGCACGGCAAGCATGCTGCGGCTGGCCCATTGCTCGAGCTGCCGGCGGCGGCAGCTCTCTTGGTCTTCTGGCTTCCCGTGCGCCCTGCCGGGCGTCCTCCAAGACCATGATCCGGAAAAGAATGCACCAACACGCTCCGTGGGGCGAACAGGTGTTCCCAGAGCCAGAGCCTGGCGGCACCCGGGCAGAACGGCGCGCTGCGGAGCAGGCAAAGGCGCGGAGGGCACGCCGACTGGCGAGCGAGCAAAAAGCACGAGAGCGCGCCCTTGCCGAGCAGCAGGCCCTGCTGCGTCGCCACCGCCCGCCGACGGCCGCTGCGTCAGCAAGCGCCTCTGCCGCCATGCCAACCCCAGTGGCTTGTGCTGCTCCGTGTGATGGCGGTGATGGGGATGCAGATGAGTTTCGGAAGCAGCGGCGGCAGCAGCGTCAGCATGCCGGCCAGGCGGCAACGCAGCAGCAGGAGCAACAGCAGAGTGGCAGCCAGGCGGCACAGCAGCCGTCACAGCCGCCGCCGCCGCCGCAGCAGCAGGAGCAGCAGCAGGGCGGCCAGCCGGCACAGCAGCCGCCGCCACCAGACGCAGCCCGCCACTTTGTTGAACGGCAGTCGCAGGAACAGGTGGAGAATAGGAGTGACCGATGGCTGGAACATGAAAGGCAAGCGCACTCCATGCGCGTGCAGCGGGCCGTGGAGGAGCGCCGGCGTTGCAGGGAAGCGGCCGCGGCCGCGGCGGCTGCCGCTGCCGCTGCGCGAGCGATGGCGTTCGGCCAGGCACACCTGTCAGACGACGATGGGGATGCAGCAGGGTCGCAGCAACAGCAACAGCAGCAGCAGCAGTCAGCGGCAGCCAAAGGCACCAAGCGTGCCCAGCAACGGCAGCGCAAGGTTGAGAAAGAGGCGCAGGCGGCTGCTGAGGCCAGGAGGCAGGCAGAAGCTGCGGCGGCGGAGCAGAAGCGCCAGCTAGAGGAGAGGCTGAGGCAGCGGCAGCTCGAGCAGGAGGAGCAGCGGCGGCAGGGCTACTCCAGGCTGCTGGCTGCGCTGGAGAGTGACTCTGAGGCAGGGCAGCAGGCAGCAGATGCAGGGACTGCTGCACAGCCACACTTGATAGCAACACCAGGGGCGCCTCGGGCGCAGGCCACAGTGTCGGCTGCCGCTAGCAAGCCGGCAGGGGGCAGCAGCAGCGGTCACAGCGGCGGAAAGGCGGCCGGCGGGTCTGAAAGCGGAGCTGCGGGCAGCACAGCGCAGACGGCAGGTGCAGCAGCGGCCATCCCCTCGGCGCCTGCAGGACCTACCAACCGTGTTGGTGGCAATGCGAGCAGCGGCAGCGCCAGCGGGAGTAGCAGTCAGGAAGGCAGCGCTGATGAGGACGAGGTTGCAGCCCTGCTGCGTGACCTCTATTTGGAGCCACCCATTGCGGCCGGCGGGCCCGCCAGCAGCACCGGCTTTGACCCCGGCAGCCTGGCCTGCAGCGCAGCGCAGCCCAGCACCCCTGCGCCCATGCACCGCCAGCCGGCACCGCCCAGTCCCGCTGGCATGCACTCGCCGTCCGCTGCGCCGTCCGCTGCTCCGCCCATCGCAGCTGGCAGCTGCGCCAGTGTGGCAGCCGGCAGCACCCTGGCTGGCCCCTCCGGCGATCAGCAGCAGCTGTCTGGGCGCGACCTGAGCGAGCTGGCACACCTCATTGTGTGCCCCATCACTCATGAACCAATGAAGGACCCCGTGTGTGCGGCAGACGGCGCCACGTACGAGCGCGCCGCCATTGCAAGTGAGGCAGCGACGGTTTGGGTGTGCCGTTGTGGGGTGACGAGCGTGCACACCAGGAAGCGATGGTGTGTCCGTTGCCTGCTACCCTGGCCGCCTTGGGCAGGTGCGGGCGCTTTCCTCACAACAACCCCTCCCGTCCCACCATTTCCATGCAGCCTGGTTTGCACGGCAGGAGGCAGCAGGGCAGGCGCCCACCTCCCCGCTCACCGGCCTGCCGCTGGCCAACCGCACGCTTCAGCCCAACCGCATGGTGCGGTCCCTGGCTGATGCACTGGCCGCTGCCGGCCTGCTTCAGTGAGCCCTTTGTTGCAGCGGCAGCAGCAGGCCGATGCACAACAGAGAGAGAGAAAGCAGCTGCGCAAGTCCCGCTGCGGTTTGCAAGTTGTCACCCCGTTTCGATTCGTGTGGCAAGAGTGCTTGTTCAGCCGGCTTTCCCCGCATCCTTGAATGTGCACTTTCAGCCTGCAGTTTGCTTACATTTCCCGCTCTCTTGCTCTTGTACAAAACTCATTGCTTGCGTTCAGACCAGCTAGCAGAAGAACTGTGGGAAGGAGAGCTTGCCGGCCTCAAGGTCTGCTGCAAGCTCAAGCATGCCAATCAGGGTGGCTGCCTGCCCGCGGCTCAGCTGTTGGATGTCGGTGATGCTCGGGTCAAGCACAGCCGTCTTAGAGTCCAATAGCTTGCGCAGGCCAGCCGCCAGCGTGGTAGTGGGCTCCGCCTCGCTGTTCAGCTGCTCGCTGTCAAGCATGGCCGCCACCAAAGTGCCGAACTGCTTGTTCAGCTTGTTCCTCTGACCGTTGGTTAGTGGCCGCGCCCAGTCCGTTTCGGCATGCTCCTTAAATCGTCCCGCACCATTGACTCTGCCCAGTACAGCGCAGACTGCAGACAGGGGGAGGGCAGCACGGCAGCAGTCAAGTGCCGGCAGGTAGGCAGTACAGGCAGCACCGGCACAGCTTGCTGTGACGCTCGGCCCCGAGCAGTCCGCAGCTTTTCTAACACCTGCCAGCAAGCTGGCACACTGCCTGGCTCTGAAACACGTGTGTGCACCAGCAGTACAGCCGCCAGCAGGGGTCTGAAGCGTAGGCAATGCAGCAAGGCTGTGCAGGCGTACGTGCAGCCGACCCCATCCTGCGTACCTTCCGGTCAGAAGGCCCGGGTGGCGGCGCGCGTCCCCGCTTCCGCCTACTCCCATGCCATTTGTAGCCCTCTGGAGTTTTTTTCCAGCATCTGCACCACATACATCTGCTCATCCCCACTGCTGCCGCTGGCGGTGCTGGCGCTGTCGCCGTTGCCGCCGGCAGCTGCTGCCGCAGATCCTGACGCATGGCTCCCAGGCGATGAAGAGAGTCCCAGTGGCTTGCAGGCAATCAGCCAGACATACAAGGTTTCCTCGGGTGTGGCGACATGCAGCACATAGTGGCCGCTGTTGCCGAAGCTCAGCCAGCCAAAGCGGGGCCGCAGCAGCGCCAGCTCTCCGCTCATCACAGCAGACAGGTTGACTGCAGCATGGAAAATGCACAGGTCGGAGTGGGAAGCGGAATGAGGGCGCATCGAATGGCAGCATCTGCAAATGCGGGCTGCATGTGCCTGCCCCCATCCCAACGCCATAAGGCAGCCCAGCAGGCAGCATCTGCTCGCTGGGAGCTCACTCACGCATTCGTTCTCCACGGACAATGCCCAGCCATTTTTTTATGTTCTTTGGCGCGTCCTCCTTCTCAGAGTCAAGGATGGAAGGAAGCTCCGGATAGACGGTGCCGAGAGACACAGGGCCGTTGATGTCGTGATGGCGGTCGGTGAGGTCCAGCACAATGCAGTCCTCCTTGCCATCGCATGTCCTCACGGCACGCCCGACGCACTGCATCAACAGGCGGCAGGGGAGGCCGAGCGGGTTCAGCGAAGCACCATGCCGCGGCTGGGAGGACCATTAGCGGTGCAGGCTGAGTGCAGCTTCAGGGACAGCGGGTGCCATCAGTCCAGAGCACACGCTTGCACGCAGCAGGCGTTGCGCGACAGGCAGCGCCGTCATCTAATCATTTGCCGGGCATCACCTGTATGTACAGCACTTTGGATTTGGTTGGGCGAGCCATAATCACGCAGGAGACTGATGCCTGGTCGAATCCCTCAGTCAGAATCATGCAATTGGTCAGCACCTGCGCACATGGCAATGTAGCAGCGCCGATTGGGCATTTGACTGCACCAGCACAGCGTGACGCTGTCGCGTACCGGTGTCGGTGCAGTCGATGACATTGCACTTCCCACGCCAGTTATGTGTGCGTAAAAAGATGCACTCGCCTGTGTCTCTCCAGTCTGAAACCTATGCAGCATTTCGGCGCGCTGCGCAGGCATCAGCTTGCCGTGCACTGCCTCGCACGTCACCCCCGCCTCCCGAAACGCATCCCTCATATCAAACGCGTGCTGCATAGCAGTGGGGCATGGAACACTGCTTGTTAATGGCGGTTGCTGGCCCATGCATTCGAGCAGGCTGGTTGCACACCAAGAGGAGCTGAGCAGACACTCCAAGTTCTGCCATGCATGCACGCTGCACTCCCGCATGCTCACCTGCACCCCCACGCAAAACACAATCGCCTGGCGGCCGGGCGCCAATGCCTGGTATGCTCGTGCGGTCAGGGCGTTGCGATGCGGGGTATTGACACAAACCTCCAGCTGCAGCAGGCGGTGGAAACACAAGACTCTGCCCCACTGGTAGCTCTGGACCTGACCGGCATTGGGCATGCATATGCTTCGATTCCGCCCCGCCCGACACAACTTCACTGGGGCACACACTCGCCTCCCAACGGTCAGGGCCTGCCCACCCACCTCTTTCTCACGAAAGTCGCCACTTGTAGTGGACTGGACTTGAGACAGGTCCTCCTCAGTCAATATGCTGAACCCCTCAGGCCGCACCAAATAGCCGCGTCCTACCATGTACTGGATGTCACGCTGGAAAGTCACCTCCTGCAAGCAGTGGGGCAGTCGGCAGGGAACAGTGGTGTTGTGCAGCAGGATTTTCAAGCGCAAACCTCGCAGCAGCTGCCCATGGGTGCATGCACGCCGCGGAACTGCTGCGCAAGCCGTACAGCAGGGAGGCGGGTTGCAAGGGCATGGCAGGGCAGGCCGTGGCACCGCACTCAGGGCATGCGTTGGCAGGAATCAGAACAGGCTGGCATGCCACTCCACATCTCAGCCTGCAAAGAAAGAAAGAAAGTGATACGCCCTTGGGCGTCGGGTGAAGACGCCGAGAGCTGAGCGCTCTCAGCGCCTATGGGTGTGGAGTAGTGGGCGGGGGGTTGTCAGCCAACCCCAGTTCGCCCACTCATGCGTTCAAGCCGCCGTCTCGCCATGCCTATCTCATGTGCGGCCACCACTGCATGCAGGCTCAGGTCCGCCAGCAGGGAACTCGCATCTGATTTGCTCAACTCCATTTTCTCCAGGGCCGCTAGGCCTGACTTGTACACCGTACCGCAGTGCCCGATCAGCACCACGTGTAGCTCCACCGTCCAGCCAGCTGCGTTGAGTGCATCCACAAGCTCGGCGTGCTGCTTACGTTTGTCTTCCATCTTGTCCTGCCACCGTGTGTCTGGTGTGAAGCCCACTTCAACAATTTGTACCTTGTGTAGGTGCTTCCGGGCGCATGCTTGGTCCTTTTGCGCTTGTGTTGGGGCTGCCGGCAGGCGTAGCACTCTCAGAATGTCGGGCCGCATGCGCAGGCGGTCTGCTTCTGGCACGTTTGGCAGCAAGAACTCCTGCACCCTACTGTCCGCCGCCTCGTAGCTGGCTAGGTCCTCCCTTTTGCAAGCATCCATCACCATATAGCAACCTCCCTGGGCGCTCCGGCGTTGCAGCGTTCGGG
>VFQQ010003493.1_pt1 | contig 15120 bp, 25 predicted proteins | sample 3512341 | NCBI WGS metagenome assembly VFQQ01 (sample SAMN10412373, study PRJNA504923) | tailings metagenome | isolation source: Relicate 2 Philex TSF1 revegetated site | place: Philippines: Tuba, Benguet | collected 2017-08-29 | reverse complement strand
ATTTCGCACCGGTGCTGGCCAAGGTGCGGCACGGTGGCTGACTTTCTTGTGGACACTTTGTGTGTGCGAGCCGGGCTGCCTGTACTGAAACCCGCATCCTGCCTTAGGTCAATGTGTCCCTTCCCCCACACATGCGCTCCTACCCGCAGGCGACGCCTGCGCCAAGGCCGCCCAGCGCACAGCGGGTGTATTCCCTGGGAGACGAGGAGGAGGAGGAGCAAGGCGGGTCGGCTGTGGACAGTGCAGAGCGAGGCGCCTGGGCGGCGGAGCTGGGCCTGCTGGCCCTGCATGCCAGCGTGCTGCTGCCCACCCAGGTGAGGGAGCGGGTGCTTCTTTGGGGATGTGTTCTGCCCCTCGTGGGCTGGTAATGGTGCATGTCTGACCGACCCATGGCATGCCAGCTGGTTCTCTGGCTTTTGTGGTCGATGTAATGTCAAAAAGTGCTTCCGTCCCCCGTTCCATCCTGTCCAGGAGCACCCTGCCTGGCTGCGCCAGCTGCTGCTGGGCGCCCCAGCGCCCCAACGGTCGTCCCCACAGGTGCAGCCGGAGGGCGCACATGACGCACACTTTGCCGATGTGCAGGCGCTCATGCGCTCGCCTCTGTCAGCCGCCCTCGTGCCACTGGTGACAGCTGCCGGCCCTGGCCGGCCGCTGCTGCCCCACCTGCTGGCGGCGGCCAACTGGCGGCGCCTGGCTGCCACACTGCATGCCGAGGAGGGCGCGGCAGGAGGCGGCGCACCCTGGCTGCTGCTGCCGCTGCTACTGGCCCCCGGCGCTTCAGCTGGGCAGGATGCCACGGCGGTGGGCAGCCGGCTGGTGGCTGCCGCTGCGATGCTCAGCCAGGCGGCAGTGCTTGCTGGCATTGAAGACGCTGTGCGCTGTGCGGCTGGCGCAGCAGGGCCTCTGCTGCTGCTCAGCGTGTGCCAGGGTGTGAAGCACGCGGCTGAGCACCGCCCGGATGCAGCGGCGGCGGCCATTGCAGCAGCTGAGGAGCAGCAGGAGCGGGTGGAGTTGCCTGCCGACTTCCCGATGGAGCTGCTGGCAGACACCGTGGAGGGCCAGCAGCTGGCCCTGCTGCAGCAGCAGGAGCAGGAGCGTGCGCAGGCGACGGCGCAAGCACAGCTGACGCATGAAGCAGCAGCCGGCGAGGAGGGGCAGCCGGCAGAGGGCCGCCAGCAGCAGCCGGCAGAGGGGCCAAAGCTGCCTCTGGTGGAGGTGCGGGCGTGCTGGAGCCTGACGGTTGACCAGCATGTGGCCCTCATGCAGCAGGCTCTGCTCCCGCTGGCCGCCAGCTGTGCTAGCATGGACGTCATGGCTGCGCTGCAGCCGGATGACTGCCCTGCCGAGCTGGCAGCTGCGGCCCAGCACGGCAGCAGCGGCCATTTGCTGGAGTGGCATGCCGCTCGCTTGGCTGAGCTGCAAGAGGCGACTAGTCTGGCACGCCAGGCAGCAGGCGCAGCCCACGGCAGCCAGGTGCAGGCTGGAGGAGCGGCCGCAGCTGTAGCAGGCCTGGCGGCAGTGCTGCTGCCGCTGGTGCGCCAGCCCGTCACGCTGCTGACCACAGAGCCGCTGCCCTTCAGCAACAGCGAGGTGCCGCTGGACACAGAGGCCGCCCTGTTTGTCTCTGTGGCGGAGGGCGGCGCCCAGGTGCGGCAGCCGACCCGCCCGCTGCGTGCCTTGCACCAGACGCTGGCGGCGCTGCTGCCTGGCGCAGAGGCGAGGCGCAGAGCGGCGCAGCGTGCAGAGCAGGCGCTGCACGGCAGCGTGGATGGGCACTTGGTGCAGGCGCAGCTGTCCTTCGCAGTGCAGGTGGGGTGGTCGCCTGTTGAGATTGTTTGCCTGCAAGTGCTGTGCTTGCCTAATGGCCTACCGGATCGCCCAAATGGCTGCCTGCTTGGCTGCTGCGCAAATGCTCAGCTGACCTTTGGCCACATTATGCCACACATGCTTTACCTTGCAGGCCGCCTGCAAGCAGCCGTCGGGCACGCCCCTGGCGGGCTGCCTGCTGCGCCTGCTGTACGCCTGTGCTGCGCTGCACAGCTCCGCTGAGGCGCTGCAGCTGTCTGAGGGCGTGCTGCGCTTCCTGGCGGCACCGGACCAGGACGTTGGGCCTCTGGGCCGGGGCGCAGCTGCCTCAACCGGTGCGGCAGGCGAGCCACCCCGGCCGACCTCCGCAGCATCAGGTGCGGCAGGCAGCCCAGGTTAAGTGGTGCGGTGGCTCAATAATGTTGCGCAAGGCAAGAGCGCTGCTCACTTGCTACTGCTGGTTGCTTCTGTAATATCGCCAGTGACTTTGCAGCAATGCTTGTCCCTTCACCTCCCATACTCATACCAACGCAGAGAGGGCAGAGTTAGCAGCCAGTGCAGCGGCAGAGGAGCTTGCTCTGGAAGTGGAGCCGCCCGAGGTGGCACCAGGCGCTCCAGCAGGCACAGAGGCAGGCCCTCCAGCAGCAGCCGGCACCCAGCTGGCAGCTGCCGCTGCCCAGGGTCTGCCGGCAGACGCCCTGCTAGGCTTGGCCCAAGGCGCGGCACGGCTGCACGCGCCCCTGACTGCTGCACTGGCTGTAGAGCGCCTGCGGCAGGCGACGCATGTGGCGCCCAAAGAGGAGTTTGCGGAGCTCGCCACACAGGTGAATGGGTTCAGGGCACTTGTGAAGATGCGAGTGCGCAAGTGCTGGGCCTGGCTGGCTGTAGCCTTTGCTGCATGGTTGATGGATGCATGCTGGTTGCAGGTTAGAGGCCAGTTAGCCTGTGCCCACACAGAAACGAGTGCTGACCCCGAGTACCCCACTGTGCTGCGCGCAGGTGCTGCTAGTGGCGATGGGCGCAGATGCCGAGCCGGCGCACCCCTTTGATTTGGTGGCCGTGTGGCTGGCGGCTCTAGCCTGGGTGGCTGACTCGCGCTGGCGGCGCCTGTCGGGAGGCTCCCACACCGCCGCCCTGCTGGAGTGGGTGGAGGCGCTGGACTTGAGGGTGGTGGCCCTGCGCCTGGCGCAGCCAGACGACTTCGGCGCGGGCGACAGCCCGGGTGGGTGACGTGTGGCTGGTTGCGTGCTGCGCCTCTGACTTGGAGCATCTCAGATGTTGCGTTTGTCGTAGCTAGCCCTAGCAAGAGCACTGGTAGCCTGCAAATGGCAGGGAGCCTGGCGCCGCTTTCCTCCTAGGCGTTGCATTTCAACAGGCCTGCTGCGCGTCCCTGCCCCCACCGCAGCCAGAAGCCCCAACAAGCTGCTCAGCGCCGCTGCTGAGCGTCTGCGGCAGGTGAAGCAACACATCCCTGGCTTGGGCCGCGAGGCAGAGGGCGCTGGGCAGGGCGGTCCCGGGGCGGCGGCTCCGTTCCCGGAGGCTGGAGCAGTGGAGGCGCAGTCCAGCGGTGGCAAGGAGCAGAAGCTTGGCAGCAGGCTGAGGGGCTTCCTGGGCGGCAAGAAGAAGGAGGGCGGAGGCAGCTCGGGTGCAGCAGGTGCGCATGGGTGCCCAGCCAGTTGCAGGGACGGAAGCTTGGCCAAGAGTGAGTCCACCCAGCGTGTGTCTGAAACAGGCGGCAGCGCACAGTCAACGCCTTGATGCCCACTACCACCTGTCCTTCTCCCGCCTCCCTGCAGGCGAGGCGGCAGCACCTGCGGCGCAGCCCCAGGAGGGCAAGCGTGGGTGGGGCGACCGTGTGCGGCACCGCCTAGCCAAGATGGGCATTGGGGACGAGGCGCACGCCGCTGCCGTGGAGTATGAGCCTCCCCCCACAGTCACGCAGCTGGGGCCTGCAGATGCCGCTCTGTCGGGCGGCCGCCTGGGGCCGGTGGCAGAGGAGTCGGGCGGCAGCTTCACACAGGGGCACCCCCCTGATGCGGGGCACCTGGGACCCGAGGCAGGAGGCGGCATCGACTCGGGTGCCCAGCAGGGCGGCGGCCAGGCAGTGCGCCGCAAGATCACGGGCGGCCTGCAGGCGGTGGGGCGCGGCTTGAGCAAGGTGCGCTCAAGGGGGCTGGTGAGGCAAGAGGCGGCGACCGGATATTGACCTGTAGCATTCGGCAGGTTGAGCTGGTGCCCTGCCTGCGCACTATCCTGTGACATGCGCGCTTTACCATCCAGAGTCACCCAACCTTCTGCCTGGTCCCCCCCCCCACCCGACAGGTCAAGACCAAGCTGACCCCAGGGGAGCGGCAGCTGGCTGCAGCGGAGGAGCTGGCGGAGCATGACGTGGACGTGGCCATCCGAGTGGGGCTGGCTGCCTTTGCCGTCTCAGGTGGGGCGCGGCTGGTGTGTGCGGTGCGCTGCGGATGGGCTCCTGGCAAACCTAGTCTGCCTGAATGCAGCAGGGTGCAAGAATCGCTCAGCCGGGCAAGTGCAGACAGCTCACACTGCCTTGTGCTCCTACAACCCTTCCTCTTGCAGCCTACATCAAGAGCGTCCTGTGCCCCTCGATGCAACCGCGCGTGGGTGGCGACTCCACAGGGCCCGGCACGCCTGTGCTGCGCAGGTGCGGCGCCGCTGGCCTGCTTGCCTGCCTGTCACAACCAGCCTAGCACCCTGTAGCTGCTGGCCTGACGAGCCCTCTGACCCCTGGTCCGTCTCCTCGGCCACCGTCGCTGCAGCCCCACCGACCCGCTCGGCAGTGGGCCCGGTGCCGGAGGTCTTCCGCGCCTGCGCTCCGTGCACCACCGCCAGTCCTCCTCACGCATCGACGCCGAGTACCTGCGGGAGCTGGACAGGGTGGGTGCAGGGGCGGGGAGGCTACAGGATCATGGGGTGCTCGCATGTTCAGCGGCAGTACATGCCTGGAGTGGGGGGAGAGTGTCAGAGAGCGTGTAACGGATGTGTGCTTGCCTCCTGCAAGCAAGCCTCCCATCCCACGTCGCCATCCACAGGTGCTGGAGACGCGCAGCGAGCTGGACAACTTGGACATGGTGGCGGGCTGCCCCCTGCTGCAGCTGCACTCAGAGCGCTACCAGGCCTTCCTGCAGGCAGGCGGACCGCAGGGTGCAGGCCTGCATGCTGCCGCACATGGCTGCTGGCAGGGTTGCTGTGTGCTTGCCTGGCGGCAGGCCCAATCAGCTGCATGCCACATCCAGCCAACATGGCAGCCCTGCTAATACTTCTGCACACCTGCCCTCTGCAGGATGCACCGCACATGCTGGCTGCCGCCACTGGGGTGGAGGCATTCCAGCAGCGCCTGGTGGCAGTGCTGTTTAGCAGTGAGCCGCAGCTGCGGGGGATTCCATAGCGATCCCAGTCGGCATGAGTCCACCTGCACCTTGCATGCCCCTCGGCGCTGCCCCTTTGTCTATGTATAACCCTCTGCCATGTTTTGTAGCACAAGGTTCAGCTCCTCTGCTTTGGTATGTGTGTTGTGTGTAAACTAACGACGAGTCTTGCTCAGGAAGCGCGTATGGTGGGCAGCCCAAGCCGTGCGGCAATGGGTCGACGTTTGCGCTGCGCTGCCGACCGCCATGTGCGCTCATGGTGGGCCAGGAGGCGGCTTCCTGTGCTGCTGTCTACTTGCCCTTCTACACGCCATCTGATTGCTCACCGGCGAGGGCTGCCAGCGGCCGCAGTAAGCGGGAGCCAGTCAGCAGCCTGCCGAAAGACCCGCGTCCGTCCTGATCGTGCCCCTCAGACGATAGCCAGGACCGATCAGCGACGGCCGAAACGCCCGGGTCCCGCACAGGGAGGCCGCCAGAGCGGCAAGGGGGCCCCCTTCGTGCAGGGCTTTCCGCCCTGCCCCGAGGATGCAGCCCAGAGCATCTGACTGATCAGGTTAGCCGGTCAGTAGCCGCGGTCGCGCTTGACTTGCGACCGTGGCTGGCCCGCCGCCGCCGCCGCTGCTACCCTTTCTCGCTCTTGCTGGTGCACCCCACTCCCTCAGCCAGCCAATGATTCCGCAACATTGTGCCGCAGGAAAGCATGGAGAGAGAGTGGGACAATTGGGGCCCTGGGTGGGACCAGCAGCAGCCGCGGCAGCAGCAAGCGTCGCAAGAGGATGAGGCGCGCGCTGCCGAGGATGGCGAGGAGGCGGGCAGCAGCGGCACGGCGACAAAACGCCGCTTTTCATTGGGACTGCTTGGCAAAAAGATTGCCAGCGCAGCCAACAACCTGGGAGAGGCGGTGGCCAGGTGGGTGCTGCGCGCTGGGTGCTCGCCCCTCCGCTGCTGTCTCAAGCAAGCTTCCATGCACTGCTGTGGTCTTTGTGCTCTCCATTTTCTTCACCTGGCCTTTGCAAGCATGTCTTTCACCATGCTGCAGGACGGCAGCTGCTGCGGGCGAGGTGATTGCAGATGCGGAGCTGCGCTCCCGCTCCGCACAGCTGCTCAGCGAGGCGGCCAGGAAGGCGGGCGCGGGTGTGGCCAAGGGTGCGCTCCTGCATTTGCTTGTTTGTGGCTGGGACATGGCAGGCCTGGAATGTCAAACTTGATGGCATGCCTTGCTGCTATGCGCCGTGCTCCGGCCTGCGTGCTTGGCCGCACATTGCGCCCCTGGGGCAGCCCGGCAGCGGCACTCAGGCATTGCTGGTTCTCGTTGCCACGCCACCTGCAGGCTTGCAGCAGGGCGCCGGGCGCATTGCTGCGGGGCCACGCACAGTGCAAGGCATTCTTCACAAGCTGCAGCAGGTGCCTGCTTGCCTGAATGTTGGCTGCAGCCAGGCGTAATGCTTACCAATAACCACCCAGGAGCCGGAAGTACAAACCCGGCATGCCCAGGGGCATGCATGTGCAGCGCCTACAGTACATGAGCCCAGCACTCACACCCACCCGCCGCCCGTGCGCCCTGCAGCGCATTGAGGAGCAGCGGCTCACAGCTCTGCTGCAGGAGCAGCGGGATGCGCCCGTGGATGTGCAGGTCAGTGCCGGCTGGCGGTCAGCTGAGCCGCAGTGTGGCATGCAGTTGTGGGCGTGATACCTGTTGCGCCATCCGCCTGCTGCGCTTGCCTCAGAAGGCTTGCGCTCCCGCCCACCACGCTGATTTCACCCCTCCTCCTGGACGCAGGTGGCCTTCCAGCTGTACGAGGACGCGCCTCAGGAGCTGCGCTCCCGCCTGTGGATGGCGGTGCTGGAGCACCCAGAGCTGTGCGCCGAGTACCAGACCCTGGCGGCAGCCCTGCAGCAACAGCGGGCAGCGGCAGCAGCAGCGGCAGCACTTGCATTGGAGCCTGGCAGTGGTGCAGACCCGGCTGAGCAGGCAGGGGAGCAGCATGGGGAGCAGGACAGTGAAGACGGCGACAGCCCTGCAGAGCAGCCGGTGGAGGGCATCCCCGCTGCCGCGGCTGAGGAGCGTGCGGCGTCCGTTGGAGCTGATCCGGCCGGTGCTGCAGATAGCGAAGACTCAGCCGCTGCGGAGGAGGCAGGGCACCTGTATGCAGCAGCCCCTGCGGATGCAGCCCCCGACCCTGCCCACCTGTCCACCAGCTACAGCGCCCCCTGGGCCGCGCAGCACCAGCAGGCGCTCAGCAACAGCAGCGGCGGGCTGGGCAGCCCACGCAGCATGCGAAGGCAGGGCCAGCCAGACGAGGACAGCGGCTGGCAGCTAGTGGCCGACCAGGCAGCGGCGTCGCGCCTGCAGGGGCATGCACTGCTGGCGGGGGCGCGGGAGCACCCGCCCTACTCGCGCGAGCGGGAGGGCTTTCGCAACAGTAAGCTCTTGGGTTGCCCTTGATCAGCAACGTTTAGGCATGTGGGGCGTGATCACGTGCTCGTTGTTGCATTCGACCCTCAGTTGATCTGCATTCTATGCCTACCATCACGTCATTTTTGCGCTCCTGTGTCCGGCTGCAGTCCTCATGACTGCCATGATGAGTGTGCACTGGCCGCTGCCCGCCACCTACCCACCCGACTGCCGCTATGCCACGCTGTTGCAAATCAGGTGGGAAGTAGTTCTGGGCTGTGGCTGCATATGTGTGAGTGCCTGCAGGCACGACTTGATAGACCTGCAGTGCTCCTGTGCTATATGCAAGGACCCTGGCTGTCTCACCAGGCCAATTTACAAAACTCTTGCTTCTTTTTCCTGAATCTTCCCATGCAGTGTGGGCCAGGAGGACATTGATGAGGTGGGGGGCTGCCATGGCTTAACTGGCCGTGCATGACAAGAATTTGGAAGCCGCTGTTGGCTTGTTTGCATTGCTGTGCAACAGCTGCTTGTGTGCCCCCCGGCGCAGGTGATCAGCCGGGACATCCACCGCACATTCCCAGAGTATCCCCTCTTTGCCTTTGAGCAGGTGGGCAGCATGGTATCGGTTGCCATGCACAGCAGTTGTTGGGTGGCCACCTGGCTGGGGTGTTGCAAACTTCAGGTTGCAGCTTGCTGAATGACAGCAAGTTGCAGCTGCATACATGGCTGATGCAAACGCTGAAAATGCAGCTGCCATGTCAACCTCCTCTGCTGCAGGGCCAGCAGGCGCTGTTCAACGTGCTCAAGGCGTACGCGCTGCATGACATTGAGGTGAGGGCTGGCGGAGGCTGACGCCTCTGCAGCATATCTTGAACGGATGGGTGGGTACTGGGGACGGTAACAGGGGCACCTGCTGCAAATCAGTGTGCTCTGGCCGACAGCAGCCTGCGCCGCACGACGCCTGGGCATAGTGAGCCACCTGAATGGCCATGAGAGTCTGCATCCTAGCACCCAACCCTCTGCCCAATCCTGTCCTACCCCCAACGCTGCAGGCCGGCTACTGCCAGGGCATGGCCTTTGTGGCGGGCCTGCTGCTGTTCTACGTGCCCGAGGAGCCCGCCTTCCAGCTCTTCTGCCGCCTGCTCAGGTGGGCAGCTGTGAAAAGCACACTTCCTGCTTGCCGCCTCTGCCCATGGCTGTGCCACTGCATTTTCACACTCTTGCTCAGCACCTATGTAGCATTGTCACACCGCATTCCGTCCCCCTCTGGCTGCCCGCAGCACCAGCGGGCCCAACCTGCGCCGCTTCTATCTGCCGGGGCTGGAGGGGCTCAAGTCGGAGCTGAGGAAGCTGGACTTCCTGCTGGAGCGGTACCTGCCGGCCCTGACGGCGCACCTCAACGTGAGGCAGCACAACCCACGCAGAGTGGCACAGCTTGGTGGATTGCTGTGGCCGTCGACCTGTAGACCTGTGTGGCTGCTCACGATGCGCACAGAAAGCCGCTGACCCGTTGCCCGTGCAAAGCTCTGTGTGCCTGTAATACAATGTTTGCCCTTGTTGCCTCCTGCCTGCAGGCAGCGGGCGTGGTGCCTGTCCTGTTTGCCTCGCAGTGGCTGCTCACCTGCTTCTCGTGCCCGTTCCCAGTCGGGTTTGCATGCCGCCTGGTGGACGTCATGCTGCAGGTGGTTGGGTGGGCAGGCAGGCAGAGAGTTGCATATGACGCTGCTTGCTGCCCCTGAGCATGCTGGTGGGACACAATGTCGTTAGACAAGAAGCAGCACAGGCAAGTGCCATGGTTGCGCGCGTCCCTGCCCGATGCTTGCTCTGTGACCATGCGCCTGTCCCCTGTCCAAGCCAGCCCTCTCGAGCACTTGGCCGCCTCTGCAGGAGAACAGCGACGCCGTGCTGCTCAAGGCGGCCGTGGCTGTGCTGGCCGAGTGCGAGGGCGACCTGCTGATACAGGAGGACTTTGAGGAGGTGCGCCGCTGGCCTGCCGTGGCCTGGCGTGTTTACTGTCACGAGCAGCACGAGTAGTCAGTTGCCCGCTTCCGTCATTAATCAGTCTGTTTACTTCTGCTTAGCGTTTGCTGGCCTCCTGCCTGCCCCCGCCCCACCCTCAGATCCTGACCTACCTCAAGGTGGAGCCGGTGCAGTGGCCCGCCGCGCGGCTGCGCAGGGTGCTCAATGCCGCCATCGCTAGCCCCATCAGCGCACAGGCAGGTGGCATGCTTGGAGGGCTTTGTCGCATGGCTGCAAACAGGACGATCCTCAATATTTATTGGCCAGCACTTGCATCCCCCACCACATTGTGGCAGCCCATCATGCCTCCACCTCCTGCTGCTGCTGTGCCGCAGGACCTGGCGGATGCCGAGGCGGCGCTGCAGCAGGGCTTTGCCGGCTCGCTGTCGCGCGTGCCCACCTCCTCGTCTCAGCGCGAGGCACGCCTGTCCGAGGAGGCGGGCGCTGACATGCAAGAGCCGGCGGCAGCCGCAGCAGCAGGCGAGGCAGAAGGGGCAGAGGGAGCGGCAGCCGTGCTGCCGCAGCATGGCAGCGCCGACGTGCCGGCCACACAGCCCGTTGGTGCTGCGGCTGCGGTTGCTGCCGGTGATGACACCCTCGCTGCTGAGCTGGCGGCGGCTGCGGCGCAGCAGGAGGCTGAGCTAATGGACATGGTGAGTGGCTGCACATGCAGGGCGGGGTGGGGTGGGGTGGGGGGGGGCGCTGTGGTTCATGTGCACACTGGGAAATGGAGCAGCGCGTGCCTGGTGGGCGGCCTGTAGACCTTGCAGCCGCTTGGTTGTGCAGGTGGGAAGCATGCAGTCAGGCTGGCCGGGTTGCAACCCTCCCTTCCAAGCAGGTGCTGGCTCTGGAGCTGGACCTGGGCGGCACCGGCGATGCAGCAGAGGAGCACTACAGCCGCACGCTGCGCTCAGCCACGAGCGGCGGCGGCAGGGCTGCCGAGCAGCCTGGATGAGTGGCGGCGGCCTCCATGTGCAGCATTGCGTGTGCCCCACGTGTTGCACTGGGTCTGCTACAATGCAAATTCATGACATTCCCTTTCACTGCTGCTGGCAACGGAGGAGCACATCTCGCACAGCCGTCCCTGCTGATACTGCCGCTCGCTGGCGCCATCGCTTCGCTCCCTGTTCCTCTCTGCCTGGAGTTGGATCAGTTTGGTGGGCATCTACACTCAACCTGCTGCCTCTACATAAAACTTCTGCAATTTAACCTTGCAGAAGCTGATTCTAACCCGGCTGAGTTTACCCCTCACCGACCCCACCTTGCATTAAACACCAAGTTGAATGTCGTCGTTCGTCGGGCTCCACGCAGAAGCTGAAACCAAGTCTTAAGCAGCGCATCAACAGCGCCCTCGCAGCGCAGCAGTGGCAGGATTTCGCGACTCAAAGTCGCGACTCGCTGAGTTGCAGCCTGCTGGGCGGGCGAGGGCCCATCGGCATTTCCGCATCGCCATGCTCACAAGTTAGCGCAACGCGTGAGGCCTGCTTAGCAGCTCCAGCAGGTGAGTGCCGCCGGGCGGTGCGGCAGGTGGGGGTGAGCACACAGCTGCATTCTGTGGTGGATGCACTCATCTGCTTAGCATCAAAGTTCAGACCGTTGATCAGCCAGTCAAGCGGCGGCTATTTAAATAGGCAGCTCAGCAGTATCGGAACTGAGCTCACGCTGCCAATGCCTGGCTCTCCATCCCGCCCTTCCCTTCCCGCCGCCAGCCAGCATGTGGCGCGGCCGGCCGGCTGGCAAGCCCCAAGGCTTGCATGCCGTGGGCCGGCTGCTGCTTGCAGTGGCCCTGCTGGCAGCGTCGCTGGCGGCAGTGCGCATGCTGGTCCTTCCCGCTGGCCAGCTGGCCTGGGGCCTCGGCTGCGCAGCACCCCAGCCCGTGCAGCTGCAGCTAACGGCAGTAGACCTGGCAGCTGGCACGCCCACGCATGGCCGCCTGGTCAAGCGGGGGCCACAGTCCAGCCTGGAGGCGCTGGCTCAGGGGGGCGACATGCTCGAGCTGTCGTACATACCAAACGGCAGCTGGCCGGCACAGCGCTTGGCGGGCAGTCAGCCGCCCTTCCCCTCCAAGTGGTGCGCCGCCATGTTCAACGACAAGTACAAGCTGATCTACCTCAAGTGCCCAAAAACAGCCAGCACGTCACTGGTGGGTTGCCTGCCAGATCAATCTGTCGGGGGGTATAGGGTGGCGGCCCTGTATCTGCTGACCACCCCGCGTATTCTTGACCCCAGCCCGTCCATCTGCCCCACCCATCTCCACAGGTCGACCACTTTGGCTATTGCCAGTTTGATCCGCGCGACACCTGCCTGGATTTTGTACGCTACGACAACGTGTCGGAGGTGCAGCATGTCGTGAACCACTGGCAGGTGCGGATACGGCATGCAGCCTGGCTTGCCGGTGTATGGATATTGATTTCCGCTCCGTGTTTGCCATGCGTTGCCCATTTGCTTGCCTGCTGCTCAAACTGCCCACCCCTGCCGCGCACCCTTGGGGAAACACATTGGCCTTGTATTCTTCACGCCCTTCCTGCCTGTCTGACCGCCCACTTCCCTCCTGGCAGGATTACTTTGTGTTTGGCTTCACCCGCAACGTCCTGGCGCGCGCCATCAGCCAGTACCGCTACCTCACGCACTTCATGCCGGAGTGCCGGCGGGTGCCCTGGGGCGAGTTTTGCGCCGACCCCTTTGCCCTGGGCGACGTGTGCCGGCAGGCAGAGCTGACTGGCCGCACATGCTGCCAGCAGTCGTCGGAGCACCAGTATGTGCACGTGCTGCCACAGGCGCACTGCTTCACCACCGCCACCAATGAGTCGGTGAGTGAGGCCTCTCCCTGCTGTGTGTTAGGAAGCTGCGGTCGGAGGTTGATGGCGTCGCAGTGCTCGTCCACTGCGCTGCTTCAACACAGGGCAGCTTGAGCATGTCTGCCCCTGCCTGCAGGCTGTCGACTGGCTGGGGCGGGTGGAGCACTTTGACCAGGATTTGGCGGCGCTGGTGCAGCTGCTCAACTCGCGCCCTGGTGTGCCGCAGCTGCAGCTGCCCGCCCAGTCACCGACAACCAATGTTGAGGAGCCAGCAGGCTGCACACGGCACGGCCGACGGCACCTGCTGGATCCCGCTGCTTACACGCCCTTGCCGGGCACATTCAACCCCTGCGACCCGGCAGATTACTTTAGGTGGGGCATGGGAGAGGGGCATTGGATGTGCCTCCTGGTCGTTTTCCCTTTGGGTTGTCTTACCTTCCTCACGTGTGTCAGCACACCAGGCAGGCGTGCCCGAGATTATTTTGAGCATCATGATGCTGCTCCTCCTTTGTGCGTGCAGAGGCCGCCACGTGCACTGCTACGACGACATGCTGCGCTACTTCAGCGAGGACGTCAATTTCTTGTACACACAGCAGCCACGCCAATAACGATTCCTGAGCCAAACGATTGCTTCCAGTACCCCCTTCTGCCAATAATCCCAGTACTCCTTTTCTGAACCTGTGAAACGCTCAATGCACAACTCCCACACAGAGTCCGCAAGCAGAGCACACTCTGCCTGCATGGTATGGTGCGATTGGGAGGGGCGTTCGACCACCGTCCGGCCTGGCTCAAGCCACGCCACAGCTGATATTTGTCGGTTATTGCATGTGGTCACTACACACAACAGGTTTGATATTGAATACAAGGAGGTAGGGCAGTGCTGAACAGAGGAGTGAGCAGGGGAAAAGGAGGGCCGAAAGGAAGAGGTCGCTAGGGCCAGCAGCCCGCGAATGTGTGGGCCGCCTGACCCGTGCGTGTTTACACGCGGCGCGCGTGGTCATCTCAATAATTAAAACCGCCTACTTCTGCAAGAAGGGGTCCAGCGGCTTGCCGATGGCATACACGATGAAGCCAATGTCCCTGCAAGTGGGCCATGTAGCGGGGTTGGTTAGTCATGGTCATGCAGCGCAAGGCGGATTGGACAAACGCCTGCTGCTGGCAAGGGCGGTGGGGCATCACTATTTGCAGCACACACGACAGCCCCAGCAGGCAGCACGCACCGCAGCTTGGCGTGGTCCAGGATGTTGCGGCCGTCGAAGATGAAGGCGGGCTTGACCATGGAGTCGTACACCTGCAGCGAGAGAAGACGTGCGGCCCAGGTGGGCGCCAGCGATGCGAACGAGCCAGCTTGCACAGAGCAGCAGTCGCTGTTTAGCACCAGGTCAGCGACTCTCCCACTTGCTGATCTCTGGGCCGACCCTTGCCTTTCCACCTTTCCGCCAGCAGACCACCTGCCACTTGCTGCTACAGTCTCGCCCCTGCACCTGCACCAGCCCAGCCTGACCCCGCACCTTCTGGTAGTCGTACGCCTTGAACTCGTCCCACTCGGTCAGCACGCAGATGGCGTGCGCGTCCTTGGCCGCCTCCATGGGGTCCTGCGGCAGACCAGGAGGGCAGCGGAGGGTGGAAACGGGTCAGCAGGCACACAGGCTGGCGTGGCTGGCACCAAGCCTGCAAGCGCAGGCCACAGGGGCAAGTGTCTCATTGGGGCAGGCAGGGCTGTGTGCCGCCACGCGCTCACGTGCGAGATGGAGATGGCGTCCTTGCTGACGGGCGCGGACTTGGGGGTGGGGTGGTCCCACTCAAACTTGGCGGTGCCCAGGTCCTGCGGGCACGGGGAACATAACGGCGGTAGCCCTAGTTGGCGGCTGCTCGCGCTGCAGGCCAGCCCAGCTGCCTGCTCCCCTCCACTGGCGCCCCGCACAACCCTAGAGGCCAGCTCTCACCTGGTAGATCTGGCTGTCCTCCACCTGCGGGTCGTACACGCAGACCCGCGCGCCGTCTGCCATCAGGCCGCGGCACACATCAATGGCGGGCGTCTCGCGCGTGTCGCCGGTGTCCTGCAGGCCAGGCGCAGCACGCCCCGGAACACATGCGCTGTAATGGAGGCACAGCACAGAGCACAACCCAGGCATGTTGTGCACATACGCCGCATGCACGGCTGCAACTGCCCCACGAACCCCGCACCTTCTTGAAGGCAAAGCCGTACACGGCAATCTTCTTCTTGGAGATGGTGTTGAACATGGCGGAGATGACCTGCTCCACAAACCGCTGCTTCTGGTAGTCGTTCATCAGGATGACCTGATGCGGCGGGCGGCGAGAATGTGGCAGGTGAATGGGCTGCTGCCCGGGCCAAGCTGCTGCCCAACCCACTCAGCAGGGCAGCCGGAAGCAAGCAAGCAGCAGGCTTGCATGCTGGCCTGCATGCAGCATTTACCGCCCAAGCTGAGGCGCACCTGGTGCCAGTAGTCGGCCACCGCCTGCAGGCCCACGCTCTCGCAGATGTACACCAGGTTGAGGATGTCCTTCTGCGGCAGGGCGAGGGCAGGGGCATGGGGGCACTGCTGAGTGGCAGCAACTGCAGGGCAGGAGGGCACATACGCAGCGCCTGCACAACCCTTGCACTCTTCCTCCCAGCCACATCCCATGCCGCACCTGGAAGCAGCTGCCGCCGAAGCCCACGCTGGCGTTCAGGAACTTGGGGCCG
>VFQQ010003492.1_pt1 | contig 15127 bp, 19 predicted proteins | sample 3512341 | NCBI WGS metagenome assembly VFQQ01 (sample SAMN10412373, study PRJNA504923) | tailings metagenome | isolation source: Relicate 2 Philex TSF1 revegetated site | place: Philippines: Tuba, Benguet | collected 2017-08-29 | reverse complement strand
CCGCCCTTTGAAGTGCGCTCGAACAGAACTGGAGCGAACATGCCGCTTTACGAGCATGTCCTTATTGCGCGTCAGGACTTGTCCAACACGCAAGCCGAAGGCCTTGTCGAACACTTCGGCGCCGTCCTCGCGGACAACGGCGGAAAGGTCGTTGAAAGCGAATACTGGGGCGTCAAGACGATGGCCTACAAGATCAACAAGAACCGCAAGGGGCACTATGCCTATCTCCGCACCGACGCGCCTGCGCCGGCCGTGCAGGAGATGGAGCGCCTGATGCGGCTCCACGAGGACGTGATGCGCGTCCTGACCGTGAAGGTCGACGCGCACGAGGAAGGCCCCTCGGTCCAGATGCAGCGCCGCGACGAGCGCGAGCGCGGCGACCGCCCGGACCGTGGCGACCGGCCCGACCGCGGCGACCGTCCCGACCGGAGCGACCGCTTCGACCGGGGCGACCGCGCCCCCCGCGACCGTCGTTGAGGAGAAGGATCTAAACCATGGCCACGAAACCGTTTTTCCGCCGCCGCAAGGTCTGCCCGTTCTCCGGCGAGAACGCGCCCGCGATCGACTACAAGGATGTGAAGCTCCTGCAGCGCTACATCTCGGAGCGGGGCAAGATCGTCCCCTCGCGCATCACCGCCGTGTCGGCCAAGAAGCAGCGCGAGCTCGCGCGCGCCATCAAGCGCGCCCGCTTCCTCGCCCTTCTTCCCTACGCCGTGAAGTAAGGAGAGACCCCCATGCAAGTCATCCTGCTCGAACGGGTCGCCAAGCTCGGCCAGATGGGTGAGGTCGTCACCGTCAAGGACGGCTACGCCCGCAACTTCCTCCTGCCGCAGAAAAAGGCGATGTGGGCCTCCGAGGCCAACATCAAGGCCTTCGAGGCGCAGAAGGCGCAGCTTCAGGCGACCAACCTGGAGACCAAGAAGGAAGCCGAGAAGCTGGCCGAAAAGCTCGACGGCCAGAAGTTCGTCGTGATTCGCGCGGCCTCTGACGGCGGCGCGCTCTACGGCTCGGTCACCACGCGCGACGCGGCGGATGCGGCCAAGGAGGCGGGCTTCACGCTCGACCGCCGGCAGATCCAGATGCCGCAGCCGATCAAGGAGCTCGGGCTTCACCAGCTCGAGGTGTCGCTGCACCCCGAGGTCGAGGTGACGATCGTGCTGAACGTGGCGCGGTCGGTCGAGGAAGCGGCGCTCCAGTCGCAGGGCAAGACGATCCAGGAACTCGCGGCCGAGGAAGAAGCCGCGGCCGAGTTCGAGATCCAGGAGCTCTTCGACGACATCGGCGGCGCGGCGGGCGACGACGAGGACCGCGCCTAGCACCGGGGCTGCGGCCCGGACTTCAGACGCCGCGCGTGGCACCTGCCCCGCGCGGCGTTTTCGTTGACGGCGACGTGATGGACCGGCAGCGCCGCTGGCGTCGTTCATCCTCCGGACAACGGAGGACAATGACGATGACCCGCACGCTTCTTCTGGCCACGACCGCCCTGTTCGCCGCCGGCATGGCGACCGCGCAGATGGGGAACGGCGCCCTGCCGAACCGCCCGGACGTGACCCCCGCCTTCGAGGAGCAGACCCGCGCGCCCGCCGTCGAAAGCGAGGTGCAGCCCGAGGCCGTCGAACTGGCCGGGCCGCTCGAGCATCCCTGGGGCATCGCCGTCCTGCCGGACGGCGCGGGCTACCTTGTCACCGAACGGCCCGGGCGGCTCAGGCATGTGGGCGCCGACGGGGAGATTTCGGAGCCCATCGGCGGCGTGCCGGAGGTTCTGGCCGAGAATCAGGGCGGGCTTCTCGACGTGACGCTGAGCCCGCGCTTTGCCGAGGATCGCGTCGTGTTCCTCACCTACGCCAAGCCGATGACGGACGGGCTGTCCGCCACCGCCGCTGCGCGCGGCGTCCTGTCGGAGGACCTCTCGGAGCTGACCGGGGTGGAGGACATCTTCCTCCAGGCGCCCGGCTCGCCCACGCCCATGCACTACGGCAGCCGGATCGTGCCGGACGGGACAGGCCATGTCTTCATCACCACGGGCGAGCGGTCCACCGAAGAGGAGCGGGTCTTCGCGCAGGATCTCGACAAGACCTTCGGCAAGATCGTCCGCGTGGCCAAGGACGGGACGGTGCCGGAGGACAACCCCTTAACCGGCGATGTCACGGCCGAGAACAACATCTGGTCGCTCGGGCACCGCAACATCCAGGGCGCGGCGCTCCGGCCGGGGACGGACCAGCTCTGGGCGATCGAGCACGGACCGGCGGGCGGGGACGAGCTGAACCTGATTGCGGCCGGCGCCAACTACGGCTGGCCGGTGGTGAGCTACGGCATCAACTACGACGGCTCGGTCGTGAGCGAGGGACTCTACCGGCACGAGGACCACGGCTTCGTGGAACCGGTCTACTACTGGGACCCGGTGATCGCGCCGGGCGGGATGACCTTCTACGACGGCACGGCCTTCGCGGACTGGGAGGGCGACCTCCTCGTGGCCGCGCTCGTCACGGGCGGGCTCGTGCGGCTCGTGCTGGAGGACGACCGGGTGGCGGGGGAGGAATGGCTCCTGACCGAACTCGGACGGGTGCGGGACGTGGCGGTGGACGCGGACGGATCGGTGCTCGTGGTGACGGACGATCCCGAGGGCGCGCTCTGGCGGATCGCTCCGCCGGAAGCGGCGACGGAGTGACCGCCGCGCATCCATGACGGGTCAGGGGGCGTTCAGTGTGCGGTCGGGCCAGTACTTCGTGCCCATCGCGGTCGCCGACACCTTCCAGCCCTCTCCCGTCAGGGCATAGACCGCGCGCCCGTTGACGAAGTTGAGCCCGACGCCCGGGGCGTCGCGGCCCACCATCGCGCCGGCCTCGGCCCGAACGTCGAAGCCATCGGCGAGGAAGTGCGCGAAGTTCCAGTCGGTTTCGAAGAAGATGACCTGCACCGTCTCGAACCCGCCGAAGCCGATGGACATGGTCACGCCGGCCGCGCGCATGTTCATGTAGATGCGGCGCGGGTCGGTCAGGGAAACGGCGACGCCCTTGCCACCGCTCGCCGCCACCCCCGCCACGCCGATGCGCCGCGTGTCGAAGACCGCGTAACCGGCGGAGTGGAGGAAGAGGTCCAGCGCCCCGGGCTGTTCGTCGAACAGCCGCTCGAGCGCGGTCTTCGCCATGAGGTCGAGCTCCGCCCGCTTCGCGGCAGGATTGTCGCCGTTGACCAGCACGCCTTCGGCCGAACGGATGGACTGGTCGACGTGGTTTCCGACACTCGAGACGCCGCGCCCCACCGCCTGCGCCCCTTCGCTGGCCTTGGCCATCCCCTGCCGGACAAGCCCGCCGAGGCCATCGGCCTGCGCCCCCTGCCCCGCCGCGCAGAACCAGAGGGCCGTGCACACACCCGCGATGCGCCACGCGGCGGCCGATGCACGCCGCCTGTCGGAGCCTGAAGCCATTGCCCTCTCCCTGCCGCGGTCCGCGGCATCCAGCCTTGGGCAATCTACGGCGGCGCGGCCGATGCCACAACGGGTCGTGCGTGTCACAAAACCTTCTCTCAGCCGTCAAGAAACGTTGCCCCGGCGCCGCTAGGCAGGCCACGCACTTGCGGGGACTGCGTATGCTCGAGATCAGACAGCTCACGAAGGTGTTCGGCGCGAACCGGGCGGTCGATTCGGTCACGCTGTCCTTCGACCGCCCCATGATGGTGGGCATCATCGGGCGGTCCGGCGCGGGGAAATCGACGCTCCTGCGGATGATGAACCGGCTCACGCCGTCCAGCGCGGGCTCGATCCACTTCGAAGGGCGCGACGTGACGGCGCTGACGGGCCGCGCGATGCGGGAATGGCAGTCCGACTGCGCGATGATCTTCCAGCAGTTCAACCTCGTCCCCCGGCTCGACGTGGTGTCGAACGTGCTCCACGGGACGCTGAACCGCCGTTCGACGCTCGCCACCATGTTCAGCCTCTGGCCGGCCGAGGACATCCACCGTGCCATCGACATCCTCGAACGGCTCGGGATCGCCGAACACGCGGCCAAGCGGGCCGAGGCGCTGTCGGGCGGGCAGCAGCAGCGCGTCGCCATCGCGCGGGCGATCATGCAGGACCCGAAGATCGTGCTGGCCGACGAGCCCATCGCCTCGCTCGACCCGATGAACGCGCAGCTTGTCATGGACGACCTCCGCCGCATCCACGAGGAGGACGGGCGGATGGTGATCTGCAACCTCCACACGCTCGACACCGCGCGGCGCTACTGCGACCGGGTGGTCGGGATGCGGGGCGGCCGCGTCGTCTTCGACGGGACGCCCCAGCAGCTGACGACCGGGGTCGCGCGCGACATCTACGGCGCGGACGCCTCCTTCAGCGAGGCCACGACCTCCACCGCCATCACCCCGCTCGAAACCCCCGCCCAGCGCCTCCTGCGCGAGGCCGAGGTCGAGATCTGAAGCCGGTTTCCCCCGTCGCCCGGGGCACGTCCCCCGGGGACACATCACCGAAAGAGAGAGGACGACGATGAAGAGACTGATTGCTGCCGCGCTCGCCACCACCGCCCTTGCCGCGCCGCTGTCCGCGCAGGAGATCACCGAGTTCCGCATCGGCCTTCTGGGCGGCGAGAACGCGCAGGACCGGCTGGCCTCGAACGAGTGCTTCCGGGCCTATACCGAGGAACTGCTCGGCGTGCCGACCCGGCTCTTCACGGCGGCCGACTACAACGGCGTGATCCAGGGCCTGATCGGCGGCACGCTCGACATGGCGTGGCTCGGGGCCTCGGCCTATGCCGCCGTCTACGTGGAAGACCCCGAGGCGGTCGAGCCGGTGCTCGTGAAGACCAACCTCGACGGCTCGTTCACCTACCACTCCATCGGCTTTGCCCGGGCGGATTCGGGCATCACCTCGCTCGACGACATGCAGGGCAAGAAGTTCGCCTTCGCCGATCCGAACTCCACCTCGGGCTACCTGATCCCGCTCGTCGAGCTGCCGCAGGCCGGCTACTCGATGACGCCGGGCGAATTCTTCGGCGACGTCGTGTTCTCGGGCGGCCATGAACAGTCCATCGTCGGCGTCGCGAACGGCGATTTCGACGCGGCCGTGACCTGGGCCGATGGCCTGGGCGAATGGGAAGATGGCTACAACTCGGGCGCGCTCCGCCGTGCCACCGACGCCGGCCTCGTCGACATGAACGACCTCGTCGAGATCTGGAAATCCTCGCCCATCCCGGAAGGCCCGATCGTGCTGCGCAAGGCGCTGCCCGAGGACGTGAAGGCGAAGATGACCGAGCTGACGGCGAACCTCCATGCCAACGACCCCGAATGCGCCTATGGCGTCGCCGCGGGCGAGACGGCGGGCTTCACGCCCATCGGTCACGACGCCTACGAGACGATCATCGCGATCCGCCGCCAGCAGATCGGCGGCTGATCCCACTCCCCTCGCGCGGGGCCGGTCCGCCCGGCCCCGCGCCCATTTCTGGACCGGCGGCACATGGCAGACCTGAGCGCCCCGCGGATCGGCGGGCCAAGCGAGATCCGCGACAGCTACATCGCGCTGACCCGCACGCGGCGGCTTTATTCCGGCATCACGATCCTCGTCTTCGTCGTGCTGATGGTCACCGGCTTCCAGATCGTCGACGCCCGCAGCGCGGGCGGGTTCTGGGACGGCATCCACCGCGTCTTCGACTTCCCCGCCGGCGTGGTCCGCGAGGCGTGGGAGAAACGCGCGCTCCTGCCCGGTCATATGGTCCGCTTCTTCCCCGCGCTGGTCGAGACGGTGAACATCGCCGCCATCTCCACGCTTCTGGGCGCCATCGGGGGCCTGACCCTGTCGCTCGTCTCCACGCGGGGCCTCGCGCCTGCGCCGCGCCTGATCCCGGTGTTCCGGCGCCTGATGGACATCCTGCGCGCGTTCCCCGAGATCGTGATCGCGCTGGTGCTGATCTTCATCCTGGGCGGCGGTCCGGTGCCCGCGATGATCGCCATCGCGCTGCACACGGCGGGCGCGCTCGGCAAGCTCTTCTCGGAGGTGGCCGAGAACGTGGACCTCAAGCCGGTCGAGGGGCTCCAGTCCACCGGCGCCAACTGGTCCCAGCGGATGCTTCTGGGCGTGATCCCGCAGGTGGCGCCGAACTACCTCAGCTACGCGCTCATGCGGTTCGAGATCAACATCCGCGCCTCGGCGATCCTGGGCTTCGTGGGCGCGGGCGGGATCGGCTACGAGCTCCGCAACACGATGACCTTCGGCACCGGCATGTTCGACCAGGCGGCGGCGATCTTCATCCTCCTGTTCCTGACCATCATCGTCTTCGACCAGGTGTCGAGCCACTACCGCACCCGACTGGTGGAGGGGGCCCGGGCATGACCATGCTGACCGACACCGCCGACCTGCGCGGCGCGGCCGACCGGCTGTTCCGCCGCAAGAAGCTCACCGCCCTCGCGGTGCCCGCTGTGATCCTCGCCTACCTCGTCTACGTCTTCGTGGCCTTCGACGTGGCGGGACTGGCCGACCGTGCCCGGATGGACAACGCGCGCATCCTCGTGGCCGACAGCTACAGCCACAAGGTCCACGTCACCCGCGACGCCCGCAATGGCGCCGTCACCTACGCGGTCGAGGGCGAGGCCAAGGGCCGCTACCCCGCCGGAACCCGCCCCGCCTGGGTGGAGGAGACGGAGGAGGCCGTGGTCGTGGACCTGGGCCGGGGCCATGTCGTCCGGTTCCTGCCCGACAACGCGTTGAGCTATGACGTCCCCGGCTTCGGCACCGTCGAGATCGCGGTGGTGGACGGCACGGTGGTGTCGAACCTGGGCGACCCGCCGCCCGCCTGGGCCAACGTGTCCGACAGCCGCATCGCCATCACGACCGACGCGGGGCGCGTCACCGTCACCCGCAACCGGGCCGAGGTCTTCCGCTACTTCCTCGGCTGGGAGCTGTTCTGGTTCACGCTCGACAGCCCCTATCACGGGGTGCCGCTCACCGCGCTCCTGTTCGGGCCGCAGATCGACCCCGACCGGACGAACCTCGCCGGCGCCTGGGAGGACTTCTGGGGCAACCCGATGTGGCGCCACGCCGATGTCTTCTGGGCCATCGGCGAAACGATCCTGATGGCCTTCCTCGGCACCGCGGGGGCGGCGCTGATCGCCCTGCCGCTCGCCTTCCTCGCGGCGAAGAACTTCGCGCCGCTGCGGTCGCTGCGGTTCCTCGTGCGGCGCGTGTTCGACTTCGTGCGGGGCGTGGACGGGCTGATCTGGACCATCGTGCTCAGCCGCGCCTTCGGGCCGGGGCCGCTGACCGGGGCGCTCGCCATCCTCGTCACGGACGTGGGCGGCTTCGGCAAGAGCTTCTCGGAGGCGCTGGAGAACGTGGACGGCAAGCAGATCGAGGGCGTGCAGTCCACCGGCGCCAAGCCGCTTCAGCGTTACCGCTTCGGGGTGATCCCGCAGGTGACGCCGATCCTGCTGAGCCAGGTGCTCTACTTCTTCGAATCGAACACCCGGTCGGCCACGATCATCGGCGCGATCACCGGGGGCGGGATCGGGCTGTTCCTGACGCAGGCGATCCAGACCCAGAAGGACTGGGAAGAGGTCACCTACTACATCGTGCTTATCGTGCTGATGGTGATGGCGATGGACTGGATTTCGGGCATCTTGCGCCGGAGGCTCATCAAGGGCACGGATGGCGGGCACTGAGGAGGACGCCCGATGCCGCGCCTGAGCGAAGAGCCGTTCGTCCATGAAGGCTGCGCCCTGACGGACGCGACGCTGGGGCGCTATGTCGAGATCGGGGCGCATACCCGCGTGGCCCATTCTACCTTCGGCGACTACTCCTACTGCGACCGCTTCTGCGACATCGCGAACGCGGACATCGGCAAGCACGCCAACGTCGCGGCCTCGGTCCGGATCGGCGCGACCGACCATCCGCTCGACCGGGCCAGCCTGCATCACTTCATGTACCGCTCGGCCTCGTATTGGGACGATGCGGAGGATGACGCGGACTGGTTCTACCGGCGCCGGGCGCGGCGGGCCTTCGTCGGCCACGACACCTGGATCGGCCACGCGGCGATGGTGAAGCCCGAGGTGACCGTTGGGCACGGCGCGGTCGTGGCCTCGGGCGCGGTCGTGACGAAGGACGTGGCGCCCTACACGATCGTGGCGGGCGTTCCGGCGGTGAAGGTGCGCGACCGGCAGCCGCGCGCCATCGCGGAACGGCTGATCGCGCTGGCGTGGTGGGACTGGAGCCATGAGCGGCTGAGGGAGACGCTGGACGATTTCCGCAGCCTCAAGGCCGAGGCCTTCCTCGAGAAGTATGGCGGCTGAGGCTCAGGACGCCGCCGCCGCCCGCGCCATCGCCTTCGATCCCATGAACCGCTGCGCGGCCCCGCCCGAAAGATGCGCCATGCGCCCGCCCGCGATGGTCGCCTCGACGGCGCGGGTCCTCGGATCCACCACCACGAGGTCGGCGCGCTGGCCGGGCGCGAGGTGCCCCCGGTCCAGGAGCCCCGCGATGCGGGCGGGGGCGGTGGAGACGGCCTCCCACGCAGCCGCGAAGGAGAGCGCGCCGGTGTCGGCCAGCCGCCAGGCCGCCTGGGCGAGCGCGGGGTAGTAGTAGTCGGACACCAGCGCGTCGCAGAGACCCTCGGCCACCAGCGCCTCGGCGGCGATGTTGCCCGACTGGCTGCCGCCCCGGACGACGTTCGGCGCCCCCATCAGCACCGGCTCCCCCGCCTCCCGGGCGGCGCGGGCGGCGGGGACGGTGGTGGGGAACTCCGCGATGTCCGCGCCGATGCCGCGGTAGAAGGCGCGCGTCTCCGCATCCGCGTCGTCGTGGGAGCCGAGGCGCACGCCGAGCGGCCGGAGTTCCGCCGCGAGACGGGCGAGAGCCGCCGGCACCTCGGGCTCCTGCTCCATCGCCGCCGTCACCCGCGCCATCTGCTCTTCCGGCGTGCGGCGGTGCTGCGCGGCCCAGGCGGCGAAGCGGTCGGGCTTGTCGCGGGCAAGGTCCACCGCCTCGGGAAGGTGGTTGTTGAACACGATGTAGTCGACGCCGTGCCGCCGCACCGCGTCGAGCACGCGGGGGTGTTCGGGCAGCACATGCGTTTCCAGCCGGATCTGCATCCGCACGTCCGGCAGGAGGCGCGGCCGGATGCGGTCGAGCGCGGCGAGGATCGCCTCGGCCTCGGTCCCGGCGCGGAAGCCGCCCTCCCAGCTCCAGCTTTGGGCGAACCACGCGGTCGTCACGCCGTTCGCGGCAAGCTCGGCGGCGGCGGAGCGCAGCGCCTCGGCCTTCTCGAACGGCGCGGTGGGGCGCGGGGAGAGGTGGCGTTCGAACCCGTCTCCGTGGAGGTCCACGATCCCCGGCAGCACGAGGTAGCCCGAGAGGTCGACCTCGGGCGCGCGGTCCTCGGACAGGATGCCGTCGGACACGGTCAGGTCCGTGTCGTGCAGCGCCCCGTCGCGGAGGACGCGCGCACCGGTGAGCCGGATCGGAGGCAGGAGCGGCATGGGGAGGATCCTTTCCGGGTGCTCTCTAGGCGCGGGGCGTGACGGTTTCGTGACGGGTCATTCGGTGCCCAGGGTGAGGGTCACGCGGTCGCCCGCGAACCACGTGTGGCCGTATTCGACGGGGCGCGCCTCGGGGTCCACGTTGATCGAGACGGACCGGAGAAGCGGCGCACCTTCGGGCAGTCTCAGGTGCAGCGCCTGCGTCGCCGTGGCCGGGACCGCCGTGAGACGGGTGGAGGCGCGGGTGTAGTCCGGCACGCCGACGCGGGCAAGGGCGGCGGTGGTGGAGCGTTCCTCGAGCAGGACGGCGGGGAGGTCGGGGAATCGGGCGGCGGGAAAGACGGAGCGGAAGGTGGCGATGGGCTGGCCGTCGGCGAGCGACAGGCCCTCGTAGGAATGCACCTCCGCGCCGGGCGCGAGGGCGAGCGCCTCGGCCTCCTCGGCGTCCGACGAGCGGGTGGCGATGGAGAGAACCTCGCGCCCCGGCAGACGGCCCGCCGCGCGGAGGTTCTGGTGGAAGCGGACGCGGCGCCCGAGCGGGTATTCGGTGGGCTTGCCCGCGACGAACACCCCCGACCCGCGGCGGGAATGCACGAGCCCCTCGTCCCCCAGCGCCGCGATGGAGCGGCGGACGGTGTGGCGGTTCACGCCGAAGCGGGCGGAAAGCTCCGCCTCGGTCGGCAGGCGCTCGCCCACGGTCCAGTGGCCGCGCGCGATCTCGTCGGCGAGCGTTCCGGCGATGGATTTCCAGATCGGCGTGCGGGGGAGTGTCATCGAAATTTCACAGGGCGGTGGTTGCCTCGGGTGGACCCGGGTGATAGTGATTTGTCTAGTTGTATAGGACAGCGGACGCCCCCTCAAGATGTCTATGCCCGACCCTGCGACCGACCGCCAGCGCTGGATGAGCCTTCTGGCGAAGGCACCCGACGGGCTGCTCGACCGGCTTTTCGCCGGCCTCGGGGCGGAACCCGCCTTCGACTGGGTGCGCCCACCCGAGGTGGGCTCCGTGATGGTGCGGGGACGGACCGGGGGGACAGGTGCGGCCTTCAACCTGGGCGAGATGACGGTGACGCGCTGCGTCCTGCGGCTGGCGTCCGGCGAGACGGGCCACGCCTACGTGCAGGGTCGGAGCAAGGCCAAGGCGCGGCAGGCGGCGCTGGTCGATGCGCTGATGCAGGGGCCAGACGCGGCGGCGATCCGCACGGCGGTGCTGGAGCCGCTGGCCGAGGCGGTGGCCGGGGCGAAGCGGACCCGCGCGGCGAAGGCCGCTGCGACGAAGGTGGAGTTCTTCACGATGGTGAGGGGGGACGACTGATGGAGGCTGTGCTGGACGGCGGGTTCGCCGACGCGCCTGTTGAGGCGGCCCACGCCTTTCGCGCGGCGATGTCTGCGATGGCCCGGCCGGGGCGGATCGAGCGGCTCGTCGGTGCCCGCCCGCCCGCGCCCCTGTCCGTGGCGGCGGGGACGCTGATCCTGACGCTCTGCGACACCGAGACGCCGGTGCACCTCGCAGGGGCGCACGACACGGCGGAGGTGCGGGGCTGGATCGCCTTCCACACCGGCGCGCCCGTGGTGGGGCGGGCCGAGGCCGCCTTCGCCGTGGGAACGTGGGACGCGATCCTGCCGCTCGAGGGCTACCGGATCGGCGAGGCGGAGTACCCCGACCGCTCGGCCACGCTGATCGTGGAGATGGCGGCACTGGAGGCCGAGGGCGCCACCCTCGCCGGCCCCGGCATCCGCGACACCGCCCGCCTGTCGCTCCCCGAGACGGAGGCGTTTCGGCGCAATGCGCGGCTCTTCCCGCTCGGGCTCGACTTCTTCCTGACGGCAGGCGACCGCGTGGCCGCCCTGCCCCGCACCACGAGGGTCGGCTGATGTACGTGGCCACGAAAGGCGGCGAGCGCGCCATCGAGAATGCCCATGCCTGGCTGGCCGAGGAGCGGCGGGGCGACCCGTCCGTCCCCGAGCTTTCCGTCGCCCAGATCCGCGAGCAGATGGCGCTGGCCGTGAACCGGGTCATGGCGGAGGGCTCGCTCTACGACCCCGACCTCGCCGCGCTTGCGATCAAGCAGGCGCGCGGCGACCTGATCGAGGCGGTGTTCCTGATCCGCGCCTACCGCACGACGCTCCCCCGGTTCGGTCTCACGCGCCCGGTGGACACCGCCGCCATGGCCTGCGACCGCCGCATCAGCGCGACCTTCAAGGACGCGCCGGGGGGGCAGGTGCTGGGGCCGACCTTCGACTACACGCACCGCCTCCTCGACTTCGCGCTGGCCGCCGAGGGCGAGGTCGCGCCCGCACCCGAGGCCGCGCCCCGCGAGGCGCCGATGCCGCATATCCTCGGCTTCCTTGACCGCGAAGGGCTGATCGAGGACGAGCCGCACGACGATGCGACGCCGCCGGACCTCACGCGGGAGCCGCTGGAGTTGCCGGCCGACCGCCCGCTCCGCCTGCAGGCGCTGACGCGGGGGGACGAGGGGTTCGTCCTGTCGCTCGCCTACTCGACGCAGCGCGGCTACGGGCGGACCCATGCCTTCGTGGGCGAGCTTCGGATCGGAACCGTCTCCGTGGAAATGGAAATTCCCGAACTGGGTTTCGCCATCGAACTGGGCGAGATCGAGCTGACCGAATGCGAGACCGTGAACCAGTTCAAGGGCTCGAAGACCGAGCCGCCGCAATTCACGCGCGGCTACGGGCTTGTGTTCGGCCAGTCCGAGCGCAAGGCGATCTCCATGAGTCTCGTCGACCGGGCGCTCCGGTGGAAGGAGCTGGGCGAGGACGACGCGGGCGTACCGGCGCAGGACGCGGAGTTCGTGCTCTACCACTGCGACAACATCCAGGCGACGGGCTTTCTCGAGCACATAAAGCTTCCGCATTACGTGGACTTCCAGTCCGAGCTTGAACTGATCCGCAAGCTCCGCCGCGAGGCGATGGGCGAGTTGCGCGAGGCGGCGGAATGAGCCTAGTCGCCCCCATCCCCGTCGCCGTCGCCGTCGGCCGCGTCCCAGTCGGGCCGGGGATCGGCGGTCGAACGGCGCTCCCGCCCGTCGAGGTCGATCCAGACGTAGACCGATACGCCACCCTCGACCTCGGTCCGCAGGCTGCGGCGGCGGCGCCACTGGCGCCAGGTCACCAACATGAAGATGGCGCCGAAGCCGATGAAGACGAGGAACACCGCACGCTGGAGGGCGTCGGTCTCGTCCAGAACGGAGAGCAGCATTGCGAGCGGGAGGGCGGTCCAGAGCGTCGTGAAGGCGAACCTGAACATGGTGGGCTCCGCCGAATGAGCGCGCTAGCGGATCGGGCCGCCGTCGCGCCCGGCGCGTGCGCTCCAGATCGGGCCGGGATCGGCCGGGGCCGGCGTCGACCGGCGTGCCCGCGCCCTCCGCACGATCCACAGGATCACCAGCGACTCGACCGCGAGGAACAACGCCACGACGGCCACGGTCCCCGCGCCCACGCCGAGGCACGCGCCCTCGGGCACGCCGCCTTGCAGGGCCTGAAGCAGGTTCACCTCCGCCTCGCAGGCGAGGCTGCCGAAAAAGCTGATGTCCATCGCGGCCTCCTGTCCCGACCGCGCGCAGGAAACCACCGGAAAGGGGCGAATTCGTGACCCACTACAACTTCGCCTATCTCGACGAGCAGACCAAGCGCATGATCCGCCGCGCGCTTCTCAAGGCGCTGGCGATCCCGGGCTATCAGGTCCCCTTCGCCTCCCGCGAGATGCCCATGCCCTATGGCTGGGGCACGGGCGGGGTGCAGGTGACGGCGGCGTGCCTGACGCCCGACGACCGGCTCAAGGTCATCGACCAGGGCGCGGACGACACGACCAACGCGGTGTCGATCCGGAAGTTCTTCGAGAAGACCGCCGGGGTGGCGACGACGGAGGCGACGGCGGAGGCGACCGTCATCCAGACGCGCCACCGCATCCCTGAACAGCGGCTGACCGAGGACCAGATCCTCGTCTACCAGGTGCCGATCCCGGAGCCGCTGCGCTTTCTCGAACCGCGCGAGACCGAGACGCGGAAGATGCACGCGCTCGAGGATTACGGGCTGATGCATGTCCGCCTCTACGAGGACATCGCGCGGCACGGGGCGATCGCCACGTCCTACGCCTACCCGGTGAAGGTCGAGGGGCGCTACGTGATGGACCCCTCGCCGATCCCGAAGTTCGACAACCCGAAGCTGTCGGACTGCCCGGCGACCCAGCTTTTCGGCGCAGGGCGCGAACAGCGCATCTACGCGGTGCCGCCCTGGACGAAGGTGGTCAGCCTCGACTTCGAGGATCATCCGTTCGATCCGTCGAAGGCGGAGCATCCTTGCGCCCTCTGCGGCTCGCGCGACAGCTACCTTGACGAGGTCATCACCGACGATGCTGGGAGCCGCATGTTCGTCTGCTCCGACACCGACTATTGCCGCGCACGGCGCGAGGAGGCCGCATGACACCGCTTCTGGACGTTCGGGGGCTGACGAAGCGCTATGGCGCGCGGACGGGGTGTGCGGATGTGTCCTTCACGCTCTACCCGGGCGAGGTCATGGGGATCGTGGGCGAAAGCGGCTCGGGAAAGTCCACGCTTCTCAATTGCCTGGCGGGCCATCTTCAGGCCGACAGCGGCGAGGTCATCTTCGACACGCGCGCCGACGGTCCGCGCGACACGCTGCGCATGTCGGAACCCGAACGCCGGATGCTAGGGCGGACCGACTGGGCCTTCGTCCACCAGAACCCGCGCGACGGGCTCAGGATGGGCGTGAGCGCGGGCGGCAACGTGGGCGAGCGGCTGATGGCCGTAGGCGCGCGGCACTACGGGCAGATCCGCGCCACGGCGACCGACTGGCTGAGCCGCGTCGAGATCGCGGCCGACCGCATCGACGACCGCCCCACGGCGTTCTCGGGCGGGATGCAGCAGCGGCTCCAGATCGCGCGGAACCTCGTGACCGGGCCGCGGCTCGTGTTCATGGACGAGCCCACCGGGGGGCTCGATGTGAGCGTGCAGGCACGGCTTCTGGACCTCCTGCGCGGTCTCGTGCGGGGGATGGGGCTGTCGGCGGTGGTGGTCACGCATGACTTGGCCGTGGTGCGGCTTCTGGCGCACCGGCTGATGGTGATGAAGGACGGACGCGTGGTCGAGACGGGGCTCACCGACCAGGTGCTCGACGATCCGCAGCACGCCTACACACAGCTCCTTGTCTCCTCCGTCCTGCAGGTGTGACCATGATCCGGATCGAGAACGTGTCGAAGCGCTTCACCCTGCACAATCAGGGCGGCGCGGTGATCGAGGTGATGCGGGACGCGGACCTTTCCGTCGCGCCGGGCGAGTGCGTGGCGCTGACGGGGCCGTCGGGCGCGGGGAAGTCCACGCTGATGCGGATGATCTACGGCAACTACCTCGTCGCCTCGGGTGCGATCCGGGTGGGCGGGGTGGACGTGGCGCGGGCGGAGCCGCGCGAGGTGCTGGAACTGAGGTGCACAACCCTCGGATATGTAAGCCAGTTCCTGCGCGTCGTGCCTCGAGTTCCGACGCTGGAGGTCGTGGCGGAGCCGCTCCTTGCGGTGGGCACGCCCGAGCCTGAGGCGCTGGAGCGGGCGCGGGTGTTGCTCGCGCGGCTGCGCATCCCCGAGACGCTCTGGACCCTCAGCCCCACGACCTTCTCGGGCGGCGAACAGCAGCGG
>VFQQ010003491.1_pt1 | contig 15137 bp, 14 predicted proteins | sample 3512341 | NCBI WGS metagenome assembly VFQQ01 (sample SAMN10412373, study PRJNA504923) | tailings metagenome | isolation source: Relicate 2 Philex TSF1 revegetated site | place: Philippines: Tuba, Benguet | collected 2017-08-29 | reverse complement strand
CCAGCGGCGGCGAGCAGCAGATGTGCGCCATCGGCCGCGCGCTGATGGCCAACCCGAAGATGGTGCTGCTCGACGAGCCCAGCATGGGCCTGGCGCCGCAGATCGTGGAGGAGGTGTTCGAGATCGTGAAGGACCTGAACACCAAGGAGAAGACCACCTTCCTGCTCGCCGAGCAGAACACCAACATGGCGCTGCGTTATGCCGACTACGGCTACATCCTGGAGAACGGCCGCATCGTGATGGACGGTGAAGCCAAGGCACTGCGCGAGAACGAGGACGTGAAGGAGTTCTACCTCGGCATGGGCGGCGGTGATCGCAAGAGCTTCAAGGACGTGAAGAGCTACAAGCGCCGCAAGCGGTGGTTGTCATGAGCGACGACGATTTCGGCGCGAACGACGATTGGGCGCCGCCGCCGTTCAACGCGGAACACGCGCTGCAGCAGATCAAGCGTGCCTTGCGCGATGCCAAGCTGGCCGAGCGCGGCCCGGGCTTCGAGCTGCGTGGCAAGCGGGTGGCCGAGCTCGTCGTCACCGGTGCTGGCATCGATGCCAGGCTGGCCCGCAAGCTCGCGCTCACGCCCGAGTGGGACAAGAGCACGCTCAAGAGCAGCACCGACCAGCGCAAGTGGGTCGACGAGCTGAAGAAGCGCCTCGAACGCTGGGACCGCGAAGAGTGAGCGGCGCACCCGAGGAAGAGGCCGCAACGAGAACCCGGACTGCTGGCATGAACACGATCGATCCCCTGGCCCTGCGCGAGCCCGCTGCGCGCGAGGCCGCGCTGATGGCCGCATTGCCGGCACAGGTGCGTGCGGCGCAGGCCGTGCCGGCCTTCGCCGAGCGGCTGGCCGGTGTGGATGCCGGCGCCATCACGAGCCGCGCGGCGCTGGCGCGGGTGCCCGTCACGCGCAAGCACGAGCTCCTTGAACGCCAGCAGGCGGCCCGCGAGGGCGGTGCCGCCGACCCCTTCGGCGGCTTCAGTGCGATCGGCTGGCGTGCGATGGCGGCAGCGCGGCATGCCCGCCGCGTCTACCAGAGCCCGGGCCCCATCTACGAACCCGAGGGCCAAGGCAGCGACTACTGGCGCACGGCCCGCGCGTTGCAGGCCGCCGGCTTCACCGCCGGTGACCTGGTGCACGTGAGCTTCAGCTACCACCTCACACCCGGCGCCTGGATCATGGACAGCGGCGCGCTCGCGCTCGGCTGCACCGTGTTCCCCGGCGGCACCGGCAACACCGAGCAACAGCTGCAGGCCATGCAGCACCTGAAGCCCGACGCCTACGCCGGCACGCCGAGCTTCCTGCGCATCCTGCTGGAGAAGGCGGCCGAAAGCGGCGTGCAGCTGCCGAGCCTGAAGAAGGCGCTGGTCAGCGGCGAGGCCTTCCCGCCCAGCCTGCGCGACTGGCTGCTCGAACGCGGCGTGGCCGCCTACCAGGCCTACGCCACGGCCGATGTCGGCGTCATCGCGTACGAAACAGCGGCACGCGAAGGCCTGGTGCTGGACGAAGGCGCCATCGTCGAGATCGTGCGCCCCGGCACCGGCGACCCGGTGCCGGACGGTGAAGTGGGCGAGGTCGTCGTGACCGTGCTCAACGCCGACTATCCCATGGTCCGCTTCGGCACGGGCGACCTCTCCGCCGTGCTGCCCGGCACCTGCCCCACCGGCCGCACCAACACGCGCATCAAGGGCTGGCTCGGCCGCGCCGACCAGACCGCCAAGGTGCGCGGCATGTTCGTGCACCCGAGCCAGGTGGCCGAGGTGCTCAAGCGCCATCCCGCGCTCGGCCGCGGCCGCCTGGTGGTGGCCGGCGAGATGGCCAACGACACGATGCTGCTGCGTGTGGAATGCGCCGCGCCGGCGGCCGAGCGGGCCGGGCTGGCCGAGGCCGTGGCCGCCAGCGTGCGCGACGTGACCAAGCTGCGCGCCGACGTGGAGCTCGTCGGCCCCGGCAGCCTGCCCAACGACGGCAAGGTCATCGAGGACGCTCGCAGTTACCGTTAGGCCGCGGCGCGCGGCCGCGGGCACCCCCCTGCATGAGCGGGGCCGGCCATTGCGCCATGCCCACCCCGGCCCTAGGATCGTGCGCCGCAGATCCGTTCGGCCCTACATTCGTTCGGCCCAATCATCCGGCGTCAGGGAGGAGAGTTTATGTCCGTCACCCGCGTCCTGCTGGGCACCCTTGCCGCGGCCGCCATGTTGCCCGGCGCGCAAGCGGCCACCGCCTGGGACGAAGGCGCCTCGGGCGACTTCGCCAACCTCGGCGCCACCCCCACGCCGATCAGCCTCGGGCTCGGTTCCAACCTGATCATCGGCAGCACCGGCCGCAGCGGCGCCGGCGTGGTCGACCGCGACTACTTCACCTTCACACTGCCGGCGGGCTGGCAGCTCGACACCATCACCGTCATGCCGGGCACGGTATCGATCGGCCCTTCGACGATCTCGTTCATCGCCGTCGAGGCCGGCACACAGGTGCTCACCAACCCGACGGGCGGCAGTGCGGCGCAGCTGCTGGGCTGGTGGCACTACGGCCCCAACGACATCGGCTCCGACATCCTCGGCGTCATCGGCCTGGGGCCGGGTGCCATCGGCTTCACCGGCTCGCTGCCGGCGGGCAGCTACAGCTTCTGGATCCAGGAAACGGCCACCGGCAGCGCACCCTACGTGCTCGACTTCGGCGTCAGCGCTGTGCCCGAGCCGGCCGCCGCGCTGATGCTGGCGGCGGGGCTGGCGGCCATCGGCCTCGGCCGGCGCCGCACACGCGGCGCGTAGCCCCATCGGCGCCGGCAGGCGCTCAGTACCCGTTCTGCCGCACGTGGCGGCGCAGGCCTTCGAGCAGCTGCGCGCTTTCTGCGTCACCCTGTTCGGCTGCCTTGGCCCACCAATGTTCGGCCTGCCGCAGGTCACGCGGCACGCCCACGCCGGTGGTGTGCATGAGCCCCAGCATGTACTGCGCCTCCGCCAGGCCCTGGCGCGCGGCCTGCAGGTACAGGCCGGCCGCGATGGTGCGGCTTTCGTCGCCCTTGGGCGCGCCGCGGCCGTCGCGGTACATCGAACCCAGGTTGTATTGCGCCGGCGCGTAACCCTGCTCGGCGGCGCGGCGGAACCAGGCCATGGCTTCGGCGTCGTCCTGCGGCACGCCCTTGCCGTCGAGGTGGCGGATGCCCATCGCGTGCTGGCCGCCGCGGCTGCCCGCCGCTGCGGCCTTGCGGTACCAGGCCACGGCGCGGGCATCGTCCTGCGGCACGCCTTCGCCCAACGCGTGCAGCACGCCGATGGCGTACTGGCTCTCGGCGTCGCCCTGCAGCGCCGCGGCCTCGAACCAGCGGGCGGCGCGCGTGGCGTCTTCGGGCGCATCGGTGCCGGTGTACAGGCGCATGGCCGCCAGGCGCTGGCTGGGCAGGTGGCCGAGCGCCGCGGCCTTCTCCAGGTGCTGCAGCGCGCGGGCCGGGTCCCGCGGCACGCCGTGGCCTTCGCGGTGCATCTGCTCCAGCAGCAGGTGCGCTTCCACGTCGCCGGCGGCCGCGTTCTGCTCCAGGATGCGGATCTTCTCGGCACGCGTGAGCGGGCGCGGCACGGTGGGCGGGTCGTCGAAGTCGCCGTCGCCCGATGAAGCCGCCGCCAGCCGGCCCGCCGTGCGGCCGAGCAGGCCCACGGCTTCGACGGCGGCATTGCCGCCGCTGCCCGCCAAGGGGTAGCGCGCCTGGCGGTTCAGCCGTGTGATCGAGTCGCGGATGCTCGCCTGCTCGCGGCGCGAGTCGGCGATCATGCGCTGGTAGGCCTGCAGCCCGCGGCGGTTCTGGAAGGCCTCGGCCGGCGTGCCGGCCAGCGCCACGCTGATCAGCAGGCCGGCCAGGGCCAGCACACCGGCGCGCGCCACGTCACCGCCCGAGCTGCTGCCGCACGATGCCGAGCAGCCGCTTGCCATCGGGGTGGCCCTGCTCGGCGGCCTTGCTCCACCAGCGCTCGGCTTCGCGCAGGTTGGGCTCGCCCACCAGGCCGCGGGCGTTGTACTCGCCCATCTTCACCTGGCCGTAGGCGTCACCGGCCTCGGCGGCCTTGCGGTACAGGCCGAAGGCCTTGCCCAGGTCGCGCTGCACGCCCTGTGCCTTCTCGTAGGCGTCGCCGGCATAGGCCGCGGCCTTGGCCTGGCCCTGCGCGGCGGCCTTTTCGTACCAGCCCACGGCTTGCGCCTGGCTCTTCTCCACGCCCTTGCCGTCCCAGAGGAGGTTGCCGAAGAAGAGCTGCGCCTCGGCCTCGCCCAGCTCGGCGGCCTTGCGGTACCACTGGATGCCGGCGGCCTCGTCCTTGGGCATGCCGTTGCCGCGGTACAGGATGTCGGCCACCAGGTGTGCGCTGCGGCCCAGCACCTCGCCACTGCGTTTCCACAGCGCCACGGCGCGTGCCACGTCCTTGGCGCCGAGGTCGCCGTTGAAGTGCAGCGCGCCGAGGTTGAAGATGGCCTGCAGCTCGCCCTGCGCCGCGGCCTTCTCCCACCAGGCCGCGGCCTGCTGCGCGTCGGCCGGCAGGCCGTCGCGGCCCTTGTGGAAACGCTGGCCGAGTTCGGCCTGCGCAAAGGCGTCGCCGGCTTCGGCAGCCGCGCGCAGGCTGCCGATCTCGGCCTTGCTCATGTCCTTGCCGTTGACCAGCAGGGGCTGCGCCGTGGCGGCCGCCATCGCGCAGGCCAGCCACAGGCAGCATGTCACCAGGGTGCGCTTCATCGCATGTCCTCTCCCGCGGCAACCGCGCCGCTGCCTGCTTACGCCGGCCGCGCGGCGCAGAAGGCTCAGGAGCCCGGCATGTCCCGTGCACGCGGCCCGGCCACCAGTTGCAGCAGCGGCTGCACCAGGTGCTGCAGCGGCAGCGTCTCGGCCGGCAGCACGATGCGCAGCACGGGCCGCACCAGCGCCGCCGAGCCCCGCTCCGCCGCCCAGGCGGCCAGTGCCGCGCCCGCTGCCGCCGCGGGCCCGGCTTCGGTGACGCAGGCCAGCCGCCCGGTGCGCCGCAGCGAGTCCAGCACCAGGCTCGGGCCGGGCGGCGGCGCGAGGCCGGGCAGCTCGATCAGCTCGGCCTCGATGCCCAGCCGCGCCAGCGCCTGCGCCGCCTCCAGGCAGCGCTGTTGCACGCCGCCGCGCAGCACCAGCGTGAGGTCGCGGCCCGGGCGGATGCAGCGCGGCGCCTCGCTCATTGCGGGTACTGCACGAAGGGCCCCTGGGGGTGGTGATCGGTTCAGCGCGGGCGGAAGGCGTAGCGCACCTGCGCCGCGCCGATCTCGCCTTCGAAGTGGTGGTGGGTGCCGGTGGGGTTGAACCAGCGCTTGCCCTGCACCTGCGTGTAGGCGGGCAGCGTGGTGTCGGCCACGAACTCGCGCCGGCCCTCGATCGGCTCGTCGACCACCGCGAAGGCGCCGCCGGCGAGCGTGGGCTCCAGCACGAAGCTGCCCTCCCGCGTGTGGCGCTCGTGCCGCGCCGTGACCTCGGCCGTGCCGGTGATGTAGACCTTGCAGGTGTCGAGCATCACGAACAGGCGCACCAGCGGCAGCACGCCACTGGCGTCCAGCGGCGCGCCGCTGCCCTGCACGGTGATGCGGTCGGGCACGATCTTCGACGTGGTTTCGTTGTCGACGTGCACCGTGCCGCTGGTGAGCTGGCCTTCGAACCACACCTGGCCGATCGGACTCGTGGCGGCGCGCTGCAGCGTGCCACGCGTGTCGGCGCGCTGGTTGAAGCGCTGCGTCACGGTGCTGTCGCCGCCGCTCCACTGGTACTGGTAGGCGTACTCGACGTCGATGTGGTTCACGCCGGCCCACCAGGCGCAGCCGGCCGCGGGGTCGACGACGGTGAGGTTGGCCACCAGCGTCTGCTGCTGGTTCGTGAACGGGTCGGTGTACTGCACCGACACGGCCACCGGGTTCTGCGCCGGCAGCGTGGCCGGCGCGCTGTAGGTGCGGCGCGCCACGAAGCCGTCGTTGCCGCTGAGCTGGCCCACGCTGCTGTTGCCGCCGGCGGCGCCGTTCACGGCCCAGCCGCTGGTGGCCACGCCGCTGGCGCCGTCGTCGTCGCAGGCATAGAGCTGGTGGCGGCCCGGGGTGCCGGTGTCGGCGCCGCTGGCGCAGTGGCGCACGCGGAGATCGAGCGTGCGGCCGGTCTGCACCTCGGCGGCACCGGGGCGCAGCTGCACGCCGGCGACGAAGCTCCAGTCGCTGAAGTGCGTGGTCTGCACGCGCAGCCGCTGCTGCTGCGCGTCGTGCTGCTGGGCCGCGTCGACGCGCCACACGCCGTCGGCGCCTTGTGTGGCCACGGCCAGGCGCGACATGCCACGCACCTGCGCAGCGCCATAGCGCACTTCGAGGGTCATCGGCACCGGCGTGTTCAGGCCCTCGGGCGTGATGCGCCAGGCGCTGGCCAGCCCACCGTGTGCCTGGTTGCTGATGGGCGTGATGGCCACCGTGTGCACCCGGTCGAAGGCACCGGGCGGGACGGTCACCGTCAGGTTGCCGTCGGGCGAGACGAGCTGGCCACCGGCGGGGCCGATGTCGGCCTGGCTCGCGTCGCCCAGCACCACACCCAGGGCCGTGGGCTCGGGTGCGCGTGTGCCTGGCGGCGGCGGTGCCGGCACGGGTGCCGGGGCGGGTGCAGGGGTCGGTGAAGGCTGCGCGGCGGGCGCGCCACCATCGCTGCCGCAGGCCGCCAGGGCCAGCAGCAGCCCGAGCGTGGCGATGCGGTGCTTGGGGTTCATCAGGTTTCTCCTCGTGGGTCAGCGCGGGCCATGCAGCGGCTCGGCCCGGCGCTGCCGGGCCTGCTGCAAGGCGGAGTGGGAACGTGGAAGGCAGTCTAGGAAGCTGCCTTCCGGCGCGCTGCTAACTCGCGCTTAGCGCTTCGTTAAAAGCTCGTTCAGCTGCGCCACGGCAGCTCCAGCGCGCTGCCGTCGGGCAGCTGCACCGCCACCGGCGTGGCGGCAAACACGCCCAGGATCTCCAGCGGCATCGGGCCCGCGTTGAAGATCTGGTGGTCGAGGCCGCGCGGCAGCACCACGGTCTGATCGGCGCCGAAGCGCTGCACGGTGCCCCCGATGTGCAGCTCGCCCCAGCCGGCCAGGCACAGCACGGCCTCGTCGCAGTCGTGGCGGTGCGGCGGCGTGGCGGCGCCGGGCGCCAGTGTCTGGCGCCACAGCGAGAGCTGGCTCAGGCCTTCGGCGCTGCCGGCCCAGGTGGCGTGGGCCACGCCGGGGATCGGGCTGGCTTCGGGGCGGGTCTGGTCGTGCACGTACATCGGGATCTCCTGGCGGTGGTGTCGAAGGTGCACGCATCGTGCGGGGACCGGGCCGATTCCGGAAGACCTGCACCCGCCATAACATTGCCGACATTTCTTCGGCAATCGAACCCCATGCACAGCCTGCACCAGTACCTGGCCTTCGCCGGCACCGCGCGCCACGGCAGCTTCGCCGCGGCCGCGCGAGAGCTCGGCGTGGCGCCTTCCACGCTGGCCAAGGCCGTGGCACGCCTGGAAGCCACGCTCGCGGTGAAGCTGTTCCACCGCACCACGCGCCAGGTGAGCCTCACGCCCGACGGCGAGCGCCTGTTCCACCGCTGCGAACGGGTGCTCGCCGAGATCGACGAGCTGCAGGCCGACGCCGCCGGCACGCGCGCCTCGCCGCAGGGCACGCTCAAGCTCGACCTGCCGGTGACCTACGGCAAGCGATTCGTGCTGCCGCTGCTGGCGCAGCTGCAGCGCCGGCACCCGGCGCTGGCGCTGGACATCCGCCTGTCCGACCAGCAGAGCGACCTCGTGCGCGACGCGACCGACCTCGCGGTGCGCATCGGCGCGCTGCGCGACTCGACGCTGGTGGCGCGGCGCATCGACCAGCAGGAGCTGGTGCTGTGCGCGAGCCCCGCCTACCTGCGCGAGCGCGGCGCGCCGCGGCGCATCGAGGATCTGGCCGGCCACGCCGCCATCGTGTTCCGCCTGCCCACCAGCGGTCGCGACAGGCCCTGGCAGTTGCGCCAGCGCGGCCAGCCGGTGGAACTGGCGCCGCGGCCGCAGGTGCGCGTTGGCGAGACCGAAGGCCTGGCCGAGGCGGCGCTGCTGGGCCTGGGCCTGGTGCAGGTGCCCGACTACCTGGTGCAGCAGGAACTCGCGCAAGGCCGCCTGGTGGAATTGCTGCCCTCGTGCAGGCCGGAGCCGATGCCGATCCACATCGTGCACCCCGCGGGGCGCCTGGTGCCGGCACGTGTGCGCGTGGCGATCGAGGCGCTCGAAGGCCTGCGCCGGCGCAGCCCGCGCGCGGCACGCCGCTGACTATCATCACCAGCACACCCCGCACACCCATGGCGCGCCTGCCCCCCCACTGGATCTCGCACTTCGGCGACGGCATCTCCACGCGCGTGGCCGCCTGCACGCCCGAGGGCCGGCCCGAGATCTCGCGCGCGCTGGCGGCGCAGGTGCTGGCCGACGGCCGCATCGAGATCCTGCTGCCGCGCGACGTGGGTGACCGCGTGCTGGCCGCCATCCGCGCCACGGCGCAGGTGGCGGTGGTGACCGCGGTGCCGCTCACGCACCGCACGCTGCACCTGAAGGGGCGCGACGCCGTGGTCACACCGGCCACGCCCGAGCACGAGGCGCCGCTGTTGCGCTGCCGCGAGGCCTTCCTGGCGCAGATCACGCCGCTGGGCTTTTCACGCGGGCAGCTGATGGCGCTGTGGTACGGCATCGAGCTGGCCGATCTGGACTGCGTGCGCTTCTCCATCAGCGGCGCCTGGGACCAGACCCCCGGCCCCGGTGCGGGCCAGCCGGTGGAGCTGATCACGTGAGCGCACCCGCCCTCACGCTGCGCGACGTGCGCCGCCTGCTCGAAGGCGTGATCCCGCCCGCGCTGGCCACGGCCTCGGCCGAGCAGGTGCCGCACGTCAACTACCTCTCGCACGCCGAGTACGTGGACGACGAGCACATCGCACTCACCTTCCAGTTCTTCAACCGCAGCCGCGCCAACGTCATGGCCACCGGCCGCGCGGCGCTGTGCATCGAGGACCCGATCACCGGCGTGGGCGTGGTCATGCACCTGCGCTACCAGCGCACCGAGACCGAAGGCCCGGTGTTCGAGCGGCTGCGCGCCAAGCTCGCGGGCATCGCCGCGCACACCGGCATGGAGAAGGTCTTCAAGCTGCTCGGCGCCGACATCTACCGCGTGGAGGAGCTCACGCGGCTCGACCCGCGCTACACGATGCCGAGCCTCGCGCCGCGGGTCGATCTCTCGGCCGGCGCCCGCGTGCTCTCGCAGCGCCTGGCCGATTGCGAGAACCTGGGCGACCTGCTGCGTTGCTTCACCGCCGGGCTGAAGCAGGAACTGAACATCGAACACGCGATCCTCTGGCTGCTGAACGAACAGAGCCGGGGCCTGTTCCTGCTGGCCAGCGTGGGCTACGGTGAAAGCGGCGTCGGCGCCGAGATGCCGCTGGCCGACGCCGGCCTGGCCGGCGTGGCGGTGCGCGAGGGCGTGCCCATCCGCATCGGCCACATGACCACGATGTACCGCTACGGCATGGCCTGGCGCGAGCGCGCCACCCACCTGGGCCTGGACGCCGTGCTCGCGCCCGAGATCCCGCTGCCCGGCCTGGCGCAGCCGCGCAGCCAGCTGGCCGTGCCGCTGCGCGCGCGCGGCCGCGCCGTGGGCGCGCTGCTGGTGGAAAGCGACCGCGACCAGTTCTTCAGCTACGACGACGAAGACACACTCACGCTGGTGGCCGGCCAGCTGGCGCAGGCCATCGCGTCGCTGCGTGCGGCCGAGCTGGACGAAGACACCACCGCCGCGCGCAAGCCGCCTTCGGTGCCCACCAGCATGCGCAAGCTGCGCCTGCGCCACTACGCACGCGACCACAGCGTGTTCGTGAACGACGAGTACCTGATCAAGGGCGTGGCCGGCGCCATCCTGTGGAAGGTGGCGAGCGAACAGGTGCTCACGGGCCGCGAGGACTTCAGCACGCGCGAGCTGCGCCTGGCCGGCGACGACCTGCGCCTGCCCGAGGTGCAGGACAACCTGGGCGTGCGGCTGCTGCTGCTGGAACGCCGCCTGGCCGAGCGCGACTTCGGCCTGCGCATCGAGCGCGTGAGCCGCGGGCGCTACCGGCTGGTGGTGGACGGGCTGTTGCTGCTGGAGGCCGACGAAGGCTGAACGCTCAGCGCTTGATCTCGGGGGTGAGCAGGCTCGGGTCGGTGGTGACGAGCTCGATCGGGAAGCGCCGGCCGGCCAGGTGGTCCTCGATGCAGCGCAGCACCAGCGGGCTGCGGTGGCGGGCGACGCTGGCGCGCAGCTCCTCGGGCGTGAGCCACAGCGTGCGCACGATGCCGGCATCGAGCACGCGGCCCGGCAGCGGCTCGCCCACGGTGCCGCAGAAGGCGAAGCGCAGGTAGGTCACGTCCTCACCCGTGGCCGGGCGCTGGAAGCGCGACAGGTACACGCCGACGATCGCCTCGGGCACGAACACCCGTGCCGTTTCCTCCAGCGCCTCGCGCGCCACGCCCTGCGCGGGCGACTCGCCCGGGTCCAGGTGGCCGGCCGGGTTGTTGAGCCTCAGGCCCTCGGGCGTTTCCTCTTCCACCAGCAGGTAGTGCCCGCAGAGAGGGCCCTCGCCCTCGATGATGGCGGCCACGGTGACGCTCGGGCTCCAACGGGTGTTCATCGCCACCGATCGTAGCCGCGCCACAATGGGCCGACAGCCGGGAAACGACGCCGCAGGGAGGCCATGAAGACGATCGCCGCCGTGTTCCGCCACGCCGGACGCTGCCTGGTGCTGGCCGTGCTCTCCGCGGCCTGCGGCGCCGTCGCCCAGGCGCCCGAACCGGCGGCCACACCGGTCCCGCTGTCGCGCTTCCTCGACCCTTTGGGCACGGCGCAGGCCGCGATCTCGCCCGACGGCCGGCATGTGGCGCTGATCGACCACCGCGGCGTCGGCAGCAGCCTGCGTGTGGTGCGGCTGGCCGACATGACCAGCCGGCAGCTGCTGGTGGGCCACTGGGCTCGCGACGGCCTCTGGATCGTCAACCGCAACCCGCGCCGGGTGAGCTGGGTCACGTCGCAGTGGCTGGCGGTGGACTTCGGCGTGGTGGCCGAAGCCATCGACCTGCAGGGCAAGAAGGTGGCCGAGCTCGGTACCGGTGTCATCGGCAAGGCGCTCCCCGCGGAGCCCGAATCGACGCTGATGCTCGTCTACGACGACGAAGACCGCGAAACCGTGGCGCAGGTCGACGTGGCCACGCGCCGCAAGCAGCGCCTGCGCTGGCCGATGCGCGGCAAGCCGCTGGACTTCACCTTCGACGACCGCGGCGCTCTGCGCAGCGTGCTGTTGGCAGACAGCAGCTTCTGGAGCGACGACACCACCTTCCGCCTGTGGTACCTGCCGCACGCCAGCACCGAATGGGTGACGCTGGAGACCTGGAAGCTCAGCGACGAGATGTGGACGCCGCTGGCCGCCTCATCGCAGCGCGACGAGCTGGTGATCGCCTCCAGGCAGGGGCGCGAAACACGGGCCATCCTGCGCGTTCAGCCGCTGCAGCGCGAGCGCGCGCCGGAGCTGATCTTCGAGCACGCGGAGCAGGACACCGCACCGGGAGAGAACCTGCGCGGCCAGACACCACTGAGCTTCTACACACTGGGGCTGAAGCCGCAGCGACGCTGGCTCGACGAGAGCTGGAACCAGGTTCAGCACGAGGTCGACCAGCATCTGCAAGGGCGGGTGAATGTGCTCACGGGCAACCCGAAGGGCACGGTGCTCGTGTTCAGCTACGCCGACACGGACCCTGGCCGGTGGTTCGTGCTCGACGTGCCGAGCTGGGAGATCCGCGCGCTGGCCACGATGCGCCAGTCCATCGAGCCGCGACGCATGCGCCCGATGCAGACCCTGAGCTACCCGGCGGCCGACGGCCTGCCGATCCCGGCCTACCTCACGCTGCCCGAGGCCGCGGCCGGCCCGCCACGGCCCCGGCCGGCCGTGGTGCTGGTGCACGGCGGGCCTGCCGCGCGCGATCACTGGGGCTGGGACCTCGAAGCGCAGCTGCTCGCTGCGCACGGCTACGTGGTGCTGCAGCCGCAGTTCCGCGGCTCCACCGGCTTCGGCCGCAGCTTCGAGGTGGCCGGCTACGGGCAATGGGGTCAGGCCATGCAGGACGACATCTCGGCGGGCGTGCGCCACCTCGTGGCGCAGGGCATCGCCGACCCGGCCCGGGTCTGCATCGTCGGGGCCAGCTATGGCGGCTATGCGGCGGTGTGGGGGCTCATCAAGACGCCCGAGCTCTACCGCTGCGGCGCCACGCTGGCCGGCGTGAGCGACATCGAGCACCAGCTCACCGGCTGGTCCGACGCCAACCGCAACACCATAACGCGGGAGTGGATGCGCATGACCGTGGGGGACCGCCGCCGCGACCGCGCCACCTTCGACGCGGTGTCGCCCCTCAAGCACGCCGCGAGGATCGGTGCCCCGCTGTTCATTGCCCACGGCGACGAGGACGGACGTGTGCCCATCAGCCACGCCCGGAAGCTGATGTCGGCCATGGACAGGGCCGGCAGGCCCTACGAGTGGCTGCTGCTGGAGAACGAGGGCCATGGCATCGGCAGCGTGAAGGGGCAGACGCTCTACTACGAACGCTTGCTGCGCTTCCTCGACCGCCATCTGGGGTCCGACACCCAACGCTAACCAGGGGGCGTGCAGATACGGGGCAGAGCCTGCGGGCGCTTGTGTTAGCTTCGATCGGATGCGCCCAGAACAACGAGGAGTGCGTGCATGGCATTGCTGATCGGCGTCCCCAAGGAAACCGCGGCCGGTGAAAAACGCGTGGCCACCGTGCCCGAGGTGGTGGAGAAGCTCATCAAGCTGGGCTTCACGGTGGCCGTGGAAAGCGGCGCCGGTGACGCCGCCAACTGCAGCGACGAGGCCTATACCGCCGCCGGCGCCCAGGTGCTGCCGGACGCGGCCACGCTGTGGGCGAAGTCGGACATCGTCTTCAAGGTGCGCCCGCCCAGTGCCGAGGAGGTGGCGGCCATGCGCGAGGGCGGCATGCTCATCGGCTTCGTCTGGCCGGCGCAGAACCCGGCGCTGATGGAGCAGCTGGCCGCAAAGAAGGCCACCGTGCTGGCCATCGACGCGCTGCCGCGGCAGCTCTCCCGCGCGCAGAAGATGGACGCGCTCACCTCGCAGGCCGGCGTGAGCGGCTACCGTGCGGTGATCGAGGCCGCCAACGCCTTCGGCCGCTTCTTCAACGGCCAGATCACGGCCGCGGGCAAGGTGCCGCCGGCCAAGGTCTTCATCGCCGGTGCCGGCGTGGCCGGCCTCGCGGCCATCGGCACGGCGGCCAACCTGGGCGCCATCGTGCGCGCCAACGACACCCGCGCCGAGGTGGCCGACCAGGTGGTGTCGCTGGGCGGCGAGTTCGTGAAGGTCGACTACGAGGAAGAAGGCTCGGGCGGCGGCGGCTACGCCAAGGTCATGAGCGAAGGGTTCCAGGCTGCGCAGCGCGAGATGTACGCCAAGCAGGCGCGCGAGGTCGACATCATCATCACCACGGCGCTGATCCCGGGCAAGCCGGCGCCGCGCCTGATCACCGCCGAGATGGTGCAGAGCATGCGCCCGGGCAGCGTGATCGTCGACATGGCCGCCGAGCAGGGTGGCAACTGCGAGCTCACCGTGCCCGGCCAGACCGTGGTGCGGCACGGCGTGACCATCGTCGGCTACACCGATCTGGCCAGCCGCCTGGCCAAGCAGAGCAGCACGCTGTACGCCACCAACCTGCTGCGCCTGACCGAGGAGCTGTGCAAGACCAAGGACGGCATGGTCAACGTCAACTTCGAGGACGACGCGATCCGCGGCCTCACGGTCATCAAGGAAGGCGCCGTCACCTGGCCTGCGCCGCCACCCAAGCTGCCGGCGGCGCCGCCCAAGCCCAAGGCGGCTGCCGCGGCGGCACCGGCCGCCAAGGGCCACGGCCATGGCAGCAGCGAGCCGATGTCGGCCAAGAGCCTGGCCATCGTGTTCGCGGTGGGCGCGGTGCTGTTCTGGCTGGTGGGGGCCTACGCACCGGCGTCTTTCCTCTCCCACTTCACGGTGTTCGTGCTGGCCTGCTTCGTGGGCTACATGGTGGTGTGGAACGTCACTCCCAGCCTGCACACGCCGCTGATGAGCGTGACGAACGCCATCAGCTCGATCATCGCCATCGGCGCGCTGGTGCAGGTGGCGCCGCCGCTGGATGCCGCAGGCGCGGCCAACCGGCCCAACACGCTGATCCTGGTGTGCGCGGTGGTGGCGCTGGTGCTCACCGCCATCAACATGTTCGGCGGCTTCGCGGTGACGCGGCGCATGCTGGCCATGTTCCGCAAGTGAAGACAAGGCAGACAAGAACATGAGCGCAAGCCTCGCCACCGTCGCGTACATCGGCGCGACCATCCTCTTCATCCTGAGCCTCGGCGGCCTGTCCAACCCCGAGACGGCGCGCCGCGGCAACCTGTTCGGCATGGTCGGCATGACCATCGCCGTGCTGGCCACCGTGCTCGGCCCGCGTGTCACCGCGGGCGGCATTCCCTGGATCATCGGCGCGCTCGTCGTCGGCGGCGCCATCGGCCTCTTCGCCGCGAAGAAGGTGCAGATGACGCAGATGCCCGAGCTCGTGGCGCTGATGCACAGCCTGGTGGGTCTGGCGGCCTGCCTGGTGGGCTTCGCAAGCTATGTGGACACCTCCACCGTGTTCCCCACGGCGGCCGAGAAGACCATCCACGAGATCGAGATCTACGTCGGCATTCTGATCGGCGCCGTGACCTTCTCGGGTTCGATCATCGCCTTCGGCAAGCTCTCGGGACGCATCGGCGGCAAGCCGCTCTTGCTGCCGGGGCGCCACTGGCTGAACCTGGTGGGCCTCCTGGTCGTCATCTACTTCGGGCGTGTGTTCCTGCAGGCACACGACATCCACGCCGGCATGCTGCCGCTGCTGGTGATGACGGTGGTGGCGCTGGCCTTCGGCGTGCACATGGTCATGGCCATCGGCGGCGCCGACATGCCGGTGGTGGTGAGCATGCTCAACAGCTACTCGGGCTGGGCCGCGGCGGCCACCGGCTTCATGCTGAGCAACGACCTGCTCATCGTCACCGGCGCGCTGGTGGGCAGC
>VFQQ010003490.1_pt1 | contig 15137 bp, 26 predicted proteins | sample 3512341 | NCBI WGS metagenome assembly VFQQ01 (sample SAMN10412373, study PRJNA504923) | tailings metagenome | isolation source: Relicate 2 Philex TSF1 revegetated site | place: Philippines: Tuba, Benguet | collected 2017-08-29 | reverse complement strand
CTCTGGCCTGCCGTCCCTCGTTGCATCGTGCACCAGCACTGATCAGCTTTGAACCCGACCCTTCTGGGTGGCGGCGTGCCTGTGTGGGCTGGGTTCCAGCAGCAGCAGGAAGTTGGGCGGGCATCGGCGGCTTTGGCTGGGCTGTCGACCTGCGGCAGCGCCATCCGCCTGCCCCTCCTGCACTTCACGTTGCACAACCCTCCCCTTTCGCTGTGCAGGGTGCTTGCCTGCTTGATGGGGCTGTTTGTTGGAGCCGTTTTCTTCGATGTCACGTTCGATGTTTCCGGCGCACAAAACCGCGTGGGTGAGTCGGTGCCTGCGCGTAAGGGGCAGCTTATGCCGCCTGAGTGTGCTGCCACGTGGCTGCTGCGCCTGCCACGGCAATCTTCGTGCTCGCCATCCATCAGTGCTTCTACACCATGCTGCATCTGCGTCGACCCACCATTCCATTACTCTGCCGTAGGTGCCATGTTTTTCGTCCTCTGCTTCTTTGCCTTCACCAGCCTCACCACCGTGGACCTGTTCCAGATGGAGCGCAAGATGGTGGTCCGAGAAGTGCGGGGTGAGCACAGGCAATGCAAGGGCTGGCAGTATCGCATGCATGCGCACCAGCGGCACTGAAAGAGAGCGTTGCAGACAAGCACTGACCAGCTGTGCTCCTCCGGCCTGCTCAATGCGGTTTCCCCACCTGCGGCTCACTCCCCGCAGGCGGCTACTACCGGCCCGCCACCTACCTGGTCGCAAAGTGTAAAACTAACTAATCTATCTCGCCCCCCTCACTCCCTGCAGGTGGCTACTACCGGCCCGCCACCTACCTGCTGGCCAAGATGGTGCTGGACGCCCTGCTGCTGCGCGTCATCCCTGTGTTCGTCTTTGCGGCGCCCTTCTACCCAATGGTGCGCCTGCCTGTTGTGAATGTCCTGTGCCTGTTCGTGCTGAACAGTGCTATGTGCGACTGGATCGGTCAAGCTGGGCTTTACATCGACAGCGCTCTGCTGCTGGGCCCTGCTTCAAACCCGGTTGCTCTGCACTTGACTCACGCTCCCGCCTGCCCGCTCCCCTGCGCTTGTCCTCCGTCACTTGCAGATGGGCCTGCAGTCCAGCTCGGCTGTGGTGGCCACCTTCCTCTTTGTGGTCTCCACCTTTGCGGCAGGTGAGACGCTTATTTTGACCAAGGCGGCTTGCTTTTCCGCTCGGCCACCTGCTCCGCTGGCGGCTTTCCTTTGCCGCCCTCCGGCTGGCTGGGCGCCTGCTTTGCAGCTCCTCTTCGGTCGCCCGTTCTGCTGACTTAGCCCGCTGCAATGCCTGCCCACCTTCCACACTGCAGCCATGGGCGCCATGTCCCTGGCAGTCACAGTGGCCAGCTCCTCGGCGGGCACGGCTTCGCTCATCATGAACATCGTGCTGCTGCTGGGAGTGGTGGTGTCAGGTGGGCGCTCTCAATTGCGTAGTGGGGCTTGCTTGTCATTTGACAATCGAAGGCATGGAGGTCTAGACCCACTGTTTCGCCCATGCACGCTTCCCCGGTCTGAAAGCGCGCAATCGCCCACATTACCAACCTGCAGGCATGCTGGTCAACCCGGAGAGCATGCCGGTGTGGATCCGCTGGTCGCACTACGTCTCCATCTTCTTCTGGTCCTACTCAGCCATGATGGTGAGCTGACGTGGTGATTTGCTGGGCGTGGTTGGGCGTATCCAATGCTTTGCTTGAGCAGGGCTGCCTCGCCACGTGCGCCATGATTGATTACTAGATGAGGGATGCGTGGCCTAGCTGGTCTCCCCATGCCTCACAAAGCAGCTTCTTTGCTGCGCTCACTGCTCCCCTGGGCAGATCAATGAGATGTCGGCCATCAAGATCGACTTTGAGGTGCGCTTAGCTGCTTTGCAAAGTTCCAACCACCTGCACGCTGCCTGCCACCTGGAGAGTTTGCTGAGCCCGCACCTGTGCATGCTGGCAGTTGCTCCAGGACAGCCGCTGCCCACACCCAGCCCTGACCCCAACCCTCCACGCTCCACCGCCCCACCTGCCGCCGCAGCTGCAAGGCTACGCCGCCGCCAGCAACGTGCGCGGCACGGTCTTCCTGGAAACCATCGGCATCAATCCAAGCGAACTCACGCTCGACATCATCATTTGTGATGTCTTTTGGGCCGGCCTGGTGAGCACATGGCTAGTGGTTCCACTTGGCACTGGTGCTGTATGCGAGCTCAGTCAGTGTGAGCGGCAGAGGCTTGGAGCACCTAGTGTGCCTCGGGCTGCTGATGGGTGGGCCAACCGCTGAGCGCTGTCCTGACTGCCCTTTCCACTAACCCATCTGCCCTTCCGTTCCCCTGCAGGTGGTGCTCGCCTTTGCGATGCTCTATCTGGTCATGCCCCGCCCTCGCAGCCTGGCCCGCGTGCTACCTGCCAGCAGCCCGCCTGCCAGCAAGTGAAGTAGCACAATGCCCCAGCCAGTGATGCACAGCGCCTGACGCACTCTCCCTGACTTAGCGCCACCTGCCGTTATCGAGCGTTTCACAATGCCACTATCTCACCATCACCGCATTAGCTTTGCCTGCATCCTCACATTGACTGTTGCCCCATCAGCGATTGCATCCTGCCCCCGATTCGTCTTGACTTGGCACTCGCCACATCGCAATCTCTTCCCACTGACTGCGCCTCAGCTCAGGACCGCTTCCTCCCATCTTCCTCCTGCTGCTTGCTGCGCGCATACGTTGCACCACAGCCCATGTGCATTTTGTTACACGTCGAGCTGCTCCGAAGGGTGCAGAGCAGGGAAGAATTAAGCAGGAGGAGCGCCAGCAATACAAGAAAAAAAGAGCAGGGGAGAGCAGGGGGAGCGTGCCTGCCTAAGCTAGCAAAGTGTGGGGAGGTGAATGAGGCCTGCCTGCTGGAAAGGGTACTATGAGCTCTCTGCCTAAGGGAGCCAGCCGCCGGTTGCTGCGTGTAAGGTTAGGACAGATATCAAGAGAAAGGGCGCAGCCGTTCCGATGGGTTCAGCCCACCCAGCTACAGGCTGCCGCATCATCGCCCTCCCGAACCTGAAACAAGGGGTGAGGCGAGGGGGTGGAGGCAAGTCTTAGCCATGAGCGGCAGGCATGCTGGTCCAGGCAGCCGCGGCAGCAGCAATGTAGCTACCCAAGAACCCAGCAGCGCAACAGCGCGCCAGCAGGCACCGCTGGCCGCCGCCAGCTGCGCATCCCCACCGCCCCCACCCCAGCAGCAGCCGCACGCACCGTAGAAGAGGTAGAGCGAGTTGGAGGCTGCGGTGGCGATCACGTTGGCCTGCGGATGCCAGCTGAGGTGCAGCAGCTTGGACCCAAAGTCCTGGCCCACCGCCTCCTCCCCCGCAGAGAAGCTGCCGCTGCGGCCCGCGCGGCCCGGCCCCCGCGCCAGCCCAAACCGCGTGGGCAGCTTGGCGGAGCTGGCCAGCCGCTTGCGCGTGGGGTCGCGGCTCGCCTCCAGCAGGCTGTCGCTGCTGCCGTCCGCGCCCACCACCCTGTGGGGTAGCGGTGTTGAGGGGCAGGGCGCTGGTCAGCAGCTGTGCAGAGGCCCCGCTCAAAGTAGCAGCAGCCGCCGATCACCGATGCAGCAGCAAATTGCTGCACAACAGCAGCATGACCTCTGCTGCAGCCACCGCAAGGCCCAGCCTGCCCACTCCCCCGCAGCCGTCCCCCACCTGAAGAAGTTGGAGTAGGTGCCGGTGGCAAAGTAGCGCCCGTCGCCGCTCATCACGCAGTCAAACTTGTCGAAGATGCAGTCGGACTCGTACAGGTCGCACAGCTGCGGGTGAGAGGAGGTGTGGTGAGCGGGGGTGTGGGGTGGGTGCAAAGTGACTGCAAGCCGCGGATAGCTTGATTGCACCACCTCAGGCTTGATTGCACCACCCCCAGGCCCACCTCCCGCCTGCTGCACCTGATTGCATCCGAGACCCTTCCAGCCTGCGTTCTGAGCCAACACATCCAAGCCCGGCGCACCTTGCCGCGCAGGCTCTCGTGCACCGGGTAAGTGGCCAGCGGCCCCGAGTCCATGTTCACATCCCACAGCTGCAGGGGGGCCGGTAATGAGCCAATCATCAGCAAGCCCTGTCGCAGGCATTGCCCAGCATGCAACAGCTCAAGGCAACCATATGTTACCGCAAGGCACAGCCCTCCAGCTTGCTTCAACGGACCGCACCCCCCCTCACCTTGAGCGTCATGTAGTCGCGGGACAGGATGTAGCGGCCGCAGGGCGAGAAGCGGATGTCGTTGATGGAGGAGATGATCTCGCTGAAGAAGGAGCGCGGGCCCTGCAGGGAGAGTGCAGGGTGCAGGAGGCAGGCAAGTTTAGATGCAAGCCAGTAGGGCAAAGGAGCGGAGTGGCAAAAGGTGCAGGCAGCTTTGCAATTGAGAGCAGATTCACATTGCCATGCCAACACCTCTTCTTGCTCGGCTGCATTCAACCAGCAGGCCAGCACCAAACGCAACCGCCACCCACCGCCGGCTCCGTGTCCTCGAACAGCTTGGCGTGCTGGTCGCAGAGCGCCGCCGCCCGCTGGTCCGCCAGCCGTATGAGGCCCTTGCTGCTGCTGTACGCAAACACGCTGCAGTGGTGCGGGTGGTAGTCTGCGCACGTGATGACCTGCGGGCGGGTAAGGGTGAGGGGTGGGGGTGTGGCGAGCAACTTCTCAGCCAGGTGGACGCCACTTGGTGCCCCACAGCGGCAAAGCAAGAGCAGAGGCAGTGCATCCAATCAACCCTGCATGCCCCAGAGCAAGCCAGCGCACCCCCAAATCAGCCCCAGCGCACCTCTGTCAGGTCCTCCATGTTCTGCGGCTTGATGTCCACAATGTTGAAGGCCAGGTCTTGCCTGCAGGGTGGCGTGAAGCAGCGGCAGCATGGGGTCAGCAGCAGTCAGCCAGGCGGTCATCCGGCAAATGCACACAGCGGGTTTGCAGTTGCCGGCATCATGCCACTAATCCCGCAATAGCAAGCGCACGAGCAACCGCAGCTGGTGCGAATCCATCCCATGCCAGCACAGGCAGCAAGGGCACCACGAGGCCCACCTGTCTAGGTGCCACAGGTTGACGCGCAGGTCGTCTGCCGAGATGAAGGTCTCACAGTCGCTGCTGAGTGCTATCGAGTTGATGTGGTAGGTGTGCGCGTTGGCGAATGACCTGCAGACCGGCAATGGCAGCAGCCGGGGCGAAGGGTCAGCAGGATACAGCTGCAAGCACCGGAGCGCCAGGTCAAGCAGCTTTCTAGAGGCAGCTCCAAGGCTGCAGCTCCGGCTGCCAGCTCCGGCACATCTTGCCCACTCCTGCAGCTCCCACCAGCAGCTCACCGCTTGCAGCGCGTGGCCAGCAGCGTCTCAGTGCCCACCACCCGTGGTAACCGCAGCGCGTGCGGCTGCGCCGCTGCCGCTGTGCAGGCCGCGCGCAGCTTGTCTGGCGAGTATGGCCCGCCGCTGCCGCTGCCTGGCCGCCCGCCCGCATTGAGCGTGCTGCTGCCGTTCTGCAGGTTGAACTCTGCTAGCGACGCCACGCGCTTCTCATACACCTGCACAGCAGCAGCAGCAGTTAGCGGCACAGTAAATCGCAGGAGGCAGCGGCGGCAACAGGGCGCCACCTTGACATGACATGCAGCGAGCCATGCATGAGCTGAGCTTCAGACAGAAGCGCTGATAGAGCAGCCCACGCAGCCCACAAAAGCAGCCCCCGCCCCGCACCTTCCACAGCTTGACGGTCTTGTCGTTGGTGGTGAGCAGCATGTGGGTGCGGCCGCCGCAGCGCCCCTTGACCCATCGCACTTTGTTGATCTTCTCCTCAATCTCCAGCGACTTGAGGTAGTCGAACTCGGGCTCGTGCGACTGGAACTCCGTCAGGTAGCGGAACTCATAGGGGTTGGCGTGCAGCGGCGACTCGGGGCGCACGTCCGGGTGGCCCGCGCGCTGCATGGGGAGGGCCGTGCGTGCAGCGGGCAGCGTGTTAGCGCAGCAGGTAACAAGTGACGAGAGTGCGACATATGGGTGCTGCACTGCAGCACCACAGCAGCCACCCAGGCATTTGCATGGGCGAGGCTGCGGCAGCGGCGGCTCACCGCGCGCGAGGCGGCGATGCGCTCAAACAGCACCACGCGGCCGCCCTGGTCGCCGGTGGCCAGGAAGTCGCCCGAGTGGTCAAACTCGACGGCCGAGATGATGTCGGCTGCGGCAGGCGGGGCAGGGCAAGGGGGGCAGGCGCGCCTAGGCGTCGCGAGCACAAGCGGCGGCAGCGGTAACCGACGGGGCACCCTGCCGCCGGCGGCGGGAGGCGGGCGGGGCGGCCGCCGGCCCTGATCTTGTGCCGGGCACGCACCCCGCTGCCTGGAAGCACCCAGAGGCCCGCGCTCACCTTCCTGGACCTCCTCGCCCGGCGACCGCTCGCCAAACACCTGGCTGAAGTGCCACTGCAGCGCCGGCGCCTGCTCCTCGCCCTGGCCCATGGCCAGGGGGCCGGCGGCCAGGCCGCCAGCCAGCGCCTGCGTCATACACGCTTCACAAGCTGTCCCGCTGCAGTTGGGCTTTGACTGCCATCCAGCGGCTGCCACGAGCGGGCCTGGGCGGCCTGGGAGGGCGGCCGGCAGCCGCTCCGCCCACCGCGCGGCTTGAACTGACTCTGTCGAAGGCTGCTGCGCTGCGCCCCGCTCCCCTGGACGCTAGCTGATCACTGAGCTGAAGCAGCAAAGCGGAGATGGAACAGCGAGATGGACAGCTTCGCCCGCCCTGCATGCGGCGCCGCCGCCAACGTGGCAATTTCGCGGCAGCGTCGCTGCGCAAGCCGAGATGCCTGCACAGCCTGCCTTGGCCCTGTTTTGAGAGCCGCAATGTAGCACATGTCTGCTGTGGCACTGCTACAACATGCTTGTATCTTCCTCCTCCTCCTTGCTATGGTGCTGCCTTGCCGCCTGGCCACACTCGCCGCCGCCCGCCGTCTGCCGCCACTGGGGGCGTAGCTCTGAGAGCCGTCCAGCAGCCGTCGGTGCTCGGTCAGCTTGCTCAGATAGCCCAATATGCATGTCTCCGCCATGCAGCACGATTGCTACAAGTTTGAGTGCCTGGGGGCTCGCACTCACCTTTCACCAGCGGGAGCAGCCAGAAAGGAACAGCGGACTGCAGGCAATGCAAAGCATGCGACAACACGCCCTTCTCTGCCCTGCAGTCCTGGCCGCGAGGCACATGCTGCGGGACCGTAACGGTGCAAAGGGCCACTTGCAATGTCAACCGCTCAGGCGATCCGCTGTGGTCAACGGCCCGACGGCACCCATGCCGAGTCGTCGCCGCAGCGCGGCCGCCGTCCCTGTCAAGCTGCAACACGCTGCAACGCTTGGTCCTCCAATCATGGCTTCCTTGTGGTCTGAGAGTTCCCCAGAGGCCTGGCAGGCCGCCCTGGACGGCTACAGCGAGGCGGTGGCGGGCAAGGGGAAGGAGGGGCTGCCGGAGCTTGATCGGTGAGTGTGATCGCTTTGTGGGGCGCTTGACGGTGATCACCGGGTGCGCCTAAGTGACCAGCGTGCTGCTGGCACTGTGCAAGAGGCTTGTTGGCAGCCTCCCGACCGCTTGCACGCTTGTGTGTGAGCAAGGCAGCATGCTGGGCTGGATTGGACCAGCGCAGCCCTACCCACTGCACATTTCCGCTGCCGCCGCCTCCGTCGCCGTCGCCGCGGTTTGCGTTTGGTTGCGGCCCCACGCAGCATCCAGCGCAGTGCCTCCCCCTGCCACCACAGATGGTTCCATGAGGAGCTGCCTGCTGCGCTGCGCACTCGGCAGCCGCCGCACATGACCCAGCCGGAGCTTGTCAAGCTGGTGGGTGCAGCGGGCTAGCGGCAGCCAATCGCAACCAAGGGGCGAGCACAGCCGTGCCTGCTGCATGCAGATGGCGCTGCTTTCCCATCGAGTTTGGCTTGGCTGGGAGCGATGCATTCAAGCAACTTGCATCATTGGAGAACAGCAGCCTGTCCTGCTTTGCATAATGTTCAACAGTCTCTGCCCTGCTTGCTCAACCCCCAGGTGGATTGGAAGCTGAAACGCGGCAAGTGGCGGCCGCGCCTGCTCGATTTTGCAAAGCAGGCTGACCCTGCCGCTGTCGAGGCGGCCAGCCGGGCTGCCTTTGCGGCGCTGGCGGGGTCTGGCGGCAGCGCAGGCAGCGGCGGGAAAGCCAGCAGCAAGGCAGGCGGCAAGGTCAAGGCGGGCGGTGCAGAGGGCGGCAGCAGCGAGGCAAGCGGCAGGCAGGAGGCGCCCCAGCCCACAGAAGCCGCCATCAAGCAGGCACTGGCCGAGCTGTGTGTGCTGAAGGTGTGTGCACGTTCGGAATGCAGGGCGATGGTGTCGGCCTTCACGTTGTGGGGCCTTCCAAGGCGTGCCTGCTGTAGTTCTCCCCCTGATCGCCTGCCTTGATGCCCGGCCTGTTCCATTTCATTCCCTCATTCCTTCTATCCTCTCTCCTTCCCAACCCAGGGCGTGGGCCCTGCCACCGCTTCAGCGGCACTGGAGGCATTCGATCCTTCCGTTCCCTTCTCATCTGATGAAGCCATGCTGGCGGCACTGAACAGCAAGGACTACACCGGTGCGGCCTCTGCGAAGCAACATCGCTTTGAATGAGTGCGGCGTAAGCTGGCTTGGTGTGTTTGGGTGCAGAACACCGTAGCCATGTGCATTGGCAGTGCCGATGGCACTCTTGTTGCAACGCCCTGCCCTTCCAATTGTGGCTGCTGTCGCTGTTCCTGTCCTTGCAGTGCCCAAGGTTCTGGAGCTGACGGCAGCTCTGCGCAACAAAGCGGCGGCACTCAGCAAGGCCAGCGGGAGGCAGTGGACGCCACGGGAGGTGGAGCAAGCACTCTTTGCAGCAGCGGTTGGAGGAGGCTGCAGTGCAGCAGCAGCAGGCGGCAGTGCAGGTGCAAGCAGAAGCGGCAAGAAGCGGAAGCGCTGACGGCTGCGTTGGCGTGGGCTGGGGTTGCTGCAGATTGCCACTTTAATGCTGTAGCATTGCCACACCTAGCTGTCAGCGGAGATGTTGTGAGTATTACAGTGGACGCCAGTTCAGAAATTGGCCATAAAAGCTGTGCTTTAGGGCTGCACATGGCGTGGGCTCGAAGGGCAGCTGCTCCAGCGCCAGACCATGCCGGCATGCCTGCGCGGGTTGGCAGCAGTGGCAGCAGGGATGGCTCGTTGGACTGAACCAACATGCGAGGGCTGGGCTGAGGCACAAAACCCCCACCATAACAAGGTGCAAGGTACCTGCCGCACGACATATCACCTCACCTGTTTTCCAGGCACCCGTTTGCAGCAACTGCCTGCTCGGACTGGCGCCATACTGATGCAGTGCCGCCTGTCGCACGACACCAGCTGCTCCTGCGGTGCTGAGGCGCCACTGCTGCCAAAGGCTGCCCTGGCGCATCGCTGCGCTCCATAGCAGCAGCTGGCCGTGCATGGCTCGTGCCGCCGGCCCCACAGCCTGGGAGAGCTGCGCTGTTGCATTGCAGTGCCGTGCATAATGGTGCATGGCAGCTGCACCGCTACTGCTGCCGCTCCCACAGCGTGCCGTGGCTCAGCGCTGCAAAGGCACGTTCAACATCCTGCAGGCGCGGCCGCCGCATGCTGAGGCCCACAGGCTGCCAGCGAGGGTCGCGCCGGTCGATTGGAGCAGGGGGCGAGCGTGCTGCATACAGCTCGTTCCACACACGCACTGCGGCAGGGGGTTGGATAGGCAAGCAGCCGCGGTGTGGTAGGCGTGTACAGGAGGGCATCAGGGGTCAGCACCGCTGCTCAAATGCAGCTGAAGTGCAGGCTGGTGCGGCAGCTAAGCCATGGAAGGCACTGTGTCACTCGCATGCTCCAGCTGCCCGAAACAAGCTGTCCCAATCACACCAACAACCGCGTCACCTGAGCCGCTGCGGAAGAGCAGGCTGCACCCAGCAATGTCTGCCTCCCAGCCAGCCAGCGTGGCAGCTGCCGCCTGGAACAGGCGGCGCGTCTCACGGGCACGAATTGAGCCGCCCACGCTTCTCGCTCCTGCAGCAGTTGGGAAGGGTAGTGCCTGATGCACTCTGTGATGCTGTGCCTGATGCATGTACTGCTGTTGGACAATGCCTGCCCGTAAAGCAACACATAACCTTGCATCCGCTGAAAACAGCTGCTGCAACTGCAACCTCGCCAAAGCTCCCCAGCCCGCCTCACCGCCGCCCTGCCGCTCGTACGTCGCCTGGGCTTTGCCCTGCTGCCGCCGCACTGTGTAGCCCGTGTGCACTTTGTGGAGCAGCAGCTGACCCTTGCTGTACAGGGCCAGAGCTGCTGAGTCGGCTGAGAGCAGCACGAGTAGCTGGCTCCCAATGCTGGAGGGCCCACTGCTGCTGCTGCTGCTGCTGCAGCTGCCGCCGCCACCATGCAGTGCAGCGAGCGCCGCAAGCGCCTGCCGCAGCTGCTGCTCCTCTGCTTCTGGGAAAATGGTCAATGGAGACACGTCTGATGCGCTGCTGCTAGCCCACAAGCTGGCGCAGCAGCTGCTGCCAGCCAGCAGGCGAGGCAGGGCCAGCCGGGCGACTGCCGCCCCGCTGCCGCTGTCTTCATGTGCTGCAAGCAGGCCGGGGCCTTGCAGGCTCCACTTGCAGCTGCTGTAGCGCTCTACAAACGCTGCAGCGACAGCTGGAGCCTCGGACAGGCCGAATCGATGGGCGGTGCAGCCTGGTAGCGAGCCATCAGTGGGGCTGCTGCTGCTGCCACCGCGCCCAGCGGCGCCGCCGTCGTCGCCGCCTCTGAATGAGGGCGGCTGTGGTCGACGCCCTGGCAGCGGGTTGGATGCGATCCAGGAATCGAAATCTAAGTTGCAGAGCGCGTGCACGCGGCGCCTGGCGCAAAAGCACCGCCTGAACAGCGCCGCTGGGGCGTAGCAGGCATCGGAAGGTGAGGCGATGAACATGTGAGGGATCGTGAAGCGTGGGAAGAAGGCAAAATCTGGGTTGGGCGGGCAGGAGTGGCGGCGGTGGCCGCCACCCGGTATGTGAGCCGCCCGTTTCGTCGACTAATAGGCCGATGCGATTGCCGAACATGGCAACTCCTCGATCCATCCACATTTGGTTACATTCAGCTGCATCAAATGCTTATCCCAGCCATTAGAACATGCATCGCAACAGTGCTCCGGCAGGGGGTGCAGCTGCCATGCGCAGCGTGCCGTCTGGCCGGCGGGAGCAAGCGATGCCCAGCTAGGCGTCTCGCCAACGGGATGCTGCCTCTGCGCCACGTCGCGTGGTAGCTGCACAGAAAAGGGAACACAAACAGTCCATCAGCGGCTACATTTCAATGCGATGGCACTGCCCGCTGGCGCAGGCCTGCTGCTAAACCCTGCTGCGCATGGGGCCGCAAGCAGGCAGGAGCACGCCCGCAAACGGTGCACAGGCAGGGCAAGCAATACCAGGCGTGGGGCAACGGCGGCAGCCAGCATGTTTTTGCGACGCACCTGGCGACCAGCACCGCCAGGATGACGGCGAGCTTCCTCATCTTGCGGTGGTTCCTGCGCAGGGGAGGAAGAGGAGGGCAGGGAGAAAGTGAGTGCTTGTGGCTTGTGGCGTCCGGAGGTGAAAAGCGGCGCGGCGGCGGCGGGCAGCGGCGCACCGCCAGTGCCACGAGGCTGAGCAAGCATTGGATCCGCACTGCTTCGCTGCCACACACTCCAGTGTGCAGCTGCCATCCATTCCAAGGCTTAGGCAGTTAGAACAGAAGCGCCGGCGCCACCCGGTGTTGTGCGCACCTTGCCACCGGCCCAACGAAACACCCGGCTGCGGCGCAGGCCAGCAACCTAAACCCAACCCCTTTAGGCGTCAGGCGTCACCTGGGGAAGCACGGGTCTCTGGAGAACGACAAAGCAACGAACACCTGCAAAAGGAGGGCGGCGGGGGAGGGGCGGGAGCGTGGGTGGGATGCAGCAATGTTGGAGGTGGGTCGGGACAAGGCAGGGCAGGGCTGGAGAAGAGAGGAGGCTTACCAAAAGGGAGAACAAAGTGAAAGAAGAGCGGCACAAAAGGGACCCACCTGCGGACAGCGACGACTCTGCTGGGCACAGTCGGCGCCTAAACTTGCTTCGGCCAACTCCATGCCACATGCGCCTCGACAGCGCCGGCCAGTACCGCAGGTGGCGCCCGACGTGTGGAAGAGGTGAAATCAAACTGAGGTGAGGTCCAGTTGTGAAGCACTGCATGTATTGAGCAGGTGCACGCACGCCCAGCAAGGTTGCAATAACACCACGCCCCAGCCCGCATGTGGTCATCAGGCTCGCCCCATCAAAATGCATTGTGGCTTCGGCTGGCACTGAGCTGGTTGCAGCAGTGCTTGCTAAGCCCGGCAGCGCAGCCCCGCTGCGCAGCAGGACCACGGCAGGCACTGCAGCAACAGCAAGTGCCACAGAAGCGGCTGTGGCACACGCTGCTTACGGCGCTTTGCAGGCAAGCGGGGCAGTCATTCTTGTGCAGTCATTGCTGTCCCAGCACTTGATCACTCTTGCTGCAGTGCAGCGAGAGCAATACGTGCTGGGATGGCAGTGACTAGTGACAACCATTGCCACATGCCCGCTGGAGCGCACCCGGCTGGTCGGATGGGAATAGTTCCCTGGGGAGGGTACCCTGCGTGCCCTGCCAGCATCCACACTCTGGCTTCTCGTTGCATTGCTTGTGCAGCAGCGCTAGCCGCTGCTGGCGGCACAGCCAGGGCTGCATCGCCGGATAGCTACAAGCACTGCTGCAAGAACCAATGCAATGAACAGCCGCTGATATGCACCGCAGGGGTGGTTGTGGCACCGTTCACGCACAGTAAGAAGACTGCTGCACCTACCACTGCGCCCTGCCAGTGGGGGCAGTCAGCCAGCAGTCCCACCACTTGCCTCGTTCTCTTTGTTGCAACGGGCGCCTGGTGCTGCGAGAAAGATAAGTGCTGGGATGGAGCTAGATCAGTGGAGCGAGTTCTAGCCTTCTCCTGGCACTGAGGGCTTGCAGCCGCGCTTACTGCACCCCCACGGTGCAGCACTGACTGCACCGCAGGATGGCTACACGCACTGCAGCTGCACTGATCACTGTGCCGTTGCTAGCAGTGCTTGCCGCAGCCCGGCGGCGCATCCCGGCTGTGCGACTGAATGTGCCACACAAGCCGCTGGGACACAACACAGCGCGTCCAACCTTCGCAGCCAAGCAGTTGCATTCGCCTTGCAATCGCTGTCGTCCCAACACTTAGGACGCCCTTGCAGCCCAGGCGCTAAGTGCTGGGATGGCAGCCACCGTTGCACCGGTGGCAGCAGTGCTTGCCCCATCTCAGCCACGCAGCACAGCGGCGCTGCAGGCAACATGGCTGGCACGAAAGCAGCAGGTACATTGCATCCACCCACTCGCCCCCGCCTCCGCACGCCACTGCGTATGTGATTTCGGCTACCCAAGCTATCCAATCTGAACTCGCCCCGCACCTTGGTTCGCTCGCTGTGTGCTCAACTCCTCGCAAGCTGTGCCCTTTAAGCGTGAGATGGTGCCGCATGCGGTTGCTGCATGGTTGGAAAGTGGGGATGGGATCAAGTTTGTGTAACATTGGAGATCAGCAGAGTGGGTAGTGAGCGCAGCCAGAAGGGGACAGATGCACAGCCATGTGCGCGCAGCCAGCACCACCCTCGCTCCTTGTCGCCCTCTTGTGACCAAGCAAGCAGGTTACAGGGTATGTACAGAGGATCTGGTTCAGGAGGGGCGGACTTTTGTCCACAGCTATTGGAGGTGGGATATGTGCAGGTATTATCTGAGTTAGGGAGGGGCGCGGTCGACTGTGCAAACGTTATGCGGGGGCGCAAGCACACATGTTGCAACGCAGGTGGATTGTGTGGGGGTGGGGCACATGGTGCACTTTTGGGCACCCGTGCGGGGCTTGGGGCAGGGTAGGGACTTGTGTTCCTGGGCGTGTGCAGGCAATCATGGGCAGTAGATGCAGGGCAATGCCCAACCAAAGCGAGCAAAACCGAGGCAGGGAGGGTGCTGGAAAAAAAGCAAAGTGCGCAAAACCGGGGGAAGGGGTGCACAAAAAGGCCGCTGATCAGAGGCATTAAAATCAAATCATGCATCCAGAGACCCATCGTGCGCTAGAATGTATGAACAGGAATCAACCCATCAAAACATCGTACATGTGGTTTTGGGCCGCTTCACAGCGGCGGTGTTTCAAGATGAGGTTACCGCAACAGTTCCAACAGTTGTTCTTGTAAAGCGCGCCTTGTTTGCCCAGAGTGGGTGGGCTCAGTTGGCTGGCCTGTAGGTGGGAGTGGAGAGAAGACGCATATTGAATCCTGTGCAACCCCAGAGAGGACAGCGAACCAGGCGTGCTGGACATGCGGGGACAGTGTTTGGCAAACAAACACAAGGAACGCACCCTTTCCTTGCCGCACGCACCTTCAGGACTTCACTTCTGGCAGCGGGCAGGGGTGCCCTTGCACTCATAGCCGTCGCCGCAGCTGGCGCCATTGGCATTGCAGTTCTGCAGCAGGAGGGGCAGTTTGGAGTTGTGATCAGGGACTCCACCACACACCAGCTGTGGCTGGAGTGTCAAGACGAGAAAAAACAGAGAACCCAAGCTCAGCAAGCTTACCGGGCACTCATAGCCCTTGGGGTTGTTGGGGTTGGGCTTGCAAGCATGGCCACCCTTGCCGTCCGCGGCAGGGTAGTTCTCGCGGCAGTCCGCGTAGCCACCATTGTCCTTGCCTGTAATGAAAAAAGGTACGGATCCTGCTGTTGAGCCAGTACAGGGCAATTGTACGCAGGACGTTTGCCAAGAACCTTGCAACTTACATAAAGGGTGAGACACTTACAGGGGTTGCATGCGTCCTTCTGGCACTTTTTGTTGCAGCAGTGGTTGCCGTAGCCGCAGTCGTCATCTGTGTGGGCAGGGCGCGAGGGTGCGGCAGCATCGTGGGGCAATGCACTTGCCAGGCGTGCCATCAGCCACCCTCCACCCCAACTCAACAGCTGCTGCACAGCAATGTGGCACTGCACGCACGCCGGATAACACACAAGCAGGGCCTGCAGCCCATCTGGCTCACCCTTGGTGCAGCTGCACTCATCCTTCTGGCACTTTTTGTTGCAGCAGTGGTTGCCGTAGCCGCAGTCGTCATCTG
>VFQQ010003489.1_pt1 | contig 15138 bp, 15 predicted proteins | sample 3512341 | NCBI WGS metagenome assembly VFQQ01 (sample SAMN10412373, study PRJNA504923) | tailings metagenome | isolation source: Relicate 2 Philex TSF1 revegetated site | place: Philippines: Tuba, Benguet | collected 2017-08-29 | reverse complement strand
CCCGATTCAAATTCCACGATCTTTTTCCGGCAAGTTGGAATCCGGCCATCAATCCGGCCATCAAAATTTCGCGATGAAATGACTGAAATTTAGGACAAAAATGGTCCTGCGCCGGGACTCAAATTGCCTCCCAAAATAGCAATGATGCTTTAGCGCCGCTCGGTGTGAGGTTGCAGGAATCCCGCCCTCGCGTTCCCGAAGCCAGCCTCCGCCGCATCGGCGGCGGGGCCGACCGTCGGCAGGCTTCCTTCCTCCGCCAGCTTTCGTTGTTGCTCGAGGATCGGTCGCCCGAGATCGCCGGGCAATGGCGGGCCAAGTTTGGGAACCTGGTCATAGCTCTCCGGCGCTGATGCAAGAACTTCGGGCGATCCGGTACCTTTCGCACCGAAAAATTCCTCGCCGCTTGCGGCGAGCTTGAACGATACCGGGCTGAGCGCGATCCAGGCAGTGACGGCGACCGCTAACGAACCGGCGGCGGCGATGCCGATGATCAGCTCGCGCCGAAATCGCACCACGCGCCGCGGGCCACCGCGCAAGACGAGGCTTTCGGGATCGACCTTCGGCTGCTGTGGGGCGACGCGCCCGGCGGCAGCGTCGGGCTGCACGGTAGCCGCCGCAGGCTCCAGGTCCGCCTCACCGCCCTGTTCGGGCACATCGGCGGCGTTCACCGCTCCGCTCCATCGCGGGTGCGGATAATGCGGACGACGGTCTGGCGTTTCGTCCCGTGACGCAGTTCGGCCCGATCGAAAAGCCGGTCGACGACATAATAGCGGCCGCTGACTCGGTAGTTGACGAGTTCCAGACCGCCCTCCCCCGTCACGAACAGCGGTGGGGCTTCGCCCTGCCCGAGCGTCGGCGGAAACTCGATATAGACCTGCTGCCCGTCATCGAACGCCCGCAGCGGTCGCCAGGCGGGCTTGTCGCCGCGGATGGCATAGCGAAAATCGAGCCGTACCGGATCGATCACCGCGCGCGCCTCGACCGTTGCACGTACTGCGCTCGCGGCGCGTTCGATGGCGAGGAGACTATCTTGCGGATAGGTCCAAGACACCGCCGCCATCGCCGTGCGTGCGGTGCTCGCCAGCGCGATATGATAGACGCGCCGGTCGGTGGTGATGATCAGATTGGTGGCGAGGCCGGAGGCGAGCGGCTTAATCATGATGTGGACGCGGCGCGCTTCCCCGGCCCCGCTCGTCGTGTCGCCGACGGTCCAGCGCGACGTATCTCCTGCGGCGACCGCGACGAGCGTGTCGCCGGGCTGGAGAGCGATGTCGGTGACATGCTCGGGCGCCGTGACAAGCCGGTAAACCGCGCCTTCGACATAGGAATAAGTCTGAATCGCGCCGCGATAATCCTGGCCGCGCGGTTCCTTGATCGCTGCCGCCGCCGCTGCGCGAACCCGCTCAACGGGTCCCGAGCTGGCTGAGGCAGATGAAGTCATGGCCGCGGCAACGGCAGCAGCAAATATGAGGCAAGAACGCGTCATGACAAGCTTCCTTCGGGGGTTGCGGGAACAGGCGGCATTTCCGGGAGCGGCTCATCCCGAGGCTCAGCCGGCGCAATCGCCGGCGAAGGCCGCCGCTCTTCGCGCTCATATTCGCGGCTCCAGTCGACCGCCTCGACATAGAGGCCGAGCGGGTTCTTGCGCAGGACATCGGCTGAGCGCGGGGGCTTGACGGCGACGGTCAGCATCGCGGTCCAGCGCGACGTCGCAGCGAGGCTGCCGCGCTCATAGGCACTTTCCTTCCACTTCACCTGCCACGATCGCGGCGAAGCGCGCACGACGCTCGTGATCTCGACCGAAACCGATCGCGTCCCGACCTGCGTGAAGGGGTCCGAACTCCGCGCAAATTCGTTGAGGAACAATGCACCGCGTTCCCCGGCGAAATCGTATGCGGCGAGCCAATTCTCGCGCATCAGCACGGGATCGAGCGAGATACCGCGCACATTCGATATGAACCGGCCCAGTGCCCAGGCGATCTGTGGATCGGTCGGATTATATCCGGCGGCCGCAGGCGCGACGCTTCGCGCCTCGCCGAGCCGGTCGACCTCAACGACATAGGGCGTTACGCGGCTCTGCACCGACTGCCACAAGAGCCCGGCAGCAAGCCCGGTCGAGAGGAGCAGCCCGCCGAACGCCATGATCCGCCAGTTGCGCGCCTGCACGCGCGCTGCGCCGATGCGGTCGTCCCACGCCTGTCCGGCGCGTTGATAGGGGGTGACGGGCTCGGGCGTCCGCCCGTAGCGCTGGATGGGGCGTTTGAATTTCATGCGTCAATCCTCCTTCTCGGCGATGTCGGGGCTCGCGCCGCTGCCACCGCGGCTCCCGTCGGAAATCACATGGACGGCCGCCTGCCGCGCCGAACGGCGGCGCTGGTCGGCCTTGAGATCGGTGGCCCATGCGGGCGCGGCGGGTGATCCCGCAGCCTGTTCGTTCGATGCCGACGAAGCCGGAGCCTTGCTTTGATTTCCGGCGTTCCAGGCGGCATCGCGCCCGCCGGCAGCGGCGTCAGCAATCCTGAGCGAACTAGCTGCGCGGCGTGCGGCATTGGCCGCCGCGCCCTTCGTCGCGGTCGCGACGCCGGAGAGACCGGCGCCGACGGTCTGTGAGCCTGACGTTTCCTGCCCGAGCTTGTAGGATGTCGAAGCGGCGGCCCCCATCGACGTGCCGGCGCGGACGGCCCCGAGCGCGGCGCCGCCGCCTGCGCGTGCGGCCGCCATGCCGGCGCCGCCAGCGACGATCATCGTGCCTGCGGCGGCCGCGACGGTCCCGACCGCTGCACCGGCTCCGAGCTGTGGCGCTCCGGCAACGAGGCCCGAAGCGATGCCAGGTCCGTAGATACCGAGCCCGAGCAAGGCCAGCGCGCCGAGCGCAAGCGACATCGCTTCCTCAACATCGGGCTCGGAGCCTGCCATTGCCGTCAGAAAATCGGGAAAGAAGCCGGAGCCGATGCCGACGATGACGCCGAGCACCATCACCTTGACCCCCGATGATATGATGCTGCCGAGGACACGTTCGGCGAGGAACGCGGTCCGGTTCCAGAGGGCAAATGGCATCAGCGCGAAGCCCGCGAGGCTGGTCAGCTTGAACTCGATCAGCGTGATGAAGAGCTGGATCGCGAGGATGAAGAAGGCGAGGATCGTGAGGACCCAGGCAATGAGCAGCACGACGATCTCGAGAAAGTTGGTGAAGAAATCGATCGGCCCGAGCAGGTCCTTGATCTGGTCGATCAGCGGATGCGCCGCTTCGAACCCCGCGCCGGCAAGACGTCCGGGTTTCAGAAGGTCCTCGGCCGAAATCGAGCCGCCGCCGGCGGTGATGCCCAGCCCGGCGAAGGAGCGGAAAATCATATCGGAGACCGCGCCAAAGTTGCCGATTATGAAAGCGAAAACACCGACATAGAGAATCTTCTTCAGAAGCTTCGCGATGACGTCATTCTCGCCGCCCATCGCCCAGAAGAGCCCGGCGAGCGTGATGTCGATGCCGATCAGGATGCTGGTCAGGAATGCGACGTCGCCGCCGAGCAGCCCGAACCCGCTGTCGATGTAGCGGATGAAGGCTTCCATGAAGCGGTCGATGACATTGAGATCGTCCATCAGGGCGGGCTTTCGAAAACGGTGGGGTGTCCGCGGGGTCTCGAGGGAGTGGCCGAGACCCCGCGGCGAACGGCGGGCCAGGAGAGGGGCGGCAGCCGCCGTCCGTGGCCGGATCAGCGGATCGGGGTGTAGGCCTTGCCGTCACCGAGGAAGCGGCGCGTACGCTCGCGCGCTTCCGACGCGCTCTGCGCCGCACGGGCGCGGTCGATCATGTCGGCCTCATAGGCGGCCGCCATCATCTGCTGGAGCTGCATCTGCTGCTTGGCCGCGAGTGCGAGCAGCTGGTTCGTCGCCTGCTGTGCCTGCAAACTGCCCTCGGCGCCCGAGCTTCGCGCCGCGACCTCGGCGAGCACGGCAGCATCTTCCTTCACGTCGGCGGCGATCCGCGACTGGACGGCGAGCGTGCGCCGGTAGGCGAAGTCTTGCGAATTGAGCGAGTCGAAGATGCCGGGGCGGCTGATGGACGGAAAACCGAGGATCGTCAGCGTGCGCAGATAGTCGTCGCCGAGCATCGGCTCGAGACCGCCGGTGAGCGGGGTGTCGGCGAGCAGCGCGTCGAGATACATCGGCGTCGCGGGAACGCGAACGCGGTGGCGGTGCGGCGAGATCGCCCGGTGGAGATAGGTCAGCGTCTCGCTGTCATCGAGCGGGCGGACTTCGGGCATGAAGCCCGCCATCAGGTCAATCGCGCGCAGGCTCTCCGCATCGAAGCGCGCGAGGGCTTCGCGCCAGTCGCGCGCGCCCTTCCTCGCGTCGGGCCGGTCGATCAGCGCGCGCCCCGCGCTGTCGGCCTGGTCGATGGGCGGCATCCAGACGAGCGTCAGATGGAAGAGGCTCTCGAAATGCTGGCGCTCGCTATCGTCGAATGCCGCGCGGCGCTCGGCGTCGACGAGCCAGGAGGCCGCGTCGGGGAATAAGCACTCGGGATAGCCAGCCGCAGCTACGCGTTCGGCTTCGAAAAAGAGTGCCCAGCCCGACCCGAAGCGCCGCAGCATATTGTTCGCGCGCGCGCAGGCCGCGACGAGTTCGGCCTCGGTCGCGCTGTCGAGATCGGGACCGCGAAAGGCGATGCTGCGCTGGAAGCTGCCGTCCTTGTTGAGGACGATCCCGGGCGCGACGAGCGCCGCCCACGGCAGATGGTCGGCGAGCCGGTCGGCGCGCGGGCGGTATTCGGCGAGATTCAGCATGCGAGCTCGCCTTTCTGCCGAAGATGGCGCGCCAGCACCGATGCGAAGTCGGGATCGCGCTTGGCGGCGAACACCATGAGTGTGTGCCCGAGCGCCCACAGGATGAGCCCTGCGACCCATTGCTGGAGCCCGAGCCCCATTGCCGCTGCGATCGTGCCATTGACGATCGCAAGTCCGCGCGGCGCGCCGCCGAGCAGGATCGGCTCGGCGAGCGAGCGGTGGATCGGCGCTTCATAACCTTGCGTGTGGCTCATGCGACGAGCGCTCCGCCGCCGAAGCTGAAGAAGGAGAGGAAGAAGCTCGATGCGGCGAAGGCGATCGAAAGACCGAAGACGATCTGGATCAGCCGCCGGAAACCGCCCGAGGTCTCGCCGAAGGCAAGGGTCAGGCCTGTCGTGATGATGATGATCACTGCGATGATCTTGGCGACCGGGCCCTGCACCGATTCCAGCACCTGCTGAAGCGGCTCTTCCCACGGCATGCCCGACCCGGCGGCGAGTGCGCTCCCGCACGCGGCGCCGACAAAGACCAGCAAGGCGAGCGGCAAACCCGCGGGCGATTGATGCAATGAGTACAGACGCATGGAGAGTCTCCTTCAGTTTGGGTCGTCGGAATGGATGCAAAGGTCGGTGAGCGCGTAGTCGCCGGTCGGGCCGACGCCCTCGACGCGCGCGATCGTCGCGATGCGCCGTGCGGCGCCGCGACCGGCGATGAAGACGATGAGGTCGATCGCCTCAGCGATCAGGCGCCGCGGCACAGTGACGACGCTCTCCTGGACGAGCTGCTCGATCCGGGTCAGCGCAGAGGCGGCGCTGTTGGCATGGACCGTCGCGATCCCGCCCGGGTGTCCGGTGTTCCAGGCCTTGAGCATGTCGAGCGCCTCGCCGCCGCGGACTTCGCCGACGATAATGCGGTCGGGTCGGAGCCGCAGCGTCGAGCGCACGAGGTCGGCCATCGACACCGCGCCGGTCCGCGTGCGCAGTTCGACGCGATCGGGCGCCGGGCATTGCAGCTCGCGCGTGTCCTCGATCAGGATGACGCGCTCATCAAGGCTCGCCATCTCGGCGAGAAGCGCGTTGGCGAGCGTCGTCTTGCCCGAGCTGGTGCCGCCGGCAACGAGGATGTTGAGGCGCTCGACGACGGCGAGCGACAGGAGACGCGCGGCTTCGGCACTTGCGATGCCTGAGCCGACATAGTCCATTAGCGTGTAGACCCGCGCCGCTGGCTTGCGGATCGAGAAACAGGGCGCGAGCGATACCGGCGACAGCAAGCCCTCGAACCGCTCTCCCGCCCCTTCGCCATGTGGTGGAAGCTCGGCGCTGACGATCGGCGCTGCGCCATGAACTTCGGTGCGGGCGTGGCTCGCGACGAGGCGAATAATCCGCTCGACCTGGTCGGGCGCCATGCGCACGCCCGTATCGACCCGGCCTTCGCCGAGCACGTCGACGCGCAGCGCCCCGTCGGGATTGACCATCACCTCGACGACATGCGCGTTCGACAGCGCCGCTTCGATGGCCGGACCCATCGCGGTGCGCAGCATCGTGCGCCGCCGCTCGGCCGAGACCGCGGCGCTCACGAGCCGCCTCCCGACCCGAAGCTGCCGCGCCCTTCACGGAAAGCCTCGGCGACCTTCATCGTGAACCAGTCGAAGCGCTCGCGGCCTTGCGCCCGCGCGACATCGTCCCCGTCAGCGACGGGCGGCACCGACGCGAGAAGGTAGCGCACAAGCAGTGCGAGGATTTCGATCTCGATCTGGCTGTTGCGTTCGATGCGCGCGAGCACGCGCGCCAGACCGTCGAGGCGCGGACCGAAACGCTCCTGCAGCTCGTTTACGCCGAGGCGCGTGAGCCAAGCCTCGAGCGCCTCGGTGAGGATCGTCGACTTGGTGACGCCGGGTTTCTTCGCGAGCAGCGACAGTCGGTCGCTGAGGTCGCGGTCGATGAAAAGCTGGTGCCGGACCTGGCTGCCGCGCGCGCTCACAGCCCGAGCCCCAATTGTTCGCCGCCCTGCGCGACGGCTTCGTCCATCGCATGGCCGATCAGCACCGGCGCGAGCGGGCGCGCGCGGTCCATCAGCTTCTTATCGATCGCGGGGTCGACATCGTCGTCGATGCCGAGCGGGTTGGACGGGCGCGGCGTCTCGTCGCGCGGCGCCGGTTGTTCGGCGAGTTCGGGCTCTTTCGCCTGCTGGACGCCGCCCTCCTCGATCATCGCGTCGCCGTCGCCGTTGGCATCGTCGAACTCGGCAGCGACAATCGTGACAACCCAGCCGCTCCAGTCGTCGCCGCGGACCGGCGGACGGTCGGCATAGTCGCCGTCAGCGAGTTCGGGCGCTTCGCCGAGCCGCGCCTTGAAATTGGCGTCCTCGAAATAGCGCAGCTTCTTCGCGCGGATCGGCGCCAGCCCTGCGACGAGCACCAGCTCGTCGGTCGGCGGCAGCTGCATGACCTCGCCGGGCGTCAGCAGCGCGCGGGCGGTTTCCTGCCGGCTGACCATGACATGCGCGAGCCAAGGGGCGAGCCTGTGGCCGGCATAGTTGCGCATCGCGCGCTGCTCGGTCGCGGTGCCGAGCGCATCCGAAATTCGCTTCGCGGTGCGCTCGTCGTTGCTCGCGAAGGCGACGCGGACATGACAATTGTCGAGGATGGCGTTGTTCTCGCCATAGGCTTTGGAAATCTGGTTGAGCGACTGCGCGATCAGGAAAGCTGCGCGAGGGGTCGGAGAGAAAAGTCGCGACGCGCGCGAGCGTCTTCTCCTCTTCGGCGTAGAGGATGTGAAGGATCGCGCCGACCAGCAGCGAATGCGACGTCTTCTCCCAGTGATTGCGCCGCTCTAGCGCCCCTTCCGGGTCGACAAGGATATCGGCGATATTCTGGACGTCGCGGACTTCGCAGGCGCCCTTACGCACTTCGAGCAGCGGATTGTAGCGCGCCGAGCGAACGTCGGTCGGATCGAAATAGAGGCAATGCGAGAAACGCGAGCGCCACGCCGCGGTCAGCTGCCAATTCTCGCCCTTGATGTCGTGAACCACAGCCGAGCCGGTCCAGCTGAGCAAGGTCGGAACGACGAGCCCCACCCCCTTCCCGCTCCGCGTTGGCGCGAACGCCATGACATGCTCGGGTCCGGCGTGACGCAGATAGCGGCCCGACAGGCGCCCGAGAAACACCCCGGCATCGCCGCGAAGGCCCGCGGCGTCGATTTCGCGCTCCTTCGCCCAGCGCGCCGATCCGTAGGTCGTGACCTGGCCCTTCTGGCGTGCGCGCCAGAGCGAACCGCCGATCGCCGCGCCGCAGCCGATGAAGCCGCTCGTCGCCGCGAGCGAGCCGGCCTTGTCGAAGACCTGCGGCGCGTAAGCCTCAAAATGATACCACCACGGAAAGAGATCCCACGGCCGATAGACCGGCAGCGCGCCGAGCCGGAACCATGGCGGGCCGAGTTCGGGCTGATAGCCGAGCATCGCGGCAGCCCACTGCGTCGCGGCCCAGACGCCGAGGATCACGATCGCGAATACGATCAAAATCTGGCCGATGAGCAATTTGGTCGGGGTCATGTCCGGCTCCCGCCCGGACAAATCGTCCAGGCCCGGATGCAAAACTCCCGCCTTTTCGTACAGATTTACATGGTCGTTCTGCGGCCGTCAGAGGATATATGCGGCCACCCGCGCCCCTGCCCCGTCGCGTGGGGCACCTTGTGCGGCGGGTTGGCTTCAGGGAAGTCGCCGACGCAATGGCAAGAGCGGCTTAGCTCGTGGCGGGGACCCGATCGCGCCAGCTGTAGCGCGGCCGATATCCGAGAACCGTCTCGGCCCGGTCCGATGAAAGGAGCGAGGCGTGGCCCATGAGCGGTCGGGTCGACGTCATGCCGGGGAAGTGATCGGCGAGAAGCTGAGACGTTTCGATCTCCATAAGGGTGTCGTCAGCGGCGATCACCAGGCGCTGATGACCTTCGAAAGACGCCTCGACCGCGAGACGGCAAGCCTCGCCGGCATCGTCGGCATCGACATAGGCCCAGAGGTTCATTTTCCGCCAGGCAGGTTTTGTCTGGATCGCGGGAAGAGGCCCATAATCCTCAAGCGAATAGACGTTCGAGAAGCGGAGCGACGCGATCGAGAGTCCCGGCGCCCAGCGACAGAAATTCTCGGCCATCGTTTCGCCAAGCTGCTTCGACAGAGCATAGGACCAGTTGGGGCGGTCTGCATGGCTTTCGTCGAGAGGAACGGACGCGGGCGGCTCCTTGAACGGCAATCCGAAGATGGTTTCGCTCGATGCCCACACGATCCGCGAAATTCCGAGCCGCGCGCAGGCAGAAAAGACATTGTATGTCGAGAGCGTGTTGACCTCGAAGCTTCGCTGGTCGGTGGCAAGCCCCGGCATCGGAATGCCCGCGAGATGGACGACGGCATCGGGCACCCTGCCGGTGATGTCGATCCCTGAGAGAGCGCCTATGACCTCGCCGAAGTCGGTACAGTCGGCACGAAGCGACTGCGCAGCATCGAGCGGTCCCTGAATATCGAGACCGACGACCTTGTGCCCGGCATTGCGCAAGGCGGCAACGGCTGCCCGTCCAAGCTTTCCGGCGCTGCCCGTAACGATCACATACATGGCTTATGTCCTGTTGAAGGCGGGGATTTAAAGGCAGGAGCCTCGAGCTACGCACAGGGCGCGCCGGTCAGCCGTGACAGGCAATCGCCGGCAGCGAACGCTGTAACAAGATCATGCGACACCTTCCACCGGCTGCCAGACCTGCCAACCATCAGCGTCGATCCTGATTTCGCCTGCACTGCCAACCGGCTCGGCGATGCCGTCGGTCAGGAAAGCGATGGCCGAACGATCATTCCCCGATATCATCGCGAGTGTGCGGTCGCCGTTTGGCGTGCGCGCGACGATCACGCCATGTTTCGGTGTGCCGTTGCGCTCATAGAGTACGGTATAGGTCTCGATCCTGGCCGGCCCTTCATAATCCTCGACTGTCACGGGCACGGCGCCGCGCATGCGGTCGGCTTCGTCCTGGAAATCAAAGCCGCTGGGATGAACGGCGCCGGGAATCGGATCGCGCCCGAGAACGATGCTGTGATTGTGCGTGGCGAAACCGCCGTTCGCGAACAGGAGGCCGAACCGCCCTTCTGCGCGGAGCGTCTCTACCATGCCGACAACCGCATGGCTCATATAGTTTCCGATTGGCCCGCCGCCGAAGGTGAGGCCACCGAAGACCGTTGCCGGCCTGTCGAGCGGCCAGTCGATGACGCGCCGCGCCATTTTTGGCACGCAGGGGAAACAGCTGTAAAGTTCGACAAAATCGAGATCGTCGCGCGTCAGCCCGTTTTCGGTCAGCACGCGCTCTAGCGATACGATCATGCCGGGACTGCGATCATAGCGGTCCCGGCCTAGCGGATCATCGGCTTCATGGGCGGCGGCGCCCTGCCCCACATAGACGAGCGTCTCTTCCGGAACACCGCGGTGCCGGGCTTCGGCAAGGCTCGTCACCAGAAACCCCGCCCCTTGGTTGACCGACGAGTTGGCGACCATCAGCTTGGTGTAGGGATGCGCGATCGGCCGATTGTCGGCGGTCGGCGTCATCACCGTCTCGGGGGAAACGGGGTTGCGAAGCCATGCGCCCGGGTTGGCGGCGGCCACCTTGGAAAAGCGCGACCATATTTCCGCGCTCTCCGCCTGGGCCTCTTCGAGCGACTGTCCATAGGCCGCGCGCCCGGCGTTTTCATATAGCGGGTAGACATCGACCGGCGCGGTGAGCCCGTATCGCTGGCGATAGCTCGGTGTCCGCCGCGTGGAGGCGGCGCGCGACGCATTCTGCGCCGACACATCGGTCCCACGCGCGGCCGCGGCGCGTTGTGCGGCGGTACGCAGGGCTTCTCCTCCGGCGATTGCCGCAATTTTGATTTCGCCTGCACCAATGCGGTTGGCAGCTTCGTTCAGAAGCAGGATCGGGCTATCGCCGCTGGCAATTCGGGTCTTTTCGCATATCGGGGGACGGGCGCCGAGGACGCCGGCAAGCGGCCGGGACAGATCGCCGAGATCGCGGAATGAAATCTGGTCGACGATCGCTAAGGAATCAAGGTCGGCAAGCCAGTTTCCTCCGGCGTCGGCATCGGCGAGGCGAAGCGCCGCGGCCATCAGCCCTAGCGGGTCGAGCCCCTCTGCGGGGTCGGCGGGGCGGTCATTGACCTGGCCGACACCGACAATGACGGGGATGCGTTCGGGATCGATCATGTCCTGTACCTTTCGGGCGTTCAGCGGGCTTGCGACGCGGCTAACGCCGCGCAGCGAGGTCGGGAGAGGTTGCGCGCGCAACGGTTTGAGCCTGGGCCCGACGCCGACGGTAATGGCGGGGTCGCGTCCGGCAATGGGGGCTGCAGCGCATCGTCACGTGGCGTGCCCGGGCATAGTAAATTGTTCGAGCGCGCCGGTCGCGATCAGTTCGTGGATCCGCGTGTCGTCGAGCCCGAAAATTTCCCTGGCGATTTCCACTGTATGCTCACCGGGCAAAGGCGCGGGACCTTCGGGCGGCACAGGCATGCGCAGCGATCGAACCGGAGCCGTTTCGGCGAAATGCGGCTCGCCGCGATATGGATGGGCGACGCGACGGAACGAGCCTCGCTCGACATAATAGTCGAAGTCGGGAAGCTCGGACACGCGCAGCATCGCGCCTGCGGGGACCCCCGCCGCCTGAAGTGCTTCCATCGCCGCGCGCGGATCCTGGCCCGCGAGCCAGGTCTCGATATCCTCGCCGCCGGTAACTGACTGTGCCGCCAGCCGGTCTGGCTCGCCGCGCAGAGAAACGACACACCATTCATCGTCGCCGGCACAGCGATAGACGGCAGACGACCCTTCAGCGCTCTCGCCCGCGACCTCGACGCCCGCCCGTTCGAGCACGCGCCGCGCGATCCTCGCTGCCATGTGGCTCAGCATGACCTCTGCCTGGCTCACCGCAATCGATCCCCCGATGCCCGTGCGCAGCCGCCGCACGAGCAGCGCAAGCGTGGCGATCGCGCCGATGCGAGCCGCAACATGGTCGGGATAGACAGTGATCGCGTCGGAGAAGCTGTCGGCTTCGCCGGGATAACGCCATTGCATCGTGAGCCCCGCCGAAGCCCGGACGAGCGGGCCATATCCCATGCGCCGGCTCCAAGGCCCGGTCGGACCGAACGCCGAGCTGTCGACAACGATAATCCCCGGATTGACGGATTTGAGACTGTCATAATCGAGCCCGAGCGACTGCAGCGTCCCACCCTTGAAATTCGCCATGAGGACGTCGCTTTGCGCGACAAGCGTGTGAAGCAGGCGCTTGCCTTCCTCGCTCCGCAAATTGAGGCCGAGGCCCCGCTTGTTGCGGTGGCCCGCGACGAAGGTCGCCGAAATCAGTTCGCCGGTGCGGCTCTGGCGGCTCCCGTCGGGAAAGGCCGCATTTTCGATCTTCAGCACGTCGGCGCCCTGGTCGCCGAGCAGCCGCGCGCTGTCGGCGCCGACGACGATTACGCCAAGGTCGAGTACGCGCAGTCCCGCCAGGGGGCGCTCTCCGCCAGCCGGCGCCTCGAGATCGAGCGGCGGTGAACGCCAGTCAGCGTCGCCATCGAGCGCAGGCGCTGGCCCTTCGGCCCCCATACGTCGCCCGTCGATTTCCACAACTCCGTCAGGCATCGGCACCGAAATCCCGGGCGCGATCTCGACCGGTCTGAATGCACGGCGTGCCACGATCTGCTCGGTACCGAGCGCTTCATCCAGATCGAGCACGGCCGCCGCCGGAACGCCGTGGCGCTGACCGGCCTCCTCGATGTCGCGGCGTCTCTTGTCGGCGAAGAATTTCGCGATCGCGGGGAGCAAGCTGCGCGATGCGAAGCGATTTTGCAGCTTGTCGAACGCGGGATCGGAAAATTCCTCGGGCCGGCCCATCCATTCGAACATGCCCTGCCACTGGCGCGGCGCGAGGATGCAGAGCCGAACGAAGCCGTCCTTGCAAGGCAGGATGGGGTACATGAAGCGCGCTTCGGCGCGCCCGCGCGGAAGCTTCGACGCGGGGATGCCTGCGGCGGCGCTACCCGCGATGCCGTAACCGGGATCGAGTGCCTGCGCGGCGCCATCGAGGACCGAAAAGTCGAGAAGGTCACCCACCCCGGTCCTGAGCCGGTTATAATAGGCAAGCAGCACCACATAGGCGCCCTGCACCGCGGCGCAGGCTTGAGCGAGATCGCCGGGAGGCAGCAACGGTTCGCGCCCGGGCACCCCCGAACGCGAGAGTTCGCCGGTCAGCGCATGATAGACGGGGCCCGTCGCCTGCCAGCTTGCGAAACGGCCGGTGTCGCCGAATGGGCTCACCTTCGTCGCGACGAGCCGCGGGTGTCGGGCAAGCGCAGCCGCGCCGTCATAATCGGCGCCGGCGAGCAGAATGTCGGCGCCCGCCAGCAGGTCGTCCAACCGGTCAAGGCGGCCCGCCCGCTTGCCGAGATTGGCGGCGGTGAAATCGAGACTGACGCCGCCGGCAGATGGTCCCGTCCGCCGGTCGGCGCTGCCGCCCTCGGGTTCGAGCCGGAGGACGTCGGCGCCCAGTTCGGCGAGCTGGCGTCCGATGGCCGCCATGGGCCCGACCACCAGGTCGAGCACGCGAACCCCGGCCAGGGGCTTGCTCGCTTCAGCTTCTGTCATCGCGATTTCCATTCGTCCGGATCATATCCCGGATCGGCGGATGGCCAGCCCGGGCAAGTGCGTTGAAACGATAGAGCCGGCTCAGCCCGTCACCGCCCGCGATTCGCGGAACGGCAGGTTGCGATCGACTTCCGTCTCGCGGGGCAGCCCGAGCACGCGCTCGCCGATGATGTTGCGCTGAATCTGGTCGGTCCCTCCACCGATCGACGTCATATAGGCATTGGCCGTGCGATAATTGACGTCGGCGGCGCGAGGGTTGTCGGAACCGTCGAGCATCGAGGCCGCGCCGAGCAGCCGGGTCATGACCCGCGCATCCTCGTGAAGGATGCGCGACATGGCAAGCTTGCCGAGCGACATGATCGGCGACGAACTGCCAGCCGCCATCTCGGCCTTGGCGCGCATCATGTTCAGCGTATTGAGCTGCCGATAGGCCATCGCCTGCGCGATCTCCTGGCGGGCGACGGGATCGCCGAGCTTCCCGGCATCGCGCGCGATGTCGATCAGGCTGACGATATTGCTCTTGGCCGAGCCTTGGCGCCGTTCGCCTGCCCCCTCGCCCATGACGAGCCGTTCGACCGCGAGCGCCGTCTGGAGCACCTTCCAGCCCTGCCCTTCGGCACCGACCAGATTTTCAGCGGGCACCCGCGCATTGTCGAGAAACACTTCGTTGAAATGGCTGTCGCCGGTGATCTGGTTAATCGGCCGTACTTCGATGCCAGGCTGCCGCATCTCGATGAGGAAGAAGCTGATCCCGTCATGCTTGGGCACATCCCAGTCGGTCCGCGCAATCAGCAAGCCATAGTCGGCGCTCATCGCGCCCGACGTCCATATCTTTTGGCCGTTGATCACATAGTCGCTGCCATCGCGCTCGGCGCGCGTGCGAATGGCGGCAAGGTCGGATCCCGCGCCAGGCTCGCTGTAGAGCAGGCACTGGTGCACGCGGCCGCTCAGAAATTCGGGCACCACCTTTCGCTTCAATGCGTCGCTGCCGAAGTTCATCACGGTATTGGCCGTAATATTGGTCCGGTCCTGCCCAGCGCCCGGAGCGCGCTGCTTGCGGAATTCGGAAATCACCGCGCTCGCGTCTTCCTTCCCGAGCCCCCGCCCCCACCATTGCTGCGGCCAGCTCGGGGCAGCCCAGCCTGCGTCGAAGACCTTCGCTATGAAGTCGCTCGTGCTGCCACCCGCCCGCGGGCGTCGGGCATCGGCATCCCAATGTTCGGCGAGCCAGGCGCGGACTTCGCTGCGCACATCGACCTGTTCGTTGCTCATGCTGCATTCTCCAGTGCGGCGACATAGCGCTCGCGATAAAGGTCGGAACTGCCGAACAATTGCGCGTCGGCGCGGGCGCGGCGAAGATAGAGGTGGGCCGGATGCTCCCAGGTGAAGGCAATGCCGCCATGCATCTGGATCGCCGTTGCGGCGACTTCGCCGAACGCATCGGCGCAAGCGAAGGCCGCGAGATTGACCAGCACCTGACGGTCGGGCGCGTCATCTTCGATCGCCTGTGCCGCAGCCCGCGCTGCAGAGGTTGCAGACTCGACTTCGATGAGCAGGTCGGCCGCCATATGCTTGATTGCCTGAAAGCCGCCGATCGGACGGCCGAACTGGACGCGCGTCTTGAGATATTCGATGGTGATATCGAAAATCCGGCGCGCGGCTCCCGCCTGCTCGCCGGCAAGCGCCACCCGCGCGAGG
>VFQQ010003487.1_pt1 | contig 15140 bp, 12 predicted proteins | sample 3512341 | NCBI WGS metagenome assembly VFQQ01 (sample SAMN10412373, study PRJNA504923) | tailings metagenome | isolation source: Relicate 2 Philex TSF1 revegetated site | place: Philippines: Tuba, Benguet | collected 2017-08-29 | reverse complement strand
CGCGGCGATGAGACCCGGTTCCACCACCGTCACGTCGATGCCGTCGAGATAGGGCAGCTGGATGCCGTTCGGATCGAGGCGGTGAAAGTAAGGGTTGCGGTTGAAACGGAAGAGCGGCCCGCCGCCGGGCTGAATCACGAAAGGCTGTAGGGTGGGGATGCCCGGATTGTCGTTGTCGTACATGGAATCGCGCCGGTTATGCAGCGCGGCCCAACCCTTGACCTTCTCGGCGGCGACAAGGGCATCGATGTCTTTCGGGTCGCCGTATTTGATGTGGAAGCGTTTCAGATAGTGCGCAGGACGGTAGATGTAGGGCTCGCGCGCCTGGGCCAGCTGGGCAAGGAAGCGCGGATTGGGGGTCGGCCATTCATAGCGGACGGTCAGCGGATCGATGATCGTGACGGTCGGCGGGGCGCCATCGACGGTGAGCTCTTCCGGAATGCCGGCCGGCGTGAGATCGGCGTTCTGCGCGATGTCTTCCCAGTAATAACGGAAGTCTTCGGTGGTGAAGGGCGCGCCGTCGGACCATTTGTGCCCGGCGCGCAGATGCATCGTGAAAATGCGGCCGTCCTGAACCTCGATGGCTTTCAGGATGTCGGGCTTGATCTCAAGGTTCTCGTCGTAGCCGACGAGGCGCGCATAGCCCCAAACGTTCAGAAGCCGGATGTCCTTGTCCTTCGGCAGCAGCGTGCGGAGACGGCCACCGCTCTTGCCAGTGGTGCGGCCGAGGGTTTCGAAGCCGCCGACGAAAGGCTCTGACGGCACGCGCTCGGCGGCGGGCGGCAGCTTGCCCGCGGCGACGTCGGCCGCGAGCGAAGGCGGATCGCTGGGTGCAGGCGTTTGCGCGGCAGTGGGCGGTGCGAGGGTCAGCAGGACAAAGGCGAGTGCGTGGAAGATCCCCTTCCGCCCTTCGGGCACCTTCCCCCGACGGGGGAAGGCCCAAGTCTTGAAACGCCGTGCGGTCTTTCGCATGAGCGCCTTCCCCCATTGGGGGAAGGTGGGCGACAGCCCGGAAGGGGGGCTGGCGGGATGAGGCGCGGCAAGGGCCGGTGCGACCCCCACCCCTGACCCCTCCCCACAAGGGGGAGGGGAACTCTGTTGTGTGGCGAGGAGACTAAGCAGCGCGCGCATCGCGGCCTCCGATGGCGGCGCGGTGGCCGGGGGCGATGTCGATGAGCGGCGCGTTCGGATCGCCGAGATCGCCGGCGGCGCGGGCTGCGACGGCGGCGAGATCGAGACGGTTGGCGCGGTCGGCTTCCGGCGCGGCGGCGATGAGCGCGCGTGTGTAGGGATGGACCGCGGCCTTGAAGAGATCGGCGGCGGGCGCTTCCTCGACGATGCGGCCTTGGCGCATCACGGCGACGCGGTCGGCGACATGCTCGACCACAGCGAGGTCGTGGCTGATGAAGAGATAGGCGAAGCCCAGCTCCTTCTTCAGATCGGCGAGAAGATTCAAAATCTGCGCCTGCACGGAAACATCGAGCGCCGAGGTCGGCTCGTCGAGGATGATGAGTTCAGGGCGCAGCGCCAGGGCGCGGGCGATGGCGATACGCTGGCGCTGGCCGCCGGAGAAGGCGGGCGGGAAGCGGTCGAGCGCGCTCATCGGCAGGCCGACGAGATCGACGAGTTCGCGCGCGCGAATTTCGCGGCCCTTGCGGCTGGCGAGGCGGTGGATGGCGAAGGGTTCGGCCAGCGTCTCGCGGATCGTCATGCGCGGATTGAGCGCGGCATAAGGGTCCTGGAAGACATAGGCGACGCGGCGGCGATAGCGCGCGAGGGCCGAGCCGGAGATCGTCTTCAGATCCTGCGCGGCGCCCTTGGCGTGGAAGAGAACCTGACCGCTGTCGGGCGTGTCGGCGCGCATCAGCATGCGGGCGAGGGTCGATTTGCCCGAGCCGGATTCGCCGACGAGGCCGACGCTTTCGCCGTGATTGATGGTGAGGGAGACGTCAGCGAGCGCCTTTGCACCTTCGCCGCCCCGGCGTGCGCCGAAGGTTTTCGAGACGCCCAGCGCTTCGATGAGCTTGCCGGTGGGACGCGCGGTCTCGCGGCGGCGGGCAGGGCGCGCCGCGTAGGCGCTGGCGGCGGCGTCGGTCGTTTCGCCGCCGATGACGGCGAGGCGCGCCTCGCGGCGATGGAGGCTGGGGTTCGCGCCCTTGAGCGCCTGGAAATAGGGGTGGCTGCTTTCGGCGAAGACAGCGTCCGCCGTGCCGCGCTCCATGACGCGGCCGCGATAGAGCACGACAAGATCGTCGGCGAGCGCGGCGACGAGGCCGAGATCGTGGGTGATGAAGAGGACAGAGAGGCCAAGCTCGCCCTGCAGGCGCTGGAGCAGCGCGAGGACCTGGGCCTGGATGGTGACGTCGAGCGCGGTGGTGGGCTCGTCCGCGATGAGGACGGAGGGGCGCGCGGCGAGGGCGGCGGCGATCATGGCGCGCTGGCGGAGGCCGCCTGAGAGCTCGAACGGATAGGCGTCGAAACCGCGTGCGGGATCAGGAAAGCCGGTGAGGCGCAGCATCTCGACAGCGGCGGCGCGGGCGGCGCGCTTGGAGACGTTGTCATGGGCGCGGGTGGCTTCGGCGATCTGGCTGCCGACCGTGTGGACGGGCGAGAAGGCCGAGAGCGGTTCCTGGAAGACGAGGCCGATGCGGCCGCCGCGCACTTTGCGGAAGGCGGGGTCGGAGAGCTTGAGCTTTGCGAGGTCGAGGGCGGGGCCGCGCCCGTCGTCGAGGATGATCGAGCCGCCGAGCTTGGCGCCTTGCGGCAGGAGGCCCATCGCGGCCAGCGACAGCGCGCTTTTCCCGGAGCCGCTTTCGCCGACAAGGGCGGTGATGCGGCCGCGTCCGGCGTCGAAACTGACGCCGTTCAGCGCCTTGACCGGCGGGTGGCCGGCGAAGGTGAGCGTCACGTCCCTGAACGAAAGAACCGCCATCGCCGGACCTTAGCTGCTGCCCGCGATCTCTGCGAGACGCCGTGCAGAGTCTGTCGCGCCATCGAGGCGGATGGCGTCCGGCGCGGGGGCAGGGCTGGCGAGAGCCGTCTGCGCGGCGGCGGTGAGGGCCTGCGGTGTCAGCCCGGTTTCGGGGAGATGGGTGAGGAGGCCCCGTTCGGCGAAGAGGCGGGCGCGGATCTCCTGTTCCGGTTCGCCGTCGGGGGCGAAGGGGACCACGATGCTGCGTGTGCCGGCGGCGATGGTTTCGGCGACGGTGTTGTAGCCGCCGCGCGAGATGGAGAGCTTTGCGCGGGCGATGCGGGCGGGGAGATCGGGCGCATTCTGGAGGATTTCTGCGCCTAGATTGCGGGGCGCGGCGGCGGTGAGTTTCTCATGCAGGCCTTCCGGGGCGTGCTGGCCGGTGATGAAGGTCCAGGGCTGATCGGCGAGAAGGCCTGCCTTCCATGCTGCAAGGGCGGCCTGCAGCAAAGGTGCTGCATCGCCCCCGCCGCCGGCCGAAACGACGACGCCGCGACGGTCAGTTTGAGGTGTCGCAGCGGTCGCGACATAGCCTGTGAGATGGGTGGGGACGGGGATTTCGCCCGGCCAGATTTCGTTGAGGGGTGTGACGGTGGGGTCGCCGTGGATGAGGACCGCGTCATAGAAGGCGCGGAGGCGGTCGGCGCATTCAGCGAGGCGTTTGGTGTCCGACGGCGGGGTGGGGACGTCGCGGAGGCTGGCGACGATTTTTGCGCCTTTGGCGCGGGCCGCCTCAATGAGGGGGACGATTTCGCGGGCGAGCTTGCGGCGGCCGAAGGGGAAGGTTTCGGTGACGAGGACGTCCGGGGCGGCGGCTTCCAGCGTCTCGGCGATGATGGCGGCGCGGCGGGTCCATTGGTCCTCGCTGACCGGCCAGCCGCGGGCGGTGACGAGACGGGCATAGGTCGTGTCCTTGGCCTGGATCGCGGGGAGGGCGATGAGGCGGACGGCATCGTCGAGGCGGCCGAAAACGGGGGTGTTGCCGGAGAGGATGGTGGCCTCGCCGCCCGCCGCGACCACGGCATTGGCGATGGCGGCGGTGCGGGTGAAGTGGCCGACGCCCCAGAGATGATTGACGTGAAACAGGACCTTCATGAGCGCCGGTTGAGAAAGAGGTTGGGCGCTTCCAGCTTCACATGGCCGTCGGCAAAGACGCGGAAAATGTGGGCGGCGCGCCATTTCAGCTTCATGGGCGACTTGTCTTTCATGTCCCATCCGATCGCCAGCGAGAGCGTGGCGCGGATGATGCCCTTATGCGTGACACCGACGGCGAAATCAGGGCCTTCAGCGGCGAGGCGGACAAAAAATTGCTGCAGCCTTTGCTGCACCTGTCGCGGGCTTTCGCCGCCGGGCGCGTGGAAGTCCAAACCTGCCTCGCCGCGCGCCGAAATGCGGTTGCTCAAGGCTGAGGTCGCGGCGCGGGTGAGGCCTTCATAGGCACCCCAGTTGGTTTCGAGGAGGCCGGGTTCGGGCCTTGGTTCGTGACCGAGCAGGCGGGCGGTTTCGATGCAGCGGCGGCGGGGCGAGGCGAGCCAGACGGCACCACGCAGCGAAGGGTGCGGTTCGAGCTTCCTCAGTTCCGCGCGGCCTGCCGGCGAGAGCGGCACGTCGGCATGGCCCTGAAAGCGGCCTTCCTCGTTCCAGGCGGTGGCGCCGTGGCGGATGAGGGCGAGGAGCGTCATGTAAGGAGCGGCGTGAGAATGCTGCGGAGGCGGGCTGCAGTATGGGTGATGTCGCGCTCGCCATGGACGAACTCGGCGGCGACCTCACCCATGATTCTACGGGTCTGGGTGTTCATGAGCAGGATGCGGAGCGACTGGGCGAGGGCTTCGGCATCGCCCGGGGGCGAGAGAAGCCCGCCCCGGCCCTGTTCGACGACGGCGGGGACGCCCGCCGTGTTGCAGGCGGCGACGGGGAGGCCGCTCGCCTGCGCCTCGAGAAAAGAGAGGCCGTAAGCCTCTTTCAGGCCGGGCCAGAGATAGAGGTCGGCGCGGGCGTAGAGGGCGGGCATGGCGTCGGGCGGGACGGCGCCCATGAAGGTGATGCGGTCCTTGGGGAAATTCGCAAAGGCGGCGCGGGCTTCGGCCTCACCCTCGCCGCCACCGGCGAGGACATAGAACCATTTGAGGTCGGCGATGCGGGCGAGCGCCGCGGCGATCAGCGGGAAATTCGCGAGCTTCTTGCCCGGCCGCAGCATGGCGGTGGTGAGGATGAGGGGCGTGAGGCCGGATTTGCGGGGGATGCCTTTGAAACGCGCCGTATCGATGAAGGGCGGCAGGCGGTGCAGGCGGCCTTCGGGGACGATGTGCTGCAGCATGGCTTCGTCATGCTGCGTCATGGCGATGACGGCGTCGGCGGATGTGAGCGCCTCGGTTGCTGCAGCATAGGGTGCAGCAAAATCGCCGGTGGCGCGCTTGGGCGCATGGCTGGTTTCGACGATCACGTAGGGAATGCCGAGCGCCTTTGCGACGGCGGGGCCGATGTAGTCGGGCGATTTGTAGTAGCTGAGATAGGTGAGCCAGAGGGCAGGCGGGTCGGCGCGATGTTGCGCGATCAGGCGCGGGATCTCTGCCTTTGCGGCCTCTGCGATGGCCGATTGCTGCGCAGCATCGCCTTGGCCTTCATAGCTGCGGAGATGCGAGGCGGGTTCGGTGCGGAGGCCGATGGCCTCCAGCGCGCGGGAGAGAAGCCCGGTCATGGCGCGGTCGCCGGAGGGTGGCGCGCCGGGGGCCGGAGGGTTCATCGGGGCATAGAGCAGGGCATGTTTCATGCTGCGCTCATCTGGTGCAGCATTTTTGCGATGGCATCGGCGGTGGGTGCGGCCGAGAAGTCGGTCACGACACGCGTGCGGCCGGCCTGACCCATGGCGCGGCGGCGGGACGGATCGGCGATGAGGGCGGCGAGGGCCGCAGCAATGGCGGGCGCGTCACCGGCCGGGGCGATGAGGCCGTTCTGGCCGTCTGTGATGAGTTCGGTGACGCCGCCGGTGGGGGTGGTGACGGCAGCGAGGCCCTGGGCTTGGGCCTCGACCAGCACGTTGGGGAGGCCGTCGCGGTCACCGTCCGAGGCGATTTCGGGGGTGAGGGCGAAGAGGTCTGCGGCCTGCAATGCGGCGCGGACATCGTCTTCGGAGAGGCTGCCGCGCCAGGTCAGGCGAGCGGAAATGCCCAGCGTTTCCGCCTGTTTCTTGAGGGTATCGCGCAAGGGGCCGCCGCCGATATGGACGAAGCGCCAGTTGAGGGCGGCAGGGAGAAGGCCGAGAGCCTTGAGGAGTGTGGGGTAGCCCTTTTTTTCGACGGCGCGGCCGACCGAGAGGATGGTGACGGGATCGGCGGGGTTGGCGCCGTCGCGCGCGGGGCGGATGGATGCTTCCGGCCAAGCGGTGAGATCTAGGCCGTGGCGGCCGAGATGCGGCGGTTTTCCGGGTGAAAGTGATGCCAGACGGGCGTGGCCGTCGGCGGTGCAGGTGGTGACGAAGCGGGCTTCGGCGAGCTTGGCGGCGAGATCCCAGTCCGGAGTCGTCCAGATGTCGCGGGCGTGGGCGCTGATCGCGAAGGGGAGGCCGGTGAGGGCCGACGTGTAGCGGGTGACCGATCCCGGCGTGTGGATGAAATGGGCGTAGAGGGCCTTCGTGCCAGGGGGCAGTTCGGCGGCGAGGACGAGGGCCTGGCCGAAACGGCGGATGCGGTTGCGGGTGCGGTCGCGCTTCCAGTCGGCGTTGAAGAGGGTCTTCGCGGCCCTGTAGCCGGGGGTCCAGCGCAGTTTCCGCCAGGCCCGGAAGACGCGGCCAGGTTCGTTGTGCAGGTATTCAGGCAGATAGGTGACGGCCCCTTTGACACGGGCATGGACGGGGTGGGTCTTGGTGTCGGTCGGGTGGCGCAGGGACCAGAGCGTGAGCGTCAGGCCGCGCGCTTCCAGCGCCTCAAGCTCGCGGGCGATGAACGTCTCCGAAAGGCGTGGCCAGCCTTTGAGGAGGACGGCGATCATCGGTCCAGCCAGAGCGCGGACAGGCGCACGACCTCGTCCAGTCCGTCCATCATGCCGGGCTTGAGCGCGGCGGAGGGGCGAGGCTGGCTCATGACCTTTTTGATCGTCTCAGCCATGACGGCGATGTCGCGAATGCCGCCCTGTTCGGCCGGGTCTTCCAGCATGCGGGCGAGACCCAGCTCCTGGGCGCGCGCGGCGCGGATCCACTGTTCACGGCGCGGTTTCTCGCGCGGCACGATGACGGCGGGTTTGTCGAAGGACAAAATCTCGCAGAACGTGTTGTAGCCGCCCATGGCGATGACGCCGCCGGCGCGCTCGACGATGCGCTCCATCTCGGCGTCGAAAATGGTGGCGGAGACTTCCGGCAGCGCGGCGGCGCGGGCGAGGAAGCTCTCCTGCGCGGCCGGGTCCATGAAGGGGCCGAGGACGAAGACGGCGGGCGGCAGGTCATCGCCGAAATGTTCATAGGCCGCGAGCGCCCAGTCGATCAGGCCCTCGCCGTCGCCGCCGCCGCCGGTGGTGACGAGGACGTAAGGAGCGTCGGGCAGCGGCGTGCGGGGCTGGCCGCGGCCGATGGCGGTGGTGTCGCGGCGGAGATAGCCGGTGTAGCGGGTGCGCGCGTCGAGGCCGGGGGGCAAGGTGAGGCCGGCCAGCGGATCGAAGATGTCACGGACGCCGTAGATCCAGACCTCGTCGTAGAGATCGGCGAGGGCGGGGCCGACATTCTTGCGCGCCCATTCCTGGTCAAGCGCCTCGGCATCGTCGAGCACGTCGCGCAGGCCAAGGACGATGCGGGTGCCGGCGTCTTTCGCGGCGCGAAGGGTCTGGGTGAGTTCACCCCTGAGGCCCAGCGGTTCCTTGTCGACGATCAGCAGGTCCGGGCGGAAGACGCGCGCGGTCTCCTCGATGAGCTCGGCGCGGAGACGGAAGGCGTCGGCGGTTTCCACCGTCAGCTTGGTCGGCGTGTAGGCGCCGTCACGCAGCTTGATGACGCCGGGGACACGAACGAAATCGACGCGTTCAGGGAACTCGAAGGCCCCGATGATGGGCGAGCCGGAGATGATGAGCGTGGTGAGATCGGGGCGTGCGCCGGTCAGCGCACCGCCCAGCGCCCGGCAGCGCCGGAGGTGGCCGAGGCCGAAACTGTCATGGCTGTACAACAGGACGCGGGCAGGCGGCGGCGTCAAAGCGGCGCTCCGGGGAATAACGGGTCGGCGGGACATTGCATGGCGTGGCGGGGATTGTCAGCCAGCGGAATGGGGGATGGTGGCGGGGTGGGCTGTTGGCAGCGGTGCGACCCCCACCCCTAGCCCCTCCCCACAAGGGGGAGGGGGATGATGGAGCGGTTGTCCACAGATCAGGCGCTCGTGCCGTTCGTTGGCGTTAGCTCGTTTCCCCTCCCCCTTGTGGGGAGGGGTCAGGGGTGGGGGTTGCGTTGGCGGCTGGGGAGCTTGCGATTGGTGCGGGAGCGCGGTGGTTTTGGCGAAAGAGGCTCGGCTGTGTCGGTGTCTGCGCCGATCGCATGACGGAACGGTGCGCGTTCCTTCAGGCGCTGTTCGACGATGCGTGCGACTTCTTCGGTGTCGGTGAAGACCTGGTCGTTCCAGAAGCGCAGGACTTCGAAGCCCTGTCCGTTCAGAAACGCCGTGCGGGCTGAGTCATGGGCGCGTGCGCCGGTTCCATCGTGCTGGCTGCCGTCGAGTTCGACGATCAGCTTTGCGCCGAGGGTTGCGAAGTCGGCGACGTAAGGCCCGAGGCGAAGCTGGCGGCGAAAACGGAAGCCGCGATGCTTGAAATCGCGCAGCAGGGTCCAAAGACGTTTCTCGGCTTCTGTCTGGTTGGCGCGGAGATGCCGGGCGAAGGGGTCGGGCATGGTGGGAGGATAGAGCGGTGCGACATTTAACGCGATGAGGCGGAGGGGCTGGTGCGACCCCCACCCCTAGCCCCTCCCCACAAGGGGGAGGGGGATGTTTGCGTGATGGCTGTGCCTTGCTTGTCGGGAGGTTGATCCCTAACCATCGGCGCGATGGAGCGGCGGCTTTTTTCTTATATCTGGACGCATAGCCTCAGCGAGCAGCTGCGCGTGTTGGCGGTGATCGTCCTCTCGCTGCCGTTCTATTTCTTTGCGCTGAACCTGCCCAAGCTGATCGTCAACGGGCCGATCCAGGGCGACGGGTTCGCCGACGGCGCATCGCGGACCTATTTCACGGTGCCGCTGCCGGACTGGCTTGGTGGCGGGCAGATGTTCGACGGCCTGTCGCTGGATCAGTTGAGCGCGTTGACCGCGCTGTCGTTCACGTTTCTCGCGCTCGTTTGCGTCAATGGGCTCTTCAAATACCGCATCAACGTGATGAAGGGCCGGATGGGCGAGCGGCTGCTGAGGCGGCTGCGCTATGAGCTGGTCGACCGGGTGCTGCGATTCTACCCGTCGCGGTTGAAGCGCACCAAGCCGGCCGAAGTCGCCTCGATGGTAAAGGACGAGGTGGAGCCGCTGGGCGGTTTCGTCGGCGAGGCCTTCGCGACACCGGCTTATCTGGGCGGTCAGGCGCTGACGGCCGTCATTTTCATCATGCTGCAGAACTGGCTGCTGGGGCTGGTGGCGGTGGGCGTCGTGTCGATCCAGGCCTTCCTGATCCCCTATCTGCGCAAGCCGATCCTGGCGCTCGGGCGGCAGCGCCAGCTGACCGCGCGGGAATTGTCGGGCCGGGTCGCCGAGATCGTGGATGCGGCGGCGGACATCCAGGCCAACGACACTTCGAACTGGGAGCGCGCCGACATCACGCGGCGGCTGGGCCGCTTCTACGACATACGGTTCGAGATTTACCGGCGCAAGTTCTTCGTGAAGTTCCTGAACAACTTCCTCGCGCAGGTGACGCCGTTCTTCTTCTATTTTGTCGGCGGCTATTTCGCGATCCAGGGCGAATTGTCGGTCGGCGCGCTGGTCGCCGTGATCGCCGCCTACAAGGATCTGCCCGGCCCGATCAAAGAATTGCTCGACTGGTATCTGGAGAAGCAGGACGCGCAGATCAAATACGAGCAGGTGATCGAGCAGTTCGGCGCCGAGACGCTGATCGAGCCGCATCTGCACGATCCGCTCGACCCGGCCCCGCTGGAGCACGGGATCGAGGTGCGCGAGGCGACGGTCGCCGACGATACCGGCGCGCGTCTGCTGGATGCGGTGAGTTTCGACATTCCGGCGAAGGCGCATGTGGCGCTCGCCGGCCCGCCGGGCGGCGGCAAGGAAGCGGCTGCGGCGCTGATCGCGCGGCAGGCGCAGGCGCGGTCGGGCAAGGTGCTGCTCGACGGTGCGCCGATCGACAGCCTGCCGCAGGCGGCGACGGGGCGGCGCATCACCTATGTCGGGCAGGAGGCCTATGTCTTCGGCGCGAGCCTGAAAGACAATCTGCTGTATGGCCTGCGGAACCAGCCGCGCGTGGCGCGCGACCGGCAGGGGCCGGAGGCGCTCAAAGCCAAGCTGCGCCATGACGAGGACGCGCGCGCGGGCAACGCCCCTTATGACGCCGAAGCCGAATGGATCGATTATGTGGCGCTCGGTTGCGAGGACGCGCGCGGTATCGAGGCGAGCCTGATGCGTTTCGTGTCGCTGGCGGCGCTGGAAGGCGACGTCTTCCGCTTCGGCCTGCAGGGGCGGTTCGATCCGGAAGAGGCGCCGATGGTGGCGGAGCGGTTGCTCGCGGCGCGGGCGCTGTTCAAGGCGCGCGAAATGTCGGGCGATGTCGATATCGTAGAGCCGTTCGATGCGGCGCATTACAACAACCAGGCCTCGATCGGCGAGAATTTGCTGTTCGGCGTCGCCATCGGGCCGGCCTATGCGCCGCAGAACCTGGCGCGTAACCGCACAGTCTCGGCGCTGCTGGCCGATACCGGTCTCGACAAGCCGCTCTTCACGCTGGGGCGCGGCGTCGCCGAGACGATGGTGGAAATCTTCCGCGGTCTGCCGGCCGACCATCCCTTCTTCGCGCAGTTCAGCTTCATCGCGGCGGCGGACCTGCCCTATTTCGAGGCGCTGCTGGCGCGGCTGCAATCCGGCGCGCCGCCGACGGCGGAGCAGCGTGCGCGGGTGCTGGGGCTGGCGTTCGACTATTCCGAGGCGCGGCATCGCCTCGGTCTGCTGGACGACCGGATGCGGGCGATGCTGCTGGCGGCGCGGCTGCTGTTCAACGAGCGGCTGCCGGAGCATGAGCGGCCGAAGATCGCGTTCTATGATGCGGCCGAATACAACGAGGCGGCGTCGGTTGAGGACAACATCCTGTTCGGCCGCGTCGTCTATGGCGCGCCGAACGCGCAGGGGCGCATCGAGGACATCCTGCAGGGCGTGATCGCCGAGCTGGGCCTGAAAGACGACATCGCGCGTATCGGGCTCGGTTTCCATGCGGGCGCGGCGGGCAAACGGCTGACGCCGTCGCAGCGCCAGCGGCTGGCGCTGGCGCGCGCGCTGGTGAAGAACCCGGACATGCTGGTGGTCAACGGCGCGCTCGCCGTGCTGGACCCGCAGGCGCAGGCAGACATTCTGAAACGGGTGATCGAGGCGCGCGCGGGGCGCGGGCTCGTGTGGACGCTGACGCCCGGACAGGACAGCGAGGCGTTCGACCGCGTGATCGCCTTCGAGCATGGACGTATCGCGGGATCGGGGCGAGGGTAGGGCATGAGTATTATCGACGAGGTCGAGGCGCTGCGGCGCATTCCCTATTTCGCGACTATGGAATCATCGAAGCTGAAGCTGCTGGCCTTTGCGAGCCATAGGCTGGAGCTGCCGGTCGGCGGCGTGCTGTGCCGCGAGGGTGAGCCGGGCGATGCGGCTTATATCCTGCTGGAAGGCGAGGCGGCGGTGATGGTGAAGACCGACGAGGGCCATGACGTGATCGTCGCCAAGGTTCCGAAGAATACGTTCATCGGTGAGATCGCCGTGCTGCGGAACGTGCCGCGCACCGCGACGGTGGTGGCGGCCTCGCCCATCACCGCGCTGAAGGTGGGGAAGGACGCCTTCTTCCAGCTGCTGCGCGATGTGCCGCAATTCGCGTTCGAGGTGATGCGCGAGCTCGCCGAGCGGCTTGAGGATACGACGGGCCGGTTGCGCGAGGCGCAGGGGCGGCTGGATGCGGCGGGTCTGGGCAACTGATGGGCGCGCTCACCGTCTGGGGTGAGGGACGCGGCTTTCGCGTCGTGTGGCTGCTGGAGGAAATGGGCCTCGCCTACCGGCTGCGCGATGTCGACGTGCGGGCCGGGGCGGAGAACGATGCGGAATTCATGGCCGTGAACCCGGGCGGGTTCATTCCTGCGCTGCAGGACGGCGAGACGATCCTGGTCGAGTCGATCGCCATTCTTGAATATCTGCTGGCGCGCTATGGCCAGGGCTCTGAGCTGGCGCCACGCGCCGACGATGCGCGCTTTCCGCTCTACCAGCAGTTCCTGCATCTGGGCGAAGCCGGTCTTGCGGGCACGATCTTCTTTGCGGCGATCCCGCCTAAAATCGCGCCGGATGGGAAGGGCGATAACTGGACGTCGCGTTATGCGGGGGAGTTGTTCGAAAGTCGCCGCCGCCTTGTCGCACGGCAGCTTGCCCGTGCGCCCTATATGGCGGGGGATGTGTTCACCGCCGCCGATATCTCCGTGACCTATGCGCTGGATTTCGCGCGCCGCGTCGGCGGCGTGACGATGAGCGCCGATGAGGCCGCCTATTGCACGCGCACGAGCGGCCGGGATGGCTACAGGCGGGCGATGGGAACCTGCCATGCGACGCGCGGCTGGGTGGAATCGCTGGGCGAAGGGCCGTTCTAGCGAGGTCTGCTCATACGCAGCGCGCGCCGATCGGTTTCATCACCAGCGCGTGAGAGCGCGAAATAAAGATCGCGCTGAGGACTCATCCATTGGCGTCCAGCCTCGTAGGACTCCACACGCGGTGCAACGCCGCATCACACGAGGAGCCCCCATGAAGACCGTTTCGCGCGGCATCATCGCCGCGATCACCCTTGGCTTGTCTCTTTCAGTTGCGCCGGTAGCGCTGGCGAACCATCACGAGGAAAAAACCGTCGAGGTCGGCGGCGCGGCGATGTCTCCGTCGAAGACCATCGTCGAGAATGCCTCGGCCGCGCCGAACCTGACGACGCTGGTCGCCGCCGTGAAGGCCGCCGGCCTTGTCGAGACGCTGTCGAGCGCAGGCCCCTTCACGGTGTTCGCGCCGACCAACGACGCCTTCGCCAAGCTGCCCGCCGGGACGGTGGATGAACTGGTGAAGCCGGAAAACAAAGAGACGCTGACGAAGATCCTCACCTATCACGTCGTGGCGGGTAAGCTGGCGGCGGCTGACGTGCTGGCGGCGATCGAAGCCGGCGGCGGCAAGGCCACGCTGACCACCGTTGCGGGCGAGACGCTGACCGCCGCAGTCGTGGACGGCAAGGTCGTGCTGACCGACGCGAAGGGCGGCACCTCGACGGTGACGCAGACCGACGTGTTCCAGTCGAACGGCGTCGTGCACGTGATCGACACAGTGTTGATGCCGTAACGCATCTCCTGCGATCCGAGCCTCCCCGATACGCCGGATCGCCAGGGCGCCGCAGCTCTTCCCCTCGAGAGCTGCGGCGTCTTTTTATGCGCGCTCGATGCTCACCACGATGGGGACGTGGTCGGAAGGCTGCGGCCAGTCGCGGGCGTCGCGCAGGATGGAATGCGCGCTGACATGGCCTTCAAGCGCCCGGCTGGCCCAGACATGGTCGAGGCGGCGGCCGCGGTCCGACACTTTCCAGTCCTGGTTGCGGTAGCTCCACCAGGAGAAGATTTTTTCGTCCATCGGCACGAACTGGCGCGTCACGTCGATCCAGTTCCAGCCTGCGAGGATCGCCTTGAAGCGGTCTGTCTCGGGCGGGGTGTGGCTGACGACGTTCAGGAGCTGCTTGTGGCTCCACACATCGGTTTCGTGCGGGGCGACGTTGAGGTCGCCGACGACGACAATGCGTTCGGTGTTCCTGCCCCGGCGCTTCGACCAGTAGGCTTCCTTCTCGTCGAGGAATTGCAGCTTGTGCGCGAACTTCTCGTTCAGCGCCGGGTCGGGAATGTCGCCGCCGGCGGGGATGTAATAGTTCTGGATCTCCAGCCCATCGCCGAGGCGGACGGCGAGATGGCGGCCATCATCCTTGCCGCACCATTCGACCTTGGAGACCTTGGCGAACGGCTCGCGCGAGAGGATGGCGACGCCGTGATAGCCCTTGCGGCCATTGATGGCGCGATAGGGATAGCCGAGCGCGGCAATCGGATCATGCGGGAAGAGCGGGTCGTCGACCTTGGTTTCCTGCAGGCAGATGACGTCCGGCTGCTCGTCGGCGACGAGGCGCGCGAGCAGCGGCATTCGCAGGCGGACCGAATTGATGTTCCAGGTGACGAGCTTCAGGGGCCTTAAGGGCATGGACCGTTTGTGGGCTGCGGCGCGTGTGCGTGCAAGGGAACTCAGAGCGGGCGCAGCGAGCGGACCGTCGTTTCGAAGACGACTACATCAGCCCACCTTTGCCATTCTGAAGATCGTGGGTTCGCCTTGCAAATCTAGTTAGACATGGTGAAGTTCAAAGGCGTCGTTGAGGGTGGATCATGCTTAGAAAATATTGGTTGCTATTTGTCATGTCTCTAGGGGCATGCACTCAAGCACAGATCAAACTGCAGCACGACAAGGACGTCCTCGAGCGCAGCGGGCCGATGATTGAAAGGTGCTACCAAGATGTTCACAAAACACCAGATGGTCGGACTGCATACGATATTTTGATAATGGAGACTCAAGAGATCACGAGAATTCAGAAAATGTCTCTGAAGCGCTTTGCAACAGACTCAGAAAAGCGCGCGATCTTGAGGTTTTCGCAGATGGTGCAACCTTGCCGCCAAATTGAATATGAAGCGTTGGCACAAGTTGACGCGAACATGCTGAATGCCGTCATCAACCTACGATCATCGCTTGACCGAGCGTACGTCGCGGTAGTTTCGGACGAGACAAGTTTGGGCAATGCCAATCGAGCAATCTATGATGCTCGAGTACGGGGCGAACGAGAGATTCTCGCCGCGGCTTCAGCTTATGACGTGCGCTTGCAGGCCTCACACGCTGCTGAGCTTGCTAGTAGGCAGGCTGCTATAGCGGCATTCCACGTCTTCCAAGCTCAGCAATCCAAACCCTACGTGCTTC
>VFQQ010003484.1_pt1 | contig 15145 bp, 24 predicted proteins | sample 3512341 | NCBI WGS metagenome assembly VFQQ01 (sample SAMN10412373, study PRJNA504923) | tailings metagenome | isolation source: Relicate 2 Philex TSF1 revegetated site | place: Philippines: Tuba, Benguet | collected 2017-08-29 | reverse complement strand
TTGACCTGCCGACCAAAGGCGGCAGCAGTCAGGGGGTGTGTGGGTTGACACATGTCGGTATGAAAACTCACATAATGTGATGCAAGCAGGCAAGAGTGCGTGCAGGCGGGTGCATGGGAGGCAGGCGAGGCAGGCAGGCAGGCAGGCAGGAGGGTGCTGCCACTCGCGCAGCCGTACGCGCTGGCATGCAACTGCAAGGCCTCGCCAGGCGGTCATGCACCAGCGCAATCACACACTGCACAGGTGGCTTTCATGCGCTGCTCCAACGGCTCTCACATTGATGTTGAGCGACACGCCGCCCTTTTGACTGAGGGTGAGCAGCGCCGCCGATCCCACCGTGTCCACCAGGGTGGCTGCAGGCGGGAGGGTTAGAGTGGCAGCGGCAGCAGAGCTGAGTGCGCCCCGCACAGCACTGCAGGGGGTCTCACAAGCAGTTGCAGCTCATGCAGAGGGGTCTATTCGTAAGTGTGCACCAGCAGGACAGCCAGGAAGACGAGCTGTTTTCTGGAGGGCAAGCTGGCTGGGCACAAACACCGGCCACCCAGCCAAGCCCGCGCGGCGCACGCACCAATGCAGCCGCCATGCAGCGTGCCGTATCGGTTTGCCACCGCATCCGTGACCGGCATGGACGCAGTAATCCGGCCGGGGGAGGCTTGGATCGACTCCAGCTGCAGGGTGCTCAGCGCCGTTGTGTCGAAGCACAGGCTCGCGCCGTCGGGCGCTCGGTGGCGCAGCAGCGACCGCAGAAACCCGATGCCCAGCTCGATTGACATGGTAGCACGTGTGAGGGTGACTGGGGGGGGGGGGGGGGGGGGGGGGGGGGGGGGGGAGGGGGGGGTCCTACAAGGGGGCAGGCCAGAGGGGCGCAACCCCTCAGGTAACCATGCAGCAACCGCTACTTGCCAGCAGCGGCGGAAGAGCGGCAGCGGCGGCGGCAGTGGTGGCGGCAGGGCGCGCGGGCACATCAAACGGCTGACGAGTGGCATCTCTCTGCCAACAGGCTGCAGACAGAGCGCCGGAGCGGCGAGGCTTGGCGAGCCGACTCACCAGCAGCTGCCTGCACGCTGCAGCAGGAGACTGTTGACTTGTGCTTGGCTGGAGCTCAACCACAACCGCGAAGAAAGCTGCAAAAGCGAAACAACCCGGCATGGGCGGCGGTGTCGGGGGCGGCGCCCGGCGCCTCTTCTCATGTAGGGCTGACGGCATCCATGCTGTGTTTTTTTACACTCGGTCTCTTGAAAATCTATGGAGAATGAGTTTGTGGAAGAACATAAAATGAAAGTGGAAAAAGGGCAATCATATGCGGTGCCAAGTGAAAACTGCGTATGGCGACACGTGGCAGCAATTCGTGTTGTGCGCTGGCATCAAGCTGCAGCGCAATGGCGGATGTACGACAGGCGGAATGGGGCACAGCAAAGCACAGCAGGGTGAAAAAGGGTGAAATAAGACAAGTTGGAAAGAAGAATGATACAGCGCGAGTCGGTGGTGTGTGGCAGTGGTGCGGGTAGGACGAAAGACGGGCGTGACGCGGTAAGGGGGCGTGATGGCTGGGGAAGGGCACAGTTGCAAGGCATCAAGAGACAGTGAAACAGCAGCCGGCATGCATGGCAGTTGCGACTGGACAGTACTTGCCGCAGCCTGCCATGCATCCAGACATGGCAAAAGTAAAAGTTGCGTGCAGCTTTGCAGCACATGGGCAGCGCTGCGCTCGCTGTTGGCTAGCCGGCTCCTCCTGTGCGCCGGCGCAGCGGCGGCGGAGGGGGAGGCGGCAGCTGCAGCGCCACGCTCAGGCGCAGTGAGGCGCCTGGAGCGGTGGATACGGGGTGCACAGCAATCCTGCGGCAGAGGAGAGGCAGGGGAGAAGGCAGAGCTTGGGTTCAGGCCGCAGGGTAGGTGCGATCAGCATGGCTGTGGTGGCGCTGCTGGCTGCCACCCTTGCACGCTGCCGTTCCACCACCGGATCATCCGGATTCTAATGATAAAAATAAAGGTGCTCCACCTGAAGAATCTGTAGCGAGGCACTGCGGCCAGCACCAGTCGAAAGCCGGGCACGCCCGCAGCACAGCCGCTGGAGCTGTAACTGCAGGGCAGAGCAAGAAGCAGGGCAGGGCAGGGCAGTGATGGTTGCTGGACAATTGCAAAGGGCCAGTGCAGGCAGCTGGTCAGCCAGGCGTGCATAGCTTCCCGATCCTCCCCTCCTTAGGGTCACGGTGGCAGACTGTGCGGCTCCCACTTGTGCTAGAAGGACTTACCCCAGGCAGGTGAATGGCCCCACGTTGGCGTAGCTGCTGCTGCGCACCGACACCAGTGGTACCATCGAGCTGACCACGGTACCGCACGACTGGATGACCAGCTTGGCGCCAGCTGGCGCCGCACCGGAGTACCATCGGAAAACATATGCCGGCTTGCCGTTGCTGGGATACAGCGTGCAGTTGACGGGTAGGGCGGCGAAGAAAGCCTGCACGGCACCGGAGCAAGTGAACGAAGCGGCAGCTAGGTTGGATCGTTGCCAGTGTATTTGTTGCCAGTGGCAACACTGCACAAAAGGCGAGAGATGCACAGGTCGGCTGCCGACTTGCATGCCAGCCAGCGCCTGCCTGGAGCAAGCCACAATTTTCAGGCCAATGCAGTTGCTGCTGTACACCCACCGTGATTGGCTGGCTCGTGAATGGCAGGCCGGCGGGCCCATTGGGGATCACCAGGGGGCTGGCCCACTGGCCCACAGCAGGCGGCGGTGGCGGCGGGCGTGGCGGCGGCGGCCGTGGCGATGGCGGGCGCGGTTTGGGCGGCGGGGGCGGCGGTTTGGGGCTTGGCGGCGGCGGGCGTGGCGGCGGCGGGCGTGGCGGCGGCGGTTTTGGGTTGGGTGGAGGCGAAGGCGAAGGCGGCGGAGGGGAGGGGCTTTCGGGAGGGGGCGGGCTGTCCTGAAACTGCTGCCCCAGGCTCAGTGCAAAGGCCGGCTGGAAGGCGCTGTTGTAGGGCGAGACCAGGATGAAGTAGTATTGGTTTGCCGTGACAGTGATGTCCATTTTGAAGGGGCCGGCAAAGGTGCCGCAGCCGTCTGCACGGGTAAGGGGAGCAGGCGGCACAGAGGGGCTTCAGACGTGACCTGCCTGTCTTGCTGTGCAATAGCGTGTGGCAGCACTTGGCATGGACAGGTAACGTCCACAGGGGTTCCGCCCTTGCAAACTTTGATCTTTGAAACGATCAGACCCCAGCCAGCCGCGCTGCCCATCCACCCACCGTCGTTGCCATCGCAGAACGTCCAGCTGCCGCCGGCGGCATGTGGCGATGCCAGCACAGTCAGCACCGTGTCTCCGGTGGTCCTGCAAGAATCCGCCAGCAGGTGCTGACCCTCCATGCTGGCATCTGCATACAGCCTGCGAGGCAGGCAGAGCAAGAGGCCAGGACGTAGCATTGAGGGAGCTGACCAGAGCTGGCGGCAGCTGGAAAAGCAGGCGAGTATGGCGTGCCTGTGCATAAGCGCAGCCGACCAGGTGTGCCGATGCATCAGCGCAGGCAAAGCCACGCATGCCCTTCTCACGAGCCATCCTGCAGTGCTGCTGGCTGCAGCCGTGCCCACCCAATCGTCATTGTTAGGCTGGCCGTGGCCGCAGACCAAAAGCCGTGGCAGTGCGCCTACATGTATCACGTGTCCACCTGTACATTACACCCTCACCCCATGTACGATGTTGCAATCTTCCTTTTGTTCACCCACCTGTACACGCGCATGGGGCGGGCGCCATCAAGGTACCCACAGCTCTCGCCAGGCACGCCGGCTGTTTCAGGGTACGTCTGCATGCATCAGGGAGGGGAGTTGACCGTCTTGTGACCTCAGGTTGTGTGACCTGACAGCACAGACTTGGAGCAGCAACCTCTGCAGGAAGGCTGAGCTGGGGTCTGAGTCATCGCCGTTCTGAAGGCATGGCGTCAACACCAAGCGAACCGGATGCAACGCCATGCCAAACCACCAAAGGCGCCTCACAGTGGTTGACGCGCCGACAAAGGGCAGGCTGGTGATGATGTGAGGGTTGGCAAAAGTGCCTGGCGCCGAGCTGTAAGGGGGCGAGGGAGGCGGCGGCGGCGGGGGCGGCGGCGGCGGCGAGGGCGGCGGGCTTAGCGGCTGCAGCGCCGCTTGAAGAGTGTAGCTGGCTGGGTTGGATGCACTCCAAACGGATGCAGCAATGAAGTACCTGCATTGAGCAGCGGTGGGTTGCCAGCGGGACTGGTTGGCAGTCGAAAACGCGGGCCGCAGCACGTCGCGTGCAGACAGTTGGAGGAAGAAATGTGTGGAGAGCGCGGGCACCAGAAAGCGCGGGTCGGCTGCTTGCACAAGCACAGGGCATGACACAGTATCAGCTACTGCAGTTGAAGAACAGGTGAAATTAGCACTGTGAGCTCACCAGGTGTTGCCAGCCAGGGTGATGGTCAGCTTGAACTGGCCATTCCCGCATGCATCTGCATGGAACGAGCAGAGGGGCTCGACCAACAGGCTAAGCAAGCTGTCGCTCAGGCCAAGCTCGCTGTGTGCCCTTGCAGGTGGCAGTGCCGCAGCAGAAGGCACAGATGCATTGTTTGGGCGGCTGCACAGCCGTTCGTATCTTCAGCTGCACATGCAGAGCCGCCCCTGCTGCACACGCATGCTGCATCTTCACACCACCCACCCTAAAGGTAAAATCCCAACCCGCGGAACTTGCTACTGAGTGCCTCACCATCGTCGCTGTCGACCAGAGTCCATCCAACTGCGCTGTCCACTGCCTGTGTCTCACTGGCGGCGCTCAGCACAGTGACCACCGAATCGCCGCTGGCCGGGTACTGGGTGCTGTGGCAGGAGTACAGCACCAGCACGCGTCCAGGCAGGGAGGCGCCCGCAAAGAACCTGGGTGGGTTGGGTGGAAGGCAGGGAGCAGAGTGCAAAGGGATCGCTTAGCATGCACAAGTTGCCATGCCTATTGCAGATCCAGCCGCTGGGTCCATTCAACTGTTTAACCCCCACTCCATCCAATCCCGACTCACTTATAGACCATCATGGGACGGCTGAGGCCCATCTTTCCCACAGTTGTGCCGAGCGGAGGGAAGGAGAGATCGGTAGGGAAATCCTGTTGAGCGGGGAGCAGACGGGTGCAGCTAATCAAGCCTCTGGCAATGCGCAGCCAGGGGCCCAATTTACAAGCCAATGTGCGGCTGCCACCAAGCAGCAGGCTGCAGCTGTGCTACCAACGCGCAGCTTCCTAACCCCCAGTGTTGTAAAGGCGTATCTCCTAAATCGTGGCCGAAGTGTGCTCACCTTGCTGTTGAGCGGCGCGGTGAAGGGCAGGCTGGTAATGCGCACGGGGTTGCGCCTGCATTGACATCAGGGAGCGCGGCAGCTGGAGTTGTGAATGCACTTCACTTCTGTTCGAACAGGCAACCTGTAATGCTGGCGGATAGTGCAGCAGCATAATGTGTGTCTGTTCAGGCTCACCAGGTGCCCTGGGCGGGCGGCGGCGACGGAGCAGCCGGCGGCGGCGGCGAGACGGGCGGCGGCGGCGGCCGTGGCGGCGGGGGCACCAGGCTGCCGGCCTTGAAACAGTCTGGGTAGGCGGCTGCTCGGGCTGCCACGCTGTCTCGAATCTGGTTGGCCACACGTTCAGGGGCGGTGCCGCACGTGTGGCCCCTGCCGAAGGTTAGCGCCACCTCTGAGTATCCATTGCCCAGCAGGTGGCACTGCGCAGGGAGCAGTGTGGGACAGCATGGAGCAATGGAGCGAGCATTGCAGAAATTCGGAACACACAAGCATGTTCTGATCCCCGCAAAAATTGACACATACACAAATCAGCCTCACACTCACGTAGCTCATTATAACGCCCTTGCCAGTGCTGGGCCAGTGGGGGGTGGGGGCGGAGCAGGTGGGCAGCTGCCCATAGTTGCCGCTGAACAGCGTGCCGCTTTGGTCGCACCCATCGCCCGTCTTGTAGCCTGCACAGCAGCGGTAGCACTCGGCAAGACGGGCGGGTCAGTTCATGGCAGTGGTGGCAGTGCTCCTACAGTGCCCCCTCTTCCCTGCCACCAGCTTGCCATCTTGACCTCTTCCTCAGCTGCACACACTCACAATTGTCCACAGTGGCAGCATTGCCGCCAATGCCGCAGTAGTCCACCGTGTGCGGCGAGCCAAAAGCGTGCCTGGAAGAGGGGTCAAGATGGGTTGCAGAAGGAGACGGTTGCATGTGTATGATTCAAGGTGTGTCTGTTGCCTCTCCTTGCACACAGCCAACGCAGGCTCAATCGCAGGTGGCATCCGCCGCCAGCCTCTGCTGTTGCTGCTGCCTGTGCCGACGCTCACCCTAGCTCATGGAGCGTGCAGCTGCGGGGAGGTGGGGCAAGCGGGCAGGATGCAGCGGGTTGAGTCGGCAGTTGCATCGGCAGTTGCACGCAGACCAACCAGAATGCAGCTGCAGCCGACCCGAAATCACCCCAGCCAAAGGCGGGACTGGCGCATGGGCAAAGCAGCAAAGGGCGCACTTGCCATACAGCGACTCTCCTTAGGGGGGAGGCAGGCATGAGTGCACAGCATGCGCAGCGCCTTACATGATGTCCCAGTTGACGGCGGCCGGGTTGGACGTCTGCACGCCATTCCAGCTGAACCGGCTGCCGCCGATGTAGCCGCACAGGGCTGCGCAAATGAGAGGCAGTCAGGGGAGGACAGTCAGGGAGCATTTGATGAGCTGTCAGACGGTCTCCAGCAGGCTTGCTGCAGGAGAGCAACCAGCTGAAGCAAGTGGCCCCCAACAGACCGCAGGCGTAAGCCTATACAGCAACTTGAATTAACTCACAGTAGTCGGCGCTGCTACCCGGGTACATCTGCCCGCTGCACGCTGTGTTCCACTGCAGGTTGTTTGTGCCTCCATACATCCTGCGCTCAAAGGTGGGGATCATGTCAAATTGATTCAACTGCCCTGAAGGGTGCGAGGTTGAGTGAAGCAGGGGAGAAATCCTAAGAGCTCAAACGCTACTGCAAAAAATTCTGCACTGCGACTGTAACACACTGACACATCAGCGTCAACGCGCTCTCACCATGCAACGCCGCCGCCCAGGCTCTTGCCGCTGGCCATGTACACCACGGTGCGCTTCTGTGCCCGCATGTTGGCGTTCCAGTAGTTGGTCAGCTCGTTGAGCAGCGTGCTGGAGCTGGTGGTGGTGCTCCACGGGTCGTCGCTGGTGTTCCACAGCCGCAGGTAGCCTGAGGGGCAGGAAAAGGGGATGCTGGCTCAGTGAGGTGCAAGCCAACGCCCGAGTTTGGGGGCGGGTGGCAATGTTTCGCAGCCGCAGGTAGCCTGTGGGGCACGGGATGCAAAGTGCAGGCGGTGATAGCGGCGATTGGGGCAAACCAATTGAAGCAGCCGAATGCGCCTACTCAGGCACCGGCATCGGCCTGTGTTCGCTCCGATGTGGCAGCAAGCAGGAGCCATTGTTCGGAAGGCATACATGGTGAATCATAGGGGCAGCGCCTCACGTACCTATCGTAAGATCCATGTTTGCTTCCCGGGAGTACACAAGATCGCCGTCTGCAGAGGCAGCAGGCATGTAACAACTGCATTTAACAACTTCTACTTAGCATGTGCAGCAGGCAGGGGTTGCGTCCAGCACAGGTGCGCTTAGGTTTGGGCGCTGCCCGGCTGCTGTTGCCCACGAACAGGCACCTGAGCACTGCTGTGGCCGCATCAGCCGGGTGCACGCTGTGACCGCATCAGCTGGCAGACGCAGCTGCATCAGCTGCCTGCATTGTACACATCCCCGCGCACTGCTGTAAGCTCTGCTTGCTGCAACACACTGGACAGTTGTAACGGCACTCACAGCCGATCAGCGAGGCGATATAGTTGGTTGCCTCTGCCACCGGGTCGGCCGCGCCTCGGAACTGGCTGTAAAACTCATAGTCGCTCTCTACAGCGATGTTGGCCTGGATGGGCTGGTTGATCACAGACTGCAGCAGGGTGGGAGGAGGCCATGCATGCTGTTGCAAGCCGCTCAGCTGTGCCCGATGGAGGTGGCGGCTGGAGGCCCCGGTGTTGCACAGCCGCACTGCCCCGCCTCCCTGTGTACTTTGCGCTGCGCAGCCACCCGCCCACGTTCAAGCAAGCCAAACAATGGATCGCAGTCGCAGCCGTGGCTCAAGGCAATCAGCAAACTACACGACTGGCGGCCCTCGCACACACCTGTCTGAGCCTGCGGCTGCCGCCAGCAGCAGCAGCTTGCCGCGGCAGCCCAGCAGGCGCGGGAGCGTGCTTCACGCCGCAGTTGAAGCGTGGCAGCTCCTTGGTTTGTGTGCTGGTGGTTCGCCGGGACGACAGCGGCGCAGCAGCCATAGCAGCGGCCGCTGCGGCGGGGCCGGCGGCGGCGGCAGTTGGGCGTGGCGAGCGGGCCAGCACAAAGCTGGCGTTGCCGCGGTGTGCCACGCCGTGCACAGCGCCGTTTGGCTGCACTGCCATCAGCACAGAGGAGCCTGGGGCTCCCGCAATGGAGCCCTTGAAAAAGGCTGTGGCGGGGCGGGGGAGGCGCACCGCGGGACGGCTGCGGGACGACTGGACCACAATCTGCAGGAAGAAACAAACAGGAATAGCCACACATGCTATGATTCAGTATTTAATGCACGCAGTTGCAGCGGAATCCAGGACCCCATCGACCGAAATGTGGCAAAGGCAGGCCGAGTTTGGAGGTGCTGCCCAGTGGCGCGGGCGTTACTCATGCCCTGCCGCCGCTCAGCACCCCCAGCCGCGCACCTGGACAGTCGGGCTGAACACCTCGAACCGCGTCAGCTGCAGCGTGGATGCAGTCACATCTCCTTCCAGTTTGTAGTTGGTCACTTGCAGCCTGCCGCCGCGGCGCACTGCATGCGCCGATGCCGCAAAGCTAGCTGTAGCAGCTGTGGCAGCAGCCGCCGTCGGTGCTGCCGCTGGCGCTGCCGCCGCCAACGCCAGGTGCGCGAGCAGCAGCGGCAGCAGCATGGCGCGCATGGCTGACCGCTTCATTCAATGCAGCAACAGAGCTGCACAGGGGCAAGGCGGGGAAATGATGGGGTGTCGAGCAGGAGCGTGCGAAGCTCGGGATTCTGCCGGCGGCGGCCGGCGGCGGAGCTGGGCAGGCAGCTGCGGAAGTCGGCGCCGCACCGCAAGCCTGCCGGCCTGCCTCCTTTTGTTCTGCACTATTCTGCCTGCACTGAGCGGCGCCTGGCGGCGCAGGCGAGCGGTCAGGCCACTCGCTCGGGGAGTTGTGACGCTTGCCGCTCGGCCCCAGCGCACCTGACATGTTGTGTACATCATGCTGCACACAGGGCCTGGGTTGGCAGGCCCGCCGGACTTGGGGCCGCTAGCGCCGGCGGTGGCGGGTCGCTTGCAGGCGCTCTGTTGCCTGGCGTTCTGCTAGATTTAGTACACAGACGACGTGCAAGCAGGAAGTAAAGAGCCCCTGGCCATGCGATGACGTCCTGGACTCGTCAGCCGGCTTCAAGCCCCCCTGAAGGGTGTGGAGCTGCTGGCTGCTTGGCGCTGTGCCGCGCTGATCGGATACGAAGGATCGGTTGATCGCAATAGGAGCAGCGAGAGGCGGCAGCCGCTGCAGTGCCCCCTGTGGCGGCGGGCGGACCTTTGCCACCCGCCTCCTGCCGGTGGCGTCCGTGACAGCGGTGCTGTCTCATGCGACCCAACAGCAGCTGCTCAAGCTGCCACAGTGACTGCTGCATCTTGTTTGCTGGTGATGACACCAGCGGTGGAGCTGCCCTTTGCATCGGACAGCCGCGCTCTTCACAGCATGGCGGCAGCACTGGTATGAATGGCCGCCCCAAGGTGCTGCACCGCAAGGCGCACGCACAGCGAAGCCTGCGTGATCAGCAGGGAAGCTGCCGTAGGCAATCATAGGGTGCGTAATCCAGAAGTATCCCGAATTTCAGCACGAATTTCAGCACCGCATGCCGTGCATGTCTGGTCTCTCCCCGGCTGCCGCGCTTGCACCTGCCGCATCAGCTGCAAGATGTTGTTACCAATTCAGTCTCTCAGCAATTTAGGAAAAAAGTCATCTGGGTAATGAATAAAATGCAAGTGGGAGGAGGGGTGCGTCGTGAGCAGTGCTAAACGAGAGGTGACACAATGTGCGGGTGCGCTGGCATCAAGCTGCAGCGCAACGACAAATGCAGGACAGCAGAGCTGGGCACAGCAAAACACAGCAAGATGACAAAGGGGGAAACATGAAGGGCAATTGGAAGAAAGAGCGATCGAAGTTGTGAGATGTGGATCCGTGGCAGGGTGCAGGACGGCTGGCAACAAATATGCCATGCAATGACAGCATCGAGGGGACGCTTGCATGGCGACCAGCCTGCATGGCAGTTGCGACTTGACCGGAAATGCCGCAGCGTGCCATGCAGCCAGGCTCGACAGATGTTTTGGAGCTGCTTCGCAGCACACGGGCAGCGCTGCACTGCTGTTGACTAGCCGGAGTCGCCCGTGCGCCGGCGCAGCGGCGGCGGCGGAGGGGGAGGCGGCAGCTGCAGCGCCACGTTCAGGCGCACTGAGGCGCCTGGAGTGGTAGACACGGGGTGCACAGCAATTCTGCGGCAGGAAAGGGGTAGAGCACACCGTCAGAAACGGCCACACTGCGCAGCATGTGTAAATTGCGTGGCTGCCGATGCTGCCGACGCTGCCGGCTGCCGCTGCCACCCGGCGCCTCTCCTGGCTGAGCCCCGGCACTGCCGGCCTTCAGCATGGCTCCCTGATTGCAGACGAGGCGCAACAGCCGGATGCAAACAAAGTTCCCCGCTGTATAGCAAAACATGTCCTGCCACACCCTGCCGCTCCACCTCCGAATATATGAGATAAAGAAGGTGCTCCCTACCTATAGTATGTGTAGCGAGGCACCGACGCCAGCACCAGCCTGTAACCGGCCACGCCCGCAGCACAGCCGCTGTAGCTGTAGCTGCAGGGCAGAGCAGGAGGCAGGGCACGGCAGGGCCAGGGCGGTGAGGGGTCATACGGCTGGCAGAACTGCCACACAAAGGAAGCTGGCCAGGCTTGCACGTGCATTTGCATAGCCGCTCCCACCCAGTGGGCCACACCAGTCCAAGTGACTTACCCCAGGCAGGTGAACGGCCCAATGTTGGCGTAGCTGCTGCTGCGCACTGACACCAGCGGTATCATCGAGCCAAGGACGGTACCGCAGGACTGGATGACCAGCTTGGCGCCTGCTGGAACAGCACCGGAGTACCATCGGAAGACGAATGCTGGCTTGCCGTTGCTGGGGTACAGCGTGCAGTTGACGGGCAGGGCGGCGAAGAAGGCCTGCACGGCACGGGAGCAGGAGGCAAGGCCAGTTGGGTTAGAACCTGGGGGCCAAAGCGGTTGCTGCACGGAGGGGCAGCAGCCGCAGGGCAGGCAATATGCGCTTGTGGGGCTGCAACCCGCATGCAGTGCAGCGCCTACATGGCCTAAGCCGCTGCATCAGGCAGCATGCAAGTTGCTGCTGTACACACCGTGATTGGCTGGCTCGTGAACGGCAGGCCGGCGGGCCCATTTTGAATGACCGCTGGACTGGTCCACTGGCCCACAGCAGGCGGCGGTGGCGGCGGGGGCGGCGATGGCGGGCGAGGTTTGGGGGGCGGGGGAAGAGAAGGCGGCGGATGGGGGCTGGGCGGCGGCGGTTTTGGGCTAGGTGGTTTAGGACTAGGCGGCGGCGGCGGTTTGGGGCTGGGTGGCAGCGGCGAAGGCGGAGGCGGCGGGGGAGAAGGGCGGGGTGGTTCAGGACTAGGTGGCGATGGAGGGGGCGGGTTTGGCGGCGGCGGTTTGGGGCTGGGTGGCGGCGGCGAAGGTGTAGGCGGCGGAGGGGGAGGGCTGTCGGGAGGAGGAGAGCTGTCCTGGTGCGGCTCTCCCAGGCTCAGCGCAAAAGCCGGACGGTAGGTGCTGAAGTAGGGCGAGACCATGATGAAATAGTACTGGTTGGACTGGACTAGAACGTCCAGCTTGAAGGGGCCCGCAAAGGTGCCGCAGCCGTCTGCAGGGGCGGGGCGGCGGGCAGGGAGGGGCTTCAGATGTGACAGGCCAGTCTCAAAGGGACGTGACTGTGCCTGTTTGTTGCATGCACGTGTGATGACTTTGCCGCGGCTTTGCCATGGCTTGCTGTGGGCCGGGTGGCATCCGAGTGGGGCTTCTCTGCTGCTGGCGCTTTGGTTTATGGAGCAAGGATGATGCAAGCACTTGGCACGCAAGGCACCTCGCGCCCAGCCGCTTATGCCGGGACCGACCGCAGCCACCCCTGCCAGGAGCATCCGCATGAAATGGCCATCCGCCCGGCCACCCACCATCGTTGCCCTCGCAAAAGGTCCAGCTGCCTCCGCTGGCGGATGCTGATGCCAGCACGGTCAGCACTGTATCGCCAGTGGTTGTGCAGGAATCCGCCAGCAGGTGCTGGCCATCCATACTAGCATCCGCATACAGCCTGCGAGGCGGGGCAGCAGGCCAGGGTGGGTAGCGGGAGCAAGTATTTCGCCAGAGTTAGTTGGGTGGGTGGCATGCGCAGTAGCACGCGAGCATGGCGTGCATGTGCAACGCGGCAGCGAGCATGGTGTGCATGTGCAACGCGGCAGCGAGCACAAGCATGCCATTCCCACAACTCAGCAACCATGAAGTTGGCACGGCAGTTGTCGGTTGGCAGGCTGGCTCAGTGCACCAAAGCCATGGCAGCGAGCCTAAAAGGTAGGGGAGCCCACCTGTACACGCGCATGGGGCGGCCGGCACCAAGGTACCCACAGCTCTCGCCCAGCACGCCCTCTGTTTCAGGGTACGTCTGCAAGCATCGGCAGGGATGGGAGGGGTACCAATGGCGGTGTGGCGTGACCAGAGGCAGGGGCATAGAACAGCAACCCCCGTAACAAAACCAGCTGAACTGGTCAGGGGGAGGGTGCGCATGGCCGCAGCTGTTTTGTTAGCAGGGCGCCGCAAACAAGCCAGCGGACCGCTCATAAGGCCGCATGCGCCCGCTCACATTGGTTGAAGCGCCGGCAAAGGGCAGGCTGGTGATGATGTGAGGGTTGGCAAACGTGCCAAGCGGCGCAACATAAGGTGGGGAAGGCGGCGGCGGTGGCGTCGGGAGCGACGGCGGTGGCGGCAACGGGGAAGGCGGCGGGCTGAGCGGCTGCAGCGCCAGTTGCAGGGTGTACGTGGCAGGGTTGTACATGCTGTAAACCGACGCCGCAATGAAGTACCTGCATGGGCAGCGAGCAACAGTAGGAGCAATTGGCAGTGCAAGGAGTGTAGACAAAACAATGCAACAGGGGCCGCAGCGCACACGGCTTATACGACAGGGAAATATGAGAAGACAGGGAATGAAGGGCTCCCAGCACCGGATGGGTGGCAGCAACCCAGCACCGGATGGGTGGCAGCAGCCCAGCTGGGCTGCTTGCACAGGTGCAGAATGACAGCTAGATGCGGAAACGGTTCAAAGGCACACAACTGCTGCTGCTGTCTCACCAGGTGTCACCAGCCAGGGTGATGGTCAGCTGGAACTGTCTGCTTCCACAAGCATCTGCATGCAGCGCAGGTCAGTTAGGGCTATCATTAACTGCTGGGATGCCAGTCAGGCCACCCATGCTGCGCTTGGGGTCGCCTTGCTGCACCACCGAGCACAGCAGTCCCAGCGACCTGCACAGCTGAGCGCATCTGCCCAGGCTGCCCGTGCCTCGCTGCTGTGTTTCTCACCATCGTCGCTGCCAACATAGGTCCAGCCGGCAGCGCTGTCCACAGCCTGCGTCTCGCTGGCGGCACTCAGCACAGTGACCACTGAATCGCCGCTGGCTGGGTACTGAGCACTGTTGCACGAGCTCAGCTCCAATGACCGGCCAGCCAGGGACGCATCCGCAAAGAACCTGTGTTTTGTGGAAAGCAGGCAGCAGGAATGCAAGAGGTTGCTCAGCCTGTGGTGGGTGCGACGAGTTGCCATGACGCAACGGCAGTCGGAGACAGCGTGGTGCAAGGAACTAGCGTTCAGTTTGGGCAGTACCTTGTGCAGCAGAGGCCGGGGCGGGGCAATGCGCACGCATGCACGAGCTGCCCTGCGCATGATTGGTCCCAATCTTTGGGAGCCCACAGCACAGCACATCACAGCCCCTGCTCACTTGTGCACCATCATGGGGCGGCTACTGCCCATCCACCCCACGTTTGAGACCGGGGGGTAAGTGAGATCGGCGGGAAAGGTCTGTTGGGAAGGGAGCGGACGGGCGGTTGATCGGTCAGGTGCGGCGCGCACACGGGAACCAGGGCCGGTTGGCGTGGCAAGCCAGGGAGTGGTTGCTATAAACCAAGCTGTGCCGGCTGGTCCAGCACTTTACAGATCTGCAACTGCCTGCTCGTTTTCTGAGTGAGAGTGTGCACCCACCTGGCTGTAGAGCGCCGCATTGAAAGGCAGGCTGGCAATGTGTACGGGGTTGCCCCTGCATTGACATCAGTAGGCAGGCCGCACGTGGACGCTTCTCACGGCAGAGCCTCAGGCAACAACCTGCCCTGCCGGCCAGCCATATGTGTGCTGCTGAGTGTGGCAGGGCAGCAACAAAGATGTTGTTAGATGCTCACCAGGAGCCCAGGGCTGCAGAATCGGGCGGCGGCGGCGGCGGTGGTGCCATCGCCGTTGGCGGCGGTGGTGATAGCGACGGCGGTGGTGGCATTGCCGGTGGCGGCGGCGGCGATGGCGACGGCGGTGGTGGCATCGCTGGTGGCGGCGGCGGCGCCGGCGACGGCGGTGGTGGCATTGCCGGTGGCGTCGGCGGCGCCGGCGACGGCGGTGGTGGCATTGCCGGTGGCGGCGGCGGCGATGGCGACGGTGGTGGTGGCATCGTTGGTGGCGGCGGGGGCGACGGCGACGGTGGCGGTGCAGGTGGCGGTGACTTTGGTGGTGACGGCGGCGGCAATGGTGGTGGCGACGGCGGCGGCAATGGTGGTGGCGACGGCGGCGGGGAGGGCGGCGGGCTGAGCGGCTGCAGCGCCAGTTGCAGGGTGTAGCTGGCCGTGCTGGACGCGCTGTAGATCGACGCCGCAATGAAGTACCTGCATGGGCAGCAAGCAGCAGCGGGATCGAATGGTCGTGCAAGGAGTGTGGACAAAACAATGCAACCAGGGGCCGCAGCGCACACGGCTTA
>VFQQ010003483.1_pt1 | contig 15150 bp, 17 predicted proteins | sample 3512341 | NCBI WGS metagenome assembly VFQQ01 (sample SAMN10412373, study PRJNA504923) | tailings metagenome | isolation source: Relicate 2 Philex TSF1 revegetated site | place: Philippines: Tuba, Benguet | collected 2017-08-29 | reverse complement strand
ACCGCGCCGTTGGGGCGTCGCCAAGTGGTAAGGCAGCGGTTTTTGGTACCGCCATCCCTAGGTTCGAATCCTAGCGCCCCAGCCAGATTTTCTCGACAGGGCCGAAACAAAAAGGCCGGCGACACGAAATCGCCGGCCCGATGAATGCTGGATGAACGCCGTTTCAGCGGCGGCGGAGCACCGAGAGGGCGCCGGCGACGGTGAGAGCCGCGAATGCCATCTTCAGGACGTCCCAGAGGATGAAAGGCTGGACGGCGCCGTTCCAGGCGACGCTGAACAGATCGCCCGAGGCGAGCCACTTGGGCAGTTCGCCACCAGCGCCCAGGATCATGTTGGCGACGACCATCAGCCAGGCGAAGCCAAAGGCGAAGGCCACGGCGTCGGCGGCGAGGAAGCCCAGCGCCATCGGCAGGATGCGGCCGCGGGTCTTTTCGGCGACGTAGCCGGCGATGAAGGCCATCGGCAGCCAGCCGACGATGAAGCCGAAGCTCGGCGAGAAGACATAGCCGAGGCCGCCGCCGGTGGAGAATACCGGCAGGCCGGCAAGGCCTTCAGCGATGTAGAGGGCGACGGTCGCGACGCCGAGGCGCCAGCCGAGGGCGCCGGCGAGGATGGCGACGACCATCGACTGCAGGGTGATATGGACCGGCCAGACCGGCACCTGGATCTTGGCGGCGACGGTGAGCGCAACGGTGCCGAGAATGACGGCGCCGATCTGGGTGGCGAGCCGGGTGCCGCGGGCGGCGGGAAGCAGCGCGCCCAGAACGGTGTTCGGAGTGGTCAAAGTCTCGGCCATTGATGTACCCTTTGGAAGGACGAAATGTCGCCCGAGTTCTAGCCCCCTCCCCCACGGAGCGCAATGGCCGCCCCTGCCCCGACTTTAGTCTTCGACACCAGTTTTGTCCCGGAAACCGGGCGGCTGGTGGAGGTTGGCGCGCGACTCGCGCGGGTCACGGCACCCAATGCCGGGCCGTATACCTTCACCGGCACCAATACGTTCCTGCTCGGGACCGACCGGGTGGCGGTGGTGGACCCCGGGCCGGACGACGACACGCATCAGGCGGCGCTGCTGGCGGCGATCGGGGGACGGACGGTCGAGGCGATCATCCTCACTCATACGCACAAGGACCATTCGGGGCTGGCGCCGAAACTCAAGGCGGCCACGGGCGCGCCGCTGTGGTTCGAGGGGCGGCATCGGCTGAGCCGGCCGGCGCGGCTGTTCGAGGTGAACGGGGTTGGGGCGTCGAGCGACTTTGGGCTGCTGCCGGACCGGGTGCTGATGGATGGCGAGCGGGTGGAGGTGGCGGGACTGACGCTCGAGGTGATCGCGACGCCGGGGCATTGCCGCAATCACCTGGCGTTCGGGATCGGCGGGACCGACACGATGCTGTCGGGTGACCATGTGATGGGATGGAACTCGACCCTGGTATCGGTGCCGGACGGGTCGATGGCGGATTATCTCGCGTCACTGCGCAAGGTGATCGGGTTGCCGTACCGGCGCTATCTGCCGGCGCATGGCGGGCCAATTGCGGATGGGCCGACTTACGCGACGGCGCTGCTGGGGCACCGGGAGGCGCGGAATGCGCAGGTGGTGGCGGCGGTGAATGCCGGGGCCCGACGGCTGGGGGAGCTGCGGAAGGCGATCTATCCGGGACTGAAATTGCAACTGGTGCCGGCGGCGCTGATGGTGCTCAAGGCGCATGTGGAGTTTTTGGAGGGGGTTTCCGCGATCCGGGTGGAGCGGGGGCTGTTGGGGATGAGGCTGGGGCCGGTCTGAGGCAGGCTCACCATGAGGGCTACTGAATCGCCTTACACTCGATGTCATCCCGGGCTCGACCCGGGACCCATCTGTCCTCCACTCGAACCGATGATGGGTCCCTGCTTTCGCAGGGATGACAGCCAGTGGCGACGGACGACTCTCGTCCTACTCCGCCTCTTCTTCCTGGACGTCGGGTGTCGCGGCTTCTGGCTCGGCGGGGGCGGTGGTGGTTTGGGGGGCGTCGCGGAGGAGGAGGGTGACGCGCTGGTCGAGGGCGAGAAGGAAGGCCTCGATGCGGCGGCCGTTTTCGCCGAGATCCGACCAGGCGTGGGCGGCGGCGGAGCGCATGTCGACGGTGGAGCCGGCGGCCGTGCCGAGGACGCGGACGGAGACTTCATCGCGCCAGCCCAGCAGCGTGGTGGCGATGGCGTTGAGGTCGCCCTCGTCGAGCGGATGGGTCGGGGCGCGGCGGGCGCGTGGCTCCCAGCCATTGGCGGCGCCGAGCTGCTCGACAAGGTCGAACATCTGTTCGGCGGCGATCGGATAGGTGCGGGTGCGGGCGTTGGGGAAGGCGGCTTCGAGTTCGGCGCGCTGTTCGGGCGTGGCGAGCTTGGCGACCACGGTGACGAGAGCGGGCGGATTGCCGAAATCGGTAGAGACGTCGGTGACCGACGGATAGTGCAAGGCCAGCCAGACCATCAGGGCCGCCGGCGCCAGGCAGATCAGCGAAAAGAACAGGCCGATGGTGGCGCGCGACCAGCCCTGGTCGCCGGTGACCCAGAGGCGCGCAAAGGCACCGAGCGCCAGGAACAGGGCGACCAGCGCGAAGCCGGTGGCGACCAGTTCGATGATGTGGAAATCGTCGCTGCCGATGATCCGTTCGCGGTGGAGAAATACCGGAATGATGGCGACCGGCAGCGCGAAGCTGCCGAGGCGCCGGGCCCAGATCGCCCATTTCGACGTGCGGATGAGAATGCGCATGGGCGGCTAAAGGGACTCGGACGGCATGTGCGGATTATTGCACCGGGGTTTTAAGCAAATGCCAGCGGTTGTGGAATCTTCTCCCCGGCTCAGAGCGGGCCGCACATGGTCTTGATGGCCTGCCACTCTTCGGGGGTGAAGGGCGGCTTCAGCGACGCGTCGGTGACGGTCATGGCCTCGAGAGCGGCCTCGCGCTCGGCGGTAAGCGGGTGCGTGGAGAACAGCGCCAGAGCGCGGCTCATGTCGTCGTCGCCGGCGACACGCTTGAGCAAACGCGGCAGGGCGGCGGGCTGGAAGGCCATGCGCTTGGCGACATCGGCGGCGAAGCGATCGGCCTGGAGCTCGGCATCTCGCGAGAAGCTGTTGTCGATGAGCGCGGCGCCGACGGCGCCGGCAACCGAGATGCCGGTCATGTCGCCGAGGATGAAGCCGATCAGCAGGCCGGTGGCGGAGGTGGAGATCAGCTGTTCCATGCCATGGCGATGGACGACGTGGCCGAGCTCATGGGCCATGACGCCGGCGAACTCGTCGGCCGACTGCGTCTCCTTGAGCAGCGCCGAGAAATAGTAGCTGTGACCGCCGGGCAGCGCGAAGGCATTGGGAATGGATGTCCTGATGACCTTGATGTCGGGCACGAAGGGCGTGCCGGAGCCGGCGACTGCCTCGGCGGCGAAGCGGGCGATGGCGCGATTGGCGAGACTGTCGGGATCGGGGTCGCAGACCTCGAAGCCGGCCTCGGTCTTGAGGGCGCCCTCGATCTGGGCAACGGCGGCGTTGCCGAGCTGCATTTCCCATTCGGGCGGCACGAGCTTGACGATCTGGGTGGCGAGCAGCGGTACGCCGATCACGTAGGCGACGATGACCGACACGAGCGCGGCCGTGGCGGCGCCCATGATGCGGAGCTGCTTGCCGGTTTCCATGCGGTGCTTGTGCGCCAGGGCGGGCAGCAGGTCGCGGGCACGCTGGGCGTCGCCGGCGCCGGTAAAGATCAGGCGGGCGCCATAGGGCTTGCCGGCGCAACCGACGCGCAGCTCGCTCTTGCGGGCATGGACCGGGAAGACGTCGGCGGCGGGCCAGGCCTCGAAGGTTTCGCCGGTGGCGGGATCGGCGATGAGCAGATTGCCGTCGACGACATCGGTGATGGCGTCGCGGATGCGGGAAACCTGACCATCATTGTACTGGGCGGCGATGGGCATCAGAAGGCTCCCACATTGAGGGCGTCGGCGAGACCTTCACCGGCAAGGGCGGCGTCCTCCGCGGTGGCCTGGACATCGTCGAGGCTGTCGCCATCGAGCAGTACGGCGCCACGCGCGACGGTCATCCAGAAGCCGAGGCCGAGGAAGATTTCGCCGAAGATGCCGATGGCACCGAGGAAGAACAGGTAGCCGACGAGGAGAAGCGAGACGTTGAGGATGCTCGACTGGGCGATGCGCGCCAGATCCTGCGCGTCGGCACCGGCGCCGCCGGTGATGGAATAGACAAAGCCGAGGAAGAAGCCGCCGAAGACGACCAGCGCCGCGAGGGAGCAGAGCGCATAAAGCAGCCCCTGCCCCAGCAGCGAGCGCATCCTGACGCGGACCTTGAGACCGGCCGCACCGACAGTGATCGCCGAAAAGCCGCGCGTGGCCTCACGCGAGCGCCAGTAGAGCCAGCAGAGCAGGATGCCGAAGGCGGCGACAAAGCCGGTGACGATGGCGGTCGGGCCGGGAACGGCATAGTCGCTGCCCGGGTGGAGGTCGGTCGGAATGATGACGGCGGCAGCGACCAGCAAAACGACGACGACGATCCAGGCGAGATAGTAAGGGCCGGCAAAGGTCTTCCACGAGCCGGTCCAGACGAAGCGGCGATTGCCGTACCAGGTGTTGTCGTAGCGGTAACGCCAGAGGCCGGTGGCCATGAAGGGATAGGCCAGCCCGCCGGTGATCAGCACCAGCAGCGACCACAGGAAGCGGCGGATGGCATAGCGCACGGCGCTGCCCTTCTGGTCGAAGCGGATGCCGCGCCAGAGGGTGCGCGAGAGGCGGAAATCGCGGGCGCGATAGATGGCGTAGCCCTGGGCGAACCAGAACAGGATGGCGACGACGAGATAGCCCCAGAACACGACGTCGCTGGTCTGGGTCGAGAGATAGAAGAAGGCGACGTAGATGGGCAGGAAGATGGCCAGCGCGAGGAGGAAGCCGATCAGCAGCTGGGTGGCCGAGCCGGTATATTCGAGCGGCTGGCCGGCAATGACGGTGTGCTGCCAGTAGTAGCGGCGTTTCCAGGTGGTGACCCAGAAGCGATAGATGCCGATGGTGGGCAGCATCAGCAGATAGCCGCGGAGCAGGATGCCGAAGAGTTCGCCGCGCGTGCCGGTGAATTGCACAGGCGAGGATTGCCGCTCTTCCGTCATCGATATGCCCCCAGAACAATAGGGGGCAGGCTATGTCGAGATGGAGATGAACGGAAGCTGAAGGGTGGCTGGTGATCTCTCAGTCGGCGTATCCCTCCCCCTTGTGGGGAGGGGGACCACGCATAGCGTGGTGGAGGGGGGTGCACCTTGCGCGGATGGATAGTCTGCCCCGCCGCCAGTCAGCGCAGAAATGTCCATTCACTCGGTGTCATTCCCGCGGAGGCGGGAATCAAGCATCCGCCGATGCAAGCGGCGTCAGCACGGCTGGAGCCGCAGCGTCGAGCATGCTGGATCCCCGCCTTCGCGGGGATGACACTGTGGTTGGGTGGGAGTTTCGGAGAATGATAGGCCGGCATGGCGAAACCGGCGCAAGGTGCTCCCCCCTCCACCGCGCGATGCGCGGTCCCCCTCCCCCGTAAACGGGAGAGGAGCGCCGACTGAGGGCGCTAGGTGCTACGGGTAGAGCCGCTGGCGGGTCCAGCCATTCGAACCGCGGGTGAAGCGGACGCGGTCATGCAGCCTGTTGGCGCCGTCTTTCCAGAATTCCATGGTCTGCGGGATGAGGCGGAAGCCGGACCAGTTCTTGGGGCGGGAGACAGGCTCGTCTTCGCCGAAGCTCTTTTTCAGCGTCTCGACGCGCTCGAGCAGGGTGTAGCGATTGGCGAGCGGGCGCGACTGCTTGGAGGCGTGGGCGCCGATCTGGCTGACGCGGGCGCGAGTGGAGAAGTAGGCGTCGGCTTCGCCGTCGGCGACGACCTCGACCGGGCCGCGCATGCGAATCTGCCGGCGCAGCGACTTCCAGTGCATGACCAGAGCGGCCTTTGGATGGGCCAGCAGTTGCCGGGCCTTGTCACTCTCGAAATTGGTGAAGAAGCAATAGCCGCGGTGATCATGGGCATTGAGCAGCACCATGCGGACGTCGGGCATGCCGCTGTCGTCGACCGTGGCCAGCGCGATGGCGTGGGGATCGTTGGGCTCGGACTGCTTGGCCTCGGCGAACCACTCCTCGAACAGCGAGCAAGGATCAATGGGCGCAGTGTCCGCGTCGTCGAACAGGCGTTGCGTCAGCGTGTTGGCGGTCATTTCAGCGGAAGATTCCCTCAAGGTCCAAACCTAGACAAGGCCGGGAGCCGGGACCATATAGGATGCAAAGCGCCGATGTTACAATCGGCTGGAAGGACGATTCGAAGGAACCCATGCGCGATCCCTATACCGTGCTCGGGGTGCCTCGGTCCGTTAGCGAAAAGGACCTCAAGTCTGCTTATCGCAAGCTGGCCAAGGCCCATCACCCCGATCAGAACCAGGACGACCCCAAGGCCCACGCGAAATTCTCGGAAATTTCGTCTGCCTATGACTTTTTGAGCGATGTCGAGAAGCGCGGCCAGTATGACCGCGGCGAGATCGACGCCGACGGGCAGCCGAAATTTGCCGGTTTCCGGCCGGGCGGCGGCGCGTCGCGCGGTGGGGCACGGCCCGGCCAGGGCGGCTTTTCGGCCGAGGACATCCTCAAGGAATTCATGAGCGGCTTCGGTGGACAGGCGCCACGCGGAGCCGGTGGCGCGGGCGCCCGCCCGGGTGGTGCCGGCTGGGACCCGTTCACCGGGACCGGCGCAGGTGCAGGCGGCGGGTTCCGCGGACAGGGCATGAAGGGCGAGGACGCGCCGGTGACGGCGGCCGTCAGCCTCGAAGATGCACACCGGGCTGCCAGCGTGCCGCTGCACATGCCCAACGGCAAGGTGCTGAACGTCAAGCTGCCCGAGAAGGTGGAAGACGGACAGCAGATCCGGCTCAAGGGCCAAGGCCTGCCGTCGCCGCTCGGCGGTGAGCCGGGCGATGCGATCGTGACGGTGAAATTCGAGCGGCACCGGCAGTTCCGCCGCGACGGCGCCGATATCCGGGTCGACGTGCCGATCACGCTCTATGAGGCGGTGCTGGGCGGCAAGGTGCGGGTACCGACGCTGGACGGATCGGTGGAACTCTCGATCCCGCCATCGGTCAACACCACCAAGGCGCTCCGGCTGAAGGGCAAGGGGCTGCATGGGGCGGGCGATCTCTACGCCACGCTCAAGGTGGTGCTGCCGGAGAATGGCGACCCGGATCTTGAAAGCCTGATGCGGTTCTGGCGGGATCAGAAGCCGTACAAGGTTCGCGATTGACCTTGAGTTAGCCGATCGGCTAACGATTTGTCATGAGCGATCTCGACCGGACATTCCAGGCGCTGTCGGATGCGACAAGGCGGGCCGTGGTGACGCGGCTCGCGGCGGGACCGGCGAGTGTCGGCGACCTGGCGGAGCCGCACGACATGGCCCTGCCCTCGTTCCTCAAGCATATCGGTATTCTCGAAGAGGCTGGACTGATCCGGACGCAGAAGGTCGGGCGGGTGCGGACCTGCCGGCTGGACACGCAGCGGTTCGGGGAAATCCGCGGCTGGCTCGATGCGCAGCGGGCGATCTGGGAGGCGCAGACCGACCGGCTGCAGGCATTGGTGGAGGACAAGCCGTGAGAGCAGTCGATCCCAAACTCGATCTCACCATCGAGCGGTTCATGCGGGCCGCGCCGGACAAGGTGTGGGCGGCGTGGACGACGCCGAGAGTGCTGGAGCAGTGGTGGGTGCCGCATCCGTCGACCTGCCGGGTGCTGGAGCTCGATGTGCGGGCCGGCGGGGCGTTCCGGACGGAGTATGCCGAGGCGGGCGGCGATTTCGGGCCGCATCTGAATGCGTGTTTTCTCGCCGTGGAGCCGGGCAAGCGGCTGATGTTCAGCGATGCGCTGACGGCGGGATTCCGGCCGGCGCTGCGACCGTTCATGACAGCGGAGATCGCGTTCGACCCGGCCGAGGGCGGGACGCTCTATCGCGCGGTGGTGATGCACAAGGACCAGAGCGACCGGGACCGCCATGTGGAACTGGGGTTCCACGATGGCTGGGCAACCGTGGCGGCGCAGCTGGCCGCCCTGGTCGAGGCACCGGCGAACTAGATCGCGGTGTGTCGGTCGTAGGTGCCGGGCTTCAGCGGACCCGTATAGCGATAGGTCAGCAGGCGCAGGCCCTTGGGCGTGGCCTTCTCGGCGAGCAGTTCGAGGCCGTGCGGCAGGTCGGTGTCGGTGAAGAGCTTGCGGCCGGCGCCGACGACGACCGGAGTGACGACGAGGCGAACTTCGTCGATGAGGCCGGCGCGGAACATGGCGGCGGTGAGCGATCCGCTGCCATGGATCTGGATCTCGCGGCCGGGCTGGTCCTTGACCTTGGCGACGAGGGACTCGACATCGCCGACGAGCACCGTGGCGGGTTTCCAGAACGGCTCGACGTCATGGGACCGGGTGGCGACGTATTTCGGCAGGGTGTTGAGCAGGGCGGCGTTGCGATCGGCCGGATTGGTGACGGTGGGCCAGAAGGCGCCGAAATCCTGATAGGTGCGGCGGCCGAGAAGGAAGGCGTCGGCATTGGCGGTCCAGTCTTCCACGGCCTTTTCGAACTCGGGATCGACGAAGGGGACGAGCCAGCCGCCGCGATCGAAGCCGCCGGTGCGGTCTTCGTCCGGACTGCCGGGGCCCTGATAGACGCCGTCGAGGGAGATGAACTGCTGAGAGACAAGTTTCATAGCTGAGGTTTCCGTCAATAGTTAGCCGAACGGCTTCGTATATGATCGGATCAGTTAGCTCAAGAGCTAAGTTTATGACTCAGCGGATGATGCGATAGCGCAGATGGACGATGCCAGCCTCGCCCTCGCGGACGCTGACGCGGTCGAGCTCGCGCTGCGTGAGGCCCAGATGCTCAAACAGCGGGCGACCGCCACCGAACAGCACCGGCACGACATGGATCTGGAGTTCGTCGAGGAGACCGGCCGGGATGGCCCGGCTGGCGATGCCGGCGCCGTGGACGAGGACATTCTTATCGCCGGCGGCGGCCTTGGCGTCGCGCATGATGGCGGCGAGATCGCTGGAAAAAGTGACGTTGGGCCAGTTGCGAACCCAGTCGGGCGCCGGGTTGCGGCTGAGGATGAAGATGGGGACGCCATCGTGATGGTCGCCGTTCCAGCCGCCGGCCGGTTCGAAGGTGCCGCGACCGGCGACAACCGCGCCGGTGGACATGAACTCGTCGTAGAGCTGGCGATTGACGCCGGTGAGGCGGGCCACGGCGGCGTCAAAGTCACCGCCCTCGGCACCGGGGAAGACCCATTCGTGCAGCCGTTCGCCGCCGTCGCCGAGGCCGTTATCGGGGCGCACGTTGGGGCCGGTGATGAAGCCGTCGAGGCTCATGGACATGTAGAGGACGGTCGAGGACATGGGCGGGCTCACTGGTTCGATCGCCAGCAGAACGCGCGAGTCGGCTTTTGCGACGATGCCAGGGCGAGAAAAATCTCAGGCCGCTTCGCGATCGAGCAGAGCGACGGCGCGCTGCAGGGCGGCGAGGCAATCGGGATCGACCGCGGTGCCGGACATGCCGGACATGATGGTGAAGGCTTTCGCGATCGGCATGGCGGCGCGATAGGGGCGGTCGGCCGTCAGGGCGTCGAAGATGTCGGCGGCGGTGACGATGCGGGTTTCGAGCGGCAGCTGGTCGGCCGTGAGGCGGCGCGGATAACCGGTGCCGTCGAGCTTTTCGTGATGGGTGGCGGCGATGCGCGCCAGATCGGCGAAAGCAGCGATGCGGGAGAGGATGGTCTCGCCCAGCTCGGGGTGGCGCTTGATCTCGTCGAATTCGGCGTCGTCCAGCTTGCCGGGCTTGTCGAGCACCTGGTTGGAGACGCCGAGCTTGCCGATATCGTGGAGCAAAGCGGCGCGTTTCAGCCAGCGGCGGCGGTCGGGCGGGAAACCCATCGCTTCGGCGATCATGTCGGCAAAGAGCGCGACGCGGTCGGAATGGCCGGAGGTGAATGGACTCTTTGAGTCGACCACCTTGGCGAAGCCGGCGGCGACGTCATCGAGATAGTCGTCGTCAACGGTAATCACGAGCTGCACCGGCTCGAGCGCCAAGACGCGAGCCTCGATGTCGTCGGCGCCGAGGCCGACCCAGAAGTTGGGATCGGTGGCGATGCCTTCGAACACGCCGACCAGATGCGGATCGAACCAGATGCCCTTGCGCTGGCGCACTTCGCGCATGGCGTCGCGCGGGCCACCGGATTTGTAGAACACGTCGATAACCTGGGCGAGCAGCGCGATGCGGGCGCCGAGAGAGATGGATTCGCCTTCGAGACCAACCGGTTGGCCCTTGCCGTTCCAGTGTTCGTCGAGATCGAGAATGCCCTGCGCCACCGTTTCGGGGAACCGCATCTGGCGGGCGATGTCGGCGCCACGGTGGCAGCGGGTTTCGATCAGTTCCTTGGCGATCTCGCCGCCATTGCGGACGATGTTGACCACGGCGCGGAAACGCTCGGCGAGGCTTTCCTTCATGCCGGTGTGGCTGAGGATGAAGCCGAGCAGCTGGGGCAGCGTGTGGTCGATGAACTTGTAGTCGGATTTGAAGGTGAGATCGTTGGCCAGGTAGAGCTGGCAGAGGCGCGCGGCGTTGCTGGAGCAGCCGACGTCCTTCAGAAGCAGCGTGTAGTAGAGATCGGACAAAGCCGCATCATCGAGGCCGATGGCGCGGCCGACATGCATGCCGATCCAGCAGCAGCGCAGGCTGTGTCCGGCCGGCTGGCCCTCGGTGATGTCGAGGGCATAGCTCAGCGCGCCGACGATTTCGGCGAGATGAATGTTCTGGGCGGCCACGGTGCTCATGGCCGACGAGGGTGCGGGGAATTCCCTAAGGAGTTGTTGGGGGGATGATCACGATTTTGGGGGGAAGTGGCGTGCAGTCGGCGTCCTTCTCCCGCCTGCGGGAGAAGGTGGCTGCGAAGCAGACGGAAGAGGGGAGCACCTTGCGCTGACGTCGGACATCGGAAGGTGCGATCAGCGCAAGGTGCACCCCCCTCCACCGCGCTATGCGCGGTCCCCCTCCCCCGTAGACGGGAGAGGTTCGCTGACTGAGAGATCAGCGCGGCGCGGCGGCCCGCTTCAGCCGGTCGTTGATGGCTTCGCCCAGACCGGTCATGGGGATGGGTGAGACGGCGATTCTGGAGAAGCTGCTATCGAGTTGATGCAGCATGGAAAAAAGGTTGCGGGCGGCTTCGTGGAGGTCGCCGGTTTCGCTGAGGTTCAGCGTGAAGATGCCGGGGCCGAGGCCGAGGGAGGCTTCGTCGGGGGTGAAGCTGGTGGCGTTCAAGCGCAGGGTGGCGTTGGGGGCGTAATGGCTGGCGAGCATGCCGGGGGCGGCGATGGCGGAGCCTTCGACGGCGATGGCGATGGACTGGCCGATGGCGCGCTCGGCCTCCTCGCGCGGCAGGGCGCCGGCGCGGAGCTGAGTGACCATGTCGCCGGTGACCGCGAGGATGGTGGATTCGACGCCAGCGGTGCACGGGCCGCCATCGAGGACCGGGACACGGCCCGCGAAACCGCGAACGACCTGATCGGCGGTGGTGGGCGACAGTTTTCCGGATGGATTGGCCGATGGAGCAGCGAGCGGGCGGCCGGCGGCGCGGATCAGCTCAAGCGCCAGAGGATGGGCCGGGATACGGATGCCGACGGTCGGGAGGCCGGCGGTGACGATGTCCGAAAGGCCATTGCCGGGCTTTTGCGGCAGGACCAGTGTAAGCGGGCCGGGCCAGAAGGCCGCGAGTTTGCGGGCCAGCGGCGAGAACTCGACCAGAGTTTCGGCCATGGCCAGATCTGCGACGTGGACGATCAAGGGGTTGAAGCGCGGGCGGCCCTTGGTCTCGTAGATCTTGAGGACGGCATCGGAATTGGTGGCATCGGCGCCGAGGCCATAGACGGTCTCGGTGGGGAAAGCCGCGACTTCGCCGGCCCGCAACAGGGCGGCGACGGTCGCAATATCTGAGGGTTTCCGGGCGTCGGGCATGGCGGGTGTTTGACAAGGCGTTTTCGCCGCGTCAAGAAAGCTTCACAAGCGGCGGTCCGGAGAGCGATGACCACCCTACTCGTCAGCCAGCGCAATTTCGAAAGCCACGTCACGCCGACGGGGCATCCCGAACGGCCGGAACGGCTGCGCGCCATCGAGGCGATGATGAGCCAGCCGCAGTTCGCGGCGCTGATGCGCAAGGATGCGCCAAGCGGCGATCTCAATCTGGCCAGCCTGGTGCATCATCCGGACTATCTCGACGCCCTTCGGCGGGTACGGCCGGCCGAAGGCGTGGGGCGGATCGACGAGGACACGTTCATTTCGTCGGGCTCGCTGGACGCGGTCTCCACGGCGCTGGGCGGGGCGCTGGCGGCGCTCGACGCGGTGGCGCTGGGCGAAGCACAGAATGCCTTCTGCGCCATCCGGCCGCCGGGGCACCATGCCGAATTCGAACAGCCGATGGGCTTTTGCCTGATCAACACGGTGGCGGTGGCGGCGCGCGAGGCGCAGCGGAAGTATGGCGCCGAGCGGGTAGCGATCGTCGATTTCGACGTGCACCACGGCAATGGCACGCAGGACATTTTCCAGGCCGACCCGACGGTGTTCTACGCCTCGAGCCACCAGATGCCCCTGTTCCCCGGCACCGGATCGCCGGACGAGCATGGCGTCGGCAACATCGTCAATGTGGCGCTGCCGGGCAGTTCGGGCGGCGACAAGATGCGGGCAGCCTATGAGGGCGTAATCCTGCCGGCGCTGGAGGCGTTCCACCCGGACTTCCTGCTGATTTCGGCCGGGTTCGACGCCGACTACCGCGATCCGCTGGCGCAGCTGACCTGGCAGCCGGAGGACTTTTCCTGGCTGACCGGGCGGCTGCTGGACATCGCCGACCGCTGCTGCGAGGGCCGCGTCGTGAGCCTGCTGGAGGGCGGCTATGACCGCAAAGGGCTGGCCGAGGGGGTAGCGGCTCATGTGGGCAGGATGATGGGGAAGTGACGAGAGGCACTAGGCAATAGGCAGTAGCCAATAGGCGCTGTGGCAGCCCTACTGCCTATTGGCTATTCACTACTGCCTTACCTTGCTTGCACCCTCCCCTGCCCGGCGATAGACCATGCTCCCGATCAAGGAGACGGCCGTGGCTGAGACGAGCAATGACGATGTGAAGGCGATGAGCTTCGAGGTGGCGCTGAGCGAACTCGAGTCGATCGTCCAGAAGCTCGAAAGCGGCAAGGCGCCGCTGGCCGAGTCGATTTCCATCTATGAGCGCGGCGAGGCGCTTAAGTCGCATTGCGAAGCGCTGCTGAAGGCCGCAGAAGCGCGGATCGAAAAGATCACGCTCAAGAACGGGCAGCCGACCGGCACCGAGCCGCTCGACGCCTGAACAGGAAATTAGACGATGACTGAAGCCGTTTCGCCCGGCCTGCGCCGGTTCCGCATGATTCTCTGGGGGCTGGTGATCGTCGCCGCGATTGGCGCGACGCTGCTCTTCGTGCTGCGGCCGCCGGCCAACCCGCTGGGCGTGACCGGTAAGCCGTTCGCGATGGAATCGACGGCGGGCGGGACGTTCACGCAGGAAAACCTGAAGGGCACGCCGAGCCTCGTCTTCTTCGGCTACACCTTCTGCCCCGATGTCTGCCCGACGACGCTGGCCGAAAGCGTGGCGTGGAAGAAGGCGGCCGGGATCACCGACGCGGACCTGCGCACCATCTTCGTGACGGTGGACCCGGAGCGCGACACCAAGGACGTGCTCAAGGAGTATCTCGCCGGCTTCGATCCGGATGTCATCGGGCTCGTCGGCACGCCGGAGCAGACCGAGGCCGCCAAGGCGTCTTTCGGGGTGATGAGCGAGAAGGACGACAGCGCCGACAAGGAGTTCTACCTCGTCAACCACACGGCGACGGTGTTCCTGATCGGGAAGAACGGCGAGTTCGAGGGCACGATCGCCTATGGCGAGAACAGCGATACGGCCGTGGCGAAGGTGCAGAAGCTGGTGAAGGGGTGAGGTAGAAGGCAGGTAGCCAATAGGCAGTAGGCAGTAGCCTTTGTCTGTTCCCTACTGCCTAATGCCTACTCCCTACTGCCTGGAACCCCCATGTCCGACCGTATCCGCCTCGACCAGGCCATCGAAGCCCGGGGGTTGTTGCCCAGCCGGGCGCGGGCGCGGGATGCGGTGCTCAGGGGCACGGTGACGGTGAACGGGGTCACCGCCAGCAAGCCGCACCAGATGGTGGGCAAGGACGACATCGTGGCGCTCGACGATCCGGCGGCGAACTATGTGTCGCGGGCGGCGCTGAAGCTCATTGCTGGGCTGGATGCCGGGGGCATCGATCCGACCGGCAAGGTATGCCTCGATCTCGGGGCCTCGACCGGTGGGTTCACGCAGGTGCTGATGGAGCGCGGGGCCAAGCGGATCTATGCGGTCGATGTGGGACACGACCAGCTCAGCGACAGGCTCAAGGGCAGCGACCGGGTGGTGAGCCTCGAGGGGGTCAACGGGCGCGATCTCGATGCCGGTACGATCCCCGAGGCGGTCGAGCTGCTGGTGAGCGACCTGAGCTTTGTGTCGGTCACCAAGGTGCTGGAGGCGCCGCTGGGGCTTTGTGCACCGGGGGCCGAGGCAGTGATTTTGATCAAGCCGCAGTTCGAGGTCGGGCGCGACCGAGTCGGGCGCGGCGGCATCGTTACCGACGAAGCGGTGATAGCGCAGGCGGTGGCCGATGTCATCGGGTTCATGGCCGAACGCGGGTGGGCATTGCGCACGAGCGTGCCGTCGCCGATCTCGGGCGGGGATGGAAACCGCGAGACGGTGGCGGTGTTCGCGCGGGAGTGATCGTGCGGTTCTTGCGCGACCCTAACCCCAACCACCGTCATCCTCGGACTTGATCCGAGGACCCATTTCTCTCCTGCTCCCTTTGATAGATGGGTCCTCGGGTCAAGCCCGAGGATGACGACTGAGGGGTTGGCGGTTGGGGGAGGGTTGCCAGTGCATCGTTAATATACGATGGTGCCGCGCGCGGCCGCTACCTGACCGCGATTGCACACATTTCACAGTCGGCTTGGGCGCGTCCGTGGGGCGGCTCGATGGCCGGCCAACCATCGGATCAGAACAATGGAATATCGGCGTCT